>Ga0315289_10005220_pt1 | contig 19233 bp, 14 predicted proteins | sample YL17G11_40_MG_FD_203452 | JGI IMG/M metagenome (GOLD analysis project Ga0315289, IMG submission 203452) | Sediment microbial communities from Yellowstone Lake, YNP, Wyoming, USA - YL17G11_40 | ecosystem: Environmental > Aquatic > Freshwater > Lake > Sediment | place: USA: Wyoming | collected...
TACGCGCTTTCCGAAACTTGCGTGCCGCGCACCGCCGGGTCGTCATCCACGAAGGCGACGGGTACCAGCCCGGCGCGTGGCGACTGGGCCAACTTGCGGAACACCTGGACGCCTGCCGGTGAGCAACCGTAGATCAAGACGCGGTCGACCCCGTAGCCGAGCAGGTGCAGCCGGCGGAGGACCCCGTGGAAAGCTACGCGCTGCGTGAGCACCGAAGCCAAAAGCAGTGTAAAGGCCAGGCCGACGACCCAGCGCGAGGGAAAAAACTGGAGGAACAGGTAGCCGACGGTGAAGAACGCCGCGGTGGACAGAAAGGCGCCCCGCAGAAGCGCTTCGGTTTCGCGAATGTGCAGCAGGCTGCTGCCTGGCCGGTAAAGCCCGTACCGCTCCATCAGCAATATGAATCCAGACGCAACGACAGCCGACATCAGTAAATACTCATTGCGGGGATAGTAGACGCGCTGGCCGAGCCCCAGCAGCCGATAGCCCTTGTAAGCGACACCCAGCGCCACCATGACAGTGAAGAAGTCGAGCACTACCTGCCAGGCGACCGCAAAGACGGCAAAGCGGTTGGCAATCCACGAAGAGCGGACGGGGGCCTCGGCCAGGACCTGGCCCAAAATGTCTTCCCGGCTGCGAGCCGCTTGTGCGCTTGAAGCATTCATTCGATCTGCCCGTCACTTCAACTGAGTGTTGAGCCCTACGCCTGGGCAAAACGTCATCAGAGATCGTTCCCACATCGAATTCACTAATACGCGAGCGACCGCCAACCCTCACCTCGCGAGGCGTGTTCACGTTCTTCGGGGGGAAGCCGCTGGTCGAAAAACCAGCCCCCAACGTAACACCAAAGGGCCGCCAGTGTCCAGCCTGTGGGTCTGTGTGTCTTGGTTCAGCCGGAATTGAAGTGGAGCCGTTTGAGGTGACGATTAGGCCCCCCTTCAGGTGCATCTCCTGTTCCTACCCGCTAAGCACATTTCGCACTTGTTTTTTGAGGCCGACATGAATAAAGTTTTCTTGAGACTTCAAAACGTAGCGGACATAGCCACGGCGCACGTGCTTGCACTTCAACCGATGAATGGGCCGGGCGGGAATCTATAATTTGGGGACCCGCCGGGGAACTCGGTGCTGGAAGTGCTAGAAAGAGCGCGAAGATGCGCCTCGGGGGAGGCGGGTTGCTTTTCTAAACCGGGACGAGGTTTTCTTTGGCCAACGGGTACACCCAGCCGCAAGCGGCGCGACAGAGGCCGCGCCGGCTGATCAAGAATGCGCTCTTCAGCTCGTGGGAGTGGGGAACCACCCTTCTACTCGCCGCCGTCTGCATCCCATATATGGTCCGGAGGCTGACCGTGGAGGGTTTCGGCATTTACACCCTCTTCTCCGGCCTGATCGGTTACTACGCGCTGCTGGATCTGGGTTTGGGGCAGGGCCTCGTCCGGTTTGTCTCAGATTACAGGGCGCGCCAGGACGACGAGGGAATCAGTGCCTCTATCAACGCGGCCCTTTGCATTCAAGCCATTGCGGGCCTCACCGCCTCGGCCCTGCTGGTGCTGTTTGCCGACCCCATCTTGGGCTGGCTCAGAATCCCTTCAAGCTTCTGGACTGCCGCGCAGTCCGCGCTCCGGGCCAGCGCAGTGGGCTTTTTCTTCACCATGATGTCGGGCACCTTCAGTTCGGTGCTCATGGGCTTGCAGCGCTATGACATCACAAGCAAAGTCAACGTCTCCACGAACACCTGCTTGACTCTCAGCATCGTGGCGATCCTGTTTTTCGGAGGCGGGCTGCTGGCGGTGATGTGCGCCACCGCGATCTCCGCTGTGGTCGTCTTTACGATCTATCTGATCGTTGTACGAAGGATGCTCCCAACGTGGCGTCCGGCTTTCCAGGTGAACTGGACCCTTCTCCGTTCGTTGCTCGGCTTCAGCTTTTTTCTCTTCGTTTCCAGAACTTCTCAGTCCTTTGCGACTTACTTCATGAGATTCATAGTCAGCGCTATGTTAGGCCCTTCCGCGGTTACTTACTACAGTGTTCCGATGAAGATCGTTATCGCTTTCGGGGGTTTCCTGAGCAGTTCGGCAGCGACGCTCTTCCCCTTTGCCAGCGAGATGAACGCACAGGGGTCCGGAGAGGCGCTCCGCCGGGTTTACCTTCTCGCCTCCAAGTACTTCGTTTCTCTCGCAGTCCCCGTCTTCGCTCTGATGGGGATATTCTCGCGGCAAATCCTGAGCCTTTGGATGGGAAGCGACTTCGCTGCACGCGCCAGTGCCCCTATGGTGATCCTGTGCTTCGGCGCGGTGATTGGATCCACCGGAACGATTTCCGGGCTGGTGGCGTTGGGAGTCGGTCGGTCCCGTCTGTTGGCAAGCTTTTCCCTGGTGTCGATTGCCCTGGCGGCATCTCTCGCGGTGCCCCTGATTCGCGCCGCTGACGTCAGCGGCGCCGCCGCCGCCTATCTGGTGGCCGGCCTCGTCTGGGTAGCTTTTCAATGCTATGTTGCCAAGTCCGTCTTCGGTCTGTTAGTCTCCGCTTATTTCAATCAGGTTTACCGTTTCCATGCCCTGGCCATTGTCCCGCTGGTTGGGGCGGCGCTGCTGTACCAGAAGCTCTTGGGAAGCCTGGGAAGCCGAGGCGCTTTCAGTGCGGCGGTCGGAGGCGCGATTCTGCTGAGCGGTTACTACGGCGTCAGCGTGCTGAGCAGATGGACGGATGTAGCCGAACTCCGGAGACTGGTGGGCGTAAAGGCGGGTTGATGCGGATACTCCTGGTAAATACGTACGTCGGGCCCGGAGCAGGGGGCCAGGAACGTGTGGCCCTGGATTTGGCACTCGGCCTGCGTGAAGCTGGACACAATGTAGTAGTGCTTGCGCCTTACAGCAACTCGCCCCCGCTGCTCCGCAGAATCCCATCTGATGTACCGCTGTGCGAAGCACCTTGGCGCGACCTTGCTCCCGGCCGGCGGGAATCGCATCTTAGGCTATTTACCAGCACCCTCCACCTGATTCGGCGCCACGGGATCCAAATAGTTTCAGGGCACGGGCGGATGTTCGGCGTCTATGGGGCCTGCCGGGTTTCGGGAGTACCTTTGGTCTGGACGTGGCACGGCGCTGACCCCTCCGCCTACGTCTCTCCCAGTGTCAAGACCAGGGCCATTCGGTCCATGTTGCGTTTTCTGGCGGACGACCCGCTGGTGCATTTTGTGGCTGTCAGCAACTTCACCAAGAGCTGTTTCCAACAGATTCTCGGAAGAGACCGCGTCACCAGGCTGCTAACGATTCCCAACGGTCTCTCCGCCATCCCTGCGTTGCTGCAACTTCCTCCGCCAGAATTCTCCGGCGCTCTAAAGATCGGCTTTGTCGGCCGCCTGGAGGAGATCAAGGGCATCTTTGACCTGCCCGTGGTGGCGCGCGAGCTCGCTCGGAGGGGCATTGCCTACCGCCTGCTAGTCTTCGGTGACGGGTCAATGGAGAAGGAACTCCGTGCACGTCTTGCCGGTCCGGGCATTGACCCTTTGGCAATCTCCTTCCGTGGATACGAACCGGACCTCGGGCGAATTTATTCGGCCTTCGACGTGTTTCTGCAGCTTGCTCCGAACGAGTGGCTAGGTCTCACGAACATTGAAGCACTGGCGGCTGCTCGTCCTGTGGTCGGATACAACAGCGGCGGAACCCCGGAGGTTGTCCGGGATGGTCACCACGGCTGCTTGTGTGCGCCAGGCGACACGTCGGGGATTGTGGAGCGCCTGGTTCAGCTCTACCGGGATCCCGAAACGGCAAAGGGTCTGGGACAAAACGGGCGGGCTTGGGCCAGGAAGGGTTTCTCCCTCGAAAGGATGACCAGTGACTATTTGGAACTATTTTCCAGAATACAACAGACCCAAAGGAGCCGTTGACAATGTCTTGTCCGCTATGTGAGGCCGGCGGGTCGGCTGGTCCGCTTAAGGAGTACCGGTCTCATTCGATCCTTTATGAGCTGTTTCACTGTCGTTCCTGTGGACTGATGTTCTGGACTCCCCCTCAATTTCCAGAGGAAGGCTTCTACGATGCCCTCGATTTTGGCGTTTACCAGCTGGCACATGGTCTCGGAAATCGCGGCCTGGGCGGTCATCAAGTTAGCTTTAAGAGGCATTATAACGCTAAGAAGGGGAAACTCCTGGATATCGGGTGCTCTGACGGAGCCTTTCTTGTTTGGGCGCAAGACCAGGGATTCGATGTATACGGTATCGACATAGATACTGAAGGCGTCGAGCGAGCCAGGAAGATCACGGACAATGTGTGGCCTATGCGGTTGGACCAATTCGTTTGCTATGCCCGTCGGCGTGATTTTCGCTTCGACGTTATAACCATGTTCGACGTGCTGGAGCACCAGCCTCAGCCGCGCCAGTTCCTGTCAGATGCGTTGACGTTGCTCTCGTCCGACGGTTGGATCACTGGAACTGTTCCAAACCGGGAGCGGCTGTTCAAGACCGGCCGGACCCCACGGGAATTCTGCGGGGATTTCCCGCCCCACCACTTCCTGTGGTTCGACGAGGGCGCGCTTAAGAAGGCAGTTGGGTTCTTGGGACTCGTTGACGTCAGGGTCCAGGACCAGATGCATGGGTACTGGATTGAGGAGACGCTGCACCAGTTGGGCAAACCTTTCAAACGGAGGTTTACCGGCAGCGCAACCAGTGACCCGCTGCCTCTCGAAAGACTGCAGGAGGCGGGGATCGAGCTGAGGCAGAGAACCGTGAGATTTCTGTACGGGCTCCGAGGGCTGAAAAACATCTTGAAGCTCCTTCCTAAGGCTTTTGAAGCGGCCATTGAAATTACCTTTCGGAAGGGCGGCAGTTTATACTTTCAAGCGAGATCGCCTGCGCAGCCGCCGACGGCTGATCGGGCAGGAGAGGGGCCAGGTAAGCACGTTGGGAAATTCGTGAAACCGGCTGCTGAGGGCTCGCGGCCGGGCAACTGGGAATCGAAGCTGTCCTGAACGAGGGGTAGCACTGTGGGCTGGCTTTACATCGTCTTTGTGTTCAACGCGCTGGTGCCGACAAAGCGCTTTCCGGTCTTTGGGATTCCGGCCGGGGACTTCGTCACGCTAGCAATCTACGTTCTCTTTGCCTTCAAAGCTGTTCTGCTGGACCGCGACACGTATTTCCGTGGGCCGCTGAACCGGGTGTGGGTCGTGTGCCTGGCGGTGGTTGTTCTTTCAGCGTCCCGCAGTTTTCTCACTTTGGAAAATCACACCTACTGGATGTGGAACGCGAAACAGGTGATCCACTACCTTTTTTTGTTTCCGCTTGTCAGCGTGGTTCGGAGCTGGGAGCAATACCGGAGATGCGTAAAAGGGTACCTGGTGATCGGCGTCCTGGGGGCGGCCCTGCTCCATGTCTACGAGCAATTTCCTTACCTGGTCGATCACAGCGTCGGCAGCGGCATGTTACACGGCGAAGTGGCAGGAATGCCTCGAGTATTCACCCCAGGAATGCAGTATGTCTTTCTCTGCTCGGTGGCACTGCTGCCCTTCCTTCATTGGAAGATCGCGCGCCTGGCCGCGTGGTTGTTCTTGCTTTCCGGGTTGGTCTGGACATTTGGCCGTGCGTACTTCGGCATTCTGAGCATCTGCGCCGGGTGCCATCTTGCCATTTTGGCCGGCTGCAGGAAAATCTCGAAGTTGTGGGCCGGCGCTGGAATCCTGCTCGCCCTGGCGGTGGCGGCCGGCGGCAGCCAGTTCGTCGGCGTAGACGCCAGGTCAGCTTTGGTGGAGAGGATGGCCACGCTTTCCGAGGCCAGAGGTGCTTCTTCCATCACCGAGTTCGACACGCTGGGCTGGCGGTTCCGCGACGCGGCGAGTGCCATTGATCAGGTTGAAACGCCAGCGGAAATACTGTTCGGTGTTTTTGCCAAGTTGTACGTGACCGAAGGGTCGATCAGCACCAGTGTCCACTTGGGCTACGTGGGCGTTTATTACCATTACGGCCTGCTCGGGGTCTTCACGTTTGGGCTGCTGATCGTAATGATTTCGGCGAAGGCTCTCTGGCTGTTGCGTAAAGCGATGGGCGGTTCCCCCTCTCTCGAACTGGAGTGGGTGGCCTCACTCTGCCTTTCGTGGGTGGCGATGTGCCTGATGAGCGTCATCGGTGGTACCTTCGCGTCAGGGGCGTATATAATCCAGGTGATGCTGATCTCGCATGGAATGGGACTGCTTGAGAAAGCTGCTCAACCGAGTTCTCCGCCAGGGGTATTTTGGCTGAGAGCACACCGAATTTAGCATCTGGTCTGAGGAACCGATCTGAGGCGATGGACTTTCTGCGGTCGAATACGGAGTGGAAGCAGTGGGGCAGGGAGGATCCCCTGTTTGGGGTTGCCTCTTGGGCCGGCAAACAGAAGGGGTGCGTTTCGGCGTGGACCGATGAGGAATTCTACGCTTTGGGCGAGTCTGACTGGCGCGATTTTTTCCGTACCTGGCAGCAATACGGAGTCAGCCGAGAGAGCTGCCTGGAGGTCGGCTGCGGAGCTGGGCGCATCACTAGACAACTGGCCAACTCGTTTGATCGCGTGGAAGCTGTTGATGTTTCCGAGGATATGATCAAGTACGCTAGGGGAAGGGTTGGTGCGAAGAATGTTCAATTCCTTGTTGTAGATGGTATACATTTGCCCCAGCCCGACCGATCAGTCGGAGCCATATTCTCAACCCATGTGCTGCAGCATCTTGACGACATCAACATCGGGCTTTCCTACTTCCACGAGTTCTTTCGCGTCCTCGACTCTGGGGGGACCATCATGGTACACTTGCCGCTGTACGAGTGGCCTCCCGAGCGACCTAAATTGGGGGCTCTGTTCAATGCCTTGTTCAGTCTTTATACCCGCCTCAGTGACATGAAGGCCCAGATCAACAGGCGGCAAGGGGCCAGGATTATGAGGTACACGCCGTACCCTATGCGCCTCCTGTACAGTTCTCTGACCGCTCAAGGCTTCAGGAACATCGAATTCCGGGTCTTCCCGACGAGCAGCAACGGTCATCTTCACCCATTCGTGCTAGCGACGAAATAGTCGCGGGATCGACCGCGCAGACACACCCGCCCGGACGCGCGACCTGTGGCCTGATTTCCGAACTTTTTGGCGCTCCGCGCAGGAATTCGGTGCAATATATGGAGCTCTTCCCCGGATGCTGTTAAACTAGAGCGCGTCGCGGGCGGAACCGGGCGAACCTGAATCGCGCTGAAGGGACGGCCGGGGGCCGATTGCCCTGCGTTGCAGGAGTTCTCTTCGATGTTTTCGCCACTAGGAGAGCGTGCCTTCCAGACCGCTGAGCTCAGTTGCCCCTGGTGCTGTGCTGTCCAATCGTCTCAGGACGGCGCGCGCCTGGCCCTGGCCGCAGTCGCTCGGAGCGAGCGGTGGGGTCTCAAGGCTCTGAAGGGATATCGTTCCGTCGGCCAGACCAAATGCATGGACAGGCAATCATGAGAATCCTGCTCGTCCACAACTTTTACCAGCAGTACGGCGGACAGGACGACTGCGCCCTCGCCGAGCAGGCGCTTCTGAGGGACCGGCAGGAAACGGTCATCTTCTACAGCCGGCACAACAACGAGATCAAAAGCTACTCGGCCCTGGGTAAGGGGCTCTTCTTTCCGCGAACGATCTATTCCCGGCGTACGCCCGAAGACCTCCGCCGGCTGGTTCGCGAACATCGGCCGCAGGTTGCCTACGTTCACAACGTCTTCCCGCTCATATCGCCATCGCTGTACCACACCCTGAAGTCGCTGGGAATACCTTGTGTTCACGTGCTTCATGACTTCCGGTTTCTTTGCGTGAACGGATGGTTCTTCACACGGGGCCAGATCTGTGAGCGCTGCAAGTTTGGGAACTACCTCCACGCGATTCGCTACCGCTGCTTGCATGACAGCTATGCTCTGAGCGGCCTCTACGCCGCGACCCTCGGCCTTCATCGCACGGCCGGCCTGTGGCGTAAGATTGCGGCTTACATCACCATGACCGATTTCCTCAAGCAGAAGTTCGTCGAGGCGGGCCTGCCGGAAGAGCGGATCTTTCTCAAACCCCACTTCATCGACGCCGGCTCGATCGAGCCTAGTTACCAAGGCGGCGATTACGTGGTTTTTCTCGGTCGCCTCTCCGCCGAGAAAGGAATCTGGACGCTCATCCGCGGTTTCGAGCGCCTCAGGGACATAAAGCTGAAAATTGTGGGCACAGGTCCGCTGGAACGGCCCATCCGGGCCTACCTGCGCGAGAAGCAAATCCGCAACATCGAGCTGACCGGGTTCCAGACGACCGAGAAATGGAATTTGCTGAAGGGCTCCCTCTTTTGCGTGCTCCCCTCGGTGTGCTATGAAACCTTTGGCAAGACCATACTGGAGGCGTATGCGGCGGGCAAGTGCGTGCTGGGCTCGAACCTGGGCTCGGTCCCCTATGTGATCGAGGAGGGCGGGAGCGGTCTCCTATGTGAGCCGGGCAATGTCGATGATTTCGTTGAAAAAGTGCGCTTCCTCGCCTGCCGGCCTGGGGACTTGGAGCGGATGGGACGCCACGGCAGGCAGCTCGCAGAGACCAAATATAGCCCTGGTGAGAACTACAGTACGCTTCGGCGAATCTTCGAAACGGTGACGGGGGAACGAACCGGCAATCAGCCGGCCGCCACCTGAAAGGCCCTTTTTCTCGGCCGGCGGACTGAAAGGCAAAAAGGCACGGACCGGACTCAAGACGCATCTTCGTGCCACCGGGATCCATGCTCGCTATCTGTCGCAGCGAGAAATCAAGGAGGTTTCAGCCGGCGGCCGGGCCGGTTTGAGGCATATGCCCCAGATTTACATTGCATCCCTGTTGGAAACCGGGTACCTGAGTGGGATCCGAGAGGGTTTCGAGCGGCTGGGTGTGGGTGCTAGGCTGAAACCGGGTGACCGGGTGTGTATCAAGCCCAATTTGACCTTCCCCACCTTCCGCCCCGGGGTGATGACCAACCCGGAATGCCTGGAAAACCTTATCATTGCCCTCCGCGATTACACGGAGCGGATCACCATTGTGGAGTCGGACGCCGGCGGATATAACCGGTTTCGCATGGATGACGTTTTCGAAAAGATCGGGCTGAATGTCCTCGGGAAGCGGTACGGGGTCGGCGTGGTGAATCTTTCCAACCAGCCGGCCCGGAACATTGCGGTAGCCAGCCGCGGGCGGCAACTGCAGGTCCCCCTACCCTGTATGCTGCTGGATGATTGCGATTTCTTTATCACCGTCCCGGTGCCGAAGGTCCACTGCAATACGCTGGTCAGCCTGGCGGTAAAGAACCAATGGGGATGTATACCTCAGCCCGGCGCGCGCCTGGAGCTGCACCCCTATTTCCCCCAGGTCATTTACCAGGTCAACAAAGCCCTGCGCATCGCCCTTGTGGTAGTGGATGGCCGCTACGGACTGAATCGCAACGGCCCCATGCGGGGAGACGCGGTGGAACTGAACTGGTTGATGGTTACCGACGACATCTACGCCGCGGACGTGGTGTGCTGCTGGATCATGCAGATCGAGCCACGCAAGGCGCCCCACCTGCGGTACCTCGAGGAGACATGCGGGCTGCCTTCCGAGCAGGAGATCCTGTTCAATCAGGATTACAAGAAGTTCAGCACGCACCGATTCTATTTGCGGCGGGAGTGGACCGATTATCCCGGATTGGTGGCCTTCCGGTCCAGGGTGGCCGCTTACTGGGCATACCGATCTCCGCTGGCCGGCTTTTTGCACCGTATGCTCTATCTTGTTCGGCAACCGTTCTACTAGAATCGGCGTCCTGTATCCCTTCAACCAAAGGGCATGAGCCAATTCCCTCCAGGCGACAGCTCCCTGACTAGCGGGCGAACTGAAAGCATTCGCCTGCTCGGAATCCGGGGGGCCCGGTTCAGATACTGGACGTCATTCGCCAGATCCACATCTGGCTTCAGGAAAGGGCAAGCGCCCCCCGGAACGGCTTCGGCAAGGTGCCAGTGGCATCCAAATGATTTGCCTTGTCAGTCCTCCTGTGGTATACAGCGCTGCAGGCGCCCGTGCCCCGAAGGGGCAGGATTGCAGCTGCGGCGCCAAGGTAATTCCGGCTGAGCCAAGAGAACTCGACGTTCCTGCCGCTGTAAGGTGAGCAACGGACAAACATGAGCTTCGACACCGGTCGCACCAGAATATCTGTCGTCACCCCGTCCTTCAATCAGGGCGAGTTTATTACGGAGGCCATCGAAAGCATCCGAAGCCAGCGATATGCTGACTGCGAGCACGTCGTGGTAGACAACTCCTCCAGTGACAATACCCTAGCCATACTCGCAAAATACACCGGCATCCGCTGGGTCTCGGAACCGGACTCCGGGCAGAGCGACGCGTTGAATAAGGGTTTTCGCATGGCCCGAGGAGAGTTGATCGGGTGGCTGAATGCCGACGATAGATACCTTCCCCGGTGCTTTGAGAAGGTGTCGGCTTTCAATCGAGACAATCCAGACGTGGATGTCATCTATGGCGATTACCGATGGATTGACCAATCTGGCAAGGTGATCCAGATCCGCCGCGAGCTAGACTATGATCTGTTCATGCTCAAGTATGTGCCGTTCCTCTACATTCCACCGCCCACGATCTTTTTCCGGAGACATGTCTTTGAGTCAGACAATCTCTTCGATGTCAGCTACCGCTATGCGCTGGACTATGAGTTCATTTTGCGCCTTGCGCTTCGCCGTTACAAATTTGGCCACATCCCCGCGATCCTTACCGATTTTCGGGTGCATGGCGGGAGTACATCGGTTCGTTATAAAGGGCTACAACGGAAAGAGCAAGATCGGGCGCTTTTTCAACATGATCCGTTCTTGCGAACGCTACCCTGGCCTCTACGCGGTGCGGTCTGCGTTGCATTGCGGGCGACTGCGCGAGCGAAGCGATGCACGCTGAAAGCGCTAAAGGGCCATTACTTTGAGCAGTGGCCGGTCGGAGGGGAGCTCGGGGGTGTCGACAAGAAGGCTTAGCCGCTCGATCCATTCGTTGCTTCGCGCGGCGGGGAAGCGCACTCCGAGCAGTATTATACGCACATCTTAGGAGGACCGATGGGGTACTGGCTTGGACGGCGGGCATTGGTCACTGGCGGGGCTGGCTTGATCGGGTCGTACGTCACAGAAAAGCTTGTCGAGCGGGGGGCGGTCGTCCGCGTAGCCGACAACCTTGAGCGGGGCCGTCTGGAGCACCTTTCCCAGTGCGTTCGGGATATCGAGTTTCACAGATTGGACCTGCGAGATCTCACCGCCTGCCGGAAGGTAACGAGGGGTATGGACGTGGTGTTTCATCTCGCAGCGCGAACGGTAGGAGCGGGATACAGCCAACTGCACCACGGAGAGCTGTTCACTTCCACACTGGCGGTGTCGCTAAACGTTCTGCAGGCCGCCGTCGACAATAAGATTGGACGGGTCTTGGTGGCGAGCAGTTCGTGTGTCTACCCCGATGATTCCACCAACCCGATTCCCGAGGAGGAGGGCGCTCTGCGGAGTCCCGAGCAGGTGAATGAGGGCTACGGGTGGGCGAAGCGAATGTGCGAATTGCAGGCCCAGTATTTCAGTAAGGAACACGGGTTGGAAGTAGCGATCGTGCGCCCAACGAATGTTTACGGACCCCGCTATCCGTTCGAGCTGCCGGAACCGCACGTCATTCCCGCCATCGTCCTCCGGGTTTTGCGTGGGGAGGATCCGTTACACGTCTGGGGATCCGGGGAACAAAAGAGGAGTTTCATCCATGCTCGCGATGCGGCCGAAGCGATTATACGCATCACGGAGCGCTATGCCAACGGAAGGCCGGTGAACGTCAGCAGCACGTCGGAGACGCCGGTGGGTGAACTCGCCCGCCTGATCCTTAACCTTTCCGGCAACCCAAACCGCAAAATCGTGTTTGAGAGGGACCGCCCCGAAGGAGCGAAGCACAAGACTGCGAACTTGACCCGGTTTTGCGAAGCAACCGGAGGATTTGAGCCTCAGGTAACCATCGAGGAAGGGCTTAGGGAATTGATCCTGGCTGCTCGGCAGCACTTGTCGTTACTTGCTGGCGCCGGGCGCGGGCTGTAAGGCAGGCACACTTCATCCGAAGCAAATGTCTGCGACGGGTGCGATTCCGCTTGTCGTGAATTGCCGCAGCCCAAGCGCCTGCAAGGCCAGCAGGGCAAGGTAGGCAGGATTCAGCAGGACGTACCGTCCCCACAGCCGCGCCGGCTCGGTGTAGAACCGGAAGAGCCATTCGAGCCCACGGTCCTGCATCCAACACGGAGCCTGCGGGACTTTCTCCGCCAGGAACGGAAAGGCCGCGCCGACCGCAATCACCGGAACCGAGAGCTCCTGGTGGAACTCATACGCCCAGACTTCCTGCCGAGGGCATCCTAATCCCGAGAAAACGATATTCGCTCCCGACGCCCGAATGCGCTCGACGATCTCCCGCTTCTCCTGCTGCGAAATTCTGCGAAACCTGGAGGGCTCCAGGCCCGCCAGCCGGATCCGAGGGAAGCGCCGGACCAGGTTGGCCTTCAGCGCGCACAGGATCTCCTCGGTACTGCCGTAAAAATAGAGGCTGAGGCCTTCCGCGGCTGCCCGCTCGCAGAGACCCAACGTGAGATTGGGGCCATAGACCCGGTCCGGCAGTTCGGTCTTATAGAGGAGATTCACGGCCCAGCGGACCGGCTGTCCGTCAGGCACCAAGAGTCCGAAATGGTTGAGGCGGTACTTGTGCACCGGGTCGAGTACGCCAGTCATCACCCCGTGTACCGCGAGCGCTGCGACGCACATGGCTCTGCGAGCATGCGCCGCCTCGATGATTTGCTCCATGGCTCCGCCATAATCTACGGCGTCAATGAGAATGCCTAAAACGTTCTTCTTACCGGCGTTCATCGCGTAACCTGCCAGCGCACCCGGTTTTGCTCATGGATTTCTCGGAGGATGCGGGGAACGTTATAAGTAAAATGCCAGCCGGGGTAATGCGATTGGAAGCGCGAAACGTCGCTGATCCACCAGATGTGGTCGCCTTTGCGATTATCCTCGGTGTAGCTCCACTGAAGCTCGCGCCCGGCGATTTCTTCGGACATGCGGATGGCTTCCAGCATTGAGCAGTTACTGAAGCGCGATCCGCCGATGTTGTACACCTCGGCTACGCGCGGGTTCTTGAAAAACTCGTCGAACGCTCGGATCAAGTCCGCGCTATGGATGTTATCGCGAACCTGTTTGCCGGCGTAGCCGTAGACGGTATACGGTGCCCCGGTCGATGTGCACTTCATCAGGTACGCCAGAAAGCCGTGCAGTTCGGTCCCGGAGTGGTTGGGACCCGTCAAGCATCCACCCCGGAAGCAGGCCGTACGCATCTGGAAATAGCGGCCGTATTCCTGAACCAGGATGTCGGCCGCGACTTTCGATGCGCCGAAAAGGCTGTGCATCGACTGATCGACGGACATGCTTTCGTCGATGCCCTTGTGGTAGGGGTGGCTCTCGGGCAGCTCCCAGCGGGTCTCCATCTCAACGAGCGGCAGGCGATTGGGGGTGTCGCCGTAAACTTTGTTGGTGGAGGTAAAAATGAAGACGGCGTCAGGCGCGTGCAGCCGCGTGGCCTCCAGCATAACCCGAGTGCCGTTGGCGTTAACGGAAAAGTCGACGCCGGGGTTGCGGGTGGCCCAGTCGTGCGAGGGCTGCGCGGCTGTGTGGATCACCAGCCGGATCGCATCGCCATACCGCCCAAAGAGGCCGTTGATTGCGTCCTCGTCGCGAATGTCGATATCGAAATGGCTGTAGCAGCGCGCTTGCTGCTCGATCCGCTTCCGGACCCACTTGGTGGACGCCTCGGCGCCGAAGAAGACTCCGCGCATGTCGTTGTCAATGCCTGCAACGTCAAAGCCCTGCTCGGCGAAGTAGACAACCGCCTCAGATCCCACCAGACCGCAGGATCCCGTAATGATGGCTACACTCATCGGAATTGGTCCTCATTGGTGAAACCGGGCGTTGCGGGGCCGAGACCCGGCGCGCAACCAGCACTTGCGGCTCCGCTACGTCCAGGCGACAGCCGGCCTTTCTAAAACATCGTTGCCGTGTCTAGCGGCATTATATGACAGCCCAGCCCTCAGACCGCACACCGCCGCGACGCAAGCGCATCGCTCGGTTGTGTATAGCATGCCGGTGCGAGCGAAAGCAACGGGATGTGCTGGCCCACCAGCCGGCGTCGCTGGCACAGGCACGTCGTGAACCACCCGGGCTGACGGTCACGAGCGGAAAGAGTGCCGAAATAGCCCATCCGGAACCGTTTCCTATTGTTGGAAGCGATCATGCTGTACACCTTCATCTTCCCCATTGGGGGAAGTGGCGCGTTCCTGGGAGGGTAACCTGTCACGGGCGCCAGGCATACGGTGTTGATCGATCCACTGGATGACATTCGCCGTGCTGGAAAGTTCCCCGCGAAGCAAGGCAAGCACCAGGTCGCACGACACCACGGTGTTGAACGGGGCATCGTAGGCGGCGGCCTGTCTTTGATGAGGTAATTTCATTAAGAACGGCACGCGGCGGTCGGTTCCGCCATGAGCCGCCATGGGTCGGCGGCCGCCCCAGGCCGGAAGCAGGTCTTCAATGTGGCCCCTCAACCCGTGATCGGAGGAGATCAGAACCGTGCTGTTTTCCCAAGTCCCGGCGCTTTCCATGGTCCGCCGCAAATCACCGAGGGTTAGATCGACCAGGACCAGGTTGTCCAAATAGGTGCCGCTCCCATCCAGGGCAAAGTCGTTGCGGGAGCGGCTGTAGATGAAGGGAGAATGCGGAACCGGCCAGTGGATAAACGCCAGTCCAAAGGCCGGATCGACTGCGACTTTCCTGGCGTCCTGCAGCACCCGAAGATACATCTCTCGCCCCTGGCGACAGACGCTCTCGAAGCGAGGCAGACGCCCGGCAACAGGGAAGGTGCCCACGATCCCGCGAAAACCATCCACGAGCAGCACGGGGAGAGTGCTGCCCGGCTCGCTCGCGGCAACAAAACTTTGAGAACAGAACGTCAGGCTGCTGCCGAGCACCCGGCAATAGGGGTGATACGAGCCGACAAGCGCGGTGTTGAATCCCGCGTCGCGAACACGCGAGAACACCGTCGGTTGGGCACTCCACGGTACGGGGCCGCCCGAACCAGCGTAAGTAATCATCAGTTCATCCGGGCCCCCTGGCTTGGCGTCCGAGACTACGCTTCCGTTGATCAACGACGGCAGCGACAACACGGTCCAACCTGCCGGCCGAAAGGCATTGGAGGCGTAGATGGCCTGACTTCGAATGCGGTCCATCTCGGGAAGCCGCACCGATGCGGGCCGTTCACCAAAAGCCAGGCGCTGATCGAATTCGTCGAATATGAGCCATAAAACCCGGGGCCGCGAGGTATCCGTGGCGGCAAGTGCATATGCGTGCCGGTTGCCACCGTCAGGCCGCGGATGGAGCATCAGCCAGACGGCATTCGCAAACAGCATCGGAACCAGCGGCGAAAGCAGCAGCACCACAAAGCCGGCAACGCGACCGAAAAGCTCCAGCCGCCGAACCAGGACAACCACGAAGACCAACGCAAGCACGACCAGCGAGACACGCAGCACCGAAGGCCCAAACCGCTCAAACAGGCTGGGCATCCACAGGTTGCGCACTTGCATACGCAAGACATTCAGTGGAATCAGAAGCAGCAGTCCCAGCGCGGCGCGAACTGCCTTCCAGGCGAAGGGCCGGTCCAGACGACGGACGAGAGTCAAGATGAAGAAAAACGCCGCTGCCAGCAGCAGCACATCGAGCATCAGCGCCAGGTACTCGTTTGGGGTGGCGGCATGTCGCGAATAACCAGCGGAGGGCTCGACCAGAGCACTCCAGCCGCCCAAGAAACAGAGGTTCGCTGAAGACAGTGAGAAGACCAAGTCCCGGCGCAATTCAGCAACCCTTTCCTTTCTGGAGCAGGTAGAGCCCGCGATTGCCATTGGCCAGGCGCCTGCTACCAATAATACGGAAATGCCGGCGGCATTCCGCTTCGAAGGACGAAACGCTGAAATCGGCGAACAGAGGGTCCCGCCCGCGCGCGATGCGGCGAAACATCGGATCTTGCGGCCCAACGAACTCCACCACCGCGATATCGGTGGTCAGCTCCGCGGTCAAGGCCAGAATCTCCGGCAACGGAATGCGCTCGCTCACCAGCATATGATGGATGACGGCGAGCATCAAAACCGCATCGAAGGCGCCGCGGGCCCGATCGAGGAAAGAAGGACATTCCTGATTGCGCCAGCCGATGGCAGGAGTGGGCCGGGTGAAATCGACCACCAGCGGCAGAACATCCAGGCGTTCCGCCCGCGCTCGGCGCCATAGTTCGTCAATCACCACGCAGTCAGCGTCAATAGCCACCACGCGCGCGCCGGCACCGGCAGCCAGTCTGCTGTAATAGCCGGTGTTGCAGCCGACATCCAGCACGTTCCGGGGACGATAGTCCCTGAGCGCCTGCTGGATGAAATCGCGCTTGGCCTCGAAATTCTGGTCGGAATAGCTGCTCTGGCGCGCCATGTAATCCGACCAGCGCGAGGCCTTGCCTGCCGGCGGCCGCACGGTTTTGAGCGCGCGGCGCAAATGCCGGAACAATGAAGCGAGGATGAAACGGGCCTTTCGAGTCTCGGCCGGCGGCCTCGTTTGGTAAATCGAGAGATCATCGGGATCGTGCCTTCTGCCCAGCCAGGTCGGGATAGACGCCAGGGTGAGAAAAGGGGGGAGCAACCTGCGGAGCGGCCCGCACATGGCGTAAAGCGCCTCGGGCTCCAAGCCATCGCGGCGCGCGATCAGGATCTGATCCAGGGGCGCGTGAAGATACCTGTTGGCAAGCAGGGGCAGGATGAAAGCACGCATGAACTGAGCGTAAGGCAACCATACGGCATCGCCTGGATTCCGCCGCTCAAACGATAAGAGATCGACGAAGACCGGCTCCGGGCCACGGAACAGAACGTTCGACGGCGTCGCATCCTTCAGCCCGAATCCCTCGTCCAGCGAGCTCTCGGCGAGATCGAGCGTCAATTCCGCGGCCGCGTGCAGCATGGCGGCCGGCCACTCATAGGCAAAACTAGTGAAGGGAACCGCCTCATGCTCCACAACGGTGCAGGGGGCGAATCTCTCGCAGAGCGTCTTGAACTCGCCGGCTGAGCGGAGTTCTTCGATTGCGTCTTCGGAGAGCACCTCCGTTCCAATCAGGCGGCCCGCACCCACGCAATTCCGCGCGGTGGTGGAGGCGAGAAACGCCTTCAGATCGACCCCAGCCTCTTGATTGATGACGCGAAGAAACCGTCCCCCGATGAGGAATAGTTGACCGGCGGGATCCCGGAGGGAGATTCGTCCTCTGTTACTCGCGCGCGCCGCTGTCGCCGTCACAACCACCCGCGCCCTCTCTCCCCGACCTCTTTCGCCGCAGCCAGGCTGTGATTCGACGGGCATAGAACAACAGCCCAAACAAAAAGGCGAGGAAACCTTGCCAGATTAAAACGCCCGAACCAGGATCGGTGTACGCCCAGGCATCCTTTTCGGAGAGCGTCAGAGCCGCCAGACAGAGCAGGAGGACCGGCGCGCTCCGCCGGCCAGCCCGGCCGTTTTCGCCGGGAATGGGACCGCCTCTTGAACGATCTGTCGGGTATAAGGACCAACGGATTTGCCGCTCGTGCACAGAGGATGATGAGCCCGTTTCTCTCCCCTCCTTTCCTGAGTTTTTAGGGGGGATGGAGCAACCACAATGCGAGATATTAACATACACCGCGGCAACCGGGAAAACAAGCGGGATAATTCACCACGGATGAACACGGATAAAGACGGACGCGACACTGGAAAACAGGCGGGGAAGAATGAGTCAGCAGCGCCCGCTTACGGCAAGCCGGTGGCCGGGCAGTTCTGAGCGCCGCGTTACACCGGCCGCGGTGCCCGCCACCCAGCAAAACAGCAGGGCATTGGCCGGAATCTGCAAGTTGAAGTCTGTAATGGCGTGCAGAAGGACCGCAAACAGGGCGCCCGCACAACCCGCGGCCAGCACACAGTTTTCGCGATGGCCGGCGACGACCGCCGTTCGACCAGCGCGCACAATCAGCACCCATAAGCCACCGAAAAGCAACAAGGCCGCCGGAACGCCTATTTCCGTGGCGAATTCCAGGTAATCGCTGTGGGCGTGCTCGTACCGGTTCGACAGGAGCGCGGTTTGGTAGTGCAAGGCGGTCCAGTTATAGGTTCCCAGGCCCGTTCCCGTCCACTTGAAGTCCCGGATCGCGCCAAGACTGTCCCTCCAGATGGGGAGGCGATCCTGCTCCATGGCCCCGGCATGGCCCAGCATCTCAAAACGGGACGTAACCGCTTCGAGGCCGACCCAAAACGCGTAGCATGCGGGGATCAACAACAGCACCAGCAGCAGCGCCACCGCCGATCGTGTCCGGCGCCTCAGGATATGCAGGCCGCCAACGAGAAGCAGCCCGCTGACTCCCGCCGCGATTCCCATCCGTGAGCGCGAGAAAACCAGGGCCAGGCAGAGAACCGCGAAAAACATGGCCTGCGAGAGCAGCCTGAAGCTGCTCTCGGAAGAGATGGCGGCCAGCAGCTTTCTCTTCACCCCCAGCTCCGCACGTTGCCGACGCCGGAAGAGCGCGCCGGCCAGAACAAACGGCAAGACCATTTCCAGAAGTCCGGCAAAATGGTTGCGGTTGATGTAAGTCCCGGTGGCGTCGTCGGTGTAAAAAACCTTCCGGAAAGTAAAGATGTACTGCCAACCTGCCAGGTACTGAACCAGGCCATAGCAGGCTTCAAAAAGACCGACGATAACCAGGGTGCGGAGCAGGATGGAGCCGCGCCCGTGAGCCGCAAGCCGCTGCGCAATCAGGAAAGCCAGGGCGTAGGCAATGAGCTTGCACACGGCCACCTCGGTGGCGTGCGGATTCAGCGACAGGGCCAGATAGGCGGGCGGCGGAGAAAACGGGGAGAGCAATTGGGCGGCAAACAGGCCGCGATTGGGGGAAACCAGCGCGGTCAAGCCGGCCGGCAGTGGGACAAGCTGGAGCAGCGGCACGCCGACAATGACAGCCAGCACCAGCACCGCCAGCCGCGGAACCCGGGGCCAGCCACGCCAAAAGCAGAGGACCGCGGCCGCCACAACGCCCGCTTCCATCAGCACGTAGGCGGTGGTGATAACGCCACCGAAAGCCAGCGCGCTGCCTGTGAACACAACCGCCAGGAGCAGGCCACCCAGCTCCAGACTG
>Ga0315289_10005221_pt1 | contig 19230 bp, 18 predicted proteins | sample YL17G11_40_MG_FD_203452 | JGI IMG/M metagenome (GOLD analysis project Ga0315289, IMG submission 203452) | Sediment microbial communities from Yellowstone Lake, YNP, Wyoming, USA - YL17G11_40 | ecosystem: Environmental > Aquatic > Freshwater > Lake > Sediment | place: USA: Wyoming | collected...
AGCGAATCTCGTGACAAGTCCGGATACGGCATTGGCCCTATGATGATCTGACGAATGATTGCGTGCTGTTCCGGATCGGGTAGGCGAAATAACCCGTACGGAATAACCGCATTCTTGCCTTCTCTAAACTGCAACGGATCACTCGTCGGAAGCTTGAATGCCCAAAATCTTTGCACCACCCTCCATTCCTTCTCTTCCAGGTAGGATGGGTGCTTCAGGAGTGACGCAATAGAATTGAAACCCTCAGATGGCGGCAACTCGCTGATACCATCGAGTTTTATGCGGGGACCTTGGTGAAAGTAGTTGAGGGCGGCTGATTCTACTCCATGAGGGCTCCTTCCGGCAGACCGAGCTAGAGCGGCGACTTTTAGAGTGTCGTACAAGAGCTGTCGGACTACCCGCTTTTGTTCTTGGATATCGTATATACATTTGGCAAAGGTGAATCTGCTCTTCTCGGCGATTTCTTTCAAAAAAGAAAAATCAAAACCAATACTAAACCCTCCTCCAGCTGGACAATAGCCGCGCCATTGACTAAGCAAGTCTCCGACTTCAGAAAATGAACTTACAAAGACATCAGTTCCCTTGCCGCTCCCCATGTACTCACTTTCTTTCTCTAAGAAGTGCGCATCCTCAGCGGAAACAGATTCCTGGATTGTTTTTATTTCTTCGTGCAATAATGCCTGGGCGTAAGCGTACTCTGCTGCGTCGTTCAAGTAGTGGATACTACTCGCCCAGATTGCATTCTGAGAAATAATGCCCAGGAGACCCTTTTGACTCGTATAATGAAAAAGCAGACTGGGTGTTCTAGTTCCATTTGTTTCGGCGTTTTCCATCAGCCCCTCTATTCCAACAAAGCGTCTCGCTCTTCTCGTTTCAACGTTTTCATGTTGTAGCAGGGCACACTTTGCTCCAAATTTGGAACAGATTTTAGTAATTGAATCAACACACGTGCCGATTTGAAAAACGTGCCGGACGTGAAATCAAGTAACGTGCGCGGCGTCTTCGCTACTAAGGTGTCTGGCTGTGTCCCTGAGCGTTTTTTCTTCGCCCGCAGATTCCGGTTACCACAGGGCGAATCCGCACAATCTCGGATTCAACGTGAATTCGGGATAAGCCGACGTATCTCGATTTGTCACCTCGAGCCGAGCGAGAGGTCTCGTTCTGTATCGGGACAACGAGATTTCTCGCCGCTGCGCGGCTCGAAATGACAGCCGATGTGTCTTATCCCGAACTGACGTCAAATCCAAACAATAAGCGACTGCGCTAGGCTAACGATAGTACGGAGGAACACACCATGGAGCGCAGTAGTTTGGCTGGTCGTATGGCAAGGAATATGGCGGCTGGCGATATCGAGGATCTTGTGACACATACCCGGGCCCGTAGTATGATGGAACATAGGGCTGAACGTATCGTGGTCCGTTCGGTGGAAGATAGGAAGGCGCTATATAGGGCTGTCCGTACGGTGGAACATAGGAAGGCGCTATATAGGGCTGTCCGTACGGTCCCGTGTACGGCGCAACATAGGGAAACGAATATCCGGTGGCTGGGACTGGCACCGGCGCTGACGGGTACAGCGTCACACCCCCATTTGTGATCGAAAGCAGAAAACTCTTCGTGGCTAAGGTGTTGTTGATAACCTGGACATAGTACGTTCCGGGACTGCTCGTGCCGCCGGTCCAGGTGAGATCAGGCGAAGGGCACCGGTCGCCGTCGTTGCAGTTCACAAGCGACGATGTGCCGCGCCCAACCGGCTCGTCGCTTGGCTTGTCGGGGGCATACAAGTTGAATGACATACCCAGTTGCACGCCATTTACGAGCGTAATCCAGACGGTAGTGCGATCACCTGCATAATCAAAAGCGTACCACAGGCTGGCGCCGGGACCGATCGTATGCCACTGGTTGTCGAGATACGTCGCCCCGTGGGGGAGCGGTCCCTGCGCGGCAACATTCGGAGTTTTGCTTGCGATGAGAACAAGCAACGCCGCAACAAGCGCTGTGAAAAATGTCTTTCTTGACATGGCTCCTCTTTTCTGGCTGAGGGAACTCAGTCTAACCGCCGTTCACAGCCATAGTGTAGCACAAGATAGAGACAAGTCAAGGGGGCGACTCGTTTTGTTTAGAGACCCAGGTACGCCATCACCTGCTCGCGCCACGGCGGCAACAGCGCAATCAGAGTGATCAGATCGAACAGCCCGCCCGCTTTCGCTCCGGGCACGACTGTATTCCACCACGGAATGATCGCAAGCAGAGACATCAGCGCACCCCCAATCGGCAGCCACGGCAACCCGCGCAATCGTGCGAGCAGGGAAATCCCTGATCCGACCAGCACCATCGCCGCTTAAACAAAGAAGCGATTCCCGAAAAATCGAGAATCGCTCGCGAGTGCCGACGACTAGACTTGAACTAGTGACCAAGGGCTTATGAGTCCCCTGCTCTACCACTGAGCTACGTCGGCGTTGTGCCAGTGAACAGTGAACCGTGCACGGTAAACGGTGAAGTGTTGCCTGACTGTTTACTGTTGACTGGTTACCGCCGCTATTATATTTTAATCCCGCGCTCTGTCAAATCCAAAATGGGGAACGCTGCGGCAGCGCTCGCTACCTGCGCGTCGGCGCTTTGTACGAATTGTAGCGCAGTGCTTTGGCGATTTCTTCGAGCAACACGATTTCTTCTTCGGTGATCGTTTTCGCGCCGATGCCGAACATGCCGCCTTCTTTGACTGCCGCTGCCGCTTCGCCGCCAATCGCCATCACCCACATTTTGTAATCGCGAATTTCGTGCGCGGTCGCCTTGTCGTCGAGCACGTTGGCGGCGCGCTGACATTTGGCGAGTGTTTCCTTTTTCAATTGCTCGGCGCGCTCTTTTTTCGTCGCACCTGCGGTGATCGGCAGGAGCGGCTTGAGAATTTTCGAATCCTCGTCCGGCGCCAGCAACGTCTCAATGAGTTCAGTCTCGGGGAACATCTGGCTCGCGTTTGCCACCGCCCCCGCGCTCGCCATGATTTCACGCATCGTCCCGCTCGCACTGCTCGGCGACGCGTACAACACCGCGACGCCGACGAGCAGCGGCACTTCCTGCAACGCCCACCATTCCTCCAGCGTATAATCAATCTTCGTCGTCATTCTTTTTCGCCTTTATGGACATTGATCTTCAAAATGGACCGCGGACGGCTGACGGCAGACCGCTGTTGTCAATTACCATCTACGGTCTGCGGTCAGCGGTCGTTGAACGCGATGTCTCCCGGCAGTCCGGCTTTCAATTCCGCGCTCGCGTTTGAAATTGTGACGCGCACCGCGAAGACGAGTTCGGATCGCTCCTGGGTGTTGTAGAGATTCGCCGGTTTGAATTCCGCTTCCGGTGCGACGTACGTCACTTTACCCGAAAATGTCTTTCCTGGCAAACTCGGCAAAGTAAGTTTCACGCTCTGTCCGGCTTTGACCGCGCCGATATTTCGAATCGGCACGTAGACGGTCATTTCGAGTTCGCGCGGGTCGGCAATCGTCAACAGTGGCACGCCCGCGCGTACCGTCTCGCCCGGCTCAACATCTCTGCCGATGACCGTACCTGCAACCGGGCTTGTGAGCGCATAGCGTTTCGCTTGCGCCTGCGTGATTTTCAAATTCGCTTGCACGGCGCGCAGTTTCGCTTCCGCGAACGCGACCGCTTCTTTTTGCGCGCCGCGTTTCGCAATGTCGAGTTCGGCTTGCGCGATTTTTTTGCCTGCCTCTGCGATCTTCACTTGATTCGCGGCAGAATTTTTCGCGGCGATCAGTTCCAGCGGGTTGGCGATCAGCGCGCGATACAACGCGAGCACGCGCTCGTACCCTTGCGCCGTCGCTTGCGCGGCAGCGAGTCCCGCTTCCGCGCCTTCTTTTTGCCGCAGTAACATTTGATAACGCGTCTTGCCCGTGTTCGACTGATCCCCTTGCGCGCCGTCGAGTTGATTCTTGATCGAGTTGAGCGTCGCTTCCGCGCGTTTGACATCCCCTTGCGCGGAGAGCGCCTTGCCTTCCCACAGGTGCAGTTGGCTCGATAATTCTTGCGGCGTCGTCAGCGCGCGGTTCGCATCGGTCAGCGCGGCGTTCGCGGCTTGGAGATCGGCGTCCGCTTGCGCGACTCCCGCTTCGGCGAGCGCAATCGTCCCAGGGCGCGCTTTTTCGTTCAGCTGATCCAGATTCGATTGCGCGGCGCGCCCGGCGGCTTCGGCTTCGCTCAACGTGTTCTGGATTGTCGCGTCGTCCAGTTCGACCAACACATCCCCGATTTGCACCGCGTCGCCGCGATTCGCGCGCACGGTAACCGCGCGTGCGCTCAGTTCTGCCGCAACGCGCGTCTGCTTCATTTCGAGCGTGCCCGAAAAGGTTTGCGCTTGTCCGCCCGTCAACGGCGAAGGGAGCGCGATGCCGCTCGACGGCACCGCGCCGAAAACAATGCTGGCGGGCATTCCCGCTATCACTTGTTCGTCCGCGTTTGTCAAAGTGATTTCGACGGCGATCAACTGCGCGTTGCGATCGTTGTCGGTTTGCGCTTGCCGTCCCGAAAATTCGGCGCGGTCGGCGATGTTCGTCACGGTGCCGCTGAGTGGGCGATTGTTCAACTCGTTCACGATGATCGTCGCGTTCTCGCCGAGGTGAATGCGCTCCAACTGCGCCATCGGCACAAAGACGCGCAATTTCAATTCGCCTTCGACGCTCAAGCGGGCGATGGCAGTCGCGGGCGGGACGATTTCGCCCACGCGGTAGGCGACGCGTGTGACGACGCCGTCACTGGGCGCGGTGATTTGATAGTGCCCCAATTCCTGGCCGAGCGCGGCGCGCGCGGCGCGCGTCTGATCGAGTGACGCGCGCGCGGCTTGGATTTGGGCGGGACTCGCGCCGTCGCGTAAAACCTGGAGCGCGGCTGCGGCGACTTGCACGTTCGCGGCGGCGCGCGCGCGCGCGGCGCGCGCTTGATTCACGCGCGCATCCAACGCAATCGGATTCGCAAGTTGATCCGAAAGGTCTTTCCAATTCGCGTACGCGGTCGCGAGGTTTGCGTTTGCGATATCCAAACTTGCCCACGCTTGCCACGCGGTCGTGCTGGCGCGATTCCATTCGCTCTGCGCGTACACGCGGCGATTTTGCGGCGAATCGAAATGCAGCGTCGTGCCAGTCGGCAAGCGAATGTCGCTGCCTTCGCCGAGTTGTTTGTTGATGTCCGCCCACAAACGACTTTCGAGATCGGCGGCTTCGGCTTGTTTGGCGGTCGCGGTGTAGTTGAACGTCGCGGCAATCGCGCGCGTCTGCGCATCCGCTTTCAAAATGGCGAGCGTTTGCGGATTCGCGCGAATCGCTTCGGTGTCCATCACTGCCTGCGTTGCGGCGATGAGCGCGGCTTTTGCCTGCTCGACGCGCGCTTGCGCTTTTTGAAGGTCTTCGGGGCGCGCGCCCGCTTCGAGTAACGCGAGTTGGGCTTGCGGGGCGGAAACGTTCGCATCCGCGATTTCGATTCGCAAGCGAATGAACTCGTCGTCAATCGTCGCGAGCGGTTGACCTTGCTTGACGACATCGCCTTCTTCTACCGCGATGCTTGTGACGCGTCCGCCCACTTCCGCTGACACGTCCAGCGTTTTGCCTTCGAGGAATCCCGTCCACACGCTGTTGTCAGGTGTGGTTGTATTGTTTGCCGTTTGGCAAGCGACTGCAGAGAGTGCGAGTGTGATGATCGTTGTGATTCTTGCAATTGATAATTGACAATTAGCAACTGACAATTTCATTCCATATCCTCTAACTTCGCGCACGTGCGATAAATACATCTTCTAGCGATGGCGGAATTACGATCATGCTGTTGATTTTCACTTGCGCCGCATGGAGCGATGCTTCGATCACTGTACGATGGGCTGCCCAATCAGCCACGACGACGTGCACGAGACTACCGTACAGCGTAAGTTCATCCAGGTTTTCAAGATGGCGCAGAACTTCAATCGCGCGACCTGGGGCGTCGCAGTCAATCTCGACGACCTGACCGTGCATCTGTTTTTCTTTGATGTCATTCGGCGTACCCGTCGCGACAATTTTCCCGTTGTGAATAAACGCAAGCCGATGACATTGCTCCGCTTCGTCCATGTAGTGCGTCGTCACGAAAATCGTCGTCCCGTCCGCCGCGAGCCGATAGAGCAATCGCCAAAAGTCGCGGCGGCTGACTGGGTCAACACCTGCGGTCGGCTCGTCGAGAAAGACAAGTTGCGGCGAATGAATGATCGCCATCGCGAGCGCGAGACGTTGCTTGTAGCCAGCCGCGAGGTTCGCGGTCAATGCGTGTCCGTAGCCGCCAAGTTCGGTCAATTGCAGCACGCGTTGGCGTCGTTCGATCAGTTCCTTACCCCATACATTGTACGCGCGTCCGTAGAAATTCAAATTCTCGACCACGCGCAGATCGTTATACAAACTGAATTTCTGCGACATATAACCGACATTGCGCTTGACCGCGTCGGCGTTGCGCGCGATGTCGTACCCCAGCACCGACGCGCTTCCGCTTGTCGGGTGCAGCAAGCCGAGCAACATCCGAATCGTCGTCGTCTTGCCCGAGCCGTTCGGACCCAGGAAGCCGAAAATCTCGCCGCGCGCGACGGAAAACGAAATCGCGTCGACGGCGACGAACTTGCCGAACTTGCGAGTCAACTTGTCTGCGATAATTGCGTCGCTGCGATTAGAGGACGCTTTCAATTCCGCTGAACCGCCGACGGCCGACCGCTGACCGCCAACACGACCAGGTGCTGAGTTAGAATGGTGTGCCAGAGTCAATGTGGTACTCTTCTTGTTCCTCATGCGCGGTATGCCTTGGCTTGAGCGATGCGCGCAGGGATTGCAATTTGGGAAATAGTCTTTCGCTGAATTGGTACGCTTCGCGCAGAGGTGTAGGGTCTGGCAAGTACCTGGGGCGGTTGATGTGGTGTTGGCAGGCTACTGTCTCGATCATGGAGCGGATTGCCATTCCAACGAAACGCGCTTGATCGGCGTCGCTTGCGGTTGTGGAACCTTCGGCGATGTTGAGAGTGATGCTCGTTGCCGCGCGCCTCAATTGACTCTTTACGTTGTGGTCTTCCGAATGAGGCAACTTGGCAATGATCGCGTACATCATGTCAGAGTACTCCATCGCAAGTTGCCAGACTTCGAGTTTCTCGAATTTGTAGGGCATCCCTCCTCCTTTGACAACCGCCGACCGCTGGCTGTCGATCGCCACATGGTTTCCTCGGCGGTCGGCGGTCATTTGGTCGGCGGTCGTTGGTGTGTAACGAGTGAAATAAACGCTTCTTGCAAATGCGGCGCGGTCGGACGGATTTGCGTGACGCGGATGTTTGCTGCGTGGAGCGCAGTTTCGATTTCGGGCAAGCGGCGCGTCGCGTCATCTACGAAAACGTGCAGGCGGTCTCCATACGCTTGCACTTCGGACACGCCGATCATTTGCGCGACGATGGTTTCGGTTGCCGCGAGATCGTTTGCGACGATGGCGATCAAATCGCCGCGCACGAGTTGGCGCAGTTCGGCGGGCGTGCCTTGCTTGATGATTTCGCCTTGGTACATCAAGCCAACGCGCGAACAGCGTTCCGCTTCGTCCATGTACGCGGTGCTGATGAAAATCGTGACGCCCGCGATATGCAGGTCACTCAAAATGTCCCAGAACTCGCGGCGCGAAATCGGATCTACGCCGTTCGTCGGTTCGTCGAGAAACAAAACTTGGGGACGATGAATCAGCGCACACGCGAGTCCCAGTTTCTTTTTCATTCCGCCCGACAGCGCGTCCGCGTTGCGATCCTGAAATTCCTCGAGGCGCGCGAATCGGAGCAAGCGCTGAATTTGCGGTTCGCGCGCCGCGCCGCGCACGCCGAAAATGTCCGCGTAGAATTCCATGTTTTCGCGCACGGCCAAATCGCCGTACAAACTGAATCGCTGTGCCATATAGCCGACTTGGTGGCGCAGTTTTTCCGCCTGGCGATGCGTATCGAAACCGCTGACGCGCGCGACGCCCATCGTCGGCTTCATTACGCCCGCGAGCATCCGAATCGTCGTCGTCTTGCCCGCGCCATCGGGTCCGATCAAGCCGTAGATTTCGCCTGGCGCGATGTCGAGATTGATTCCGCGCACGGCTTGGATCTTGTGAAAATGTTTGGTTAGTTTCTCGGCTTCGATGCGTCCTGGGTCATTCATTGGAGTTTGTGTCTCGTGCGTCGGTGGTCATCTACACTTCTGCCCGCGAGAACAAGAACCACGCCGCGCCGATGCTGACGATGGTGAGTCCAACTAACATCACGACATGATCGAGCATCATCGGCAGCGTCGAGCCCTTCAAGAAAACGTGGCGCGTGATCGCGATGAAATGTTGCAATGGCGAAACGGTCGCGGCGGCTTGCATAAACACAGGCATATTTTCCGTCGGCACGAGATAGCCCGAGTAGGTGACTTCCAAGATCGCGAGCAAGAACACAATCAGGATCGCTTGCTGTTGGCTGTTGGTGATGATCGAAATGAGAGTGCCGATGCCGATTTCTGTGATGACGAACAAAATTCCCAGGAGGGTGAACAGAACCAGATCGCCGCGCATCGGCAAACGGAAACCTTGCGTAAGTGTGATGTACAGGATGACGTAATTGACGATGCCGACGGCGAGCGCCATCAACCCTTTGCCGAGCATCAATTCCAAACGACTGATCGGCGTGACGACGAGTTGCTCCATCGTGCCCAGTTCGCGCTCGCGGACGAACCCGACTGCCGCGACGACGAGCACGACTTGGTACGTGATGAACGGCAGTTGCGCGGTGAGCGTTGACCAACGAATGTACAGTGTCGGATTGAATGCGTTTTCGACGATGAGATCGATGCCGCCGCCAAGCGAAGCCAATCCTGCTTCGGCGAGCAATTGGCGCAGGACATCGTTCACCGCGCCCTGAATGTCCCCGAGAATGTTGAGCGCGACAATGACGTTCGTGCCGTCCACGATCGCGTTGAGCGTGGCGCGCGCGTCGGGACGCATCACGTTGCGCGAAAAGTCGGGTGGAATGATCAGGACCGCCGCCGCGTTGCCATCGTTGACCAATTGCTCCACTTGTTCGTAACTCTGCGCGCGCGCGACGAGTTTGAACGCTTCGGAATTGCCGAGTGTGCGAACCAGGTCTTGACTCAGTTGGCTCTGATCCTGATCCCACACCGCGAGTTTGATGCCGCGCACGCCACCGCCTGTTGCCTCCGCGATCAAGATCAATTGCGAGAATGGCGCGACGATGAGAAAGATCAACAGCACGCGATCGCGCAAGAGTTGAATTATTTCTTTCCACGCGAGATTGAGAATGCTTTTCATCAAATCAATGATCCGCGAATAACGCCAATACTTTTTTCATTCGCGAGATTCGCGTTATTCGCGGATAATCAGTAGTCCACTTGCTTGCGAAACGTAATCACACTCAGCACCAACGGCACGAAACCGAGCGCGAGCAAGTACGCTGCTTGCATCAACAGCGCGGGAATGTCCATCGCTTTGAGGAACACGCCGCGCGTCATCTGGACGAATTGGGTAGCAGGTAAAAAGAAGGACGCGATTTGTGCGATGCCCGAACGCGTGTCAATCGGCAGGATGATGCCCGCCATAAAGAAACTGGGAATGAAAAAGATCAGCATAATGATTCGCATCGCCGTGCCCTGGCTCGCGAGAAAACTCGAAAAAAACATCGTTTCGCCGAGCGACGCGAAGAGATAGAGCACCGTGAAAATGAGCAAGTCAATCAGCGAGCCGCGCAGGGGAACTTGAAACCAATTGATCGCGACCGCAATCGCGACGAGCGCGCTGATCAAGCCAAAGCCGATGTATGGAATCAACTTGCCCAGCAAATATTCGGCGGCTTGAATGGGCGTGGTCGCAAGCGTTTCGAAACTGCCCAGTTCTTTTTCGCGCGTGATCGCCAGCGCAATCGCGAGCGACGGCAGAATCATCACGATGGGTAACAGCCCTGGCACCATCGAGTATTTGGAGTTGAGCTCACGATTGTACCACGCCTGCGTTTCGACAGAAATCATCGGCGCGGTGCCACCTTGGCTTGCCGTAATCTGTTGGCTGAAATTGTAGGTGCGCTGGCGCAAGCGTGAAAGAACCTGCGACGCGGTGACGGGATCGCTGGCGTCGGCGACCGCTTGCATTGGCACGCGTTCGCCTGCGAGGAGGCGCGTTTCAAAACTCGGCGGAATGACGATGCCGACGTGAATCGCGCCGCTCTGCAGTTCCTGGTAGATGTTGGCGTATCCCGCGACGTTGCCCTGCCGAATGAATTTGCCGTCGGCGGTGAGACTCGCGATGAATCGCCGCGACAGCGCGGTCTGATCCGAATCCCAAACCGCGATGCGAACCTTTTGCACCTCGAGCGCGAAGAGGTACGAAAAGGTGAACAGCATAATCGCGGGGGAAAGCGTAACGAGGAACAACGTGCGCTTGTCGCGCCAGATGTGCCGAAATTCTTTTCGCAGAACTGCCCAGAGACGATGGAGTGACATACTGCGGAGATTATATGCGAAAGGGGGAGAAACGCCAAAGAGGATGACCGCAGACCGCCGACGGCAGACCGCAGTGTGCGGTGGTCGGCGGTTAACGGTCAGCGGTTGGTCACTTCACGCGCGCGAGCGCGATGACGGAGAACAAGAACAGGATACCGCAAATCGTAAAAAGCAAAACGTAACCGAGACCTGGAACGCTGGGAATATTCACCGTGAAAAAGTCGGCGATCGGTCCGCCGATGTCCGCACCAACCGCACCCGCGCCTGCGCCCGCGAGATTTGAGATTCCAAGATAACGTCCCGCTTCGGCTTTCGGTACCAGCGATGTGCCGAGCGCCCAGTTCGCGGTGTAAAACATTCCCGTCGCCGCGCCGATGAACGCCGCGCCTATGGAGATCACGGTGAGATTCGGAACCGCGACGGCGATTGCCATGCCGAGCGCGGCGACAATACCCGCAACCCCGACGATCCGTTTGTGCCCGAAACGATCCGCGAGCCATCCGCTGACGAGCGCGAAAATCAAAAGTAGCATACCGATGACGAGGAGCAAATTCGCGGCGGGTCCTGCCGCTTGTTCGCGCACGAGTCCGAGGCGTCCTTGCAAAAAGTACACCGTGAACGTTGAGAGATTGATCGCACCGACAAGAAACGCGAGCCGATTGACGACCCACCACGTGAATGCTGGGTTCGCGCGCGCCGCGTCGCCGATGCTGATACGGATGCTGAGCCACACGCCGAGCGCGACCGCGATCGCCATCGCGATAAACCCCGCGCCGCCGAGCGCGACCGCGATCGCCATCGCGATAAACCCCGCGCCGCCGAGCGCGACCGCGATCGCCATCGCGATAAACCCCGCGCCGCCGAACGCGATGAACAACGTCGTCACATCTTTGACGCCGACGAGAATCGCGCCAATGAATTTGACGCCTTCGCCCAAACCCAAGATGATGATTGCAAAGAGCGCGGTCATCAACACGAGTCGCGCGAACGGCGTCCAATCAAGTGCGGGGGGTGCTACTTGCAATCGTTCCTTGTGGATGAACAGCGCGACGATCATACTCAGCACCAGCACCGCGACCATCGCGAGAATGCCGCCCCCCATATTTCCAGCGCCAATCAATCGCCCGACGGTGAATGAGACGATGATGAGGGGGAGCGGCACTTCGAACACCGCTTTGATCGCGGAGAATCGTCCGCGCTGATTTTCGGGAACGAGATCGGGAATGAGTCCTTGTTGCGCGGCTTGCGCGGCGTTCGTCGAAACTTGGAGGAGCAAGTACATCGCGAACAAAAAATCAAAGCCCGTCATTCCGTTCAGTCCTGCGGAGAAACCAATCGCCGCGATGAAAACGAGATCGGCGAGCGTGCCGCCGAGAATGAATGGTCGTCGGCGTCCCCAACGCGACGCGTTGCGATCACTCAAGATACCCCAGAATGCTGGCGCGAGCAGCGCGACCATCAAGCCCCACAGACGAATCGTGCCATAGGACGTCGCCTTTTGCGCTTCGCCGACGAATTGCTCGACGAGGAGCGGAATGACGAACGGCGCCATCGTGTTCGACAGCGTGGAGAGTCCGAGGCAGTAGGTGTTGATGGTGAGGTAGTCTTACCAGCGGAAGCGTCTTTGCATAGGTGTCTCCTTTAACACGACCGCCGACGACCGACCGCTGACCGCGAATGGCGTATGGCGAATAGCGTATGGCGTGTGAAAGTCAGCGCTATTGGCTATAAGCCATCTGCTATCCGCTCTCTGTGGTCTGCCGTCTGCGGTCGGCGGTCATTGCGTTACGCGTTCCATAAACTTGTACGCGAGTTCCGCCGCGTGTTCCCACTCCTGATCGAGAATGATGCAATGAGTTGATTTTTCGAGCCAGTGCATTTCTTTGATCGTCGAAGAAACTTCAGCCAAGATGACGGGACCGCCGCGCGGATCAATCGTTTGATCGAGCCGACCTTGGACGACGAGCACTGGTTGATGGATGCGCGACAAACGACGACGCGTTTCGAGTTGGAGTTTGTTCAACTGCACAACCGCGCGCAATGGATTGACCGAATAACCTTTCCACCGCGGATCGGTCGCGTTCGGCGCGCGCACTGGTTTCTTTGCGTACGGCACGAATGGCGCGAGCAAGCGTACCTGAATCGCGCGGGATGCTGGCATGAGGAGCGCGGGTGCGTACGCGCAAACGCCGATGGCTTCGGGATGTTCACTCGCGCAGTACAACGCGAGGATCGCACCCATGGATTCGCCGCAGATGAAAACGCGTTCGCACTGCGTGGCAAGTTGCGCGTACGCGTCGTTCACCGTGCGCGTCCAATCCAGCCACTTGCAGCGATTCATCTCGTCAGGCGACGTGTTATGCCCAGGGAGCAGTGGCGCGGAGACGGTGTAGCCGCGCGCGTGCAAATATTCTCCGAGCAAGCGCACTTCGGCAGTTGTCGCGGTGAAGCCGTGAATCAACAGTGCACCCGTTGTTCCAGCTTGCCAGAAAAACGCGTCGCCATCGAGGTGGGGGTTGCGGAGGAATTGGCTGGTCATAGGCGATTTTTGATTTTCGATTGCCGATTCTAGATTTGTACGCAGGTTGGGCTGTTGAAGGTAAGATGTGCTGCGCTTTCACGCGTCGTCATTGACAAGAAACAGAAAACGGGATAGACTCACATCAATCGCAAGTTTGCACTCGGGAGTCTAGACACAATGTCTGCACGTCTGTTGCAGAGAATTCAAACCGCGATTACGCAAGGCGAATACGACGTTACCGTTCATGCAGTCGAAGAAATGGCGGAAGACGGATTGGATATTTTCGACGCCGAAGCCGCATTGCCAGTGGACAAGTGACCAAGATGGAAACGGATGATCCGCGCGGCGCGCGCTATACCATCGTCGGAATGGCAGTCAACGAGCGTACTCGCGTGGGCGTCGTCGGTCGTTTCAAAGAAACGGGCATCTTTTTGATTATCACGGTTTACGCCGTGACCGAGTGAAACGTGATGACAATGTACGGATACAAATGCGAATACTGTGATGGCATCGTGCGCGAAAAAATCGTCAAGCGCGAGTCATTCAAACATAAAGACGGATTCGTCATTCTTGAGAACGTGCCGATTGGCGTATGCGACCGTTGCGGCACACGTTACTATCACGCGAGTTTGATGCGTCGCGTCGCGCAAGTTGCGGAAGGTCAAGTTGCCGCGCAGTCTGAACTCGTTCCTGTCGCTCAATTTGCCTAGCGTTTGACCGCGAGAATCAATTTGTCCGCGAATTACGCGAATCTCCGCGAATGGTTTTTTCATTTGTGCTATTCGTGTAATTCGCGGATTATTTTGGGGCGTCCACCGTCTTGGGCAGTCGTCGCGGTGAAGCAGTGAATCAGCAGCGCGCCGACGCTCCGCGCGCCTGCCTGCCAGAAAAACGCGTCGCCTTCGAGATTTGGGTTGCGGATGAATGCAGTATCCATAGGTGTTTGGTGGTGTTCTCAATGTCACATAGCCATTGGACGAGGCGTTGAGTTCTGTTTTTTCGCTTTCACTTGATGGTGAATACTTTGCCTTCACCTACAACAACTTCTAGGTTTCTCACCGGGCTACCCACGTAAGCCCCTAACCAGGTTATATCACCAAGTATTTCCTTGATGTCTGAATCAAGAGGAAGTTCTCCGACATATTGATGTTCTGACTTTTTCCCGCCCGAATCGAATTTGAAAAGAAACGCTCTCAAATAAGGTTTACTCCCATCTTGGAGATTGTAAAACAACTCTACTCTGATAGCATGTTTTGTTCCAATTTCAAAAAGAACCTTCTTGTTATCAACCACAGTTGAAGTCGGCTCACCAGGACGATTGACGCGATAAACCGATACGAAATATTGTCTGCTTCACTGAAAAGTCACACCCCTCCTGCTGACCGAAATTTCGTATCTGGAAGATGCATCAGGAGAGAAGTCATACTGTAAATTGGTGCCTGTGACCAACCACTGTTTTCTAGCCTAATTCGGACGTTCCGAACCAATATGGAAAACTCGTATCCCCAAGGTCCTTTTACTTGTCGGTCGGGTAATCGCTCCCCAGAACATAGGCACGTTGTAGATCGCTTGTATCAGGAGGGGGAGAATTGCCAATCTTAACATGCAAAACAGAACCATCAAAATGTTCGTAGCTTGGTAGTCGCTCAATTATGGTATCAGGTGCGACATTACGATTAAGTCCGTAAGCATAATCCCCAACCCAGAGGCTATTCGGGCGTCTATCTAACAGACCATCAGGTAAACCCGATATATCCTTGCGATGAAAATCTGCAGATTCTGCTGGAATCGGAGTCGGCTTCGGTGAAGGTGTGACAGAAGGTATCGAAGTAGAGGTCGGTGTTGGCGTTAAGGTCGGCGCAGGCGTGTTCGTCAGCGTTGCTGTTGTAGTTGGCAGTGGTGTACTCGTCGGCAAAGGTGTGTTCGTAGGCGCGGGCGTTGCGGTTGGTGTAGGCGTAACGCCGCAAGCCGCAAGAGCCAAGCTGACAGATGATGCTCCGCACAACTTCAGAAAATCGCGTCGCGTCAGCTGATTCATTGCATATTCCTCTTTGCGCGTCTCGAAAGCCGCGCTGAACAGGCAACGGAATGTTGCCGAACTCACGTTTCACACATCACGTAACACGGGAACTGTCACGTTGCCGACTGGCATTATACCCACGGGCGCGTCGCGAGGCAAATCGCGCTGCGCGATTGCGAGCGCGGCGTCGAGCGATTCAACGCGCGGTAGGAGCAGTTTCCGAGCGAGTTCTGGTGACAAATCGGTGACCATCAACAAACGAACCTGGGTCGCGTCGCGCGCGATTTGGAATGCCTTGTGCTTGCCCAACTGAAACGGCGCGGACTTGAAATTGGCAATGACCGCTTCGTGCGACGAAAACTGCGCGACGTACTCTTCGTACACTTTGCTCCCCGCGCCTTCTGGACACGCGGCAACCCAGATGATCGTGGCGCCGCGCTTCATCACAGGAGTCGTATGCCCCACCGCTTTTTGCGCTTGATAGACATTGATATCTTTGGGATGTCCGCCCGCCGAAACGATCATCAGATCAAACCGCGCAGCAACGTTCACGCGGTACACATCGAGCGCGAGCGGCGTGCCGGCTCGCATCACCGCGACAGGATCGCCCGCGAACACGCCGACGATTTGCTTGTGTTCGTCAATCACCGAATTGAGCGCGCAATGCACGCCGATAATTTTGCCGATCTCCTCGCAATCTTGCCGCGCGGGATTATCGTCGTAGCGTCCTTGGTGCGCGTTCGGTTCCATCATCAAGGCGTGGTTCTGCGCGATCGTTTCCCGCGCGGTCACGCCAACCGCCGCCGACTTCACGCCGCCGGAGAATCCCATAAATTGATGCGGCTCGATGTCGCCCAACGCGATCCGCAAATCAGCATCGGCGTACTCGCGATGGCATAGCACGCGCGTCCCGCGTTTCGTCTTGCCGAGAAAAATGTTGAGCGAGGTGTCGTCGCAATCGTGGCTGACGACTCGATAGCGCGCCAGAATTTCGGCAGGAACAACCGCGCCAAACTCCTCGCGCGGCATTGGCGCGTGCGTGCCGACGCCGATCATCAACGTAATCGCGCGATCAGGGATTCCGATTTGCGCGAGTCTCTGCAAGAGCGGGGGCAATAAAATGTGTAGTGGCACTGGACGCGTCTTGTCGTTGATTGCAATCACAACTGATTTTGTGCGCGCGAAATCGTCGAAATGAAAACCGCCGAGCGGATGATTGAGCGCGTCGATCACCGCGCGTGTCGCATCTGCCGCAGGCGCAATCGGCGCAGGCGCGAGTCGTTCGACGTGAAGCGAATCGGGGAGCGAGAAGGTGAGGTGGGTTTTGGCGTAGGGGATTTTGTGCTCTGCCAAGAGAAACCTCTTCATGCAAGATGCAGAAGGGCAGAGGTGCAGTGGGGCAGGGGACGCAAAGCGTCTCCTCTGCTCTCTTGCTCCCCTGCTCCCCTGCGGTTGTTTACGCGCTTCGATACAACTTGGTCAACACAAACTCATTGTGCCGCAAAACTTCTGCTGCTGTCAAGCGACCGTTGATCGTGCGCTCCAACATTTTCAGTGCGGCGTCCGCGGCTTGATCGAGATTCATTTCGATTCGCAGCATCGGACTCAGGTCAACGTCAACATGTTCCGACATCGTCGCGACCGTGAGCGGATTCGCGGAGAGTTTGATGACGGGGACGACGGGATTGCCGATGACGTTGCCTTGACCCGTCGTGAAAAAGTGGACGACCGATCCAGCCGCCGCGCACAGCGTCACCATTTCGGCGGCGGCGGACGACGAGTCCATAAAGTGCAAACCAGGTTTCTTGGGCTCTTCGGCGGGATCGAGATAGCCGATGATTTTACAGCGTCCCGCTTTTTGAATGTTGCCCAGCGCTTTTTCTTCGATGGTCGTCAAGCCGCCGCGAATGTTCCCTTCGGTCGGCTGCGAGCCGAGCAGCGAAACGCCCTGACTCTCGATGAGTCGTTGGTAATCGTCGAACGCGGCTTTGAACTGCGCGGCAATTTCTTTTGTCGCGCATTGTTGCATAATGATGTCTTCGCCGCCAGTCACTTCGGTCGTCTCGCCGAAGATCAATGTCGCGCCCGCGTCCGCGAGTCGTTCAAACGCGCGCCCGACCGTCGGATTCGACGCGAGACCGGAGGTCGTGTCCGATTCGCCGCATTTGCAGGACATCGTCAATTGCTTGACGGGAAACGGCTCACGGGCAAGGGCGGTTGCGTAATGCACGAACTCTTTCGCCTTGCGCGACGCGGCTTCAATCGTCTTGTGATCGCCCGCGCGCTCAATGCTGAATCCTGCGACCGGTTTCCCAGTCTTTTCGATTTCCTTGACGATGCGATTCGTCCAGTTCGGTTCAATGCCGATGACGATGGCTGCCGCGCAGTTCGGATTGCGACCCTGACCCGCGAGCGTGCGGAAAGTCAGATCCAAATCCTTGCCGAATTGCAGACGACCGTACGGATGCGGCAGTGCCATTGTGCCGCGAATGTTGTGCGCGACGCCTTCTGCCGCCGCGTTCGACAAATCGTCAACGGGAATGATCAGCACGTAATTGCGAACGCCGAAGCGTCCGTCGGGGCGACGATAGCCCGTGAATTTAAGGTCTTGTGGCTTGATCATGCTTTCCACCTTTTCGTTTTAAGATTGTGCGTGTGAACGTGCGAACCGCGCGGCGCGTTCTGCGATGCCGCGCCGATCACGCGACCGTACTCGATCACGTCCTTCCCTGGCGCGAGGTCTTTCATCGCGACCTTGTGACCGAGTGGGACATCGTTCACCAGTTTCACCGTGCCGACGGGTTGACCTTCGAGCGTCACCGCGCCGACTTCAGTCGCCGCTTTCAAATCTTCGACGGCGACGCCGACATCATCCGTCGGTTCGTGCAGTAGAATACTGTGTTTCATTCAACCTCCTTGAGGAATTTAGGATTTCTGATTTGAAGAATCGCCACTCGACGCGTCGCGTACCAGTGTGCGTTTCGCCTTCGCGCAATTCTGTTCCATCAAACAATGCAAACGATGCGCGCGCGCTTGGATCAGGATATAACCACACTTCAATATCATCGTCGAGTGAGCCCACGCGCGGTGGGGGCGCGGTCGGCGGTCGGTGGTCGGCGGTCGGCATGTCGAACGTGTCAAACGATTTCACAAAGCGCGGCAGGATGAAACCGCGGCGCAAGAATCGCGGCGTTTTGCCGAACGGCGCGTCCACGACGAGGCGCGACAAACCGCGCACAGGTTTGTTGTCGTTGAGCGACCACCACTCGCCTGGCGGCAGAATCACCTGGCGCTGCATTTGCCCTTGCCGCACGATGGGCGCAACGTAGAGCGCATCGCCAATCATCCACGCATCTTCGATTTCGTACAACTCGGCGCAGTTGCTCCAGATTAGCGCGGGATGCCGAATGATCGGCGTGCCGTCGCGCGTCGCTTGCTTGGATAGCGAGTAAAAACATGGAAATAACTTGACGTGCTCTTCCGACAACGCGCGATAGATTTCGATTGTCTCTTGATCGAATTTCCAAGGTTCGCGATTACGTCCAATCGGTCCGCCGTGCGCGCGCATCAACGGCGAATAGCATCCAACTTCCGCCCAGCGAATGTACAACTCCTTCGTCGTGATCGGCGCGAACCAATCGTACCAGCCGCCAATATCGGAACCGTGTACGGGAAAACCGCAAATGGACGCGTTGATCATCGCGCGCACGGCGGCGGGCAAACCATCGCCGTCGTCCCAGTCGGTGTCTTGATCGCCAGGCCATTGCGCGGCGACAAATCGTTGCGAACCCGCATAACCCGCGCGCGGATAGAGCAAGTGGTCGTTACCTAGCACATTCCGCGCCGCGCGTTGCATCGCCTCGCAATAAATCACAGGATACGCATTCCGCATCGCGAGCCCGTTCTGTGTGTTGTAGAAAACTGAATCGGGTGGAATGGATTCGGCATAATCGGTCATCACGCCTTGGATGCCGCGTTCGTGAAAAGTTCGCGCGACAATTCTTTCGTGCCACGCCGATGCGCGCGGATTCGTATAATCGATCACCGCCGCAATGCCGTGAAAGATACGTTGTTGGTACGGCAAGCCCAAACGGTTGCGAATGAAATAGCCATTGCGGACACCCTCGCGATGCGTTGCGGAGCCAGCGTTCATGTACGGGAAATGCCAGATG
>Ga0315289_10005223_pt1 | contig 19228 bp, 15 predicted proteins | sample YL17G11_40_MG_FD_203452 | JGI IMG/M metagenome (GOLD analysis project Ga0315289, IMG submission 203452) | Sediment microbial communities from Yellowstone Lake, YNP, Wyoming, USA - YL17G11_40 | ecosystem: Environmental > Aquatic > Freshwater > Lake > Sediment | place: USA: Wyoming | collected...
CTTCTGCGCGATGCTCATCGGAAGCGGGAGCATCGTGAACACCCGCCCCACCAGCACGTAGAGCGGCGTGCCCGGGGAATGCGGAATCCCGAGCACGTAGCTCGCCGATATGAACTCCCCGCTGTCCCAGAACGACAGCGTCGCCGCCATCGTGAGCAGGTACACGACGAGGGGGACGAGGAATATCAAAAGGGCCAGGAACCGATTGACCGCCTTTTCAGACATCGCTTTGTACCTCTCGTGGTTCGGCCTCGCGCGTGCGCGCGAAATTTCTCTGAAAAAAGAAGAAGCCTCCGAACACGCTTACGACAACCATGATTGCGTATGTAATGAGCTCCATGAGGAGCGCCTGCTCCTTCGAAAAACCGATCTGAGTGAAGAGCAGAATCCCCGCGCCCTCCCGCACCCCGAGGCCGTTTATCGATATGGGAAGAATCATGATCAGGCTGAGGAGCGGCACGAATACGAAGAACTGGAGAAAGCTCAAGGGCGTGACGGCGATCCCGAGGGACTGCGCCACGAGGATGTGCGTCACAACGCGCAGAAACTGCACTCCCATGGCGAGCACGGTGAGCTTCGCGAGCAGGAGGCGCAAACGCCGATACTCCCCGAGATGGCGAAAAACGACGTCGAAGCGCCCGCCGAGCCCCCCGAGCGTGATCCTGCCGAAGAGGCTCCGCACGCCGCGCGAGAGACGCCTGTTCAAGATGAGCGCGAGGACCGGCGCGACGCATCCGGCGAAAATGACGATATAGAGACGGAGATTGTGGAGCCCCGCACCGGCGAGGAGAATGAATGAGGCGGCGAGCGCAAGCACGCAGAGGCCCGCGATCCCGATGACACGGTCGAGCATCGTGACGGCGAAGACCTGGTACGGGTCGTTTCCGACGCGGGACACGTCATAGATCTTCATGACGTCTCCGCCGACGCCCGCGGGCAGAAAGTTATTGAAGAATAAGCCGACGAAATAGACCTTGAACGTCTTCGCGAAGGGGAGCGCGATGCCGCCCGCCTTGAGAAGGAGGTGCCACTGGTACGCCCCCATGACGACGCTGATGAAAAAGATGGCGGTCGACGCGACAAGCTGCCAGGGTTTCAGATGCTCGAGATGCGAGAGAAGATTCGCGGGGGAAAGCTTGTAGAAGAGAAACGCTATGAGACCGGCGCTCACCGTGATCTTGACGACCTGTATGAGGATCCTTCTTCCGCTCACGAGACTTCCTTGCCCTGCCGACCCGCGACGCGTTCGAGCACCGCGAGCGTCTCGCGCGCGCAGCGCTCCCAGGTGAGCTCCTTGACGCGCTCGAGCGCGCCCGCGCTCATCCGCTGCCAGAGTGCGCGATCCTCGAGGATCATGAGCGCCTTCGCCGCGAAGGCACCGGCGTCTCCATACGGAACGAGGAATCCGGTCTCGCCGTCGCGCACCGAGTCCCTGAGGCCCGGCCGGTCGCTCGCGACGACGGGGAGCCCGCACGCGTTCGATTCGACAACGGTGAGCCCCCATCCCTCCTTGGGGCTCGGATTGATGAGCAGATGCGCGCGGTTCAGGTACTCAACGAGCGCCTCGTCGCGCATGAATCCGAGGAACCGCACCGACTCGGCGAGGCCGAGCCGTTTCGTCTCCGTCTCGAGCGCGCCCCGGTGCGGACCGTCGCCTATGATCGCCAGCTTCGCCGCGGGAAGCTTCTCCCCGATCTCCCGCATCGAGCGGATCGCGACCTCGACGCTCTTGTATTTCCGCAGGCGTCCGAGGTGCACGATCGTCGGCTCCCCGAATCGCTCGAGCCCGAGGTTCCGGTAGCGTCGGTGGTCGAGCCCGCAGAGAACGACGGTGATCCGTCCCGGCTCGATGCCGCGCGCGACAAGATCCTCCTTCGTGCTCGGGCTTATCACCATGAATTGACTTTTCCTGAAGACAATCGGGATGCACTTCTCCATCGAAACGACGTACGCGCCGATACCGGCGTTTGCCTCACGGAAAACGGTCGTCCCGAAGAGGTGCGGGATAACGGGAACAACCGGGATTCTCGTCACGAGCGGCATGAAGAAGGGGAGCTTGTTGATGTCCTCGAGCACGACGTCGTACGACTGGTGCCTGAGGTGACGGCTCGCGAAGAGCGGAAGAACGAAGTTCGCATCGTACCAGTGCCCCCGCCGGAAAATCCGGACGCCGTCGATCGTCTCCTCCCCCGCACAACCCGGCCACCCGGCGGCCAGGAGCGTCGACGGATGCCCCCACCGGACGAGGTGCGAGAGGATCTCGTGGAGATGGACCTCGGCGCCTCCCGCCTCGGGATTTCTGATATCGCGCCAGTTCACGGCGAGGATGCGCATCGTTCGATCCTTCCGTCCGAGACCTGCCGTCCGCGCGCTTCATTCCTTTCGCGCGATCGTCCCGACGACAACCGTCGTGTAGAGCGCGAAACGCCTCCTCAGGAGCGCTTCGCGGAACCCCCCGAGTGTTTTTCCGATCGCGGCGAACACGCGCGGATACATCGGAAGCGTGACGCCGGCCCGGAAGAGCCCCCGTCGGAGCATCCGGTACCACATCGGCGGATTAAACCACTCGCCGTAGCTCGAGACAATCGAAAAGGAGTGCCTCCGGAGAAGACGCTCGAGCTCGCCGGCGGAGTATTCCCGCTCCCACCCGGCGAACCAGAGACGGAGCGCGATGAGCACGTGCTTGACGACTGTGTAATAGTGGTAGCGCTGCGGAACGTCGACGAGAACGATCCCCCCCGGCTTCAGGACCCGCGCGTTCTCGGCGATGAGATCGTCCGGATTGCGGAAGTGCTCGAGAAGCCCCTGGTGAAAGACGACGTCGAAGGTGCCGTCGGCGAAGGGGAGCGCGAACGCGTCGCCGCAGCATACCGCGAGCGTACCGCATCCGGGCGCCTGCGACCTGATGAGCCGAAGGCTCGGGAGGCTGTAGTCGAGCGCGACGACGCGGGCGCCGCGACCTGCGAGCGTGAGCCCGTCGCGCCCGGAACCCGCTCCGACCTCGAGCACGCGTGCGCCGTCGACGGAAACGGCGCGCGAGATGCGTTCGGCGACCCGCCCTTCGTTCGAATAGACGCCCTCCACCGTCGGCGCCTGCTCCCAGAACCGGTCCCAGTGCTTCTTTTCCGATTTCGGTTCGATAGCCGGCTGCCCCCTTGCTCAAGAGCCGTGAAAGAGCCTCTCGCCGAGGTATCGCGGAAGCCCCGCGTCGAATATATCCTGCGCCTCCGCCGCAACATCATATGCACACCGGCGAAGGGTGATGGTTCCCGAATCCGTGTCGAAGATGCAGTACGCGGCGCGCGGGTCTCCGTCGCGCGGCTGCCCGACGCTTCCCGGGTTGACGATGTACCGGCCGCCGGGCTCGAGGCGGAACGGAACGTCCTCGTCGAGGATCATCTCCCCCGCGCCGAAGGCGTAGAGCGCGGGAATGTGCGTGTGTCCGATGAAGCACAGCGCGAATGACCCCGCGAAGAATGCCTGCTCCGCTTCGAGCGCGCTGAATACGTAGTTCCAGTCCTCGGGATGATACGGCGATGCATGCACGGCGTCGTAACGCCTGCCCCCGTACCGCATCGCAAACCTTCGCCGGATCGCATCGTCGTATCTCCGTTCGAGCATCCGCTCGGACCAGCCTATGGCCCCGGCGGCAAAGCCGTTCATTTCGACCCGCTCCCGCGCATCGAGGAGCGCCGCTTCGTGGTTCCCGAGGATGAGGCGCGCGCGGGGCAGATTGAACAGGATATCGAGACACGCATCGGGGTGCGCCCCGTAGCCGACGCAATCGCCGAGGAAGAGAAGCTCGTGCGGACGCTCTCCGCGGTAGACCTCCAGCACGGCCTGAAACGCCCGCATGTTTCCGTGAACGTCGGAGCAGACGAAGACCTTCAACCCCCACGGACCTCCCGCGCGAGAACGTCGAGCAGCCCGTTCACGAATCTCCCCGAGTCCGCCGTGCTGAATTTTCCGGCGATCTCGATCGCCTCGTCCATGATGACGTTCGTCGGCACCTCGGGGCAGTGGAGAAGCTCCGAAAGGGCGATGCGGAGGATCGTCCGGTCGACGACCGAGATGCGTTCGAGCGCCCAGTTCTCGAGGCGGGCCTTGATCAGAGAATCGAGGTCCGCTTTCCCGTCCATGACGTTCGTCACGAGTCGCATCGCGTATTCGACGACCTCCTCGGAAGGCTTACGCCTTTCGACGTTGTCGTGAAACGCGGCTTTCCAGTCCGCCCCCGACACCTCTTCGGCGTAGAGCGTCTGGAGCGCGATCTCCCGCGCCTTTCGCCTGCGGCTCATGCGATCACCGGCTTTCTATCTCTTCAGTTCTTTCCAGAGGTTCGCCATCTCGAGCGCCGAGAGGGCGGCCTGCCAGCCCTTGTTCCCTGCCTTGCTCCCCGCGCGCTCGAGCGCCTGTTCCTGCGTGTCGGCCGCGATGACGCCGAACGCGACCGGCTTCCCCGATTCGAGCGCCACGCCCGACAGGTCGCGAACGACCTGGTTCGCGAGGATGTCGAAGTGCGCCGTTTCGCCGCGGATGAGCGCCCCGAGACAGATCACGGCGTCGACGTTCGCGGCGGCCGCCTTCTTGGCGACCTGCGGGATCTCGAACGAGCCGGGGACCCAGTACACGCGGATATCCTTCTCCGCGACATCGTGGCGCACGAGGCAGTCGACGGCGCCCGAGAGGAGATGCCCGCTCACGAGCTCGTTGAACCGCCCGATCACGATGGCGAAGCTCTTGCCGGAACCGATCAGATGCCCCGCTTTTTCACGTACCATCGTTCTCTCCTTTCCGAGCGGCGGCGGCGCCGCCCTTCGTGGTATCGACTTCATCGAGAATGGTGAAGATGTGGCCGAGCTTGTCGCGCTTTGCCATGAGGTAGCGAACGTTCCGCTTGTTCGGCGGTATCTCGATGGGAACCCGCTCGACGATCTCGAGCCCGTACGCGCGGAGCCCGATAATCTTGCGGGGATTGTTCGTGAGTAACCGGATCTTGTGGAGACCGAGATCGGCGAGGATCTGTGCGCCGATTCCATAGTCGCGGAGATCCGCCGGAAATCCGAGCTCGACGTTCGCCTCGACCGTGTCCCTCCCCGAGTCCTGCAGCGCATACGCTCGAACCTTGTTGACGAGACCGATGCCGCGTCCCTCCTGCTGGATGTAGAGAAACACGCCGGTGCCTTCCTTCGAGATCGTCTCGAGCGCCGTCGCGAGCTGATCGCCGCAGTCGCAGCGGAGCGACCCAAAAACGTCCCCCGTGACGCACTGCGAATGGACGCGCACGAGGGTCGGCGTGTCTCCCGCCAGCGTCCCCATCACGAGGGCGATGCTCGCCGAGCCGTCGATCGTTCCTTCGAAAGCGACGAGCCTGAACTCCCCGAAGCGCGTCGGCAGACTCGCCTCGGCCACGCGGCGCACGAGTTTTTCCATGCGCCGGCGGTACTCGATGAGGTCACAGATCGTAATGATCTTGAGATCGTGCCGTTTCGCGATCTCGACGAGCTCGGGTACGCGCGCCATCGAGCCGTCATCCGCCATGATCTCGCAGAGAACTCCGGCTCTCCTGAGCCCCGCGAGCCGCGTGAGGTCGACGGCGGCCTCCGTGTGCCCCGCGCGGCGCAGAACGCCTCCCCGCACCGCCCTGAGCGGGAAGATGTGCCCCGGGCGCGCGAGATCCTGCGGACGGGTTAGAGGATCGAGCAGCGCCTTGACCGTCAGGGCGCGGTCGTATGCGCTGATACCCGTCGTCGTTCCGTGGACGGCGTCGACCGAAACGGTGAACGGCGTGCCCATTTTCGCCGTGTTCTCCTGGACCATGAGTCCGAGGCGGAGTTCATCGAGGCGATCCCCCTCGAGCGCGACGCAGATGAGCCCCCGGGCGTGCCGCGCGATGAAATTGATGCTCTCGGGGTTCACGAACTCGGCGGCCATGATGATGTCCCCTTCGTTCTCCCGGTCCTCGTCGTCGACGACAATGAGCATCCGTCCCTTCCTGATATCATCGAGCGCATCCTCGACGGGACTGAAAACACTCACGGCTCCTCACTTCCCTTCTTCGAAGCGAAAAACTGCTCGACGTATTTCGCGATGATGTCGACCTCGATATTCACCCTGCTCCCCGCCTTCAGGTCCTTGAGGTTCGTGTGATCCCACGTGTGGGGAACGATGAAAACGCCGAAGCGGCCGTTCTTCACCGCGGGAGCGACCGTGAGGCTCACCCCGTTCACGGCGATGGATCCCTTCGGCACGACATACCTGAGGAGCGCCGGCTCGAGCGCGAACTCGATGCCGGGCGGCCTCCTCGTCGCCTTCGTCACCGTGCCGAGCCCGTCGACGTGCCCGTTCACGATGTGCCCGCCGAGACGCGCACCGGCGGCGAGCGCGCGCTCGAGGTTCACGCGCGAACCGGGCCGCAGAGATCCGAGATTCGACACGCGGAGCGTCTCGCGCAGAACGTCGCACGAGAATCGCGCGCCATCGACGAGCGCGACCGTCTGGCAGGCGCCGTCGACCGAGATGCTTTCGCCGACGACGAGCCCTTCGAAAGGCGTCTCGATCGTGAGACGGGCTCCGCCCGCATTCCTCCGCACGGCGCGCACCGCGCCGACCGTCTCAACGAGCCCAGTGAACAATGGTCTCCTCCTCCGTCACCGCGGCGAGGTAGCCGCCGATTCTCCGCGAATCGTACACGAGCACGAGATCGTCATCCATGGGCGTACAGCTCCCGAGCGTGAGCTCCCCCCGCGCGAGCCAGTGGGGACCGCGCCCGTCCTGGTACCAGGAGACGCCGCTCTGCCCCGAAACGAGGGGCGCATAACAGAGGACGAGGCGCTCGATGATCCCCTCGCCGAGAAACGCGGTTGCGACCTCGCCTCCCCCTTCGACAATCACCGAGGTGATCTCCTTCGTCGAGACGTCCTCGAGCCAGAATCGGAGATCGACCCCGTGCGGCCCGCGCGGCAGCGGCACGACCTCGGCCCCGGCCGTCTCGAGCCGTCGCCTCCTGATCGGATCGACATTCGTCAGACAGTAGATGATGACGCGCTCCTTGCGGGCGAGCCACGGATAATCCTCGGGGAACCGGAGCGCCGAATCGAAGACCATCCGTACCGGCGCCCGCATCTCCTCGCGGTAGAGGCGGCGGTCGAGCTTCGGGTGGTCGATCGAGACCGTGCCGATCCCGATCGCGATCGCCTCGGTCCAGGCCCGAAGACGGTGGATATAGCGCTGCTCTTTCTCCCCCGAGAGGTACCGCTCGGTTCCCCACGTGAGCCGTCCGTCGAGGGTCGAGGCGAGCTTGAGCATGATGAAGGGCCTTCCCGTGAGGTTCCGGTGAACGTACGGCAGATTGAGCTCGAGCGCCTCCTCGGCGCACACGCCGGCCTTGACCTCGATGCCGCGCGCCCTGAGGGTCGCCGCGCCCTTTCCCCTGACGCGGGCGTCGGGATCGTACATGCTGAAGACGACCCGCGAAATGCCCGCATCCACGATGCCGTTCGTGCAGGGAGGCGTGCGCCCGTAATGGCAGCAGGGCTCGAGATTGAGATAGAGCGCGGCGCCGCGGGTCCGCTCCCCGGCGGCCCGGATCGCCTCGATCTCGGCATGTGGACGACCGGGGCCCTGGTGATATCCCTCGCCGACGATTTCCCCCCCTGCGACGACGACGGCGCCGACAAGCGGGTTCGGGAAGGTTTCCCCGAGCGCGTGCGCGGCGAGCTCGAGCGCGCGGCGAATGTGCTTCTCCTCGATATTCATATCGCTCTCCTTCGAGAGAACAGTTCCTGCGGGATTGCCGTGATGGGAAGGTTTCGTGCTTGCGGGATGCCGCGCTCCATAAATGAATAAAAACCTTCTCCCATCCAGACTGTTACTGTCGGCTCCGGAATTGCGCCGGATCGGTGAGCGTCGAGCTCATTCGCGGGCTTTCACCGCCGGTGGGGATTTGCACCCCGCCCCGAAGGTTCGAGGCCCCCTGAGGGGCCATTCGTATATAGTAAGATTCTAATGAACGGCGGGGGCCGTGTCAAGAGGGCAAATGTCATTCCCCGAGCAAGGCCGATACGAACTCCTTTGGGTCGAATAGCTCGATGTCCTCGAGCCCTTCGCCGACGCCGACGTAGATGACGGGCACGCGGAGGTTCCGCTGAATCGTGACGATGGCACCTCCCTTCGCGGTGCTGTCGAGCTTCGTGAGAACGAGCCCCGATACCGGCAGCGCCGCGGTGAACGCCTCGGCCTGCCGCAGGCTGTTCTGCCCCGTGTTGGCGTCGAGAACGAGCCAGCCCTCGAGACCGATTCCTTCCATCTTCGCCGAGAGCACGCTGAATATCTTCTTCAGCTCATCCATGAGATTGACCTTCGTATGGAGGCGCCCGGCGGTGTCGACGATCACGATATCGGCATTCCGGGCCTTCGCGGATTGCACGGCGTCGAAGGCGACGGCGGCGGGGTCCGCCCCGCTCTTTTGCCGGACGATCGGCACCCCCGCGCGGGCCGCCCAGAGCTCGAGCTGCTCGACCGCGGCGGCACGGAAGGTGTCGCACGCCGCGAGAATGACGGAGAGGCCCTGGCCCTTGAAAAGATACGCGAGCTTCCCGATCGTACTCGTTTTCCCGACGCCGTTTACGCCGACGATCACGATGACGCGAGGCCGTCCCTTCGGAGGCTCCGGAGCCGGCGTTTCCCCGATGATCGCGAGGAGCTCCCCGGCCATGATGCGGCGATAATCGCCGGGACCGGCGGCCCGGCTCCGCTCGCTGCGGAGCCGTTCGATGATCCGCTCGGCCGCCTCGACGCCGAGGTCGGCCGCGAGGAGCACCCCCTCGAGCTCCTCGAGCGCCTGCGCGTCGAGGGCTCCCGAGGAGAAGATCCCCTGGATGGAGCCGAAAAGGCGTTCCTTCGTTGCCTTGAGGCCCAGAAAGAGTCTCTGCATTCGAATTCCCCGTCAGTTCGGAGAGACTTCGGACGGCACGGGCACCCGCTCAGACGCGGCGCGGTTCCGGAGCACCTTCTCGACCCCGTCGAAGTCGACCGATACGACGCTCGAGATTCCGCGTTCCTCCATCGTGACGCCGTAGAGAGTCTCGGCGACCTCCATCGTGCGCTTGTTGTGCGTGATGATGATAAACTGGGTGTCCTTCTTGAACGCCTGGAGCATCCGCAGAAAGCGCTGGATGTTGGCGTCGTCGAGGGGCGCGTCGACCTCGTCGAAGATGCAGAAGGGGCTCGGCTTGGCCTTGTAGAGGGCAAAGAGCAGCGCGAGCGCGGTGAGAGCACGCTCCCCGCCCGAAAGCAGCGCGATATCCTGGAGGCGCTTCCCCTTCGGCCGGGCCGTTATGATGATATCCGCCTCGAGAGGGTCAGTGCCCTCGCCGAGGATCAGGTCAGCCTCCCCCCCCTCGAAGAGAATCTGGAAGGTCTCCTGGAAATACTTCCGAACGAGCTCGTACGTCTCGAGGAACTGGCTCCGGGCGCGCGCGTTGATCTTTTTAATCGCCTCGGCGAGCTCATCCTTCGCCTGGACGAGATCCGCCTTCTGCGACTCGAGGAAGTCGAGGCGCGTCTTCTTCTCGTTGAACTCGTCCACTGCGGCGAGGTTCACGGGGCCGATGGATTCGAGCTTCTTCTTTTCCCGGTCGAGCATCTCCTTCGTGATGGAGCCTTCCTCGTCGGTGAGCGGAAGCTCCTTTCCCTCGAGGTAACAGCCAAGATCCGCCGCATACATCTCCTGAGCCTTGTCGACGAGACTGCGCATCCGCGTGTCCAGCGTCGAGAGCATGATCTTGATCTCGTTTAGCCGTTCAAAGATCCGCTCGCGCTCCGCCTTGCGCCCCTTGAGCTCCTTCTCGACCGTATCGGCCTCGGCCAGCCGCTCTTCGAGGCTGCCGGCGAGCTCTCGGAGCCCGTGCTCGAAGGAGCTCTCTTCCTGGAGGAACCCGCGCACGACCGAACGCTCGGCGTCCACGGCGGAGGCGAGTCCGGCGAGCTCCTCCCCGGAGGCGGCTATCTCTCGGCGGCGCTCATCGACGATGCCGCCAAACTGTGTCTCCATCCCGGCGAGCCCCCTGAGCTCCTCCCGGTCTTTGTCGAGCGCCCCCTTGAGCGAGGCGAGCGCGATCTTCTTCTCGGTGAGCGCGGCCTCCACTTCCTCTTTCCGTTTCTGAAGGGCGGCGAGATCCGATTCGATCATCGCCGCGGGGCCGAGCGCGCCCCCCTCCTCGTGCATCCGGAGCGAGAGCCTCGACTCTTCGAGCTTCGAGAGGACATCGAAACGGGACGTCTCGATCTCGTCGATCGTCTTGAGGAGGAGCGAAACCTTCTCTTTCCTCATCGCGTGGTCCTTCTCGATCCCCTGCAGCTCGTCCCGCCGCCTCGAAAGCTCGTCGCGTCCCCGATGAATATCCCCCTCGAGCTCGCGCACCCGCGCCTGGAGATTCTCGCGCGCCCTGCGTTCCTCGTCGCACGAAACCGTGAGCGCGGCGACCTCATGGTCGAGGGACGAAATCGTTTCCTTGATACGTTCCAGATCGTCGCTCCGGCCGAGAAGCGAAAACTCCTCGGCCGCGCCGCCCGCGAAATAGACCCCCGCCGTGCCCGAAAAGGACACGCCGGAAAGCGTCACGGCGCTGGCGAGCGCGCCCCGCTCCGACGAGACGAAGTCGAGCGCCCGAGAGGCGTCCTCGAAGAGGTACACGCCGCCGAGCAGACTCTCGACGAGGCCCTTCCGCGAATCGTCGACCTTGACGAACGAGCCGAGCATGCCGAGGCATCCGGGCACGGCTTCCGTATCCGCGCGCCGTTCAGCCGCTCGTGCATCCTCGGCGAAGAGGCGCACGCGCCCCGGCTTCTTTTCGGCGAGCTCGTTGACGAGATCGAGGGCGGTCGTGATGTGTTCGACGACGACGCCCTCGAGCATTCCCGCGAGCACAGCCTCGCACGCGGGCTTGAACCGGTCTTCGACCTTGAGGAACTCGACGAGAGGGCCCCGCACGCGGCTGTCGCCGCTTGCGAGGAGGTGCCGCGCCCCACCGGGGAAACCCTCGAAATCGTCTTTCATTCTCTGGAGAAGGTCGTGCTTGCTCCGCAGGTGCGCAAGCTCCGCGCGCTTTTCCGCAAGGAACCGCTCGCGCTCGAAGATCCGCTTCTCCTGGTCCTGTATCGAGTCGGCGACGCCCGAGCGCTCACGCTCGAGGCCGGCGAGCGCTTCCTCGATCTCGCGGTGTGCGGCCGCCTTGATCTCCCGCTCGGCGGCAAGGCCTTTTCCCTCTTTCTCCGTATCGGTGATCTTCTGCCGCGTCTCCCCCGACCGCGCGTCGAGATCCCGGAGCACGTTCTCGAAATGCTCGAGGGCGCTTTTCGTCCTGACCTGGTCCTGGAGAAAATCGAGCTGCGTTTGTTTCAGATCGATGAGCCGCGCGGTGAGCACCTGGATATTCTCGACGAGCTCGCGGAAATCCTGCGAGAGGGCCAGAAGCGCTTCCTCCTCCGAACCGATCCTCGATGCCGTTCCGGCGATGAGATCGTTCACCTCGGCGGCGCGCTCCGTGATGCGCGCGAGGCGGCCTTCCGCCTCCTCGATCTCGCGCTGCGCTCGATCGATGCGGACGCCCGCCTGGTTCTGCCGCTCGGTATACTGGATCACTTTCTCCTCCGAGGATTGAATCGTCCGGCGAATCTCGTAGCGTCGGTTCTGGAGCTCCGTTCTGCGCCGCTCGAGCTCGAGGTGCGCGGCGCGCGCCTCTTCGACCTTCCGCTCGAGCTCGCCGAGCGAATGATCCTCGCTGCGGGAGAGAGTCAGAAACTTCGTATGGTCCGCCTCGGCCGTGCGCCGCTCGGCGACGATCTTCGACAGCTGCGCGCGGAGGTGGATGACCTCCCAACCCCTGATTCGGTCCCTGACGATCTGGTACCGCCGCGCCTTGGCCATCTGGTACTTGAGCGATCGCACCTGCTTGCGGAGCTCCTCGAGAATGTCCTCGAGGCGTACGAGGTCGGCATCGGTGAGATCGAGCTTGCGCTGCGCCTCCTCGCGCCGCATGCGGTACTTCACGATGCCGGCCGCTTCCTCGAACATGAGGCGCCGCTCGCCGTGCACGTCGTTGAGGACCCAGTCGATCATCTCCTGCTCGATGACCGAGTACGAATGGCTCCCCGTGCCCGTATCGGCGAAGAGGTCGCGGATATCCTTGAGACGGCACGGCGTCTTGTTGATGAAATACTCGCTCACTCCGGAGCGGTAGACCTTTCGGGTGATCGTGATCTCGGCGTAATCGAGCGGAAACTGCCCCCGCTCGTTGTTGATCGTGAGATTGACGACGGCGGATCCCATCGGCTTGTGCTGCTGGGTGCCGTTGAAAATGACGTTCTCCATCTTCGTGCTGCGGAGCTGGCGGGCGCTCTGCTCGCCGAGCACCCAGCGCACCGCGTCGACGATGTTCGTCTTGCCGCAGCCGTTTGGGCCCATGATCGCCGTAATCCCGGGCTTGAACTGAAGGTGTATCGGCGCCATGAACGATTTAAAGCCCACCATCTCGATTCTCGAAAGGCTCACCGGTTGTATCCTCCAAACGATGGATTCCCCACTGCAGATACCACGAAGCGCGCCCGCGTTCCAGGCGGACGCCTTCGAATGCTGAGCGTTCAGCGGGACGCGGCCGCGATCGTCTTTATCTGCGCGTACCCGATTTTGCTCAGGCCCAGAAGATCGAGCCTTGCCTGCGCCGCCTCATCCATCGTCGCGTATTCGCCGACGATGATGCGGAGCCATTTCTCACCCTTGATATCGACCTCGACAATGCGCGCGGCGAAGCCGTTTTTCTCGAGATACGCCTTCTCGACCTCCGCGCGGGACATCTCCTTGAATGAAGCGACGTGGATCGTATAGACGGCCGGCCCCGAAGGAACGCGAGCCTTGAGCGTGTCGCTCGTCTTCCGCTCCAGGGGCGGCCTCAGCGCTTCCGTCCCCGTCGGCGGCGGCACCGTGCGATCCGACCGTTCGTCCCGCGGCGTCGACGGCGCGGTGTCGGATGCCGCGGCGATGCCGAGGCTCTCGAGGCGGGAGACGGCCGGCGACGCCTCGTTCGCTCCGGCGCCGGTTTCCGTGTTCCCTGCGACGACGCCCGTCGTCGTGCCGCGAGGCTCCTTCTCGCGGACCGTCCTGTTGATCATCGCCCACCAGACGACAAAGACGACGATAATGATCGCGGCGGCTATGGCCACGACGCGCGGTATGTTGACGCGCGATTGTTTCTCCGGCTCGAGAGCAATGAGCGGCTCGAGCACCTCCGTTTTCTCGATCATGGGAAGCGCGATGGCTTCCGCCTTCCGCGGCGGCGTCTCCTTGGCGAGCGCGATCGCGGGCTCCTCCATCTCTTTCTCGACGATCCTCTTTGCGGGGGCCGCCTGCCCGCGCTTCGCGCAGAAGCAGACGAGCTCGACGGGAGGCACCTTCTCGGCGCCCAATGCCTTCAGATTCTTCTGGAGCTCTCCCTCGGGCATATCCTCGATGCTGCAGCAGAGGACGATGCCGTCCACGAGGCCGGCGAGAGGATTGATCTTCGCGTCCTCCGTGTAGAGCGTCGAGCAATAGATGACGACGTCGTGCTTCGCACGGAGGAACTCCCGTATCTTCTCAAACTCCTTGAGCGCGAAGGGAATGGTCCGCGAGACGGGGAACGAACCGGCTCCGGTGATACTGACGCTCTCGATCCCGGCCGGCCGGGCGACGGTCTTGAGCGAGCTCCCATAGAGGAGCAGGTCGAGGAACCCGTGCTCCTCGAGGTTCTCGACGAGACCGCTCAGGCCCGGGTGCAGGAAATCGCAGTCGACGATGTGGACGCTCTTGCCGTGCTGCGCGAGGATGTGCGCGATTTGAAGCACGGCGAAGTCGCGCGAGATTCTCTTCTCGCCGGCGGAAAGCGCAAGAAACGCCGCGCCCCCCCGCTCCTTGATCCGCTTCTCGATCTGCGCGCCTACGTCCTTGAAATGGCCGAGCTCGCTCGCCGAGGAGAAATCCCCGCTCTCCATGAACGCGCGCAGACGCTCCTCGTCGAGGAATATCGTATACCCGCCCTCCACCGCATCGCACGACCCGCTCTTCACCTTTCCCCGCTCGTCACCGGTCATCGCAATCACTCCCTCCGGAGAATCTCCTCGAGCCCTTCACCGAGCTTCGCGATTAGAATTTCTTCTTCATCGTGCAGGACCGTCCTCGGATCGATCATCACCGAGCTCCCCTTGACGCGAACGAGCACGGACGGACTCTTCGCGCGCAGGAGCGCGGAAAGCGCCTCCGCCCGGCCAGCAGAAAGGGTAATCTGCACGACAACCGTCCGCAAGGGATTTATGGGAAAGCTGCCCCCGCCGATCGAGGATTCCGACTCCTCGGTCGCGAGGTCGAAACGGCGCGCGCACGTTTCCCCGAGACGCGACGCGATCCGCCCGGCCCTTTCCCGCACCGACTCCACGGGCTCGGTGATCATCCCGAGCGACGGCATCCCATCGAAACGGCCGTTCCAGTAGTCGAGGAGCACCTGCTCGAGCCCCGCGAGCGTGAGCTTGTCGAGACGCAGCGCCCGGGAGAGATGATTGTCCTTCATCGCCTTGATGAGATCGGCGCGGCCGATGAGCGCGCCCCCCTGCGGGCCGCCGAGCACCTTGTCGGTGCTGAAGCTCACGATATCCACGCCGCTCTCAAGCGTCGTCTCGATCGATTCCTCCCCCTCGACTCCCTTTGCGCGGAGCGGGTAGAGAACGCCGCTCCCCTGATCGTACATGACGGGGACGCCCTGTTCGCTCCCGATCCGGGCGAGTTCCCGAAGCGGCACATCGTTCGTATAGCCGACGATGCGGTAATTGCTCGTATGAACCTTGAGGAGCAGCGTCGCTCCGTCGCGAACGGCATTCTCGTAGTCTTTCCGGTGCGTCCGGTTCGTCGTCCCGACCTCGATCACCCGCGCGGCGGCGAGCGCGAGGATCTCGGGCAGGCGGAAGCTCCCGCCGATCTCGACAAGCTCCCCCCGCGACACCGCGACGGCGCCCTTCCCCGCAAGGGTCTGCACCGCGAGGAATACGGCCGCGGCGTTGTTGTTCACGACGAACGCATCACCCGCTCCCGTGATGAGCGCCAGCAGCCTCGCGGCCCTGAGACCGCGCTCCGTTCTCTTTCCGCTCTCGAGATCGATCTCGAGATCGATGTAGCCGCGCGCCGCTTCATCGATCGCCGCGCGCGCGCTCTCCCCGAGCACCGCGCGCCCGAGGTTCGTGTGAAGAACGACGCCCGTCGCGTTGATGACCCGCCGCTGGGCGACTCTCGAGATCCGTTCGATCTCCGCCGAGGCCTCCCCCGCGATGTCCGCGAGAAGCTCCTCCTCGGAGACTCGAGCCGTCGAAGTCTTGAGCAGTATCTCGCGGCGGCGATCGATCGACTCCCGGACGATGCGCGTAACGCCCCTTCTCGAAAGAAGCGATATCCGCCCCGCGATCCGCGTATCCTCGAGGACCTTCTCCACCGACGGTAATTTCTTAAGGGACGATTGCCTATCCATTTTCCTTAACCTTACTCCTTAGGCATGATTCGAGTTTTTCTACCATATATTGTGGCCTGCGTCAACTATTTTCACAATATATGGGTATTCGGCGCGCGTTTTTCAAAGGCTGACCGGGAAGACCGGCTTTGCGAGGCATCGGCGGACCGGACGAATTTGCTTCTTGCTGACGGGGAACGCTTCTGATAAAGAATTGGTAACGTGCATCATCCGAAAAGGAGCCCTCGATGAACCGATCGCCGCTGCTCACGGTCCTTTTTGTCTTCGCCGCATTCATCCTCGCCGGATGCGCCGCGCGCAGGCCGGGCTTCGATGACCTCTACGCGAGGCTCAAGGAAAAACCCGGGACGCTCGACGTTGGCGTGCTGGCCGGAAAAACGATCGTGATCGACCCCGGGCACGGCGGCTCGCTGCACGGGGCTCTCGGCGCCGACAGCCTGCGCGAGGCTGACGCGAATCTCGGCGTCGCGCTCTATCTCTGGGGGCTCTGCAAGGACGCGGGGGCGAACGCGCATCTCACCCGCACGACCGACCGCGACCTGCTCCCTGCAGGCTCGAAGGAGTCCGGAGACGACCTGCGCTCGCGCATCGCGATGGCGAACGGGCTGGACGCGGACGTTTTCATATCGATTCATCACAACACGAATTTCCCCGTGAAACGGGACGTCAACACAATCGAGGTGTACTACCGCGCCGACGACCCGGGACCTTCCCTTGAGCTCGCCGAGGAGATTCAGGTGCATCTTGCCCGGAACCTCGGCATCGAAGCGTCGGAGATCAAGCCGGGCAACTATCTCGTCCTCAGGCTCTCGACGGCGCGCGCGGCGATTCTCGGCGAGGCGAGCTATATCTCGCACCCCGCCGTCGAGGAACGGCTCAAGCTATCGGAAAAGCAGAAGCTCGAAGCAGAGGCCTATTTTCTCGGGCTCGTCGATTACTTTTCGCGGGGAATCCCTGAAATAACGAGGATCTCTCCTGCGCGCGATACGCTCTCGGGCCCCACGGAGATCTCGTTCTCGGTGCGCGCGAACGGGGGTAGTCTTATCGATCCGGCCTCCGTGCGAATCAACGTCGGTGCGCGCGTTATCGCCGCGCCCTTCGACCCCGTGACGTCGACGATGCGTATCCCGCTCGACCCCGATCTTGCGAACGGGACGTATTCCATCACGGGAAGCGCGCGGAGCACCGGCGGGGGAACGGCGCGAAGCGCGCCATACACGATTCTCCTCGCGCGGCCGGCCCGGTTCATCCTTCCGCTCGCGCCCCGGGAAAAGCCGCAATCGATCGTCGCGCTCTCAGTCGCGGTACTCGACGCGCTCGGCATGAACGTCGCCGGCGGCACGCCGGTGACGGCAGTTTCGCTCAAGGACAAAACGAGCCTTTCGGGGATCTGCACGAATGGAACGTTCACCATCGAGGTCCCGCGCGATCTTGCGCGCGAAGCGTTCATATTCAGTACGGTCGGTGTCGTCGACACCGTCCGGTTCGCCGGGCTCGAGGAACGTCCATCGATCGCGGTCCTCGCGTGCGACGCGCGGACCGGGGACGGGATCGGGAGCGCCGTGGTTCTGCGAAAATCGTTCGAATGCGTTGCGGCGGACGCGCAGGGCAGGATCCTCATTCCCGCGAGCGGCGCGGCCGAAACCCTCCTCGTCTTTGCAGACGGCTACCGTCCCTTCCTGATCGACACGGCGAATGCCCGCGGCGCCTCACCGGTCGTTCGGGTGGCGCTCGAACCGATATTCGGCGGCGTTCTCCGCGGGAAGAGAATCGCGCTCGATCCCGCCGGGGGCGGGACTGACGCGGGCGGACGCGGGACGATGGGTCTGAGGGGCGCCACGGTGAATCTCGCCGTCGCGCGCCGCCTCCGCGATCTTCTCGAGCGAGCCGGGGCGGCGGTCATCCTCACGCGCGAAGGGGACGAACCGATTTCCGCGCAGGAACGGGTCTACGCCGTGAATCGCGCAGACGCCGAGCTCGCCCTCGGCATCAGGCACGCCTCGCCGCCGCAATCGATCGACGGGCCCCGCTGCGTGCTCCATTACCCCTCGAGCGAGCGCGGGCGATCGATCGCGAAGGCGCTCTGCTGCGCCCTCGACTCCCTTCCACCGGGCGGCCCGTGCGCGGTCGGGGAATGGGCGGGCGTCTTTCTCCAACAGACCGCATGTACGGCGTGCGAGATCTATTGCGGGTCGATCGAGGACGGGGGGCGCGAAGCCTTGATGAGTGACGAGCCGTGGCTTCGGCTCGAAGCCGAAAAGATATTCGCCGCGGTGGCACTTTCTTTCGGATACGAAGCCGCTCTTCCACGCACGCGTGCGATCACGGTCGTGTCGCGGGGGGCGCCGGTCGCCGGGGCAACGGTCGACGTCGACCGGCTCTGCGCGCGGACGACCGGCGCGGACGGCACGGCTGCATTCGAGCTCGTCGATCCGGGAACACACCTCGTGACTGTGCGGACGGCCGACGGGCGCTCGGCGCTGTTCATGAAAACGGTTTCCCCGGACGAATCGGAGCTCCGCATCGAGCTCCCCTGAGACACGCGCCGGGCCGCGCGCCCCGCTCCCGCACCCAGCGCTTGGAATGCCGCGCACGACATTGAACGTACGGGAGAAGAGGCGCACGCCATGGGAAGAATAAGCGAGCACGACCGCGGGATGCGCACAAGGCTCCTGATTATTACGCCCCTCGTGCTGCTGGCGCATTTCCTCGCTCTGGTGACCCTCGAGCGCGTCGACATTCTCCCGGACGCGATCACCCTCGGGCTTGAAGGTCCGCCGAAGTTCGAGCCGGAGATCTCCATCGTCGACAACCGCACGACCGAGAGCAAGGTCCTCTCCCGGCGCCAAAGCGTCATGATCGTCCAGGACGTTTTGATCGAAGGGGAAGACAAGCCGGCGCGCGCGCGGGGAGACGAACCCGTGCGGAAGCCGGCGGAGAAACCCCGGGAGCAAAAGACCCCTCTCGATGATCCGGGCGAGTACGCCTTCCGTGCCTTCCCGTCTCATACGACCGTACCGTACCGCCAGGACTACGTCATCCTCAAGATGGTCAAGCCCGACTACCCCCCCGATGCGCTCGCGAACGCCGAGGAAGGCTACGTTCTCGTTGAGGCATACATCAACGCCGAGGGCAAGGTGGGTGAGGCGTATGTGCGGAGCTCCTTCGGTCCCCGAAGCTTCGAGAACGTCTCGATCGACGCCGTGAAGCAGTTTCTCTTCCGGCCCGTGCATGAAAAGGGAAAACCGGTATCATTCTGGGTGAGCTTTCTTGTACGGTTCCGGCTCCGTCGCTAGCGAGCGCTCTTGAGGACTTCGAACTCCGCCGCGCGCTCGTTCCTCACCGTGTAGAAGAGAATCCCCTCGCCGGATATGAGATCGAGGAACGGGTGCCGTCTCTGCTCGAGCAGGCGGGACATCTCTTCCCGGAGCGGTTCGCCTCCCGATCGGCTCCGGTTGATCGCTTCGAGGAGGAGCTTCGTGCCGCGGTAACCGCCGATGACGACCTGGTTGATCTCCCCGACGGGCTCGTTCACGAGGGCGCACGCGGCCGTAAAAAGCTGCTCGCCGCCACGCGTATCGACGTCCGCGGGGAACAGCGCCCCCTCGAGATCCTTCCCCACCATCCTGATGAGGCGTTTCGAATTCCAGCCGCTCGAACCGAGGATCTGAACCCCGAAC
>Ga0315289_10005224_pt1 | contig 19228 bp, 17 predicted proteins | sample YL17G11_40_MG_FD_203452 | JGI IMG/M metagenome (GOLD analysis project Ga0315289, IMG submission 203452) | Sediment microbial communities from Yellowstone Lake, YNP, Wyoming, USA - YL17G11_40 | ecosystem: Environmental > Aquatic > Freshwater > Lake > Sediment | place: USA: Wyoming | collected...
GTTGTTCTTTAAAATGGAGATGTTGTCGCTATTATAATTTGCCACAGCTAAGTCCAGATCACCATCCCCATCTAAATCCGCACAGAAAACAGACATAGGTCAAGATCCTACTCTATAATTACTGTCGAGAAAAAAAGTCCCATCCCCGTTGTTCTTTAAGATGGAGACATTGTGGCCATGCCCATTTGCAACAGCTAAGTCTAAATCACCATCCGCATCCAAATCCGCACAGAAAACAGAAGTAGGATAGCTTCCTGTCCCGTAGTTGACCGCCGGGGCGAAGGGAATGGAATCAGGGTTGGACTTAAGAGTTTGGGAGTAAGGTGAAGTCAGTGGAATGACAAATAGAATTAAAAGACTAAAGAGCTGAAGAAAATTTCCTTTTCTGCCTCTCCCATGCAAGTTTTTGTAAAACAAGCACTTAACCAACAAAACTAAACTTTTGTAAAGCATCTTACCCTTCTATTAATTTCCCGCTCACCTTTCCCTCTCCCCCGCGGGGAGAAGGCTTGGGTGAGGGGGCAGTCTTATAATTAATGGTGAATGGTTTAGACACTTTTACCTCTTTCGAAGGTGTGTCCGGTTAACTCTCTGCCTAAGTTTGTAAGCTACTAAGGTTAAAAGTAGTATAATATATCCCCTTTTTTTGTCAAGAAAAATTTCAGTTTTTTTTGCCGGAGACCTCACCCCCTATTTCCCCCTCTCCATAAGTATGGAGAGGGGTTCACCCTGAAGGGATTCACCCTGAAGGGGACTTAAGGGGGAGAGGTTACCTTACACCTTTTCCCTTTTTAGCTTCACCACACCTGTAATTCCTTGCCCCTCCATGAACATAAACAATTTTACCATCAAATCGATGGTGAAAGGGATAGTGCGCATGTTAGTGGGAGACTAAAGAAGAATATAATATAAGTCCCTCTCTTCCCAAGAGAGGGATTTTCGGAGACCCATCTGGGAGGGTGAGTTTCGTGTTGTGTCAAGACCTAGTCCTGACACGTTTAAAAAAGTTAAGGAGATGTTTATGTCCTGTTTTCCAAAATCGAATCCTTTGCCCACCTTCTCTTCCCATTTACGAAAAGAGACAAAAGCAGAGGTGAAACATAAAGTCAACATGCAGTTCCGAGCCCAACTGGGCATAAGCTCCAAATATTTCAGAACGAAAAATTTTAAAATATAAAGGTCGGAAACGCCAGTAAGGTCAGTAACGTCAGTAACGCCAGAGGACTCTTGCCAGATTTTCCCGCAGGTGTCAGATGCGTATGTCCCCTGGATCCAGACTTCGGACATTAATACCAATCCCCGATCTGACACCAATACAATATACTCGTTTGTCTCGCTGGTTTGCGGTTACCAGGGCGCTGGTTTGGTGGTGCCCAGTCCGGGTCCGAGCAGAAGGGCGTTGATCAGAAGTCTTTCTGAGCCGAAAAAGTAGCCTCTGAAATTTGGCTGGAATGCAAAGAGAATGACCTGCCCTTTTCCCAAGCCCTCCCTGGTCAAATAAGCTGTCTTTGCCCACCTTTCCCGGGCTTCGGGCCAGAGAAGTCCGCTTAATCTGAGGCTATCCGCATCAGCCAAACGTGCCCCGGTCTGAACCGGACTTTTGGACATGAAAGCAAAGTCGGTATAAAGGATGACCGGAACTTTGTCATCAATCCCTGAAGAGAGCCAATGTTCCTGATCCAGATTCGCCCGCAAAATAGCTCCTCGGGGCATGAAAACTCGAAGCCGTTCATCCTTTGTTTTAAGTTCCTCAATAACTCTTCTGGACGAAATTATGAAACCGTCTTTTTCGCATCGATACTACCTCCTCTCATGTAACTTGAATGTGTATTCCGCATGTATTTTATAAACTTTATCTCTCTTCTGTTTCAGGATATTATTTGTTCTTCTTCTTCGATCTTTTCCAAGATATGTCATCCTTTAATAAATGCAATAAAAAGGATTGCTTTTTGTTTGTCAAACGAAAATCAGCTGAAAGTATTAAAAGCTAATTTCTCAAATATGTCTTGACCTGATTGAATTATCTAACCTTCCCAACTCTTAGCTGAAATAAAGCTTTACTCTAACTTTCGCTTGTTTCAATCGTATTGGTATGTAACTTATGCCTTGCACCCATGATTCTGTTCGGCAATTTTTGTCTTGACAATTTTTCGGTTTTGCTTATTATTTAAAGCCAATGAAGATAGAGTTTAAAAAAGGTTTGGAAGATTGGAGTGAAACCCTAAAGCTGGAGGAAAGTCCAGAGGCATTGGAGCTTTGTGCGGAAGGAGCCTCTTTTGATCAGCCGGTGAAGGTCGACCTTTTGGTCTCAAAGAGTGGCGATCAATTGATCTGTCGAGGCAAGGTGAAAACTTCGGTCAGATTGGAATGCTCACGCTGCCTTTCGGCTTATGATGATCCCCTAATTTCAAATCTGGATTTTGTGGTAGATTTTGGAGAAAGTGCACAAGAGTATAGATCGGAGGAGGAGGATAACTATTTCGTCGCTGATCCTTCCTCTGATTCTTTTCAAATCGACAATCTGGTCAGAGAGACCATAATTTTGGCACTGCCTTTAAAACCCCTATGTTCGGAGGATTGCAAAGGTCTGTGTCCTATCTGTGGAACAGATTTAAATAAATCTCAATGCAGTTGTGTGAAAGAGGAAACCGATCCCCGATGGGAGAAATTAAAGGGCTTACTGGATAATAAATCATAAATTAAACTTAGTTGCAGAAATGACAGTTTGGTGTTAGATTACTCCTTGCTGTTTAGTGAGGATATTTTTATTATGGTTTTGGTTGTCAAATAAGGAGAAAGGATGCCGTTACCCAAGAGAAGACATTCTAAATCGCGAGGGGCCAAAAGACGGACGCATTGGAAACTTAGCGTGCCCACATTAGTTGAGTGTTCTCATTGCCATCAGCCTAAACTGCCGCATAGGATCTGCCCTAATTGTGGATATTATGATGGCAAAGAGGTTATTACCCCACCCAAGAAGACTTAAATATAGCGTAGCGGAGGCTTCATGCCTCCGTGCACCCATACGGGTGCTACGCGAGTTAAGAGCAAAAGGGTCAAGGTCCTGGGGTAAGATGAGGATACAATAGAGGGACGCAAATGAAAGGTGTGAATGAAAAGATAAGAATTGCGGTGGATGCCATGGGGGGGGATTATGCTCCTCAATCGGAGGTGGAGGGATCGATTTTGGCTCAAAATGAAAATCACGGAGCTCTGGAGCTGGTTCTGGTTGGAGAGAGGGAAAAGATTAGTCAGGAATTGTATCGGCTGAAGGCAACAGACTTACCTTTCACCGTTGAAAATGCCTCTGAGCTGATCACCATGAGTGATCAGGCGGTGGAGAGCTTGAGAAAAAAGGATTCCTCCATTGCAGTGGGGATGAGGTTGCAAAAGGAGGGAAAAGTGGATGCTTTCGTGTCCGGAGGAAACACCGGCGCGGTTATGACCCACGCCCTTATGACCTTAGGAAGATTAGAAGGGGTGAGCCGCCCAGCTGTCGCTTCCTTTTTACCCTCAGAGAAGGGAATCGTGGTGGTTTTGGATGCGGGAGCTAATGCTGAGTGCAAAGCCCATAATCTTTATCAGTTCGGGGTGATGGGGTCAATATACACAAATTATGTATTGAAAAAGGAGAACCCTCGCATTGGGCTTTTGTCCATTGGTGAAGAAAGCACCAAAGGGAATGAATTGACCTTGACCAGTTATAAGCTATTAAGTGAGGATCCGTCCTTAAACTTCATAGGCAACGTAGAGGGGAGGGACGTTTTGAAAGGAACCTGTGACGTGGTGGTCTGTGATGGATTCGTCGGGAACATCGTTTTGAAATTTGCGGAATCTATCGATGGGTTTTTAACCTGGTTGGTAAAGAAAAGAGTTAAGGAAAGTTTTCTTTTTAGGTTGGGAGCCTTTTTGGTTAAGGTTTCCATAAAGGATTTGAGGAAAGTATTAGATTACACCGAATACGGGGGAGCGCCTCTTTTGGGGGTAAATGGGGTGTGCATCATCTGTCATGGAGAATCTCCTCCTAAGGCCATCAAAAACGCTTTGAAATTGGCGGCGGATATGGTGAGGGAAGGGGTAAATGAACACATCACCAAAATCTTGAGGGACAAAGAAAAAACAAATCAAAAGGAATCAAAGAAGTTAAGATGAGCAAAAAGATTAATACTTTCATCGCAGGCACCGGCTCTTACGCTCCACCCCGGGTATTGACCAATTTCGATTTAGAGAAAATGGTGGAGACCTCGGATGAATGGATCATCAGCAGAACCGGGATAAAGGAAAGAAGAATTGCAGAGGATGGATGTGCCCCTTCGGATTTGGCTTTGGAGGCTTCCAGAATCGCTTTAGGGGAAGCCCAATTAACCCCAGATCAAATTGATTTGATCCTTTTGGGCACGGTGACTCCAGACTATATTCTTCCTTCCACCGCCTGCATACTTCAGGATAAGCTTAAAGCCAAAAATGCGGCAGTTTTGGACATAGTGGCGGCTTGTTCCGGATTCATTTATGGTCTTTCCATAGCTTCCGCCTTCATCTCCATCGGTCAATATAAGAATATCTTGGTAATTGGGGTGGAGACCCTCTCCAAGATCGTCAACTGGAAGGACCGAAATACTTGTGTTCTTTTCGGGGATGGAGCCGGAGCCGCGGTGGTCAGTGCGACTGGCGAAGATAGAGGACTGTTGGGAACATTCCTCTCCGGGGATGGATCTTTAGCTAATCTTTTGCACATCCCCGTCGGTGGTGCCAAAATACCTTTAACCAAAGAGAATATTGATTTAAATGAGCATTTCATTCACATGGAAGGGAGTGATGTTTTTAAATCTGCGGTAAGAGCTATGGCAAGTGCCGCAGAACATATAATTCAAAAAGTAGGTATAACTCCAGATGATGTGGACCTTTTGATCCCTCACCAGGCAAACATAAGAATCATCGAGGCTTTAGCCAAAAGGCTAAAGGTCCCCATGAATAAGGTCTACGTCAACATCGATAGATATGGAAACACTTCTGCCGCCTCAGTCCCCATTGCTTTGGATGAAGCCAGAAGGAAGGGGTTAATCAAAGAGGGGAACATCTCCCTTCTGGTTGCTTTCGGCGCAGGATTTACCTGGGGATCAGCTGTGATAAAGTGGTAAAAAAATTACGTTTTTCCATGCCCGTGACTTGTCTTTTTGCGTTTCTCGATCTGATGGATATTATCATCCGCCGAACACGTCGCTAAATTTGTTGATAGAAAATGAAAAAAATTAAAGATAAGAACTTAGAGAAAATTCTGGGAGAAATTAACTTTTCGCTGGATGAATTTTTAAACCGGTCCTAAGGATCCGAATTCAGACAATATAAGTTGATTCTTTTTGGCTCAAGAGCAAGAGAAGAAGGATAATCTTAAAAAACTTGGAGGAACTATGCTATATGTGACTATTGGGTTAATTGTTATTCTCATTGGAGTGTTCGCTACTTATAAATTTCTATCCGAAACCAGAAAGGGGCGGCTTAAGCCTTACCTTTTGATTTTTTCAATACTGGTCCTGGTCGTTTTAATAACTGAAGTTTCTCTGACCATCGGCAGGGGAAAGAAAATTGAACCAACAGAAACTGAGGCTCCAGCACTCAGTGAGCAGAAGGAAGTCCAACCAACAAAACCCGAGTCCTCAGCACTCATTGAGCATAAGGTCGTTAAGCCAATAAAACCCGAGTCCCCAAGAGTTAGCACTCTAGAAAAAATTGAGACGGTTCCAATTGACATTAAAATTAAAAGAGCACCATCTACGGCTACCACGAGTGCGCGATGGGAGAAACTGCCAGATCGAACCCTTGTGTTAAGCTGGGCTAACATCAAAGATACATATCAATCAGATAAATCTGGTTTAATAAAGGATGTTAAAATGCCCACAAAAGGCAAAGTGAAATATGAAGTATGGCATAATGGGGAGTTGGAACAAGAGGGTAGTTTTGACTACTATAAAGCTAACAAAGAGGGCGTATTAGAGGTTTTAATACAAAGTCCCAAGTAAGCTCTTATTATATAAAGAATCAGGGAAGCGAACCCAGACGAAATCCTAAGAGAAATTGATTTTTCTCCTTAGACGATTATTGAACATTAGGGATAAACTCGTCTTTTTTGCTTCTTTGATCCTGTAGAGAAAGATCGGGGTATTAAGTGAATGATTAAGAGGAGTCTGTAATTTCTTTATGGATAAAATCGCTTTTTTGTTTCCTGGACAGGGGGCGCAATATGTGGGGATGGGCAAAGATTTATATGAGTCCGGTCCATTCGTGAAAGAGCTTTATTCCACTGCGGAAGAAATCTTGGGATTCGATTTAGCCCAAGTCTCTTTTGAAGGACCTGAAGAATTATTGGTTCAGACCAAGTATACTCAGCCGGCTATTTTTGTCCACAGCGTAACTTTGTGGAAATTTTTATCCAACGCCAACACCAACATTCAACCAGCATTTGTAGCTGGTCATAGCTTAGGAGAATATTCAGCTCTGGTGGCAGGAGGAGCTTTGTCTTTTGAGGATGGTTTGGAAGCGGTGAAGAATCGGAGCATTCTGATGCAAGAGGCTTGCGAAAAAAACAAGGGGACCATGGCGGCTATCATCGGTCTTTCCGAAAAAGATATTCTCTCCATCTGCAAGGAAGCTTCAATTTATGGAACAGTCCAGCCAGCGAATTTTAATTCTGCTGAGCAGGTGGCTATCTCTGGAGAGAAAAAAGCAGTGGAGAAGGGGGTGGAACTGGCAAAACAGAGAGGAGCTAAAAGAGCCATCCTCTTAGAGGTGGGTGGGGCTTTTCATTCAGAGCTGATGCGTGACGCCCAGGAAAGATTTCAGGAGATCATAAGAAAGCTCTTGGTCAACAAAGCCATGACTCCGGTGGTCGCCAATGTCACCGCTGAGCCTGTTATTGAACCTTCTTTAATAAAGGAACTTTTGATCGAGCAGATTACCAGTCCGGTCTTGTGGTATCAATCCACAAAATGGATGTATGACCAGGGAGTAAGAGATTTTGTGGAAATTGGCCCCGGAAAAGTATTACAGGGACTTTTGAAAAGATCGTTTCAAGAGATAAGAACCTTTGGAATAGACAAGTTTTCGGATCTGCAGAAGTTTAGAGAGTTAGTCACGGTGAAAGCAATTTGAAATTTGTTTCTTGTTGTTTGTGATTCTTTGCCTTAAAAGAGGAGTCAAAGCTAAGTTGAATTAGGTTCAAGAAACTAATAAAAACGCATTAATACGAATCTCCCCTAACCCCTCTTTTCCAAAGAGGGGAAAAAGGGATCTCCCCCTTTGGAAAAGGGGGAATAAGGGGGATTTGAAAATTAATTGCACATTGTTCCAACATGTAACAATAACCAATACGCCTGCTATAATACAAAAGGAAGAAACAAGTTTATGCCCCCCTCACCCTAACCCTCTCCCATTAGGGGAGAGGGGACTTCATGAATTTCTTCCCTCCCTTGATGGGAGGGGGTGAGGGGGAGGGTGATGATGTCATTTTATTTAGCTCGTTTGCTTTAATATGAATTTAAAAGGAAAAGTGGCTTTAGTCACCGGAGGAGCCCAGGGAATAGGGAAGGCTATCGCACTTAGATTAGCCAGAGAGGGGGCGGATGTGGTGATCGCCGACATCAATATCGATTTAGCTCAATCCGTCCTGGCGGAGATGAAAAGCTGGGGAATCTCAGCGGTGGCTTTTAAAGCTGATGTGTCTAACTCTCAAGAGGTTGAAGATTTGGTGAAAAAGGTGCAAGAAAGATTCCCCACTTTGGATATTTTGGTCAACAATGCGGGAATAAGCAAAGACGGGCTTTTGATCAGAGTCTCAGAAGAGGATTGGGATCGGGTTTTAAAAGTAAACTTGAAAGGAGCTTTCAATCTCACCAAAAGTGTGGCAAAGGTGATGATTAAGCAGAAATCAGGGAGGATTATCAATATCACCTCGGTGATTGGAATGATGGGAAATGTAGGTCAGACAAGCTATGCCGCCTCTAAAGCTGGACTGATCGGCTTGACCAAGTCAACCGCTAAGGAGCTTGCCAGCCGGGGGATTACGGTGAATGCGGTTGCTCCCGGTTACATTTTAACTCCCATGACAGAGAATCTTCCCCAAAGCGCTAAAGATGCTTTTTTGAACCAGATCCCTTTGAAAAGGGCTGGAACCCCAGAGGAGGTGGCGAATCTGGTGGCTTTCTTGGTCTCTGACGAAGCCAGCTATATCACCGGTCAGGTGATCCAGGTGGATGGAGGGCTGTTGATGTGAGAGAAAGATAGCAGGTTGTTTGGAGTGCACTAGCTTGCTGGTGCGAATTTGATTCTAAGCTCTCTATGATACTATAGCAGGATGAGATCTATGATAAAATCAAAACGCAAGACAATTACGGGGGAGCTAATAAATTTTCGTGGACTTATTTGGGCACCTGTAAACGAGCAGGGTGTTGTTTTCTTGTTTGGGATGATTGCTCGCGAACTTGGAATGTATGTAGAGGTAGTACGTCCTGGTTATCCAGATTGTATTGCAAAACGATACATCGGGAAGGGACGATGGGAAGAGGTAAGGATAGAATTTGAGTACCGCAGCGGCCATTTCAAACATGATCCATCTGAATGCGACATGATTGTTTGCTGGGAACATGATTGGAGTGAGTGCCCTAGAAGTATTGAAGTAATCGAACTTAAGGAGGAAATAAAGAAGCTGGAGAACTTTCCACTTGAACCGCCAGATAAGCCAACCACAGAAGAAAAATACTCATTGAAAATGCACCTCGACAGAGCGGGAGATGAAACCAAAAGACTTTTTGAAGAACTAGATAAGAAAATCAAAAGGATTGACGATGCAATCTACTTTAAAGTAGCGAAATACAGACTTATGTATTATTCTCCTAAACGCACGTTTGCCGCTGTAGCACTGCGTAAAGGATTTCTAAACATACATCTATTCACGAATGGCAAAAGATTAAAGGGAGTAGAGCCTTTCTCAGGTGATTATGGATATAAGTGGGGAAGAATATATGTTCGAAGCAAAACCGATCTTCCAAATGCAATCTCAGTTCTTAAACGCTCGCATCAGATGATCAACCAGTGTATTAAAGATAATATTCCTACTGGGTGGTATGCAGAAATTGAATAATGTTTATTGAATAATGTTTAAGGAAAGAGCGTATCTGATTTCGCTGTGCTTCGCCCATATCCGCCTTCGGCATGACTTTAGATACGCTCGGACCGTTATCGGAAATTTCAAGCGTGTTTTTTATGATATTATAAATATGTGATAGAAAGGAGGAACCATGGCAGATATTGATTGGAGAAAATTTATACATTCAGATTCAGATGTCTTGCTGGGTAAGCCAACAGTAAAGGGAACGCGACTATCTGTAGAATTCATTCTAGGGCTTTTCGCTGAGGGTTGGACCGAACAACAAGTAATTGAAAACTATCCCACATTGACCAAAGAAAGCCTGCGTGCCGTTTTTGCTTTCGCTACAGATTGCATGCGTGAAGAATTGCTATATTCAATCCCATCTGAGGCCGTTTGATGGATTTCTTGGCAAATGAGAATTTCCCTCTTTTTAGTATTCGCCTTCTGCGCACTGCTGGCTATGATATAGCAGGTGTGATCGAAGATACACCTGGAGCTAAAGACCATGATATCTTAAAGCGTGCCCACGAAGAAGCCCGTATAGTCTTAACTTTTGATCGGGATTATGGAGAGTTGGTATATCGTCATAAATCATTTACCCCGGCGGGTGTGGTATACTTCCGTTTCGATCCATCTACGCCACAAGAACCGGCGGAAATCTTATTGAACATCCTGAAGAAGGGTAAAGTAGTGATATCAGGCAAATTTACAGTTATTGAGAGAGGTAGAATACGGCAAAGAACACTTCATGAGATAAGGTGATGAGTTGGAACTTCAGATAACACGACACAAACGGCTAATGCCCAAATTGCTTCGTGACTTCGTTTGTGCTGGAATCTTTGCACGAGTTTAACTGGCTTAGTTTAAACATACGTTTGTAGAACATAATTTTAAAAGATAAAAAGGAGGAAGTAGCATGTCAGTAGAAGAAAGAGTGAAAAAGATCGTAGTCGAACAACTGGGGGTAGAGGAGAGTCAGGTGACCAAAGAGGCTTCCTTTGTGGACGATCTGGGGGCGGATTCGTTAGATACGGTGGAGTTGGTGATGGCCTTGGAAGAGGAATTCAAATTAGAGATTCCGGACGAAGAAGCAGAGAAGATTTCCACAGTGGGACAGGCGGTTGAATATATAGAAAAAAATCTGCCCAAGGAAAGCTAAAGGGGTGTTAAATGAATGGTTCGACTTCCTTCGACTTCGCTCAAGACAAGTCGCTCACCATAAAAAGAAGGGTAGTGGTGACCGGCTTGGGGGTCATCTCGCCGATCGGAAATTCGGTGGAGGAGTTCTGGAATAATTTAAAGGAGGGGGTCTCCGGTATTGACAAACTGACCAGGTTTGATGCCTCCGAGTTTTCTACCAAGATCGCTGGGGAGGTGAAAAATTTTGACCCATTAAAATACATTGATAAAAAAGAATCTCGACGCCTGGACCTAACCGAGCAATATGCTATCGCCACGTCCCAACAGGCTTTTGACGATGCCCAATTAGGTTCGGATTCTTTGGACCTAGAAAGGGCGGGGGTGGTCGTGGGAAGTGGAATAGGAGGGATTGACACTTTTGAAAAGCAACATGCCATCCTTTTAAAACAAGGCCCCAACCGGGTCAGCCCCTTTTTCATTCCGATGATGATTATTGACATGTCTGCAGGTTTGATCTCCATGCGCTTCAACTTTAAGGGACCCAACTATGCCACCGTCTCCGCCTGTGCCTCAGGCGCTCATGCCATTGCAGATGCATTCAGGATCATTCAACGGGGTGATGCGGAGGTAATGATCGCCGGAGGGAGCGAAGCGACCATCACCCCAGCCTCCATGGCTGGATTCTGCTCCGCTCGAGCCATGTCCACCAGAAATGATGAGCCGCAAAGGGCTTCCCGACCTTTTGATAAACAAAGGGATGGGTTTGTGATGGGGGAGGGAGCGGGAATGATGATCTTGGAAAGCTTGGAGCATGCGCAGAAAAGAGGGGCGAAAATCTATACGGAGATTGTTGGGGTGGGGATGAGTGCAGATGCCTACCACATTACAGCACCAGCCCCAGGGGGGGAAGGGGCAATTCGAGCCATGCGATTAGCTTTGAAGGATGCCGGCTTTTCCCCTGAGTCTGTCGATTACATCAATTCCCATGGGACGTCCACCGATTTAGGGGATTTGACCGAGTGTCAAGCCATCAAGGCGGTTTTCGGAGAGCATGCTTACAAGATTCCGGTGAATTCCACCAAATCGATGATCGGGCATCTTTTAGGAGCAGCCGGAGCGGTGGAGCTGGTTGCCACCATCAAGTCCATGGAGGAGGGAATCTTGCACCCTACCATTAATTACGAATTCCCTGATCCGGAATGCGATTTGGATTTTGTGCCCAATCAAAAAAGAGAAGCAAGTATAGACACGGCGCTCTCTAACTCCTTTGGTTTTGGAGGACACAACATCACCATCGCAGTTAAAAAATTCATTCCATGAGTAAGTGAAAAAGATGAGTCTGTTGCCAAACTAATTTTCATATAGGTTTCGTTTCCGCCAGAGGCGGATCTGCCTTCGGCAGAAAGAAAGGTTTTGTTTGTGGTTACGTATCGTTTGTCGTAGCTCGGTGTCGTTTGTCGTATTAAGACAAAACACAAAACCGATGTCCGAAACCGATACGTAGCCGACTTGTAGTGAGCTTGCGGTTCGACTTCGTTCACCGCCTTGAGCCTGTCCCTCGACTTCGCTCGGGACGGTGAGACTGTCGAACCGTCGGAAGGGTCGAATCTAAACCTAAACCGATCCTATAGGTGCAAAATTTGGATACCAACCACAAGAATTATGAATCCTAATTTTGACTCTTTAGATAGTTGATAGATTCTATGGGATTCAACTTAATACGTTTTCTTAAAAGATTACTTCCCCAAAAAGAAAGATTCAAACGATACTCTGAGCTTGAGCATAGGTTAGGTTATCGGTTCAAAGAGTTACGACTTTTGGACAGAGCCTTAACTCATAGATCTTACATCCATACATCAGACAATGGTGATGAGCGGCTCGGCAGGCTCACCGTCCGGAGCGAGGTCGAAGGACAAAGTCGAAGCATAGGCTCGCCACAAGATGAGAGTTTGGTCGCAAACGAGAGATTAGAATTTTTGGGAGATTCTGTTTTGGGGATGGTGACCAGCCAGTTCCTCTATGAAAATTTTCCAGACAAAAGTGAAGGGGACCTGACCAAACTTAAAGCCACTTTGGTGAGCGAAGCCACTTTAGCCCGGATCGCTAAATCCATTTCATTGGGGAAGTATCTCAACTTAAGTGAAGAGGAGGACAAATCCGGCGGAAGAGAAAGGATCTCCATAATTTCAGACGCATATGAAGCGGTGATTGGAGCGATTTATATAGATGGCGGCTTGGCATCCGCAGGGAGAGTAATCAAAAACCAAATTCTAAAAAGATGTTTGGAACTTACTACGGATAAAGATTTCTACAACTATAAGGGTGAGCTTTTGGAATATATGCAGGCTTTAGGATGGGGCATGCCCAGATATGAGGTCTTATCTGAGGAGGGTCCGGATCATCAAAAGAGGTTTACCATCGTCGTCTCCGTTAAAGGAAAAAAGATGGGAAAAGGGGAGGGACTTACCAAAAAGGAGGCGGAACAAATGGCGGCTAAGAGGGCGTTGGAGAATATCGATAAAATATTAGAGGAATTTCAGAAAGAGAGCGATCAGTGATTACTGGTCACTGAACACTAAGATGAAACGGTGGAGATTCATTTTTACTGATGCAAACGATGCCTTCTTTAACATGGCACTTCACTATTCCCCTCTCCCCATCGGGGAGAGGGATAGGGTGAGGGGGCTTTGTATCAGAAATAAGTGCCTTTGGATTTGTTACCTTGCAGATAAAGCCACGGTAAAATGAATTGTCGTTAATTGCTCAACTTTACGTAATCCAAGATGAAACGGTGGAGATTCATTTTTCCTGGTGCAAACGGTGCCTTCTTTAACATGGCACTTCACTATTCCCCTCTCCCCATCGGGGAGAGGGGAAGGGTGAGGGGGCTTTGTATCAGAAATAAGTGCCTTTGGATTTGTTACCTTGCAGATAAAACCACGGTAAAATGAATTGCCGTTAATTGCTCAACTCTACCTAATCCAAAATGAAACAGTGGAGATTCCTTTTCACTGGTGAAAATGATGCCTTCTTTAACATGGCTTTGGATGAGGCGGTCTTGCAATCCTGCCAGAGTGGACAAACTATCCCCACTTTACGTCTTTATCTCTGGAAACCACCAGGAGTTTCCATCGGATATTTTCAATCTTTAGAAAAGACGGTCGATTTGAACAAATGTAGAGAAAACAATATTGATGTGGTCAGGAGGATCACCGGTGGAAGGGCGGTACTGCATGAGAATGAGGTAACTTATAGTGTGTGTGCCTCAGTTAAAGAATTTCCGGAATTAGGCGAAAATATTAGTGAGACCTATCAAAAGATAAGTTTTGCTCTTTTGGAATCACTGAAGACATTAAAAGTTTTTGGGGAATGGGTGAAACCCAGCAGAGAAAGAATTCAAGTCACTGAGAATTCCGATCTCTCCAAACCTTGCTTTATAAGCAACTCCAGATACGAGATCACCGCGGGGGGAAAAAAATTAATCGGGAGTGCTCAAAGGCGTTTTCAAAATAGCTTTATCCAACATGGCTCCATTCCTTTGGGCAAAGGAAAAGCTAATTTGCCCGACCTTTTAAGTGAAGAAAATAATAGGGAGAAGATGAAAGAAAAGCTGGAGAGTAAATCTACCAATTTAGAAAAAATTTTGAAAAGAAAAGTCGGATATGAGGAGGTGATCTCTGCACTTAAAATAGGTTTTAGCAAGTTCTTTGATGTAGAGATGGTAGAAAAGGAACCAACCCAGAAAGAATTTGAAATTGCGCAGGTATTAAAGGAGAAGAAATACCTGACCTAAGAGTGGAATTTTAGAAAAAGATACCACGTTAGGGTGGGGGTTGCACCCCCGCCCTTCTCACGGACAGGGGTGCAACCCCTGTCCGAACCAGAGTGAAATTTTAGAAAGAGGAATCTGCCAACCTGAGAAAATTGGGTCTCAGTTTTTCGAAAAATTTCGCACCTTAGAGAGAGTTGTTCGTCAAATTCTACGAATTCGCTATTTGGTTATTTTATAACAACTTAGACCGGCATGCCGCTTTTTTGATCGCAGATTTCTGCGTGCTTTAACTTTTTGGGTACAAAACAAGCTTTTTCTTCATACACCTGTAATATTGTAATCGCTTGATCTTCTTAGGATTACGAAGATTGCCAAATCCATGTTACGATTGGAAGTTTTGGTATGATTTTTGTTAGCTTTTAAAATGTAGTTTGTTTTTTACAGGTTTCGGGCAATGTTTTTTTGGGAGCACGGATTCTGTGTGATAGATGAGAGGTTTTGAGAAAAGGAGAAAAAAAGAAGACTGTTAAGGAAAATAGATAAGCGAATGTTGAAAACATTATGTACGAATTCTGTGTCTGGAGAGACAAGACCTGGACATAAGTTGATTTTGTATTTTAAGGGGGCGGTTTGAGTTTTTCATTTTTTTGACGCAAAAACAAAAAAAAGTCTTGACAAAAAGTGAAAAGTTGTGTTAAATATTTAATTTGAAGGGAAGTTGTTGAGGTAAAGTTAAGCTTTTTGAGAAGATGCGAATTTAGCTTCAATTTCAAACTAAAAAAAGATAGGAGGATTTCATGAAACGTTTTTTAAGGAGAGAAGGGGCAATCGTTATCATGGTGCTGGCAATCTTGATTTTCTCGAGTTATCCGGTTTTTGCGGGCGTCACCGGAAAGATATCCGGAAAGGTGGTCGATTCTGAAAGTGGCGAGGAACTTCCGGGTGCCTCTATAAGAATCGAGGGAAGCACCTTGGGGAACATGGCTGGACCGGATGGCTCCTACTTCATCATAAGTATCGCCCCCGGTGTATACTCGGTGACCGCTTCCCTTATTGGATACCAATCCGTAACGGCTAAGGGAGTGGAAGTAGCCTCCGATCGCACCACCGAGCAGAGCTTCAAATTGAAGGCAAGTGCTTTGGAGTTGGAAGGGATCACGGTAACGGCAGAGAGAAAGGCAATTGAGAAGGACATCACCTCCAGCGTCAGGACCATCTCCACTTCAGAGATCAAAAACATGCCGGTCAAGGAAATCTCCCAAATCCTGGCTACTCAGGTTGGCTTTGTGACCAAAAACTATGAGCTTCACATTCGGGGAGGACGAGCAGGAGAGGCTTTGTATATCGTGGATGGGGTGGCGACTCGTGATCTTTTGGGTGGATTGGGGAAAGTGACCGGGGGAATGAACGTCTCCTCTGCCAACATTGAGGAGATTTCTGTTTTGAAGGGAGGATTTGATGCGGAGTATGGTAACGTTCAATCTGCGGTGATAAATCTGGTTACCAAGGAAGGATCAAGTAAAGCCACCTCTGGCAACTTTGAGTTTCTTACTGATGATCTTGGCGCCCATAAATTGAATAAATATTCGTTTAACACTGATCGGGTGGAATTCGGTTTGAGTGGACCAGATCCTTTCTTTACCAGTCGGTTTCTTCCTGCCCTGGGGATCAAATTCTTAGGCGAGAAGGTAGCTTATTATCTGAGTGGAACCGTTAATAAAACAGATACTTACTACCAGGTAAACAAATATGCTACTCCTTTAACTGCCAAGAAATTCAGAGTGGACCAGGTTCTGGGCTTCGATGTTCCCGAAAGAATGAACAATGAGTATTCTTCCTTATTTAAGTTAACCTACAAAGCTGCTCCGGATAAAAAGTTGGTCTTCTCGGCTAAAGGTACCTGGGATAGATATTCCCTCTTCTTTAACCCATCGAGCGAAACCAGAGGGGATGTGAATATTTGGAATTATAGATATACCCCTTCCACTATTCCCCAAATTGAACAAAGTACCAATTCTCTGAGTTTGCTTTTCACTCACAACGTGAGCAGAAGCTCCTTTTACGAGATTCAGCTGAGCCGGTATTATTCCGGATATCTGCAGAGACCAGGGGATCCCAATAAACCAGGGGGATCAAAAACCCCTGGAGACTTTATATCCTATGATCGATGGGAATCCTTTGCGGATGTTAACAAGAATGGAAAGTGGGAGCCAGAAGAACCTTATTCGGATGTGAATCAGAATGGACAATATGATCTGGGGGAACCCTTTCAAGACTTAAACAAGGATAAAAATGGAGTGTGGGATCCGGGTGAGCCTTATCAGGGGACCGGTCCATATCAACCGGGTATGTCTTTCACAGACTTACCTGGTGCGGGAAGATGGAATCATTCCGAACCATTTCACGATACCCCAGATTCGGATAATCCCAACGACAAGGGAAACGGGACGTTCGATCCTGAAAAGCAAATTCAGGCCTTGGGCGCCACCGGCGTAGATAACGCAGAGCCCTACGTAGATGGAGATATAGATTTAGGAGAAAAATTTGAGGATAGAAATGGAAATGGGGTTTACGATCTTGGAGACTACTTTGACCATACAATGGATCTTAATGGTAATGGGGCTTATGATGGACCGAATGATCCTTGGAGTCCGGGAGTTCCCTATGAGGATAGGAATAATAATGGAAAGTTTGATACCCCGAACGGCACTTGGGATGCAGGAGAGTATTATACGGACCTGAATGGTAATGGCAAATGGGATAATGTGGATGGCTTTTATGATCGAGGGAACGAACGGCGTTGCTACTACCAGGACCGAAGATCCACGTATGTGTCCCTGAAGGTTGATTTCACCAGCCAAGTAAGAAAGGAACATCAGATCAGAACGGGATTCTCAGTGGAAAGAGACAAGCTTTTTATGGCAGATATTCGTTATCCTTATTACACTTATGATGGACTTCCAGACAATGGTCCTTGGCCCACCAAGGGAGTCTTTAGAGATTTTTACACCCGTAGGCCGGTAATGGGAGCTTATTACATTCAGGACAAGATAGAATATGGGGCTATGGTGGCTAAGCTGGGGTTACGCTATGATTGGTTTATCCAGTCCGGAGACATAAGACAAATGAAGTCAGAAGAGACCCCCACTGATACGGGGGTTGTTGATACGCGGGGAAAGCTTTCTCCCCGAATGGGAATCTCCTATCCCATCACGGATAAAGCTAAGATCTATTTTAACTATGGACACTTCTATCAGTTGCCTGAGCTTCATTACATGTATGCCCAGAAGACCCAGGGAGGGAGTGCCATTAAGTTGTATGGGAATTACAATCTGGATTATATGAAGCAAGTTGCTTATGAGATGGGGGTGGACTACGCCATCTCTCCCCTTTACAAATTAACCATGTCCGGTTTTTACAAGGATTACTATAGTCAGCTCAACACCGAGCAGATTAAGCTGGGACCATCAACCTTCGAGTATTATGCCAACACCGATTATCAGAGATCCCGGGGTTTGGAGATGGAGTTGAACAAAAGATATGGAGGATATATCTCTGGATACATAAATTATCAGTATGCTTTCGCCTATGGCAAAAGTTCAGCTGAGGTATCCAACTATTATGCCAGAGCGCAGGCAGGCGATATCCCCATAGAGGAGTTCCCCTTGGATTGGGACGTGCGACATCAGATAACTTTGAATCTGGATCTAAGGGTCCCCAAGGATGAGCACCCCAGGCTGTTTGGGTATAAACTGCCGGACAACTGGGGAATAAATATGGTCTGGCAATATGGCAGCGGTTTGCCCTTCACTCCCGACGCAAAATACCCGGGATTGGTGGTGCACTTAAGAGAGGAGCCGGCACCCAATTCCAAACGTTTGCCCCCCACCAGCAATGTGGATCTGAGATTTAACAAAGATTTCCAGATATGGAAAATCAATTACTCCTTCCTGGTCTGGGTGGAGAATCTCTTTGACCAGAGAAATGTGTTGAATGTGGGGAGCCAGAATAGCTCTGCCACCGGCCGACCTGATACCGAACAGAATTACCTCGACGAGGTGTGGGGACAGAATGTGGTCTATCTGGGGCAGGAAATTGATATGAATCCGCTTAATTATGGACAAGGGAGGAACATTAAATTGGGCTTGTCAATAAACTTTTAAAGTCTGGATAGACGAAGTTAGAGGCGTGTTGAACATATTTAGGGATGCGTTCTTTCAGACTGGTATAGAACAAAAAGGGTAACCCAGATCAAGTTAATTTTTTGGCAGAGGAGATAAATATGAAGAGGAAAAAAAGAGGATGGTTTCTTCTTTTGGGTTTTTTCATTCTGTTCAATCTCAAAATTGGAGAAGTCGAGGCGAGAATGAAAATGAGAAGTGACCAAGAGATCAATGTCACTCGGAGTTTTAAACTTTCCGCAGTTACTCCTATTCCCCAACAGAGGGTGCATCGGGTTGGGCTTTTGCAACTCTGTGTAACCAATTGGGGAATTTTGGGAAGCCAGATGAGGGACCCGTATATGAAGGAGTCGAAGGGGGGGTGCTTTATGACCAATCCCAACGAAGAAGTTTTAGCTCCCTCGGCTGAGTATCCGGCTGGATCTGATTTGGAATATCTGTTTCAGGGTGGATTATGGATAGGAGCAAAAGTGGGAGACTCAGCTTATACTACGTTAGGGTGTGATGGTTGGTTTTGGATTTATGAGATGTGGCCGGATGCAGAACCCCAGGGAAAAATCATGGAAAGAAGCACCCGTCCCAGCGCTTCCTGTCATTCGCCCGATGCTGTTTCGGAGCAGGACATAATTGCGGTTTACACTGATACCTCGGCTGATATCCCGCTGTCACCTCAGCAGATTGACTCTTGGGACACCCGAAAACATTTCCCTTTAAACATCCAAGTCACTCAAAAAAGCTATAGTTGGAGTTATGAATATGCCCAAGATTTTGTGTTGATCGACTTCACTGTAAAAAATATAGGGGTTAGAAAAATAAAAGATATGTATATGGGTCTTTATATTGATGCGGATGTCATGCACGCAGGAGAGGGTGGTTATGGACCCATATACGGGTCTCAAGATGACATCTGTGGTTTCAGGCATCTGGTGAGCAATCCCAAGCCCCAGGGAGATTGTTACGATACGGTTAACTTAGCCTGGATTTCAGACAACG
>Ga0315289_10005227_pt1 | contig 19222 bp, 19 predicted proteins | sample YL17G11_40_MG_FD_203452 | JGI IMG/M metagenome (GOLD analysis project Ga0315289, IMG submission 203452) | Sediment microbial communities from Yellowstone Lake, YNP, Wyoming, USA - YL17G11_40 | ecosystem: Environmental > Aquatic > Freshwater > Lake > Sediment | place: USA: Wyoming | collected...
CACGGCTACGCTCCGGCGATGACAGCGTTAAAGGTCGCATGCCTCAACCATAGCAACCTCGACATACATCCGCAATAAATTATGGCGTTATGTATAAAACGAATCCGATCAAATCAATGAGTCTGCTCCTGTCTCCAATTTGCTTTGCCTCCGCTTTCGTTAGCTCTTTCTGGCCTTCTTGTGCAGCAACCGCGCGTAACCAGACGCGTGAACCTCTTGAAGCCTCGTGGATGGATGCGACGCGCACGCATAACGCGACTACCACCAAGGTTAATGAGGCCCACCAATAAGCACGCGCTTTCACACAGTTGATTATTACGCCATCTTCGGCACGAGTTGGCCGGGCGGTTCGGAGCGCGAGTCAGAACCGGATTTCGGTTCAGCCGGTTCGGGCTGGTAATGTTCCAGTTCCTCCCCTTTGCGCACCAGCCGGGCGCTGTTGAAAATCACAATCAGCGAATCCACGTTGTGCGTCATTGGATTTGCCCCTCATAGAGTTCCGCCATGGGAAAGACCAGGTCGAAATCATTCCAATACAGCACTCCATCTTCGAGCGTAAAGTTCTTGAACCGCTTCACGTCGAGATACGCGCGGATGGACGGATGGACGGAGCTTTTCAGAAACGGGCCAAAGTCCACGGTGCTTGCGTGGCCGTCGTTGAAGCGGGCGCCCAGCTTGTGGCCGGAGATGTGACGCACGGCTTCGGCCCGCACGACTTTCGGCATGCGTGTTTTCTTTTCTTCGACCGCAATCATTTTAGCTTGGCAGCGCCTTCAGATTTCATCGCCCGGCACCGGCGGCACATTCGGCACTTGCGACAGTGCCGCATCGAACTTTTTCCGGCTGGCCCGGCTCGCGCGTTTGTCCAGGTCGTCCTCGGTGAGCCAGCCGGACAGTTTCTCGGCCACCGCGGTGCTGACGAACTGATCGAGGGACACGCCATCCTTGGCCGCCAGTTCGTCGGCTTTCTTCAGGATGGAATCCGGCAATTTGATGTTTATCGCAGTCATTTTTTCTTCTCCAGCTTCTTCAGGAAGTCGGACGGCGTCAATATACCCACGCCGAACGGTTTCGCACCCGCAAAATCGCGGACGTTGTGCGTGACGATGAAGTCCGCCTGGGCCGCAACCGCCAATTCCAGGACCATTTCGTCGTCCGCGTCCGCAAGTTGAGGCCGCCACGAGTAGGAAATGCGCGGCCGCCGCCCGTTCCGGACAAGAAAGTCCAGCAAGTCGCCAAACCGTTCCGGCTTTGTCCACAATTTGTCCGCATGTGGTTTGGCGGCTTCTTCGTATTCAAAGAGGAGCGCGGGCGACAGATTGATTTGCCACCGGTCATCACCGATGAGTTGCAACAGGCGAAACGACGCGCCTTGCGACGAACGCACGCCCGCAACCAGCACGCTGGTGTCGAGAACAACCTGAAACGGCTTTGCGCTCACGCCACCTTCGGCATCAGTTGACCTGCCGCATCATGTCGAGAGCCGCCTTCGCCGCGCGGCGTTTCGGCCCGCTCGGGCTGGTAATGCTCCAGTTCCTCGCCTTTGCGCACCAGCCGGGCGCTGTTGAAAATCACAATCAACGAGCCGGTGTTGTGCAGGATGGCCGCGACGATCGGGTTTAGGTAGCCGAATGACGCCAGCGTCAGGCCGCCAATGATGAAGCACACGCCGAACAGAAAGTTCTGGTTGATGACCGCGCGGGTGCTCCGCGAGAGCTTCACGAGAAACGGCAGCCGCCGAAGGTCGTTGTTCATCAGCGCGATGGTCGCGCTGTGGATGGCCACTTCGCTGCCCGCCGCGCCCATCGCGATGCCCATGTCGCCGGCAGCCAGTGCCGGGGCATCGTTCACGCCGTCGCCCACCACGGCCACGCGATAGCCTTTGCTCTTGATGCCGCGCACGAACTCGACCTTGTTCTGCGGCAGGCACTCGCCTTTGGCCTCTTCGCATCCGATTTCAGCGGCGACGCGCGTGGCGACGGCCTGGCGGTCGCCGGAAATCATCGCGATGCGCCGCACGCCGCTCTCCTTCAACTCGGCGAGTGATTCCTTCGCCTCGGCGCGCGTTCTGTCCTGCAAACCGACCCAGCCGACGCATTTGCCGTCGCGCGCGACGAAAATCAAACTCCAACCCTCGGTCTCGTTAAGGTCAACGGACTTGGCGAAATCCTCGGTCACACCGTTGTCCTTGAGCCATTGCGCGCGGCCCACAAGAACGCTCGCGCCGTTGACGCGGGCCTTGATGCCGCGCCCGGCGGTTTCGGCGAAGTCCCTCGGCTCGATGAGCGGCACGCCGGCTTCGCCCGCCAGTTGCGCGAGCGCCTTGGCCGTCGGGTGGTTGCTGTATTTCTCGGCGGAGGCGGCCAGGCGAAGCAGTTCAGCGGGCTTGGTGTCCGCCAGCGGGGCGAGCCGGCTCACGGCCAGTTCGCCCGTGGTGATCGTGCCGGTTTTATCGAAAACGAAAGCGTTGATTCGCGCGGCAAGTTCGATGTCGGCGACGTTTTTGATCAAGATGCCAAGCCGCGCCGCGGCGGATAGCGCGGCGACCATCGCTGTGGGTGTCGCCAGAATGAACGCGCACGGGCAGGCGACGACGAGCACGGAGATGACGCGGTTCAAGTCACGCGTGAACGCCCAGACCAACGCGCCGATGACCAGCACCAGCGGCGTGTAGAAGCCCATGTACTGGTCCACGATTTTCATGATGGGCAACTTGGTTTTCTCTGCGGCCAGAATCAGTTCGCGCACGCGGCCCAGCGTGGTGTCGCGGCCAGCGCGGGTGACTTTGACTTCGAGCACGCCCGTCAGGTTCTGTGTCCCGGCGAAGACTTCGTCGCCGGGCTTTTTGTCCGCCGGGAGCGATTCGCCGGTGATGGTGGCTTGGTTGAACGAGCCTTGGCCGCTGAGGATGTCGCCGTCCGCCGCGACGTTGTCGCCCGGCCGGATGCGGATCACGTCGCCGGCGTTAAGCTGGCTGACGGCGACTTCTTCTTCCTGGCCGTCGGCGAGGATGCGGCGGGCTTTGGTGGGCGTCAGTTTGATGAGCGATTCGATGGACGCCCGCGCGCCTTCCGCAGTGCGGGTTTCGATGATTTCGCCCATGAGCATGAAGAACGCGACGACCCCAGCGGTTTTGTAATCGCCGGACGCAAAGGCCGCGAGCACGGCGATGCTGACCAGTTCGTTGATGCTCAGGATGCCGCGGCGGATGTCCTTGATGCCGGTCAGGACGATGGGATAGCCGAGGGTGATCGCGCCGATGAACGCGCTGGCGCTGGCAATGGTGTGGCCCTGCTCGAAGAACCAGTCCACAACGAACGCGTTAATGACGAATACCACGCCGACGAGCGCCTGCCAAAGGCGCACGGGCGCGTGTTCGTGCTCATGGGGCTGACCGCAAACGGAACAGGATCCGTCCTGGCCGAGGTGATCGTGCTCGTGATGGTGGCGGCTCAAAAGTGAGGTGATTTGCATGTTCAAAAAATCCGAATGACGAATGACGAATGACGAATAAAGCCCGAAGTCCGAGATCCGAAAACCGACCGGCGCCCGTTGAAAAACCGGATTTCGGGCTTCGTCATTCTTTCGGATTTCGGATTTCGGATTTGCTCATGGCTTCGCCTCTTCCGTCTTCGGTTTGGGTGGATCACGGCTCAACAATAACCGCAACTCGACCGGTTTGCCGTCGGCGCTCGTCGGCAAAAACTTTTTCTCCTGCGCGTTGGCGAACACGCGGCCCATCGTTTCGACGAGGCGCTGCTGCACAAACAGGTCGGGGTTGGCGGAGTATTTGGGCAGCAGTTCCTTGAAGCGCTGGGCTTCGGCGCTCACCGACTCGACCAGCCGCGTCCGCTCCGTTTCGGCGGTGTTGATGCGGGCGTCGGCGTCGGCGCTGGCTTTGCTCAGCACCTGGTTTTCGTAGCTGCGGGCCTCGTTCAGCACTTTGCTCCGCGTCACTTCGGCCTGGAGCACCCGGTAAAACGCGTCTCTCAGTTGGCGCGGCGGCCGGCTTTCCACGTCGCATTGTTCGATGATGACGCCGAGTTTCTGCTGCTCGACCAATTCTGTTGCGCGCCGGCGCACGGCGTCTTTGAACCCGGCGATGTCGCGGATGAGGACGTCGTCCACCTTGAATTGGGCGGCTGCGAACAGCAGGGCGTTGTCGAGCGCGTCCTGCACGTTGGTGGCGGCATTGGCGAAACCAAAAATGTGGCGGATGGGATCGTTGATGCGGTAATACAAGACGGCACGGGTGTGGATGATGTTGCGGTCGGCGGTCAGCGCGTAGCCGTCCACGCCCGGCATCAACGACGCGCCCGGTGGCGGCTCAGTTCCCGCAAGTTCCTGCGCCGGGGTCGTGGCGTACCAGCCGACGGTGGAACTGACCCTTTGAATCTCGGTGATGGGGACTTTGACAACTTCGTCAATGGGGTAGGGGAATGACCAGTGCAAGCCCGCGCCGAGCAGGGCTTTGTCGCCTTCGCCCACGGGTCTGCCCAGCCGTAGAATGATCGCCTTCTCCTGCGATCCTACGGTGAAGAAGCCTGAGCCCAGAAAGACGGCGACCAACCCGATCATCACGATTCTGATCAAGCTGAAGCTGCTGCGCAATGCCTCGGCCAACGCCTGCGAGCCGGCGTCCTCCGGCGTGACCGGCGTGGGCGGGCGCGGCGTCTGGTCGGGCTTGGGCGTTGGCTGGTCGCCGGTCATGACGGGCTATTTCTGCACTGAATTCGTTGACGGGGCGCGGAACAGATCGAAGGGCGGCGTCTGCTGGTCGAAGATCAGCGTCGCGCGTTCCTTGAGCGAAAGCTCGAGCGCGCTCAGCCGGAAGAGGAAGTTGGCCAACTCTGGGTTTTGTTGAAACACGGCCAGCGACTTGGCGGCCTCGGCTTCGCCCAAACCGCGGATGCGCGTGGCCTCGGCGTCGGCGTTGGCGAGCAGTTCGGCCGCCTTGCGGTCGGCGGTGGACTTGATCTTCTGCGCCTCCGCCTCGCCCTCGTTTTGGGATTTGCTGATGAGAATCTGCCGTTCGGACTGCATGCGGTTGAACACCTCGGTAGTGACACTTTCGGGCAGCCCGAGTTTTTTGATGCCGAGGAACTCGATCACGATGCCGTAGTTGTTCGCGGTCAACTCGGCTTGGACAATGTCCATGATTTCCTTCTCGATTTCGGCGAATTTCGTCCCGGTTTCGCTGGGGGACACCAGGTCGGAAAGCGGATGGCGGCCGATGACCGCGCTTTTGGCATTGCCGACCCGGCTCTTGAGCGCCTTTTCCGCCTCGGTGATGGAGCCGTTCTTGAATTTGGGGAAGAACGCCTTGGGGTCATTGATGCGCCAGCCGACGTAAACCATCGTGAGCAGGCTGAAACTGTCGGCGGTCAGCATCTCGTCGAACTTGTCGTCCTCGAAGTTCTGGATGCGCTGGTCGAATTTATAGACTTTCTCGATGGGCCAGGGCCATTTGAGGTACGGGCCGGGCTTGTCGACCGGGCGGGTGGGTTTGTCGAACGTGGTCACAACCGCCACCTCCGACTGCCGCACCTGGAAGACGAAGAGCAAGAGGAAGAAAACAACAATCAGCAAGGCGCCGATTGTGATGGTGAGAGCATTGCGTTTCATGGCGAGATAGGGTCAGTTCATTTGGGAGGAGGGACTGTCAGGTCGAGCAGGTCCTGCCGGATTTTGTCCTGAAGGTCAAACTGGATAACGTCCTGTGTGTTGGTGGCCAGCAGCAGATATTTGCGGGCGCCGGAGACGCCCCGGACGAAAGTCTGCAAGTAAGCCCGCTGCGCATAAACTGCGGGCGCGGCCTGCCACGCGGGCAGTTGGTTGGTGAAGAGGGCGACTTGAGCGAGCGCGTTGATTTCCCGACGCTGGCGCTCGGCGCTGGCCTCATTGAGAATCCGGAAAGCGCGAGCGTCGGCCTGGGCGTTCGTGCGGACGGCGTCGGCCTGGGCGGCGAGAATCTTGGCCTGCTTCGCCTGGATCGCGCCGACGACCTTCTCGTATTCCGGCGCCACCTGCACGGGCGGATGAATGTCTTCCAGCCCGACGAACGTAATCTCCGCCCCCAACTGGCGGTCTGCTGCCGCTGCCTGGATGCGCTGGTGCAGCGTTTCGGCGGCTTGGAGTCGGCGATGCGTCATGATTTCCTGTAAATCGGTACTCACCAGATAGCGGACCACTTCGCGGGTGGCGAGTTTCTCCAGCAAACCGGCCGGGTCTTCGTTGTTGTAAGCCCAAGCGACAAGGTTGGTGATCTGAAATTGGACGGGGATGTTGACGACAAGGAGGCTCACCGGTGGACTGCGTTTGCCGGTGCCGGTGTTCGTGGCTTCGCCTGCCGGCACCGGCAGCGCGCCCGGTTGTTCGCGGCTGGCGACCAGGAAGTTGTCTTCTTTCCCGTGGCCGACGGTCCAAAGCACGGTTTTTGCGTGCTCCTTTTCTTTCTCGTCGGCCATGCCAATGACAAAGCTTTGCACCTGCTCGGTGCGGTAGAGATAGACCTTGTCAACGGGCCACGGCAGTTTGAGATGGCCGCCCGGACCGAGGATTTCGCGGCCTTCAACTCTTTTACCGAAACGCTCCAGCAGCCCCTGTTGGCCGGCGTCAACGAACACGACGCAGGTGGAGAGCAACAGCACGCCCAGTTGCAGCAACAGCAGCCAGGCGAAAGCCTTTTCGAGGAAACGGTAAAACCACGTCTCGGAAACCTTGAAACCAAACTGGTAATCCAGCGCCTGAGCCGCCGTCGTGATTAGCCCTTCCGGTTGTCCCAGCAAACCAACGAGGCGGCTGTCATACAACGGGCGCACCGCCCGGCCTTTCACGCGCGGCCGGTAGATTTCCAAAATCAGGGCGACCAGCGTTTCGGCGGCGATGATGCCGAGCAAGACGCACAGCACCCGGGCCACGTGGAAATCCGTCTTGGAAAACCCAGCCTCGCCGGCGGCGATGGCCAGCGCGGCAATGAACGACAGATACGCGCCCAGCAGCAAATAAGCCGCGCTGGGCCGCAGCAACCGGTTGTCTTCCAGCCGCGCCAGCGTGGCAGAGAATTTGCCGAGAATGAAAAGCACCAGCGCGAACAGCCCGAAAAGCGCCATCGCCACCATCGGCTGGCGCATGGCCACAACCGGATTTTTCCCCAGCCAGCGCATAAGCAGGTAGGCGCCGCTGGCTTGCAGGAGGAACAGGACGGCCGAAAACGCCGGAACGAAGTAGCGCTCGAATTGCTCACGCGACCGGCACGCGGGAAAAAGCTCCGCTTCCTTGGCTTCAAACAGGCTGGCGCTGCCGCGGGAGCGGGCCAGTTCGTCGAGTTCCAGCTTTTCGAGCCGTTCGCGCTCGACCAACCGCGTCTGAAACCAGCTCACCAACGCCACGAGCACGCCCAAGCCGATGTAGAAACTGGCGACCTGCCCGGAAAGGGAGTTTGCGTAGCGCGCCGACGCAAAACCCGCTGCGCCCACCGCGAGCAGCGTCAGCAGGTTGATAAAACCGTTTTTTTGTACGCTTCGTTCCATCAGCGTGCTGCCGGCATCTTGCCCGCAGAACCTTCGTTTTGAACTGCCAGCGAGACGCTGGCAGCACGTTTTCAGCTCAATTCACGTTCTTCAAACAGCATGATAGCCACCGCCAAGGCCGCGCCCACGTAGCAAACCGCGTAAATCGCGGCTTTGCCGACGTACGACCATTGGAAGCCCGTTTTGCCCGTTTCCAACACGTCCGCGACCCAGAAAAGTTGCCAATTCGGTGTGACGGTGTAAAGCACCGAAGCCCACCACGAGCCGCCCATCCCCGCACGCGCCAGCCGCGCCCTGTCCTCCGCGCTGATGCTTTGCTGCTCGGACGGCTCCAGTTTGCCGGAGCGGTCTTGGTCGTACTTCTCAACGATGGATTTGAGCAGTTCCTTCTGCGCCACCGACCAACGCGTGCTGTCCACTTCCGCGCTCAAATCATACCGCCAAACCGGCTCGGCCCGCCGACCGAAAAGGTAGTCCGACATCAGGCCGAGCAGGAAAAAGGCGGAACAGATTGCGAGCGTGGGAATCATGTCCAGCCGCGTCGAACAAGCGAGCGCCAGCGCCGCCAGAATCCAGAGCGCGAACAAGATCAAAATGGACGCCGGTATCAACCGCCAGTCCACGCGGGCCATTTCGCCGAGGCTTTGCATTTGTTTGGTGAATGCAAAAACCAGAAACGCCGCCAGCGTCACCGTCACCAGCAGCGCGAACACCGCGTCGCTCACGAACGGGCGGCGCAGGAAGAAATTGCTGAACCCGGCCAGCGCGTAGGCCAACGCCACACTGCCTGCGAAAATGCCAATCGCAGGCAGGTCCGTGCTGCTGTAAACGTCGAAGGCCATCCGGCTGGCCACCAGCGCCGCCACCAGGTTCACGTAGGTCAGAAGCGTCAGTGCAAGCAAAAGGCCGACATACTTTGCGCCGACAAATTGCGCGCGCCCGACCGGCTTGGACAACACCGCCAGCGCCGTGCCGGAGCGGATTTCGCGCGCCAGCGACGCCGAGGCGCTCAGCACCGCGCCCAGCAATCCCGCCAGCAGCATCACCGCCAGCACGCTGTTCTTGATCAGCTTCGGTTCGTCGCCGAAGGCGAAGTAGTAGGGCGTGGCCAGGAAAATCTCGAACAACGCCGAAGCCGTCATGAGCAGCAGAAACACGGGCTGGCGGACCAGTTCCATGAACGCGTTGGCGGCGATGGCGATGAATTGTCGCATGCTTAAGTCTAGGCGACAGGGTAAGCATCGAGCGCGCGTTGGCAATCGGTTATTCCGTTTGCCCGCCCCCAGCCCGATTTCTCAAAGCTCGCCCGTGTCCCCGCCAATTTGTCGGATCACAAATGACACCAAGCCGACGGAAAAAGGGCTGAGGACCAACGCCGCCGCCACCAGCACGCCGAAGAGTTGCGGTTTGTCGGGATACGCCCGCAGCGCAAGGAGACACAACGGTGAAGGGACGAGCACAGAACCGACCAGCAGACCAAACATCCGCACATAACTGAACTTGTGCCAGTCCTGCGCCCGGTGTAACGACACCCAGACCAGCAGCGCCAGACCGACCACCATCGCGGCGATGCTCAATGCGAGCGCAAGATTTGACTCTGCATTCATGAATGATCCAATGTCCCTGCAGTTGCCAATTCGCAGTCCAATAATTTCAACGGCCCATTTGTAATCTGGCCTTTAAGAGCAGTCGAGCGCATTTCCGCGTTCTACCAGAAGTGGGGCGCAACTCGGCACTGCCCCCGTTTGGAGTTCCGCCTTCAGGCGGTTCGGAGCATTCACCACACTTTGCCGCGTAAACGCGGAACTCCAAACGAAACGCCCGCTTGCTCAGGCGGCAGTGCAAAGTTGCGCCCCCCGGAAGTTGCCCGGCCTTGCGAAATTCGGAACTTGCAGGCGACCGGGAACGGCGCATTCTGGGCGCGTTCGTTGGGTTGAGTTTTGGGCGGCGCGGAGCGCGCAGTCGCGCTTCATTGAATTGGCAATCCCATGAAAGCACGGACAAGAGTCTCAAAAATACTCTTCCCGCACACGCCGCACGGTGTGCGGAAGCGGGAGTTCCGTTTTTTGATGACCGCCATGTCTTTGGCGGCGCTCGCCTGTTTGCTGTTGATTCTCCTCCTTTGGAGTTGGAGCAAACTCAAGCCAACTCCCCGCGCGCCGGAAGCCTACGGCGAAGAGCGAAAATAGTCCCTGCGCGAGAGTTGCGCCCTGCAGGCAGCCGCCAGAGTTGTGTCATCCCTCCGCTGCGATTCGACGCTCCAAGAAAAGCATCAAACTGTCACCGTGTTTGAGGACCTTGATCTCGCTCCAGTGCGCCGGGACGCTCAAGGTGTCGCGCCGGGCGTGGCCCAGCACAAACAATCCATCGGTCGCAAGGAGCTTCGGCAGATGCGGGTCGTCGAGCAGTTGCTGTGCAAGTGAAGTTGAGCGGCGGCCGATGTTTTTCTCGCCGTAAGGCGGGTCGGCGAGGATCAAGTCGAACTGCCGATCCGCGGCGGCCAGTTGCGCGATGGCCGTGAACGCGTCCTGCACGCGCACTTCGATGGCATTGGCCGGCAATCCGGGCGCGCTCGCGTTTTGCCGGATAAACTCCGCGTGCCGGGATGATTTTTCGACGCAGACGGCGGACACCGCGCCGCGGCTGAGACATTCGAGGCTGAGCGCGCCGCTGCCGGCGAACAGTTCCAACACTCGCGCGCCCACAACACGCGCGCCAAGGCTGTTGAAAACAGCCTGCTTGACGAGGTCGGGCGTGGGCCGCACGGCCAACCCTTTCGGCGCTTTCAAAATCCGCCGCGCCGCTTTACCACCGGTGATGCGCATGGCGGCATTGAACCACGCTTTAAGAAAACTGCCAATGCTTTGGCGCAGTGGCGCCGCTGACAACTTGACTCGACGGCGGCGCGGGGAAGTTTACAATCGGAATGATGCAGCAGATCGAGCCACCAGACGCACATTATTTGAACGCCGCCGTCGGCTGGCTGGAACTCGGTAATCTCGCCGAAGCGCGGGCGGAACTGGATCGCATCAGCCCGGCCAACCAAACGCATCCCGACGTGCTGGAAGTGCGCTGGGTGCTTTGTGCGGAGGAAAAAGACTGGCCGGCGGCGCTGGCAGCGGCGCGCGCCATGCTGGAGCGGGCGCCTAAACGAGCGACCGGCTGGCTGCATCAGGCTTACGCGCTACGCCGCGCGCCGGGCGGCGGCGTGGAACAGGCTTGGGCGGCCCTGAAGCCTGCCTTCGAGAGATTTCCCAAAGAACCGATCATCGCCTTCAACCTGTCCTGCTACGCCTGCCAAATGCAGCGGCTGCCGGAGGCGCGCCAGTGGTTTAGGCGCGCGCTGGCCATCGGCGACAAGGAAAAGCTAAAGCAGATGGCCTTGGCTGATGCCGATTTGGAACCGCTTTGGGACGAGATTCGGAAGATCTAGGACTGATTTGATTGGGTGGGGCGAGCGTACTCGCGAGCCTTTGAATCGGCCGAAATCGCGGCAATCCTGGCTCGCCGGGAGTCTCGCCCCACCAACCAGAGGCGCACAAAGCCAATTTCAAGCTCAAGGTGTTCCAAGGAACGCGGCTTTCTCTCCTCTTGATGCGGGTTCAGCACCAAGCGCTGTTTGCATGCGCCACTTACCTTTTCGAAACGACAGTGTGACTGATCCGACTTCGCGTGTGCAAATGACTTTAACGCTGCGTTCGGACAGCCTCTGACGTAGTTGTGGACTGACCCGGCGTGTGGCCGGGAACTCAGAATCGGCGACAACAATCAAGCGCGGTTTGATCGCCTCCAGCAGCACGTCGCTCAACGGTTCGCCTTCTGTCGGCAGGCCGGCAATCACAATGTCGGCCCGCAGGTCAGGATTGCGTTCAAGCAGCAGTTTCTGACCGGACCAGCCCAGATCGGAGAGCAAAAGGACGCGCGTGCCGTGGAATTCGCCCAGCAGGACCAGCGTCCCGTCGTCGGCTCGGTCAAAGTGGTCCGTTGGCTCCGGATGCAGGACGCTCCAGCGTCCGAGACGATCCCCGCGATGAAGTTCAAGCCAGCGTTTTTGCGAGCGGCTTAGCTCCTCAACGACTTCCCGGTAAACGGGCGAGCGGAAGCGGAGTGAATTCGTCGCGATGAGCCTTGGTGAGAATCGCTCGGCGACAAACTGCGCGCCGCCAACTTGATTGGCGTCACCGTGCGTCAGCAGCAACCTTCCGAGGCGATTCACCCCGCGGGCGCGCAGGAATGGCGTGAGGGTGAATTCGGCGGCTGATCGGTTGCCGCAATCAATCAGCACGTCGTCGCTGCGGCCGGGCGCGTCAAAATAAATGGCGCTCCCACCGCTCAACGGAATGACGGTCAACCGTGTCACACTTCGCTCGCGTTGCCATTGCACAAGCCAGAGGCTTCCCAAAATCACGAGGCCGGCAATGACCCAAGGCCGCACTTTGGGCTTGTGCAGCCAGCCGGCCAGAAAACAGATGAGCATGGCGTAGTAGAAAACGAATGCGACGGCTGGCGGGCTGCCAACATGAAAACATCCGCCGGGCAGTTGCGCCGCCCATTCGCTGATGCGGATCATCAGCAACATCCAGAACCACGCGCTGTGATTGAACAGTTCGGCGCAGGCTGGAAACCAACCGCCGACTACCAGGCTGGCGAGGTTGCTCGTCAGCGCGAGGCCGCTCAACGGGACGACGACCAGGTTCGCCAGCAGACTCACCGGCGTGAACAGGTGGAAGTAGTAGGCGATGAGTGGAATCGAGCCAACCCACGCAGCCAGAGAAGTGGCCAGACCGGCAGCCGTCCAGCGCAACGGCCGGGTCAGCCACCGTTGCCAACGCGGACGCAGTTCATCAGGCAAAAACGGATCGGGTTGCAGCCAGCCTCGCCAAACGCTTTGGAAGACCGGCGTGAAAAGCGCGAGGCTGAGCACCACAAAGAACGAGAGTTGAAAGCTGGCTTGGAAAAGCTGTTGTGGCTCCCAAAGCAAGATGATGAACGCGGCGGCGGCGAGTGAATTCAACAAGTCGCTTGGCCGTTTCAACGACCAGCCGACAATAATGACCGTCATCATAACTGTCGAGCGGACGGCCGACGCCTGCCAGCCGGTTACCGCCGTGTAAAACCAAATCAGCGGAATCACGATGACGCCGCAAACACCGCGCGGCACTTGCAGCACGCGCAGCAGGCTTACCAGAATCCCGGCAATCAACGCGATGTGCAGACCGCTGATGGCGAAGATGTGCATCGTGCCCGACCGCATGAAGGGCAGCGCCACTTCGCCGGTCAGGCCCGTTTTCCAGCCAAGCGTCATGGTCCAAAGCAGGCGTAGCGGTTCGTCCTCGACTGGCAGCCCCAGTGCGAGAGTCCTTTTCGCCCACGCGCAAAACCGGTCGGCAAGGGGCGGTTGTGTCGAAGCGGCAGAGTCCGAGATGATTTGCCAGTGATTCGTCGAGGGGACGCGCAACTGGTAATAAATTCCCTGCCACTTCAGGTAAGTCCGATAGTCGAACGCCCCTTCGACGGCCGGCGCCTTGGGCGGGCGCAACACACCGCTGATTTCAACCTGAGCGCCGGCGAAGAAATTGGCGGGCAACATTCCGGGCGTGCTGACCGCGACGCGACCGAAGGCAGGTTGCCAATCCCCGCCCCGCTGTCGGATTGCGCGGACCTCGAGTTGGGCCAGCGTCCGCCACGTCTCGGTTTCCTCATGTTCATAAACCCGGTGGTAGGGTGTCTCGGGCAGCGCGCCGCGCACAGTGACAAGCTCGGACTTCTCGCCGATGAGAACGCGCAGATCGTGAGGCGAGATAATCGCCGTGTGCAGGGTGAGATTGGCCGCGCCTGCGAGTCCAAGCAACGGCGCGAGCAAGTGCGGCCGGGCGCGTTTCCATCCCAAAGCGGCGAACGCCAGCAGAACCGAGCAGGTCAGGAGAATGGGCAGTTGAAAGGGCAGCCCGTCGGCGAGCAAAATTCCGCCAACATAGAGCAATGCCACGATGACGAGCGGTCGTCTCATCCTGTCCCGCGACTGCGGGCTGACAGCGCAAATCCGGGGTTGCGGCCCTTTACCAGAAGCTGCGGCGGTTGTCGCGTCTTAAAAACAAGAGGGTCTTGAGCGTCCGGTCGGGCCTACCACTTCTTGCGCCACCGGCCGATGGCCCAAAGCAGGAGCAGGGCCGTCCCGGCGCCAGCCACGTCCACGAAAACGTCCCGGATAGCGCCTTGACGTGAGGGCACGAAGCTTTGATGCAACTCGTCCGTGGCGGCATAGAGAACTGTTAGTTCGAAGACCAAGCGGGCGTCGGCCCAGCGCCAGGGTGTGGGCTGGGGCCGTGTCGGCTTGAGCAGTGCGCGCCAGATCAGCAACGCCAGCAGGCCGAATTCGGTCATGTGACCGCATTTCCGGATTACGATGACCATCTGGCCCGCGGTTTCCTGGGGCATGCTGGGGAACAGCCAGTGGATCAGCGGTGCCAGAATGCGGGAAGTGTGCTGCACCGAGAGCGTGTCGCCGGAGCCGGAGAAGATCAGCGCCATGCAGGCGATCACCGGCAACCAGTATTTGGCGAACGACAGCGGTTTCAACACGCCGCAGAGGAAACAGGGCGGCAGGCCGAGAAGCAAGGAATTCATCTAAGAGCGCGTTTGGAGAATCGTTTTGCCCGGGTTGGGGGCAAAGGCGCGGTGTTCGGTGTCCACGCTTCAGCGTGTTTTGTTCGACGCGTCCGGTTCGGGCACGCGCGCAGCAGACCGGCTGAAGCCGGGACACCAAACGGTTCGGTGTCCACGCTTCAGCGTGTTCGAGTCAAACCGTCCGCGCCGCTGCGGGACAGGACGCCAAACGCGATTTTCCAGAGATGCCCCCAACTTTGCCGGCCTCGGTCGGGCCGTTCAGCAGGCGCGGTCCACTGTCAATCCGGCCCGCCGGATTTGAGCGCGGCAGCGCGGCCCGGCGGCAGGCGGTCGAGGTAATAAATCAGAAACCCGTGCAGGAACTGGCGCAGTTCGGTCACTTGCGCGTCGCTCAACCGCAACCGGGCGAGGGCCGGCCAATCTTGTTTGATCATCGCCTTGACGATCTGTTTCGCGCCGGCGCTCAGCCGCATCTTGGCCGCGGCGGGCTTCAGGCCGAGTTCCTTGAGCAGCTTGAGTTCGAAGGCGAAGATGGTCTGGGGCTGGGGCGGACGTTTCGGCAGATGATTCAAAAATCCTGCGAGCAGATCAAAGACGACGGGCAGTGGAGTTTCGGTCTCGGTCGTTTGCTCGATCAAGGCCGCGCAGTAGGCGGCTTGTTGCAGCGAGGCGAGGTCGCGGCGCAGCGCGGCGTGCGTGTCGCGCAGGCCGACTTCCTTCAACGTGTGCAGGTCCGAGTGCCGGCTGCGGTAAAAGTTGAAGTCGCAGAGGTAGAACAAATCAAGCTTGCCGAGGAACGGCGATCTGGGCCGGCGCGCGCCTTTGGCGGCGGTGGCGATGCGGCCGAAGTTCGGCGTCAGCCAATGCACGATCAGGCTGGTGTCGGTGAGCGGGTAGGTGCGCAGGACGAGGCCGGCGGCGGATTCGATCATGGGAGGAACTTAGCCACAGATGGAACACGGATGAAACACGGATGTGGGAATCAGAGTCGGTTGCTTGGGCTGTTCAGAGCGCTGCACTCTGATTGATCCTGATCAGACGGCTTTCGCCATCCGGGGCGGCGTCTGTGCATTGATCCGTGTTTAACCAGTGTTTCAGCCGTGGCTAGAACTGGTTTCATAAGTCTCAGGCTGGTGGGGCGAGCGTACTCGCGAGCCGAAAAAGGCCCGGGTTCTGCGCGGTCTGCGTCCTTCGCCATCCGGGGCGGCGTCTGTGCATTGATCCGTGTTTAACCAGTGTTTCAGCCGTGGCTAGAACTGGTTTCAGAAGTCTCAAGCTGGTGGGGCGAGCGTACCCGCGAGCCGAAAAAGGCCCGGGTTCTGCGCGGTCTGCGGCTCGTCAGTAGCCTCGCCCCACCTTACGAAACCAGTTCTACGCATTTGGCATTTTGTCCGTCGGCAAGTATTCGGGCGACACCGAGCCGAGGCTGATGATGTATTTGATGCCGTCGGCCACGGACATTTCGAGCTTGGTCACTTTCTCTTCGGGCACCAGCACGAGAAAACCGGACGTGGGATTGGGCGTGGTGGGCACGAACACGCAGACGACCTTCTCCTTGGTTTTGGCCTGGACTTCAGCGTGTTGTTCGCTGGTGATGAAGCCGATGGAATAAATGCCCGGGCGCGGGAACTCGACGAGCACGACGGTCTTGAACGAGGTTTTCTTGCCGGCGCTGAAGGCCTCGTTGACCTGTTTGATCGTGCCGTAGATTTTGTTGAGCAGCGGCACGCGCAACATCACGCCGTCCAGCCACTCGATCATGCGTTTGCCGACGTAGTAGCGCGCCAGCCAGCCGGCGAAGGACACGAGCATGATGGCCAAAACCAGCGCCGCCAGGCTCCAATACCAGAACATCGGTCCGCGGCCAGCGTCCTCGTGCGTGAGGCTGTTGGGCAGGAAAAACAGGAGCAGGTCCGTGATGCTGGCGATGGTGCCGAAGATCCACTTGACCAGCGCGAGCGTAAGGACGGCCGGCAGAGTGACCGCAAGACCGGTCAAAAAATTGGCCCGCCAACGGTCAAAAAATCTTTGGTTCACGCCCGGATTTTAGGTCAGCGCCCGAGCTTGCTCAAGGGAAAGCGAAGGGAATTGCGAGTGACGAATTACGAATGGCGAATTTTTCGAGCCAGCCGAGCGATCGGGAATTGTTTGGATAGCTGCCGTAACAGGCGGTTTTCCACGCGCTTCATTTGGCGGCGGGCGGCGATGGTCTGGTCATCGCAACCCAACAGGTGGAGCAGGCCGTGAATGAGGTAACGGATGATTTCCGATTGCCACGAGGTTCGGAAACGGCGGGCTTGAATGACGGCCTCGTCCACGCAGATGAAGATTTCGCCGCGAATGCCATGGGAGGAACTGACATGCGGAGGCTCTGTCTTATGGCCGATAGCCGGTCGCCGATAGCCAATGGGATTATTGAGACTCCTCACGTCGTCTCCTACAGGTCCGGCGTAGTCGAACGTGATGACATCCGTCGAGCCGGCGTGATGGACGAACGTTTCGTTCAGCCGGGTCATCTCGGGAGCGGCGATGAGGCAAATGCCAAAGTCGCAATTCGTAATCGAGAGATGTTCGGACAGCAGCGCCTTGGCAATCCGCCGGAGGATGCGCAGATCAACCGCGCGAGTGCGCTGGTGATTGGCAATGCTGAGGTTGAATCGTGGAATCGTTGAACCGCTGAACCGTTTCCGCGATAAGCGGATGCGTTTGCGAATGGCTTTCACGATTCAACGATTCAACACTTTTGACGGTTCAACGAGCCGGGCCAGAGGCTGTCACTCCCCCTTGGCCTTGCCGCGATGTTCCTCGTAGGCGGAGATGATGCGTTGCACGAGCGGATGGCGGACGACGTCGCGCTTGCCGAGTTCAATAATGGCAATGCCTTCGACGTTGTTCAGGATGCGATGCGCTTCCAGCAGCCCCGAGTGCTTGTGCGGCGGCAAGTCAACTTGGGTCTCGTCCCCGGTGATGACCGCCTTGGAGCCGTGGCCAAGCCGCGTGAGGAACATCAGCATCTGCTCGCTGGTGGAGTTTTGCGCCTCATCGAGAATGGTGAAGGCGTTGTTGAGCGTGCGGCCGCGCATGTAGGCCAGCGGCGCGATTTCAATGACGTTGCGCTCCATGTGCTTTTGGATTTCCTCGGCGGGCAGCATGTCGTGCAAGGCGTCGTGCAAGGGCCGGAGGTAGGGCATGATTTTCTCGTAAAGGTCGCCCGGCAAGAAACCGAGCGCTTCACCGGCCTCGACGGCCGGGCGGGTGAGAATGATGCGGGACACTTTGCCCTCGCGCAGGGCGGCCAGAGCCATGGCGACGGCGAGGTAGGTCTTGCCCGTGCCTGCGGGGCCGACGCCGAACGTCAGGTCATGTTTGCGGATGGCTTCGACGTAGCGTTTCTGGCCGACGGTCTTGGGCGTGACGCTGGCCTTCTTGTCGGACGTGCTGATCCGTTCGGCCATCAAACCTTTGAGCGCCTCGACGCCGTCGTGCTTCACGACGTGCAAGGCATGAGCGAACTCGCGGTTGCGGACCAGCGAGCCGGCCTTGAGGTGGCCTTCGAGCTGGAGAAACAAGTGCTTGGCGCGGTCGAGGGCCTCGGTCTCGCCTTCCAGCTTGATCCAGCCTTCCCGGGAGGTGGCTTTGACGCCCAAGTGCTCCTCGAGCGCCTGCAAATTGCGCGTGTCGTTGTTGTAAAGCTGCTGGGCGAGGCGGGCGTTTTCGAAATGGAGCGTTTCGGCGGGCATTTTCAATTTCCAATTTCCAATTGCCAATCTAGGAATTGAAACCACGAGGAACGGAATGTCCCCGATCGTTGAATCGTTGAATCGCTGAATCGAAAAATCACGGCGGGCGAACCGTTGAAACGATGTAACAGTTTAACGATGTGACGATTCATTGGGCCAGGGCGGCGCGAAGCTTGGCCGCGATTTCACTCAGCGCCTGGGGCAGGACGGTCGTGCCGGCGAGGACCGGCATGAAGTTGGTGTCGCCAGCCCACCGGGGCACGACGTGAATGTGCATGTGCTCGGTGACGCCTGCGCCGGCGACCTTGCCGATGTTGATGCCGACGTTGAATCCGTCCGGCTTCATCACCCGGGTCAGCGCGTTCAGGCAACGGCGGGTGAGCTTCAGCAGGTCGGCGATTTCTTCACCGGTCAGGCCGTTGAAATCAGGAGTCTGCTTGTAAGGCACGACCATCAGGTGGCCGCCGGCGTAGGGATACGCATTCAAGAGCGCAAAACAGGTCCGCTCGCGCACGATCACATGGTTGGCAATGTCGTCGCCGGCTTGGGCAATGGTCGTAAAGAGCGAGCCGTCGGCCGGCGGCGGTTTGGGCGCGAGGATGTAATCAATGCGCCAAGGCGCGTGCAATGGTTCCATGGCTAGAGACTAAGGAGCGAAGCGGCGGCTGTCAAAAGCCGTCGGCGGGAGCCGGAACGCCTGCGGGGAGGGGTGGCCGTCATTTTTTCACGGGACCAAGGCGGTTGCGGAGAACGTAAAGGAGCGCCTTGACGGCCAGTTCGATGAACAGAAACGGTTTGGCAATCAGATCGTTGCCGCCGCTGATGGTGGAATTGGCGCGGCTTTCGAAATCCGTCAGGCTGGTGACAAAGACGACGGGCGTCTTCGCGTAATTGGGCAGCGTGCGGATTTTCCCGCACAGTTCGAAACCGGTCATGCCGGGCATGTCCACGTCCAGGATGATCAGGTCAAATTTGTTTGCGTGGAGCAGCTTCAAAGCGGTTGGCGGGTCTTCGGCGTTGACGGACTTGAGCCTGGCTTTCTCCAGCGCGTAGGTGATGGCGCGGCGTGAAATCGCTTCGTCATCCACCACGAGCACATTGCCCGTTGGAACTTCCCGCGCGCCGTCCTTGGCCGCCCGGTCAAACAGCACACCCAAAAAGTCAATGGCCAGCGCCACGGTTCGCAGGGTGGAGGCGTTGATGTTCTTGGGCTTGTCGTGGAGTTCCTTGATCAGGGCCTCGAGCGCGGCGGACATCTGGGCGCTTTGCAGCAGGCCGGCAATCCCCGCGTTGCCGGTGAGCGCGTGGATTCTCCGGTACAGC
>Ga0315289_10005229_pt1 | contig 19219 bp, 16 predicted proteins | sample YL17G11_40_MG_FD_203452 | JGI IMG/M metagenome (GOLD analysis project Ga0315289, IMG submission 203452) | Sediment microbial communities from Yellowstone Lake, YNP, Wyoming, USA - YL17G11_40 | ecosystem: Environmental > Aquatic > Freshwater > Lake > Sediment | place: USA: Wyoming | collected...
ACGAAAAACCAGCGTCGCTATGCTCAGATCAGGGGTGGCCGAATCAATCGGACCACCCTGGCGCTTTGCATCTGAACAGCATGGCGGCTTCCTTCGGAATCACATGGCGGAATCAGCGGAATAGGCACAATGACAATGTAATAGCATTTAATGCGTTTGTATTAATTAAAATTCAGATGAGTAGTTGAAGAAAATGGCTAAAAAGATTTTAAATGAATTTTAGGGATAAATTTGAAAGGTTCTCGTGAATATCGAACAGGAAATTGAGAAAAAATACGCTGAGGCACTCAATGCTTTTGATAACGAGGAGTATGAGGAAGCCGTAAAAATACTCCTTCCATTATTAAAAAGCGGGCATTCAGAATTATTTCATCTGCTGGGTTCATGTTATTTTAATCTTCGTGAGCCACTAAAGGCTCTCCTCGCACTCAAGGAGTGTCAGGAAGAACTGCCCCAAGATACCGATTTTCTTTACCTGTTAGGCATGACCTATCAGGAGCTCTTCCTCAGTGAGCTGGCAATAAATGCTTTCCAGCGACTCTTGAAAATGGGAGATAAGCATGAAGAAGTTTATTTTTCTCTTTTAAGTGCTTTCTACGAAGCTGACCGTATGGATGAGTTAATCGAGATGGCAAAAGAAGCGTTGATTATGCACCCTAAGTCGGATCGATTATGGTTTACGTTGGGGATAACGTACCTATTGAAACACAAACAGGATGCGTTACTTATTGAGAAAGAGTTAAGAGAGCTTAGCTCACCCCTTGCTTCTCAACTTCATGATTTGATTGAAAAGGATGATCCTGAAACTGACAAGAAAGAAGAAATGGAGGCGAAACAGCGGGCTGAAGACCATCTTCAAAGAGCGGAAGAACTGATGAACCACAGTGAACCAGATGCGGTTGTTAAAGAGTTGCTTGCCGCCCTAGAATCAGATCAAGATCTCCCGATAGCCGATACACTCCTGGGAAAGATATACGATGATTATGGACTTATTGATGAGGGACTTTCAATGCATCAAATGGCGATCAAAAAAGATCCCGACTGTGCGGTTGCATACAATAATCTCGCATACGTACTTCAAATCAAGGAAGAGTATGATCAGGCAATAGAAGCTTATAAAAAGGCCCTGGCACTTGATCCTTATCTTGTGGAGGCACATAACTGTATTGGAGTCTTATATGACAATCTTGGGGAATATAAAAAGGGTCTTTTACACTTTAATCAAGCAGTGAAACTTGATCCAGATAGAGAAACCACTTGGGAAAATTTAGCTTTCGCCTACTGGAACTTGCGGAAATTTGATGATGCCATCGTAGCCTGCAAGACTGCAATAAAGCTTAATCCAGTTTCCTTCGCCAGAATCAGACTGGCCAGCATATATCGTGAATTAGGACGTTATGAGGACGCAAAAGCTGATCTACTTGAACTTTTGACAATAGACTCAGAATCACTGTGTGCTTGGGTCGAACTCGCCCACTGCTATGCAGAATCGGGGGAAGAAGAGCAAAAGCTTCTCACCGCCTTTGAGAGAGTCAAATCTTTGCCCGCAAGGAGTCTTCCAGAACTTTTCAGCAAGGCTAGTTTTATAGAGACGGTTGATAAAGAGATGGCTATAGAGTGCTGGAGCGAGTACATAAAGGCTGCTCAGCATAATTTCGCAGAACGTGAAAGTTTATCCTTTGCGAAAGAGCGGCTTGAAAAACTTATTGGTTTAATACATTAGTTTAATTAATACGAACGCATTAAATCCTTTTATACCGTCATTGCGAGCGACCGACGGGAGCGTGGCAATCTCACACCATAATTTTGTGATTGCTTCGTCGTCTCACTCCTCGCAATGACACTCTACTTAATACGTTTGTATTAGGTAGATCTGAGAATCAGTATAATCCTGTTTAGCCCCAGAGGTGTTCTTTTACCGAAGAGCTCAATTTATGACTCAGTGAGTGAAACACCGGGGAGTTTTGAGGAGGAGTTTTGAGGGTCATGTCTTGTGTCTTGAAATATCACATTTCAAATAAAAAACGAAGAAGGGGGTCATCCATAAAAAAGTTGGCCCTGTTTAAGGTTAATATAGTTGCATAGAACAAAAAACAAAGAACAAAGTATTAAGGAATAAGCATATGACACCACAAGACTGGTATACTAGATTTATTAAGAGATTTTCAAAATCAAATAATTTTAAGAATATTAAACCCATAGGAAATACGAGGAAAAAATGGACTTCCGCTATTACCTCTTTGATTCATAGAATGGGAGAAGAGATGGGTTTTTATTGCTGTTGCAAGAAAAACAAGGGTGAAGAAAAAGAATTATTAACTATAGACTTTATGTGGTTTAGTAAGGAAACTTATAAAAGATTTAAATTTGAACGGGAATATTATTTTCCAAACATTTGCATAGAACATGAAACTTACGCAAGTAAATATACCAATTCAGAAAATGTGAAGTATTCTTTTTGGAAAAGTCTGTGTGTAAGATCAGAAATTAATGTTTTAATAGCTTATTTCGTAACAAATGAAGAGCAAAGAGAATTAATTGAAGGATTACAAAATATTTTGGATAATATTGAAACTCAGGAAAATATAAATTCAGTATTAGTTTTGCTTGGTAAAGCAGATGAGATTAACAAAACTCGAGATTATGACACTTGGATTTTGAATGGAAAAAGCTTAGTTAAGAGAGGGTGGGGTCATCCATGAAAAAGTTGGCCCTATCCTTTTGACATAGGGAGAACTGGAGTCAAACCTAAAATATACAAAGGATGAATTCAGGATGAATTCACGGAGAAAAGGGGACGGTTCTATTTAATTTCAATCATAAACAATGAGAAAATAGAACCGTCCCCTTTACTTATTACTTTTCCGCAGCTATAGTCTTAGACAGTTTCGATGCAGCCTTACCCTCATTGTAACCTTTTAGTTGTTCACACAGACGCTCACTCGTGACTTGGGTCTCTGCAAGTGGTCGCCGAACGGCCGAGACAGAAATCCCACCTTTAAGAGCTGCCATTACACCGACTGCTTCAAGATAATTGTCGACAATAAAAAGTTTTCCGGGCGCAAATGGGAGTTTTTCGAGGTCATTTTTCATTCGGTTACGATTCTCTCGAACAGCTATTACTGGTATGCCTTGCTCCAATGCAGCAAGAGTTGGCAAGCCAACACAACCATCAGGTATGACCAAACATGAAATGTCAGCAGCAGTTAATATGCTTGGATGTGTGAATAGCTTCCTGTCGGTAAGTATCCGAGGACTTTTATGAAGCCCTTTCAAAACACAATGAAGAAAACAGCTTGAAACAGCTTCGGGCGACATTCGCGGATCAACAATGCCAAAAAGCGCATTCGCTTCGTCCATGTTTTCTGCCATGGGAGCATGTGCCGAAGGCACATTAAATAGCAGTGATATACTATGCGTTAACATAGCTTCCACGCCGCCCCAAGGGTTGATTATTTCCCCACCTGATCGAAAATATTCATCATAAAGCCCTTCTGATATATCAACCTTTGAAGCGAGTGCCACCGCATCATATTCTGAACGTCGGCGGTATAGCACTTCGAGTAGTCTCTCCAACCCCTCAACTCGGCCAACTGCGCTGCCTGATGATGAATATTCGGCCCGCAGATATATCGGTGGATTTATTTTAATAACGCCGGGACAATCTAAACCTATTGTCGCTCTTGCAGCGGAGGCTGCATTAATTGCCAGTTCTGAGACCTGTTTGTCCTCGTGTTCATCGATTACCAACAGGACGCGATTTGAACGGACCTCCTGCAAGCCGACCATTCCCATTAGCAAGCTTGATATAATGCTGCCTTCCACATAAAGTCCGTTCTCCGGCATCTCATTGATGTCTGAAGCATTTACCACATTGGGGTGAGTAATCAATTTATCACAAACCCCGGCCAACAAACGTGCTGCGGGCGTTGCATCTCCGGCGTGACCGCCTATCTCTGCTCCAATTCCAGTAGGCACTATCATTACCGCATTAAATTTACCTGTGTTCTCAACTTCTCTTTGTTCAAATTTAAATATGGATATTTTTCGTCCAACTGGTAAAGTATCCGACGCTGTTAAAATACCAAGTTCACAATGGTATCTATCAGCTTCGCTCTTTGTCACTGCAAATCGCACGGGGACTTCACCGGGGGAAAGATGTTTTTTGATTGCTTGCTCAAAATGCTTGAGCGGAGAAATATTCTCTTTGGGCAATGGAATATGAATCTCTTTTTCAATCAACAACATATTAAATTCTCTCTATAAAATTGGTTCTGCACTTCTTTGCACCAAACCATTCTCTTGTAACTTTCTCTGCAACTTTTCTATCAAAATCCTTGCAGGAAAATATATTGACGTAAGCAGCTTTTAGCAAATCTAAAGTGTGAATGGTTATATTGCTTGTCAGTATAAATTGAACCGCAGAAGTTCCTTTTGTATGGAGTAAATTCTGCTTTTCTTTCTCTGGAACACCCACATCATCCCAAAAGTAGAGCTCGCATCTTTTCATATCAATTGCTTTGCAAAGCTCCTTAAAATATCCACGCAGACTTTTTCGGTTAAATGTCGAAACGTTGCAGCCATGCAAATCAAGTATCAATTCAAAGCCGTATACTTCGCTATCCATAGGGGCCATTTCTTTAATTTAAAGTATTATTAATTTGGGATTTGTATTCCATATTTATCAAGACCATAATGTCGAGCAAATGCTCTTGTCAAAGCGGCATATTCACCACTATCCTGCATCCACTGCTCAAATCTTGATTTATGTTCGCTAACAAAACCATCATTGCAGTCATCCTTTGCCATGCATAATGCTGTGAATCTGTACAAAAGAGTTTCAAAAACGTATTTTCTGTGTCGCTTTGTGTAAAACTGTCCGGACAAACCTATCGTTTCAATGGTTTTCACACCTTTTTTGCTGTTGTTCTTGGCTTTGATGAGGCCCAATGTTGCCTCTCTTACGTCCAAATCAAAATCTAAGTGTTCTTCCGGGTCTTCTTTTGAGGGATCTATTAATACTGGCTTGCCCTTAACCATTTTTGTCTTTGTGTATAGCACTTTGGCTTCATCTATTCTATCAGTAAGTTGTACTGGAAATCCGTCAGACTTTTTTCCGTTGCATTGAGCGCATGCCAAAAGAAGATTCCCCCAATAATTTGTTAAACTCTTGTATACTGATTTTGGCTTAAAGTGCTCAACGGCTTTTAAATGACCTTCATTGGGTATTTTCATTTCGCAATAGCAGCATTTTTCATGCTGCATTTTCCACAAGGCCTTTACTATAAAGTCTTCATTATATTTGAACGTATTTCCCTTTTTTCTTTGCCGCCCTTTTGACAAAGGTCTTGTGGGTTTTTGTGGACGGGATATTCTTATCATTATCTTCTCCAAATATGCTTTTTTCTTTTTGCTTTATTTGACCAATTAAGTACTCAGCGACTCGACGGTCTATCTCATCCTCAGTTTCTGTTTGTCGTTCGGACAATCTGGCTAAAGCAATTTTCTGTTTTATTTTGAGGTATATTGCATTCTCCTGCTTGGTTCTTTTCGTCTTGCCCGCCAACATAGATGCTTCATATAATAACTTGTCGACCTCGTCACTCTCGCCGGTAATTTGATATTCAAACGCCTTGGAAGCAAGTATTTTATCGACTCTCCAGCCAATCATCGGAGGTAATTCTTCTTTAATTACTCCGTCGTTAGGTGAAAGCGAGAGCAGAATACGTTTATCAATATCTTTTTGGGTTAGTGTGCCAAAGCTTGATGCAACAAGAGGAGAGTGAGTTGTTATTATAAATTGACTTTTAGGGAATTGTTTCTTGAGTTGTTCAATAATTTCTTTCTGCCATTTTGGATGCAAATGTTGCTCGATTTCATCGATCAATATAATACCTTTTGCATTTGCCCCTTTTCTAATTCTTGGATTAAAACTTATAGCCCATCCAAGAAAATCTGTTATCCATAAAAAAGTTGATTTATAACCGTCGGCTAAATCCCTAAGGGGCATCTTCTTGCCCCATTTTCCATCAATGGTAATACCAGATTTTTCTACATCGATTTTATCGACATCTAACAATTTTTCTAGAATACGCTTGACTTCATTTTGTGTTTCAGCTTTTTTAAAACGTCGTATCACCAATTCAGGATTTTGTAAGCCCTCGTTATAATTAAACATATTATAAACTGCATTAATTACCGAATACCCTGCAATATCTCCCGTTCCTGAAGTACCTCTACCAGCACCATACGCAGCAACAAAAAGTTTCTCCCAAGGAAAATTCTTTGGGGGTTCTGTTGTTTGACGTACTTTTTCATAATAACCAATCTTTGTTTCTTTATGTTCGATAGAGGTTTCAATTCTATAATTCATTTCTGAAAGCTCGATTATTATCTTTCCTTCTTTTTCACCAGAACGAACGTAACCTGAATCAGATTCTTTCAATAATCCTGCCGCACTTGACTCATCACATAAACCAATAGCAATACTTCGGAGAAGCGTGGTCTTGCCTGCAGAATTATCACCAACAATAACTGTCCATGGAGGGACATTACCTGATAAATCGTATGATATTTCGACATCTTTAAAACAGCGAATATTTTTAAGAATTATTTTCTTTATGTACACATCGTGACCCCTTGAAACCTTTCCTTTGGCCAGATTATACATTGCAATAACTCGTCTGTAAAATTATAATTTTTATTCTATGGCCAACTACTAATAAAAATACTGGTCGATAGAAAGGGGTTTAATATGAAAGTTTTTAAACAAAGATTATTGGTAAGCATACGAGGCAAAAAAGAGGCTCTTGCCGCCGTAAAAGGCGGTGCCTACATTGCCGACGTCGAATACCCTGCCTCTGCTCTTGGGACACCATACCCATTAAATATTCGCATGGTTCGTAATGCCTTACCAAAGAAAATAGCTGTCTCAACAAATATCGGCGAAGAACAAATCAGCCGAGCAAATGCATGTCAGGCTGCTCTTGGTGTTGCTTTGGCCGGAGCTGATATAGTTAAATTGGGACTTGCAAAGATGCCTTTAGACGAAGCCAAAGAGTTTGGTCCTGCGCTTGTACGTACGGTCAAGAAATGGTTTCCTAAAAAGCAATGCGTACCTGCCCTTTTCGCCGATGAAAGATTAGCCAAGTGGTATATAGACCCTATTGAGGACGGCCCTGAACTTGCCAAACACATGAAAGCAGACGGCCTGTTGATTGATACATTTGACAAAGGTTTTGGTATGGGACTAATGGATTATTATACGCTTACAGATGTAAGGCACTTTGTTAAAAAGTGCCATGATAGAAAACTAGAAGCCTGGCTTGCTGGTAGCATTGGATTAGAAGAACTGCCGGGATTATGGGCAGCAGGTGTCGATGTGATTTGTGTCCGTGGTGCAGCCTGCAACAAAGGTACAGGTCCCGGCCGTTTCGGTGAGATAAATACGGCCCTTGTGAGAGAATTGGTCGCCACAATTCCATGAGCATAAATAGAAAGACGTTTGTGTGTTAAGAGAACCAGATCATAACTGAATATAGGCATCTAAGGGGTAGTCAGGATCTTAATAGAGGTAAGATAAAGGGGACGATTCTATTTAAAAAGCTGCCTGCAAAATCGCCTAACCGAAACTGATGACTATTTTTAATGTTGTTGTCACTGATAACCTTTAATCTGTTATAATATATACATAATTCAAACAGGAGATATAGGATATGGCTATACGATACATCTTAAGTGAGTACGTAGAGCAGGCTATGACACAAGCTCTTTATGACAAATCCTAAATTAAGTTGTATAATTGAAAGCGATATCTTTTGGTATAAACGCATAGGAGGCTGTTATGGAAACCTTAAGGGAAAAGGTTAATGCAAAGTTGAGCCATATTCTTCATGATATTAAGGACCTCCAAAAAACCATAATTCATTTAAGACAAGAAGAAGGAAAAGCCAGGGAAGATCGCATTTCAAGATGGCTTCTCTTGGGAAAAGAAGTATCCAGCAAATGGGAAGGAGCTACCGCAGTTGCTGAAATAAGGGGACAGAGAGAAAAAAGATGGTAGAACTAACTGTAGACAGTTCTGTAATCGTAGCTTCGCTTCTTGAACAGGAAAAAGACCATCTTAAGGCCCTTAGCTTATGGAAAGAAGTTGTTATAGGAAATGCTATCGCAATTATGCCTTATACCGTTCTCGTTGAAGTTGTGGCTGCAGTCAGGCGACGGACTGGGCAAAAGGAACTGGCACAGAAGGTTAAAAATGAATTGCTTTCAATGGACACAGTTAATTTTGTTATCTTAGACCCGGATTCGGCATCGGATGCATCCGATATTGCCATAGAAACGGGAGTAAGAGGAATGGATGCAGTGGTTATCCAAACAGCCAAGGAATACAAGACGGCACTCGTAAGCTTGGATACTGAGATAATAGAAAAATCATCAGCAATAGTTAAGATAAAGTCTTTATAGTTTGGCGAACATCCCCTTATGATGAAATTTTACGGAACAGCCAATGACTCACAGGCTCTCTATGACAAGCTTGAAGACGGTTCTTTTGCTGGTCGGATCCCTTCCTGCAAAGGAGTTTTGGCATTTGGAGCCACATTACGCGAGTGCGAAGACGAGCTACGCTCAACTCTCGAAGATTGGATTCTTGTAGGGCTGAAACTCAAACATCCTTTACCAGTAATTGGAGAACATAGGCCGGGAAGTTACAGCTCTTGAATGGAATAATTTATGATCTGCGATATTTGCGGAAAGAACGGAGCACATATCCGTAAAGTTACCGAAACCTGCGGAAAGGGTAAAAAATTACTGCTCATAGAAAATATCCCTATGGTAAGCTGTCCGCATTGCGGAGAGAGTTATTTCACAGCAGAAACTCTTCATGAGATCGAACGGATTAAACTTCATCGCAAAAACCTTGTTGTCAAACGTCCTGTCGAGGTTGCCAACTTCACATAACAGGGAGAGTTTTTAAAAAGTTATCAGCTCTTGTTTTACTCATTTAGGAGGCCAAGCATGGAAAGACTTCCCCCTCTTCATCCTGGCGAAGTATTGTTAGAAGATTTCATGAAGCCCTTAGGATTGAGCAAATATCGTGTGGCGAAAGACATTGGTGTGCCAACCTTGCGAATCAGTCAGATTGTGCGTGGTCAACGCTCGATTACGGCGGATACGGCATTGAGGTTAGCCCGTTACTTTGGCACAAGCGCAGCAGTATGGCTACGTCTGCAAGCCCGTTACGATCTTGAAGTAGCGGAAGCCAAAATAGCAAAGCGCATTAACCGTGAAGTCAAGATCTTACAGATGGCACAGCCCTCAGTGTCAAGCAGTTGAACAACAGAAACATGAAACAGTTATAGATTCAGATTCTTCTCAGCCGCCTGGCATCCCGACCGGCAGGGTTCCCTCTTTAAAGCATTCAAAGACCGTATCTCTGGTGGAAGAAGTGGCGGGACCGCCTGTCCTGGCGTCCACCTTCATGAAGACGATGCCATCCGGTATAGAGAAGAACCTCATGGGAGTACCTTCTACCACCCTCTGCATGAAGTAAAGCCAGATAGGGCTTGCCGCCTGGGCACCGGTTTCTCCCCTGCCCAGAGGTCTCCGGTCGTCAAACCCGATCCAGACACCCGCGATGAAGTCCGGTGTATACCCGATAAACCAGGCATCCCTGAACTCATTGGTGGTTCCGGTCTTGCCTGCGCAGGGATAGTGTAGGGCAGACACCTTCCGCCCGGTGCCTTCCTCCACCACGCTCTGCAGGATACTGGTCATGAGATAGGCAGTCTGGGGACTGATCACCAGGAACATCCTGGGACGGTTCTGCTCGAGGACAACCCCATCCCGGTCCACAATCCTGGTAATGAAAATCGGATCCATCAGGGCACCCAGCGAAGGAAAGGTTGCATAGGCCCTGACAAGCTCGAGGAGAGAAACACCCGATGAACCAAGAGCCAGGGTGAGATCAGGGGAGAGCGGAGACTGGACCCCCAGATTGCGGGCGTAGTTGATAACATAATTGACCCCAATCCTGTCAAGTATCTTCACCGTCACCACGTTCACCGAATTGGTTAGGGCCTTGCGCAGAGAAGTCGGCCCATGGTACTCACCATCATAATTTTCCGGCCGCCAGGGCTCTCCCCTGATGCCGGACGAGTAGAGAACCGGCGAATCATTAATCAGGGAGGCAGGGGTAAATCCCTTGTCAAGCGCTGCTGCATATACAATCGGTTTGAATGCAGAACCTGGCTGACGCCTGCTCTGGACTGCCCGGTTAAACTCATTTTGAGAAAAGTCCTTCCCTCCCACCATGGCCCTGACAGAACCTGTATGAACATCGAGGCAGAGAAGGGCTGCCTGGGCTGGTGATCCCTTTTTCCCATACCCCTCTCTCTGGTCAAATTCTTCCAATCCCTGCTTGCATGCCTTTTCAGCCGCCTTCTGCATGGAGAGGTTCAATGTTGTATAAACCTTCAGGCCACCCCGGTAAAGCTTCTCCTCACCGTATTTATCTATCAGGTACTTCCTGACATGCTCGGTGAAATAAGGTGCCTCTATCTGTACCTTCCCCTCATGGGGCATCAGGCTGACCACGGTCTTATTTGCCTTTTCTGCCTCTTCCGGAGTGATGTAGCCCCGCTCCAGCATCCGGTCCAGCACGTAGAGCTGGCGGGATTTAGCCCTGTCCGGATAACGGAAAGGAGAATAGGTGGCAGGCGCCTTGGGAAGCCCGGCAATGAGTGCAATCTCTGCCAGATTGAGTTCCTTGACCGTCTTGCCAAAATAGGCTTTGGCAGCAGCCTCAACGCCATAGGCTCCGTGCCCCAGATAGATCTGGTTTAAATAAAGGTTCAGGATCTCATTCTTGGTCAGCGACTTCTCAATCCGATGGGCGAGGATCGCCTCCTTGAACTTCCGCGAGAAGCTCTTCTGGGGCGTAAGGAGGAGGGACTTGGTGATCTGCTGGGTGATGGTGCTTCCGCCCTGGACAATCTCCATGTGCTCGATATTCTTAAAAGCAGCCCGCATGATACTGATGTAGTCAATGCCCTTGTGCTCAAAGAAGTGGGCGTCCTCTGCCGCTACGAAGGCCTGAATGAGCAGGGCAGGCATCTGGGAAAGGGGAACGGTATAGCGCCTCTCAGTGAAAAACTCTCCGATAATCTTGTCGTCCTGGGAATAGACCAGGGTGACGACGCCGGGAGAGTAATTTTTAAGGGCCTGGACAGTGGGGAGGTTATAGGTGAAGAAAAAATAGGCACCAGCCGCCGTAACGATCGGCAAGAGTACAGCAAAAATGGCTGCAAAGAGTATTACTCTCTTGAATTTTGCTTTGATCCAGCTTTCCTTTACTCTGTTTTTCTCTTTACCGTCCTGGCGCAACCTTGAAAGCTCCTTCTTCTTTTTCACTCTCATCTAAAAATTTCTGTTTTAAAAGAGCGATTTTTGGATTATAACAGAAAAAATAAACCTATCAACTGAATATCCCTACCGGAATAGTGAATAGTTGTTAGTGAACAGCATTTAGTTTTTTTACACTATTCACTTTTCATTGTGTTCTTGATATCCTTTCACTATTCTCCTATTTAAGAGTAGATTCTATCATTGATCCGAGCCTAACCCCATAAATAAAATGATAAAATGAACCATTTTAAAAAGCCATCCGTATAAATAAGAGAGAAAAGAATATGAGCGCCTGTAGTGATGAGCAGTTGATGAGTTCCTTAATTGAAGAAGGGAATCTAAAGGCCTTCGATGAACTCATCACCAGATATGAACAATCATTATTCAACTATATCTATAGATACATGGGGGATTTTCATACGGCGCAGGGCCTCTTTTAGGAAACCTTTTATCTCATTTTCAAGAATAGGAGATCCTTTAATGCCGATTTACGGTTTTCAACCTGGGCTTATCGTATTGCCACCAATGTGTGCATAGATGAACTCAGGAAGAAGACGCGCGCACTGGAAGTACCGCTGGAAGAGAACACGCTCGCTCATGAATCTTCCCTTCAGTTTACGGATAGAGGAGTCAATCCAAACCCGTTCGATTCCTCCCTTGAGGAAAGATTGATTAAAAAGGACTTGGAGGAAAAGATGAAAGAAATTATCAGGCCGATTTGGCTGATTATCAGAGCCAAAAGAATGAAAAAACTGGCGGAAGAACGGCGGAAGTTATCGACGCTTGATAGCTTATCGTGTATGCCATACTCTACCGTTTTTCATAGCAGGAGAAAAAGAAAGCAAAAGGCAGGGGCCATTTCTGACCCCTGCCTCTCAGACTTACTTATCATACGAGAGTCGAATGAAGCGATGACCGAATGGAGCAGCCAGACTCTGCTCAACCAATAAGGTCGTTACAGTCTTTATCTCCTCAGTCTACTGGCAGATTATCCCTGTCTGGTCTCCACTACACGCCTTCGTCCCCATTGGAAAGCAGGTGCTCACATGTGGAGACGCTGCCTTGTAGCAGTCTCCTCCCACATCAAAGCCTTCGTCAATATCACCATCTCCATCGTCATCAAGCCCATTGCAGAGGCTCTCACGCGGATGCGGCTCGATGTTGCCTGTGATCCCGATGTACTCTTGACAGGTCTGGCAATCTGGTTGATCTGCCGTCTCAATGGCAATCAACTTTGGCGTGCCAGTAAATTGCACGAAGCCGCCAAGGTCGAGTCCATCTGTCTGGAATACAGAAGAGAGAGAGGTGAGGTTTGCCTCGATAACCGTAATCGGATCACTCGCTCCAGCCTGACTCAGCAGATCACCGATTCCCCCGAATGATTGATCACCTCCGCAGAGCGCGCCTGCTGGATCGCCGACGACACCCCCCACGGTAGGCACGATCAGGGGCTTACCATTAGCCATTTGCAGCGTCAAGTCGGTTGCCAGGTCAAAATCGAAACAGCCCGCACCCCATCTGCAATCGGAAGTCTTATCTGAGGCGAGAGCAAAGCACTGCGGTGTAGTCATGAATGCCCCGCCAAGCTGATTATCATTGTTTTTGTCGAGCACCGCCGTTACCTTCAGGTCGTTCATATGTAACCGGGCTTCGACTGCATCAGATGTTATAGTGTCGTCCTCGATAAGGAGCCTCGGCGCAATGCCCTGCCGCGCACAGAAGAGTACATTGGTATTCGTGGTGATGTTGTTGTTACTAAAGTCAGCCTTGGCATTATCACAGGGAGTTTTTTCTCCTACAGGAAGGCTGCTGCAATCATCGCCGTTGGCACCCTTACATTTTCCCCGCTTCAAGGGGGTATCCAGGGTATCACAATTATCGGGCAGGAAATTGTTGACGGTGAGGCCAGATGGTTCACATTCCGTCTGAAGCGCGCCCTGGGCAGTCAATCCGGCAAAAAGCAAGCCGAAAAGGTCATCGGAGACAGCAAAAAATACGTCCTGTGCCCCGGCAACCGGCATTGTCGGTATAGGTGCATCAGTGGCGGTGGCCTCTATATTGCCAACCTCGGAATCAGGGGGGGTGGTCAGATCGATTTCCCCTGCGATGGTGCCTGTCAAACCTTCACTTGTGATCTTAATGTCAGTGAGCTCCTGCACGAGCTGGAGCTTGGAGATTAAGGCGACCTGGTCTTCATTGAGCTCCACCTTTTGAACTGAGAGAGGATCCTTATCAGAATTTTTCAGAGCCTCTTTGATATCTTTCGAGAAAACCTGCCCATCGATATAATCAGTGACGATACCCGTTACAGGATCAAATAACTCAAAGATAACACCGCCAAGTGGCCCAAAGATAAGAGTACCGAGCCAGAATGAAACACAATTTACATCATTGTCGTCGCGGGTAACTATTACGTCAACTGTCGCACCATCATCGAGGTACTCCGCTGGACTCTCTCCTCCCACTTTGGCGAGTTCCTCGGTGATGGTAAAATTGATAAATGTATTTTTGACAGTTGCCTCTACATCCATGTCGAGAATCAGTTCACTTAAACAAAAAATCCACCAACAATCGCAGCATCCTCCCCCTACAACAAGCTTTATTGTTGTATCGGGAATGCCAAGGGAAACTTTGACCTGGCCCTCCTCCGGAGTAGCAGAGCAAGAGAGTGTCCCGTTGAAGTGCAGGCTATCATCCGCACAGGGAACATCGAGATTAGCGGTGGGGTCACAGACAGGTACATACCAAGGGAGATCAATCTCTTTTGCAGGTAAGGCAGCATTAACCAATATCTCCCTCATTTTACTTTCAAGCTTGCCCGTTGCCTGGCTGCAGGTTGAACTGAAATAGGCGTTCATGGCATCTTTGGAGACGCCAAAGACGATGGCGTTATTGAGCTTTTCAAGTGCAGGACTATAGAGGGGCAGTGCAGCCAAGGGCATTCCCCGGAACGATTGGAACGCAGCAGTTTGCTTAGGCGTCAAGGTCTCTCCAATGGTAAAGCGGCGGGCCGCAAATGCCAGGTTGCCCTGATCGTCCTCTGCACCGACGTTTAAATCGTTCTGCCCGAGGTCAAACGTGCCGATGCCGGGCTGCGGGTCAAAACTCAGGTTCGTCTGGCCCCTGGTTACGTTGATGGGCAGCACATATCCGTCTGCCGAGCACTCTCCATCCCCAGGTGTGAAGACCTGCCCGCTCACATCCACAGCCGACCCTTGCACCGATGCACCTGCAATCTGACGGCCGGAGCGGACCTGACCTATCACCGGCGTCGGTACCGCATTGGTCACAGAGCCTTCTGTCGGAGAGGTAATTTCGATCCCAAAGACTGATACAGTCCCCTTATCGAGGATGTCATCCTGGTGGCACTGTGCACTGGTAGGATCGTGCACTGCGCTGGAAAGAGGTTCACCATCCACCACGACAATGTGACCCCCTGCCCTTAGGTTCTTTAATTGCATGGTCAAGGTGTTTGACCCGAGAATGTTAAAAGGCGACGTTTGAACGAACAGTTCATCAACTGTGACTGGATACCCATGGATATCTACAATACCTCCAAAAGGACCTCCGGGAAAATCGTTTGCCGGATCGATGCCCAGGGGTGCAAGAATGTCCACACAGTCTACCTTAACAGAGAGCGTCTTGGGGTCAACACGGGGAATGGCTACCACCACTTCTACCACAGACCCCTCGGTTGACGATACAACATCCCCAGAGGGCTTGATGACATCCAGGTAAGGAATGGGCGAGCAGTAGGCATACCCCACCCTCTGCCCTGTATTCGCAGTGACCCTCAGCAGGGGCACAGGAGCGAATACGTCAATATACTTACCATTCATGTCTAATTTATAAGCATCCATGCGGCTCGCCAAGTGTACGAGATCTCCATTCTGGACAGGCAGGGATCCAAGGAGATTCCCGTTGGTGTCGAGGGCTAACATCTCAGCAGTAACCATCTCAGGCTCAGGGGCATTGCTGTTAACCTTAACCTCGAATCTTCCTTCGCAATCAGTATGCGGTACGCCTGGCTTTTCCTTGAGAGGTATCAGGGCGCAGGAAACAGCGAGGTTGGCTGAATCGCAGTCCGGATCTGGATTGGTTGGATTGGTTGTTTTAGAGTCATACAGTCCGTCACAGTCATTATCAATCCCGTCACGACAGGTAATACCAGCCGGACCCTCAGGAGTTCCCAGTTGCGGCGCAGCGGCACACACGATCCCAGTCTTATCAGCACTGCAAACGTATACTCCGACTGATGTGCAGTCACCTTCACCAACACTGCAGTGTTGTCCCAGCTCCGGGAGGAAGTCCTCATCCACCTGTCCGTCCCCGTCATTATCCAATCCGTCACAGACCTCTGTGGTCTGGCAGTTGGGATCAGCGAGATCCACCAGCCCGTCACAATCATTATCTACGCCGTCAACGCAATGTCCTGTCCCCGGTGTGTTCTCGGCTGACTTGGGACCTGGGATGACGCTGCACTCCGTGCTGCTCCCGTCCTTCGTACAGACGATGGTGCCTGATCGTAAGCAAAACCCATCACCCACTGTGCAGGGCTCCCCCAGACCCGGAAAGTCTTCATCGATCTGACCGTCGTTGTCGTCATCCAGACCGTTACAGAGTCCTGTCTCGTTAGGCTTCTGGCAGTCTGGATCTGCAAAATCAATTAAGCCGTCGCAGTCATTATCTAAGCTGTCATGACAGGTGGCATTAAAGAGATCGCCTGGGCTGGGGGCTTTCTCCGGCTTTGGTTTTTTCAACACGTCATTAGGAACCGGGGTACACTCGACGCCTAATCCATCTGCAGTGCACCGATTGTATGACCTTGTAGCACAGCAATCTAAGCCGTCTGCGCCTTCAGGGGGTGGGGGTGTGCAACCGGATGGATAATAAATGTAACAGTGTACATCCTCAACCTGGCACTGCGGGTCATCGCCGTCAACCAACCCGTCCCCGTCATTGTCTACTGTATCATCGCAGTCATTTGTCGCAGAGGCTGTACTCTCCCGTCCGAGAAGAAATCCCTCGTCTATAGCCCCATCTCCATCGTCATCAATCCCATTGCAGAGTTCAGGCGTATCCCCATCAGCAGCCCATACCTGCGCAGGTGATGCAAGAAAGGCAGGGAAAGATATGATAAGAAAAAAAACAAGAAATAAGAAACCTCCTGTCATGATCCTGCTTTTCTTTTCGCTCTTCATTGGTTACCCCCTTTGAACAAGAGTTAACTGCAAAAAATGGGCTTTTTTGTCCCACCACTTTCTGAAGGATAGGGTTTTTGGTAGTAGTGTGCTGGTTACTTCGTTGGATGGACGAGACAACCTGTTGTGATGATGAGCCGAACTTCTGACCGCCTTACTGCTGACCAAAAGGGCCCCTCCCCATATCTGAACTTATTAGGTCTCGCTGTAAAACCTGAAGCACGAGATTATATGAGACTGTATTTTAATACTATAATAATAAGAATATTGTCAAGTAATATTTTACATTGTGATAGCTGAATAAAAATGTCACAGTAACTGCCGAGTGAAATAGGTGTAACACTGAAAAAGATGTTACCCCTCAACCTCATTTTACTGTGCCTAAATTGTGCCCATCATGGTTTCATTCTACCTGATTCTACCTGACTCCACCTGACTTGCTTGAAACTTGCAAGTTAAGGGAATATGGTGATAATCTTGAAATTGCCGGTAGTTAGGGGAATGGTAAAAGGAAGGCTCAGGAGGTCTTAAAATCCCTCGGTGCTTAGCACTGTGCCGGTTCGATTCCGGCTCCAGGCACCAGATTTATTACTTTTTCTTTAATAAATAGGCATCTCCGTTAATAAGGAGAATACCTTTTCCTGGTGTGTTTCTTATTAGTGTTGCACCATTTGGCCCACTAACAATAGATTCAGTACTACTGATATGAACTGTAAGATTTGGTGCTATCTTGATTCTTTTTGCACAAAAAATACATATTTGCCCATTCCATGTTGCACATGCACTGCCTTTTGCGAGATTTAGAATACCTCTCTTCTCATCTGCTCCCACAATAAAGGTTTCCAAATCGCTTACATGATCAGGTAAAGATTCAATGATGACTTGTTTGTTGCTTAAGAAAGGAATGGGCGCTTGACCTCTCATGCAACCAGAAAGTAAAAATAATATACCGCCTAATACAACTAAACCTTTCTCAAGTCTTATCATGTTTAACCTTCACTACCCTTTGATTTCTTTGGCGCGGTTCTAATTCATGGAGTTTTATATGTTCGCAAACATTATGTTGTTAGGGGAAGTAATGTCTTGTTAAGAGACTATCAAATCGACTCTGAACAATCAACAAAATAGGCACTTTTAGCTATCTATACTATTTGGAAAATTGTTTTAAAATTTCTTCTCCGAATTGTAAGCAATCCTTCCGTTGCAGGTGGTCATAATCTTCAAAGGGGCGGTTGACTTTCTTGTAATATTCCTCCATTTGTTTCAATACTTCGGCGTCAAACAACCTTTTAGTCATCCGGCCCGGAAAAGATTTTTTTAACATAGGATTATTCCCGCATAGTTTGGAAATCATATCGAGATACCGGTTGGCGATTTCGGTTCCGCCCACACCGCAGACAACAAATACAGCCCTCACTTTTCCTGAGATTTTAGCGGCATTTTGAGTGAGTAACGTTTCCAGCGGCGAAGCTACCTTTTCGTTGTAAATTCCCGAGCCGACAATCAGGTTGTCAAAAGCCGAGAGGTCAGGGTTTTCCCTGGCGTCAAACACCTCGGCAATGCCCCCCATGCCTTCGGAAATCCATACGGCAGCGTCACGGGTGCTGCCGTAGCGGCTGCCAAAAAGAACAGCCCATTTCCTCGGTCCGGCATTGGAGTAAAACTTCAATGGATAAGCATTGGTAGCCATTAAAACGAAGCCACCGCCGATAAAAACTGTTTTCATAAAATCCCTTCGTTTCATCTTTACCTCCTGATATCAATTTACTCCCCATATTCTCCATAGTTATTGTATTCTTCAGCTACGGTAGGCAGGTCTTCCATAAGCCGGACCAGGATCTGATAAGGATAACTGACCGTAAGCTCATCTGCAGCCAAGCCGATATACTTCCTCCAGGCAACATCGCTGTACGTGAACGATGGTTTCTTCGTTACATACGGGTATTGGATTGCAAAGGAACATCCGCCATTCCCTCCAAAACCCTGTACAGGTTCGCCTGCTCTATAACAATAGGTACGATTGAGTATATCCGCTGAACGGGGTGTGCAGAAAATCAAGACAAGGTCAGGATCTTTGATGTCCTTAAAGAGGCCCAGCTGGACAGCTGCATTTTTCTCAACCACAGGTGGAATTGCCTTCTCGGATTCGTAGAGATAGCGAATGGCCGTATCAACATCCCGATATCCTTTGCTTATCTGAAAATGCACCTTCAGCATCTCTATTTTTTCATCTTCAGAAGGGGGAAGTGCCACGCCTGTGGCAACAACACCTCCCGTACAGAACTGATGATCGAGGTTGGTGTAAAAGGTTTCCCCTGTTTTGAGTACCTCGCCGATCTGAGTACACATGCCGGGAAATGCCCTTTCCTCATACTTTCGAACAGACTGTGGCTCTTCCTTCCACACCTTGATTGCCACAGGCTCTTTTTTCATGCCTAACATGTCCTTCATGATATGTATGATTTGATTATTGGTCACAACTCCCTTCCCTCCAATCTAAAAGGATACTGAAAAAGCCACTTTTGTAAGGCTGATCAAAAATGCTCAGATGCAAGGCGCCCGAAATCCTGAGGAGTGAGGCGTACTTGGACGTACGTCGCAACGACGAAGGA
>Ga0315289_10005230_pt1 | contig 19218 bp, 18 predicted proteins | sample YL17G11_40_MG_FD_203452 | JGI IMG/M metagenome (GOLD analysis project Ga0315289, IMG submission 203452) | Sediment microbial communities from Yellowstone Lake, YNP, Wyoming, USA - YL17G11_40 | ecosystem: Environmental > Aquatic > Freshwater > Lake > Sediment | place: USA: Wyoming | collected...
AAAAAGAATAAAAATGAAGGAGAAAAGAGAAAAATGCAAATTGCTAGAAACAAAACTATGGCTACTTTGATTGCTTTATTTCTAGTGTTAACTATTGCTGTTACGCTCGTTGCTTTGCCAGTCGCTAACGCACATACTCCTAAATGGATTCGGGTTTCGCACATCTACGCCGCATGGTCACCAGCAACAGTAGGCGTCAACCAAGCAGCGCTAATTATCTTTTGGTCCAACTGGATACCGCAGACAGCAGTTGGCGAAATGGGTGACAGGTGGAAATTTACTCTTACCGTCACTAGGCCTGACGGAACCCCAGAAACTCTGGGTCCGTACACGTCCGATCCAGTGGGAGGTGGGTATGCTACATACGTACCTACCCAAGTGGGTACATATTCTGTGGTATGCCACTTTCCCGAAAGTACTTTAACAGGCATTCCTGGCGCAACAACTGACGCCGACGTCAATGATACTTACTTGGCCGCCGATAGCGAACCAGAGTACCTCACTGTACAGCAGGAAGCAGTAAAGGCATACGCAGATACTCCTCTTCCAACAGGCTACTGGACTCGTCCAATATACGGTGCTAACAGATTCTGGTATGAGATTGCATCAAACTGGCTGGGTAGTTACGCGCAGCAAAACGGCTCAACTACTAGTTACGCCTACGGTGAAGGGCCCGAAAGTGCTCACGTATTGTGGACACGTTCGTATTGGACCGGAGGCGTCATGGACCACGCGTTTCCCGCAATAGGCTACTATACTGGGATGTCATACGAAGGCTTTGGCTCTCCGTCGATAATCCTTGAAGGACAAATTTACTACCCAATTAGCGGTGGTAGCCAGCCAAACATGGGCTGGTACGACGTTGATCTGTATACAGGCGAAACGAAATACTTCGAAAACAATACGCTGGGCAACCTTGCTATGCCGTCAATTGGTGAAGTGCTTGACATCGAGAACCCTAACCAGCACGGAGGCATGTCGTACTTATGGAGAACGTCCGGCGTTGGTATAATTAACCCTGGCGGCATTAATGGTACAGTTTGGCAGCTGCTTGACGGATTCAGTGGAAAAGTGATATGCGCCATAGCCAACGTGTCTACTAGCGGTACACAATTCCGCGACGCAATCGGAAGCGTATGTTATGTCAACTTTGTCAATCTCGGAACCACCGCAGCACCCAACTATCGTATGCAGATTTGGAACTCAACCGACGCTATCCAGTGGACTCTGGCCAGAAGCGGAGCAAGTCCGCCTAGGACTCTCCTTAACGGTACTACTGGAATACAATTCACTGACACAGGCAATTCCTATTGGACGTGGCGACCTCAAACAAACACTCCGTATGACGGGCGAAACGGGTACTCAATGAACGTGTCAGTAGCGAGCATACTTGGTCCACGGAATGCAGTTCTCAATGAAACGGGTACCATCCGAGCGGTTAGACCTGATCAATTCGTAATCGTTGGAACTAACGGACGAAACGACGCTAGAGGAGTTGCTCCGGGCTTCCTAAGGGCTTACAGTCTGAAACCTGGCAACTGGGGGAATACGCTGTGGGACATCACCTTTACGACGCCAAAAGCAAAAGACGATTACCCCAACAACACCTATCTGGGATATCAAGTCACTGATGCAGTAGATCTGGTCATTGTGGATCCAGAAGACGATGTCTTCGTCTTTGAGGAAAGAATCCCGAGGAAATACTATGGCTTCAGCCTCTCAACAGGACAGCAAATATGGGCAACTGAACCCGAGTCACAATGGAACTTCTATGGCATAAGCCAAGCTATCTGGAATGGCACAATGCTCTCCTACGGCTACAGCGGAATACTAAACGCCTATGACGTAAAGACAGGAAAACTCTTATGGAACTGGACCGCTCCATCCGAGGGCTTAGGAGAAACTTGGTATACATACTCTCCACTCTCGCTGGGCTGCATTGCTGACGGCAAAGTATACATGTACTCAAGTGAGCACTCGCCCACTATGCCCTTAAGGCGCGATGTAAACATATGGTGCGTAGACCTAGAAACAGGAAAGCTAGTATGGAAAATGTCTTGTTGGGCGCAAGGCATGAAAATCGCAGACGGGCGCCTCGTAGTACTCAATTTAGTGGACAATGCCATATACTGCTTAGGCAAGGGACCAAGCGCCACCACAGTTTCCGCACCACAGACCGTTCCATCACTGGGATCCAGCGTAACGATTACAGGCACAGTGACTGATCAGTCTCCCTCTGGCAGGCACAACGTCGCTGGCAGTTTAGACTTCGCACTCAAAGGCACACCAGCAATATCCGACGCAGACATGGAAAATTGGATGGAATACATGTTCCAGCAACGGCCAATCCCAGCAAACGCGAAAGGCGTTGAAGTCACATTAGATGCTATTGATCCAAACAGCAACTACATCCACATCGGTACAACTACAAGCGACATAGACGGCAACTACGGCTACAAGTTTACTCCGGACGTTCCTGGTACGTACCAGATTATCGCTACTTTTGCAGGCTCCGCAGCCTATGGTAGCTCATTCGGAACAACCTACCTATCAGTTGACCCAGCACCAACAACACCAACACCAATTGAACAGATAGTTCAGTTGCCACCGTTTGAAATGTACACGCTATACGCAACAATCGCCATAATAATCGCAATCGCCATAGTTGGCTTAATGCTGCTCAGAAAGAAATAGCTATCCAGCAAAAACCAAAACCTACTCTCCCCTTTTTATTTTGTCCATCAACAATCCAATCCGTTCTGGTCCCCCATTCACAGTTTTTGCTTATGGATATGGTGAATCGGGTAATAATTTTGTTGTTTGGTGAAGAAAGTGGATTTTGAATTCATATACCTTTTATTTATTATGCATAAGAGGATAGGTGTAAGAGCTGGAGAATCCTGCTTCCAGAAACAAGTTTCCCATCTGAAATCCCTCTCCATTCTCTTTTCTCCTTTATGGAGGCGGGGTTCCCCAAGCTTTTCAAGGCATTGTTTCTGCTTTGCAGATTTCATGTATTCACTTCAACCGCCTTCTGTACAGCGTGGGTAGTTCCTTTCGTTTGTTTTTTTGGGGCAGGAAAACGGGAGGAGAATTGTGCGAATATATCTCCGCTTTTGTAAGGGTTCAAGTCTCACAGCGCGTTTGTGGAAAAATTGCAGCGGGCGTCATTTACTTCTTCTGTCAGACTTTTAGTTATCTTGCCAAATCGAATTGCGCGTTTATTTTTTCTTTTCTTTGATGGTTCCTTTGAAGTTTCGGATGTTTTCTTCGCAGATGTTTTTTTTCCATTTGCAGATGCCGTTGATTATCTCGCTGAGGTAGTATTCGAATTCTTCATTTGTTAAATTGCTGGAGCATTCAACTCGGTACACTATTTCCTCTTTCTCTCTGCTTGCAGTTATCGCAACCAAGACATTATCTTGACTCATGATTGTAGCCTCAGTGGTTACTGTAGGCAATTTTAGATTTAAGTTGTTCCCCCTTAGTGTGCGGAGGAGTGCGCGCCAGCTGAACCGCGTCAACTGTGCGGGGTGATAGGGCTTCTGTTCTGCTTCGACATCGCAGACCCCTCTCAAGTCAGTATCGCTCCATAAACGCCGGTATAGTTCTCGGTCGCTGGGGACCTGCTGACCCCTCTTGCCGATCAATGCCTTGAAGATGCCCATCGGTTTTCGTGGAGGCCTACCTGAACCGCCCCGGTGATAAACTTCCGCTGCCACTTCCTCGATGTCATGCAAGTCCAGCTTGGACAAGATGGCACGCGAACTTTCAGGTTTTTCCATACGTAAACATTGAAATATCCAATCTCAAACACCTTAAACAAGAACACGTCAACTTCCAGAATTTAGCAACACGCTGACGCGGGTCTTAATTAATGATTTTTCATTCGTCATTTGGGTTCAAGTAATAATAGTAAAATAGTCTTTCAGGGGTCTCCATTATTCAAGCATCACGTCAAAAGTCTTCCAACGTGGCAACAGTTCAAAACCTGCGCGGCTCAAACTGCACCCAAGTTTTTATCTTCAGATCTAATGAAGACCAGATTAGGAATAGAATTGGGTATTCTTAAATACTCCTTGATAATTAGCAATTTTTGAAAGAACGGCAGTGGAGCGAAGATTAACGAACAAGCAATTACTATTAGAAAAAAGAGGTATGATATGCTGAACAATAGGCTTAATGAAAACCTGCAGAAGAAAGGCCTTGGGACTTCGAATTAGTCAACAATTTGAGAGAGATTAGAAATTGTGGGCGCCCTATCCAGTTACCCGTAACTGTTGCCGTTACAGCCCTTCTGGCAGCTTTAATTTGATTACAATAGTAGTCGTTCCTCTTTGTCTGACGGTAAAAACTAAAACTACTGCAAAACCGAATGAACGCGCATGGACCTGTGGGCGATGATGAAACGTACCTACTTTTTGATTGTTCTACTCGTTTCTCTACTAATTCTTGCCCTTTTCCTAAACTACTATCCTTTTGTAAAGACATCCCCGAAGAGTGACCACCAAAATCTCTATGTGGGCGTCGACGTGGCTTACAACGACCTTGCAGGAATTAAAAGCCTTGTTGACGAAATCAGTTCCTACACGAACCTCCTCGTGATAGGGAGCACAGGAATAACGTACAATGTCACCGAGCTCACCGAAACTTGCCAGTATGCGTACGACAGAAACATGTCCTTCATATTTTACACTTGGACACCTCAGCAGCCGTCGCAGCAATGGCTTGAAGAAGCTAAAAACAAATGGGGCGACCGCTTTTTGGGATTGTACATTTACGACGAAGTGGGCGGGAAACAACTAGACGGCTATAAGGGTGGAACAGTTCAGGAAGCTAACAACTACACAGATGCGAAAAACCAATATGTTACTACCGTAAACAATTATCTAAACTATGTCTCAGGGCAACCCAACTCGATGGATTTGCCCTGGTTTACTTCAGACTATGCACTGTACTGGTTTGACTATGAAGCAGGGTATGACACGGTCTTTGCAGAGTTTGGCTGGAACCACAGCAGACAATTGAACGTAGCCCTTTGCAGAGGCGCGGCTACAGTTCAAAACAAGGACTGGGGCATCATGATCACGTGGACATATACTGACCCGCCGTACCTAGAATCCGGCGAACAACTCTACAATGACATGGTATTAGCCTACAATAATGGGGCAAAATACATCATAGTTTTTGACAGCAATGCCGATCACACGCAGGGAATCTTGCAAGAAGAGCACTTGCAGGCTATGCAGCAATTCTGGCAATACGTAAAGGATAATCCTAGAACGAATAGTCCGGCTGCTGATAGAGTTGCCTTCGTCCTTGTTGACGATTACGCGTACGGCTTTCGAGGACCAAACGACAAAATATGGGGACTCTGGGAAGCAGACAACTTCACATACCAATTATGTGTAAATCTCAACGTTACAATGCAACAGTACGGGAGTAAACTCGACGTGATTTATGACGACCCAAGGTTTCCCAACTACAGGAACATCTATGGCACGACCATGTTCTGGAATGGGGCAGTCTATGGCGAATAACTCCAAGGTATGGACATACTTAGTTGTGCATATAAAAGAGCGCGTATGCGTGTCTCATAACTCCCTCTTCCAAGATTGCCAGGGCAAGATCGCGTCTTCTCTATCGATACTTTATATGCCTATTGAGAGGCAATTGTCCATGGACGCAGCAAAGATAGAAGCCTTAGCTACATCAGAAACTAATTTAGAAACAGGTATGCTTGCATTAAGGCTGAACAGGGTGGGAAAAGCCAAATCCATAATCCCGCCTGAGAGGTAAACAAAAATTGACAGAAAACAAGCGATTTCGCAACAGGCTAGCGCACTTTAATATGCGTTGCTGATACGCTCTGAACCTATTAACAGGGGCGAAACTAGTTTTACTTTATGTTTCGGCGAGCTTTGATGGCGCTTGTACCAAAACAGATAAAAACTTGGGCAGTATCCATGAAAGCGTCCAACGTGAGGATAAGCGTATGCCGTCTGAAATCTTTGATGTGGAAAAGTTCGTGGCGATGAGCGCTCATGCCAAGTACTGCTCAGTTAAAAGGCTTAAGGAAACTGTAAAGCTGAAGCTTCGCACGCCAAGCAAACTTTACACTTTGAAAGTTGAGCCTCTAAAAGCTGAAGAGACAATAAAGAAGCTCAAATGCGAAATCCAAGAACTATAAATCGCACTTTTCCAGGAAATGCTTACTCGCTAGCTGCTCAGAAAAGACTATACCCCCTCTATTTATAGAGTGAAATATAGGTCGAAATTTCGGTTCTAACAAGCAATTTTGGAATTATTAATTTCTAAGAACTAGCTGGAGCTGGTGGTTTGTGGTGCGGTCGCCGGGATTTGAACCCGGGTCGTCAACGTGGCAGGCTGATGTCCTAAACCAGGCTAGACTACGACCGCTCTGGGATGAACCACGTATTCTTCGCGTTCTTCTCTTAAAAAGCGTTATGTTTTCGCATTTAGCGCTCGCATAAATTCCTGCAAAAACCAGTGCTCTTCCACGCGGAATAAATGGCTTTTGCAGTGGCAGTCCGAAGAACCGAAGCCGTCTAAAGGTTCGCCTCTTTCGCCAATTGCTTTAGCAATCATGCATTCTTTAGTTTTATCGGCTTTTTTGTGGAACACTTTCACAACTTTCGTTGCGTCGTTGTCAAGTAGATAGTCAATATGCCAGAACTTGCGCTTCTCCTTTCTGAGATGGCGTTTTACGCGCTGTTCCAGATTGTTCTGCGCCGAGCCAACATAAGCGTATAAGCCCTTCTTGAACGTTAACTTGCCTAGGGCGCCCACATCCACGCTAATATCCTCGTTTACTTGGATGATTAAGACGTAAACGCCCCTCAACGCGTTCAACTGCCTTTTTCTTTTCGCGCTAGTTCTTAGCCTTTTTTAGAGTCTGCGTTACGGGTAAGTGTGCGCGTCCACGTCAGCGGGCTTGCTTAGTTTCTTGATTTTTACTTCAATTTTTTCCGGAGACGCTTCCATCCCCTTAAGAGTTTTTGAGAAACCCACCATCACGTTCGCTATGGTTTCCTGCACAAAATGGTTCAAAGGCACTTTGTGTCCGTCAATCCACATTTCAGTCTCAAAACTTTTCTTGACCATTTTATGGCTTTCACCCAAAACCATCACCTCTGTTACTGGATTGTTGTGTCGGCGTTGATAAAGTTTCGCTGCTTGGTGTGTTGGCGTGTGGAGTTGTTGTGTGATTTTTTGTTTAAGCCCCCTTTTATATAGGCTGAGCTTTTCTGCATGCTTTTGGTTGACGGGGCAGCCAATACGGGACCTATCCTCTATAGTTTTTGCAGGCGACGCGGATAGACCCCCTATAGGTTTCTGCATCGTATTTCTATTAGGCTCCAAATATGTGCATTGGGGTTTAGCAGAATAGCCCGAGACAATGCTTAAGCTAATTCTTTGGCGTTCACCTCCCAACGCCGCGGAAAGAACTAGCTGCAAATCTTTCTGGAAGAGCGGCATACAACCGTCAGAGAACAAGAAGCCCTTTAAGAACCCTAACGAAATTCACAAATTAATTTACAAATTCACAAACCTCCCTGAACTTCTCGGAAAAAGACAGGACCCCTCCGTACATAAAACAAGACAGTCTAATTGCGTAATCCCAGACTTTTGTGTTAGCAATCCAATTGTCTTAAGGCATTAAGCAAAGTCAACCTTGAACCATGACTTAAAATTTAACGCACCCACATTCTTTGAAAAGAAAAAAGAGGAAAGGTTGGAATTTTGCTGTTATGGCACTGCGTAGGCAGCTTGGAAATAGTATGTTCCTCCGTCAGGCGCACTGTAATGGAATACTGCGATTCCAGATGGGTCAGTTTTGTTGCTGCCGATTGATTGACGGACAGTTGCGTTAATGTCTGTTTTATAGAAGTAGACTGTCGCATTGAACACGGGGTCATTTGACGGGTTTCTCAGTGTGGCAGCAAGAGTTATTGAACGCCCATCCACTGCCAAGGTTGACAACGTTAAAGAGTAGTCACCTGTGACTGTCACTGACACTATTTGACTGTATTTGTAGTAGCTAGCGGCAGCTGTAGCCACCAAAATGCAAAGGGCGAGAATAGAGGCTATCAGAGATAGTTTTCTTTTCATTTTTCAATCTCCCTCACCAATCATAAGTTTGGTATTATCTTAAAAGTTTTTAGGAGAATAGTTATAGAAAATTAATAAATGATTAAAAAAAAGTTTCAGCTGTAGAAATTTGGTATTAAGCAATTTTTTACGTTTGGGTTGGATTAAATTTTAATGCACACACACACTTACGACGATGCTTTTCAGAGGAATCCGCAGAGCAGGTGTGCTTAGGGCAAGTCACTTTATCTGTCTTAGAGCGTCTTCTAGCTCTTCAACCCGTTTCACAATCGCGTCCGAGTGCACTACAATCCACGGGCTCAAGCACTCCATTTCCGATACAACTATGACCTTCTTGCCTTTGCGTTTAGCGTAAAACAGTTCCATGCACGCTCCCGCAGAAAGCTTGGGCAAATAAACAATCATAACATCGCATTTTTCAGCATCATCCAAATCTCTCTGAACAAAGCCAGACATAGGAACCGTACTCCACCAGCACTGCTCATCTCCCTTGTAGAGGACTCTTTCGCGACGCCACGGATCAATCACCTCAAAACCCAGTTTCACGCATATTTCCCTAATCCTATCTCTGTAAGCTTGATTGTTTTCCATGCCCAGAATTGGACCCGAGATGAACGCTTTCTTCTTCATGGCTGAACTACCGCTAGAGCGCCAGCCATATATTGCTTTTCTCTTCTGAAATGGGCTCTTGCTAGTATTTGACGCTGAGGTACAGCAGCACGGATAATGCTACAAACTCAAACAGGTCTGGCAACAAGGCAAATGGTCCTAGACCAAACAGCCCGAAGCCAAATGCTCCAATCACGAATGGACTTGACGTAAGGTCTTTCATGAGGAAAACTATTGCAAATATTAGTAGTCCAATAGTGAACTCTGACCGCGTCTTCAGGTATATGCTAACATACGTGGCTATTAGGAACACCAAAAGCGCAATGTTGATCGTGGAAACCACCGTTCTCGCTATGTAGAACAACTCTATATCGCCTGGAATAAACCCTGAAGGTGGCAAGCGCCTAGATGAGAAGCGAGGCGCGTAGACTGTGGTTGCAGCCCAAATCGCTGCCAAAATAGCCACCGCTATCACTGCCAATATTACCAGTACTAACCAAATCTTCAAATTCTTATTCATGTGATTTTCCATTTGTTCTCTCTCCTTTTTCTACTTTTTCCACATTTTCTTCATAATCTCCTCGAACAAAGCGTAGTTTTCCTCCATTGCCAAAGACAAGAAATACGTGGTACCATAGCCTTCTCCAGCTGTAGTAACTATTTTGTTTTTCTCAAGCACTTTCAGATGATGCCTAATTGTTCTGTAATCTAATTTAAGCTGGTTTGCCAACTGATTCGCATTCTGCGGAGTTTCCTTTAGTGTTTCGATTATCTTGGCTCGAGTTGGTCCACCTCTCGTGCCAGCAATTAGCCATCCAAGCAGATACTTCAAAGGACGCCCGCTAGCAACCAATCATATCGCCCGCATGTACAAGGAGTTTTGATTAAACTATTCGGCTTTGAGTAATAAACGTGTTCCTCAATTTTCTATGCAGCCAAATCTAGCGCCAATATGTTAGATTGGGAACAAAATTGGGTCTAATTCTGAAAAATCGTTTAATAATCAACTGGACAAGCTGACATCGGACAAATGGGAGGTGAACAAGCATAAATAGAAAAATCACGGCTTTAGCTTTGCTAACAATCGTTGCTTTCGCGGCGATTATGGGAGGATTCCTGCTGACAACACAGGCAGCTGATACGAGTAACACGACAGTAACAGACACTACGAACACAACCACTGTGACTGCTGACACTAATTACACTGCGGTTCCAGGCTGGGACAATGGCTGCATGGGCTTTGGAGGGCCAGGGCATGGCATGGGATTCGGAAGACATGGATTCGGAGGCTTCGGACCTATTGAGGTCAGCGACGAGTTTAAAGAAAAGGTAACCACCATAGCAGAAAACGACACTGACGTACAAAGTCTAATCGCTAACGGCTACAACGTCACGTCCGTACACCCGATAATCAAAACTGTTGTGGACGCAGATGGCAACGTCGTCACAAAAGCAACCAGCGCCATTGTAATGCTGCAAAAAGACACACCCGGCTTCGCGACTGTGACGGTGAGTATTGAAGAAGCAAAAGTAACGCAGATAGTGATCCTAACGAGAACAGTAATCGAAAAATGACAACTCCATCTCTCAATAGCGTGCAGGGAAGAAGGAAAAGCAGCTTTCCAATCTCCCATTTTTTTGCGTCAAATTCAAAACATGTTTTAAAAAGAAGTACCAGTATCGGTTTTTCTAAAGAAGACCGAAAAGGCATTCAACCTGAATTCTAGCCGTGGGATATTGACCGGGAACAGATTCGGGTATGCTCATGGTACAAGCCAACGAGTGGAAGAGTTCTATTAGACGAAATCGATGTTGCAAAATTACCTGAGACGGAGCTTTACAAGATACGAAGGAACAAAATTGGGTTCGTATTCCAGACTTTTAACCTATTGCCCTACCTGAACGCTATCGAAAACGTGGAATTGCCTATGGAATGCACAAAGAAATCCAAGAGCGAAAGAAGACGCATGGCTAGCAAACTGTTGGAAATGGTCGGGCTGTCTGGAAGAGAAGGTCACAGACCACAACGCCTCAGCGCTGGTGAACAGCAGAGAGTAGCTATCGCGAGGGCTTTGGCTAATGAGCCAGCAATAATATTGGCAGATGAACCAACCGGAAACTTGGATACAAAGAATAAACAAGAAATCGTCAAATTACTCGCAAGTCTAAACCTCAACCAAGGAACAACCATCATCGTGGTCACTCATGACGGTCAGGTTGCTGCCCACACTGAAAGAATGCTGCTTCTTAAAGACGGCAAAATAATAAAAGAAAAACAAGGGCTTCATATAGCCAAAAAAGAAGCTGCCATGTCCATGTTGCCGAAGCAGAATCCAACACAATGATGCAAACAGCTCTTATTGCAACAAAAACTTTGGGTTTTCTCTCAAAGACCATAGTGAACATGAAAACAAAAAGCCTTCTCTACATGTTTGCGAGCACTGCTTACGAAAGCCCAAGAAGCTCCAGCATCTTCTCCGTCTTATTCGTTGGAGGCATGCACGTTTGGTCACGGCACACGTACGCGGTAGCTTTTCCCTCAATTTTCTCGTACCCCAAACCAGCTTCACTAGGCTGCCGCAAAGAAACCACCATATCGGGAAGATAATGCTCTCTTAAGGCTATGAGCATGCTCAACATGCCTTCTTCGTGCGGGTCACCGACCAAAATGACATTGTAGGCTGACCCGACAACAAAATCCACTCCAAGAAGCATAAAAGTGTGCGCTGCCGGCGACCTTTGCACTTCCCCCGAAAACGCCTTGCTCATTTTGTTAGCCATCTCTTCGTAAATGGAATCACCTCTTAAACGAGCCAAACGCAACAGATTAAGCAGCGCGACAGAATTACCCGAAGGAACAGCGTCATCGTAGACTTCCTTTCTTCTCGGCATAACATCTTCCGCGCCTTTTGCAGCGAAGTAGAAGCCGCCATCCTTTTCGTCCCAAAACCGCGCAATCATTGTCTTGGTCAAATCTAACGCTGTCTGCAAGTACTTATCCTCAAAGCATGCTTCGTAAATCTCGATAAGCCCCCATGCGAGGAAGGCGTAATCGTCCAGAAATCCACCAATCGCCTTCTCGCCTTTTGCGTATCGATGGTAAAGCGTTCCGCTTTCGTCTTTCATTCTTTCCAGAATAAAATTAGACGCTTTCACCGCGGCTTGCAGATACTTCTGTTCACCGAAAACTTGGCTAGCCCTCGCCAAAGCTGCAATCATCAAACCGTTCCAGTCAGCTAGCACTTTGTCGTCTTTTGCTGGGCGAACCCTTTTTTTTCGCGCTTCAAAAAGTGCTTTTTGGATTTTGCCCAGTTTAAGGATTAGCTCGTCAAGAGTTAGATGAAGTTCAGCTGCGATTTGGTCTGCTGGCTTGGCAAGATAGAGTATGTTTTCGCCGTTCCGCCTTTGGATGGAGGCATCTACGTAGTTGCCGCTTGCCTCGACACTGAAAAGTCTAATCGCCATATCCGCATCTTCTAGAGACAAGGCCTTTCTGATCTCTTCTTCTGCCCACAGGTAGAATTTGCCTTCTTCACCTTCGCTGTCCGCGTCTTCAGCCGAGTAGAAACCGCCGTCTGGCGAAGCTAAATCTCTCAGCACGTACTCTAAAACTTCTTTGGCTGTCACCTTGAACTTTCCAGCGCCCGTTGCTTGGTACGCTTCCGTATAAGCCAGCGCTAATAACGCCTGATCATACAGCATCTTTTCAAAATGGGGAACCAGCCAATACGCGTCCGTGGAGTAGCGGTGGAAGCCAAAGCCTATTTGATCAAAGATTCCTCCCAGCCTCATGGAACGCAAGGTCTTCTCCACCATTGTTAACGCGGTTTTCTCCCCAGTTCGATTCCAGTATCTCAGCAGGAACAGCAGGTTATGCGGTGTGGGAAATTTTGGAGCGTGCCCAAACCCGCCGTTCTGAGCATCAAAGTTTAGAGAAAGCTTCTCATAGGCGTCGTTCAATACGTCTTTTCCCAGTTCTCTTTCAGGGGTTCTTTTCTCGAAGGTTTCTATGCTGTGTTTGATGTCTTTGCCGATGGTTTCCAGATCGGATCTCCGCGTTTTCCAGATTTCTTCTATCTGTGGAATTAGATCCGTCATTCCTGTTAGGCTGAATCTGCTGTTTTTTGGGATGTAACTGGCTGCGAAGAACGGGTTTTTGTCAGGCGTCATTATTATGTTGAGGGGCCAGCCGCAGCTTCGCCCCATCATTTGGCACACTGTCATGTAAGCGCTGTCAAGGTCGGGTCTTTCCTCCCTGTCAACTTTTATGCAGACGAACGCCTCATTCATCATCTTGGCAACTTCTTCGTCGTCAAAGCATTCTTTCTCCATAACGTGGCACCAGTGGCAGGAAGAATAGCCTATGGAAACGAAAACGGGCTTGTCTTGCGTCTTAGCCTTCTCGAAGGCCTCGTCGCTCCAAGAGTACCAATCTACAGGGTTGTAAGCGTGCTGAAGCAGGTACGGGCTCTTTTCGTGTATCAGCCTATTTGGTCTTCTTTCCCTCTTAGGTTCGCCTGACACAAAAACCGGTCTCCTAATGGTAATTGGCGGTTGCCTCTTTTATTAAGCGTCCGCATGGAGTTCTTCCCAGTAGTTTTTAATAATAGTTGTGATAAATCTAAGTTTGCTCTCTCAGAAACAACGATCATTACTGTCAGTTAGGGATAACCCTCCAAGTTACGACAACTTTCAGAAAACAAGGGGAAGAACAGGCGAATGAGAATAAGCGTGATTGGGTATGGTACAGTGGGTAAAGCTCAAGTTTTCTTATTGCAAAGACTGAAGCATGAGGTTTTCGTTTTTGACCCTTACCTTTTTCCTTCCGTTAAATGTCCTGAGAAAAATGTGGAATTAACGTTTGTTTGCACTCCAGAGCATGCCGTGAATGAAGTTCTGGAGAATCTAGTAAGAGAACGCGTTGAAGGATTGTATGTCATAAAAAGCACCACGTCGGTGGGCACTACTGAAGAGTTAACGAAGAAATATGGTGTTCACATATTGCATAATCCAGAATTTCTGAGGGAGCATTCCGCAAATGAGGACGTTATGAATCCTGATCGAATAATAATAGGGCAATGCTGCAAAGAGCATGCAGAAAAACTAGTTTCCCTCTATGCGCCACTGGAGAAACCCATCTTCATTACGGATCCGACGACGAGCGAAGCCGCAAAACTTCTTTCTAACTCGTACCTCGCTATGTTGATAACCTTCTGGAATGAAGCAAGTGAGCTTGCTGAGAAACGTGGATTGAATATTCATGAAGTTGCAGAGTTAGTGCGTGCAGATAGCAGGGTGTCGGCGTATGGAACATCCAAATTTGGCCAGCCTTTTGGAGGAAAATGTTTGCCTTCGAACTTGGATCAGTTGATAGATGCTTTTCGAAGCGCAGGATTGAATCCGTTGTTGTTTGAGGCTGTTAAAAAATATAATCAGAGACTACAGAGATGATAATACTCGATTACTTAATTTCAATCGTATGGCTTTCCCCGCTTTTGTACGTCTCAGTATTGGCGCTTGGTACTGTGTACAATTTAAAAAGACGGAGGCACGTAAGAACCGAAAGCGCCACAAAAAGCATTGAAAAAATAATCTACCAGATACCAACAATCGGCAACGTTCAATTGGTAAACAACATACTCAAGACGGTTAAAAATTACGATCTGCCCGTGAAACTGGAAACTTGGGTTGTTATTGAAGAATGGGACAAACACAAAGACGAATATGTCTGCGACAAAGTTGTGGTTGTTCCCTCTTCGTTTGAATGTGAAGATTTGTACAAGGCAAGAGCGTTGGAGTATGCTCGCAGACTAAGACAAAAAATGGTAGCTGATGGCTCGTTAACCCTTGACTACATGCTGTTTCAGGGAGATGACGACTCCCTGCCAAGTAAAGAGTTCATCAAGGAAGGCTTAACAGTGGACGCTGACATCATAATAGGAACAATCGCGCCGAAACCACAGGGCGTGTGGACCACCATCATCGATTATGAAAGATGCGTTGCTTGCGGCTTGTATTGCAACTTCTTCACCAACATCGAAGAACCCATCTGGGCGCACGGCGAAGGAACTTGCATGACCAGCAAGGTTGACCAAAGCGTTTCCTACGACCTAAGTGACATCTCTGGAGAGACAAAAATAAAGCTGATAAGCAGCGAGGACTTGTTTTATTTCCAGAAAGCGTCAACATTAGGTTTCACCACTTTCAACTCCGAAAAGCGGATTTTCATAATACCGCCCTTGACTTTAAAGGACGCGGTGGTTCAGAGAAGGCGCTGGATGTGGGGTCAGCTTAGAATAATGAGGTTTAAACTACTTCCTCTTCGAAACAGGTTGCGGTTGGGCGTGTTTGGCTACTCGGGATTGTGGCTGTACACCCTTTCAACTCTAGGCGTGCCGCTGAAGTACATGGGACTCGTCAATATTCCCGACGTAATTTTGCCTTTCACATGGCTTACTTTGCTGTTGTGGTTCGGAATTAGGGCATACACTATCGGAAAAATCATGGGCTGGAAACATTCCATCACGGGCGTTTTAGCGAGTTACTTAACTGTAACATTAAATTTTGCCCTTCAAATTATTGGGTTAGTAAAGGGCGATCCCAAGAAGTTCGAAGTCATACGAAAAGAATGACCTTGGCATCTGCCTGCTGACTTGTTTCAGTCGCTATTTTTATAAGTCGAGTTCCTGAAGTAAGTTTCCATGCAGGCAGAGATCGGAATAATCGGTGGAACGGGTCTTTACGATCCGAAACTGCTTAAGAACGTCAAGGAAATAACGTTGAGCACTCCGTACGGCGCGCCTTCTGATGCTATCACGGTAGGGGAATTGGGAGGCAGACGCGTGGCGTTTCTCCCGCGGCATGCAAAGAAGCATACGATAAGGCCTACGGACATCAATTCGCGAGCAAACATTTTCGCTTTGAAAAAACTGGGCGTTCAAAGAATACTGGCGCCTTCTACGGTTGGCTCGCTAAAAGAAGAACTTGAACCAGGAGACATAGTGTTCGTTGATCAGTTCATAGATCGAACCACTAGGCGCGAGCAGTCGTTTTACACTGAAAACAAGGTGTGCCACATATCAGTAGCTGAGCCGATGTGTTGCGAGTTAAGGCGGATTTTAATGGCAACGGCTAAGGAAGCGGGCATCAGTGCTCACCCTGCTGGAACTTACGTTTGTATAGAAGGACCACGGTTCTCAACTAAGGCAGAATCTAAACTGTACAGGACATGGGGCGCGGATGTGGTGGGCATGACGATTGTTCCAGAATGCGTTCTCGCTCGCGAAGCCGAGATATGCTACGCTTCAATAGCAACCGTTACTGACTATGACGTGTGGAAGGATCATCCTGTATGCGTGGACGATATTGTGAGAACCATGCGGGCTAGCATAGAGAATGTTAAGAGAATAATTGTTGAGGCGGTTGCGAGGGTTCCGAAGGAAAGAGGTTGCGAGTGCAAGAACGCGTTAAAGAGTGCGTTTGTGTGAGTGAGGGTTAGCAATGAAGAAGGTTGAAGGAAAGCTGGGTCTTAAATCGAAGTTGCGAAGGGTTCCTGAGTTTAAGGGCGTGGTTTTCTGGGACATAACTCCTCTTCTGAAAGACAAATTTGCCTTTAAAGAGTGTATTAGGCGGTTGGCTGATCATTACCGCGGTAAAGCGATAGACGTTGTAGTTTCCAATGAGGCTCGGGGCTTCATTATAGGCGCCGCGTTGGCTTATGAGCTTGGGGTTGGTTTTGTCCCTATTAGGAAAAAGGGGAAGTTGCCGTCAAAATGCGTGAACCTCACTTACAAGAAAGAATACGAGTGCGACACTATCGAGATTCATGAAGACGCGGTTGAGCCGGGAGAGAAGGTTCTGCTTATTGACGATTTGTTAGCTACAGGCGGCACGGTTAAGGCGAACATTGAGCTGGTTGAGAAGTTGGGCGGAAAAATCGTTGGCATAGGCTTCTTAATTGAACTTGGCTATTTGGGTGGAAGAAAGGCGCTTGGAGACAAATACGAAGTGTTCTCAATCATAAAATGCAACACCACCAACGGGTAACTTAGTAGCTATTTCACAAGTACCCGACGGACCGAGTTTGGATAATCGGTCGTTGGTTAAATCTTGTTGCCTGTTTACTCTGTCTGTTTCTTGTTAGAGGATGGGACTTTTCATTTTTCTTAAATACTTGACCTTGGAATATTCTGTTTGGTGGTGAAGGCAGTTGAATTTGTTCCTGTTCCTATTGGTATGGTCCATTATTTGGTATATTCCTATACCGCCTAGGAAATTCAAGCCGACATCAGTTTGGCGTTTCATTTCACTCATGTTAGGGCTAGTCCTTTTCTTCGCATTTTCGGCTTCGCAGACGCCTCTGAGCAATTTCGTGTATGCACTATTTTTCACGAGGCTGTTTGTAGCAATTATCGAGTGGTTCGTTTCCATACAACCTATCAAGCCTGACGAACAGCAGATTTACCTTGGTTTAGGCAAGCGCACGCCGGTGCGGCTCTCTTTCAGACAGCAGAAAAAGTTGTTCGCCGTTCTTTTCATCAGCATATTTCTGATTTCAGCGACCGCAATGGTCGTGTTTAGCCAAACTCAACGCTTAGCGAACGCTAGCTACTTTAACAGTTTCATTCAGTTAGGCTCAGGCTTGCCGTTTAACAGCACGATTCCTGACGATATGGTGCGTCTTGTTACACGGGAACTCGCTATATCCATCGCTCGGCGGCACATGTCCGAGTTCGGAAGCAACACACAAGTTTTGAACTGTCACGTTACCAAATCGCCAGAAGGAAAACTGGTTTGGGTAGCTGCTATCGGTTCCACCAATGTCATCGCGGAAAACTACGTTAAAGGCTTCGTCATCATAGACGCAACTGACCCTGCTGCAACGCCAATAATAGTGCCCAGCGAATTCGACATCGGCGAAGGACTATGGTGGGACCACAACATTCCCTTCCGCAACTACATGATGGACATGGAAAGGACCTATGGTGTGTCCTACGTAACCTGGGACTTAACCACAAATAACACGCTATATGTTGTAACGCGTTTCAACATCGGCTTTGACCTTGTTAAGCGGTATGAAACGCCAGTCGCTTATGATTCTCAAGGAAGCTTGCAATATGAGCCTAAGAAAACATCTGACATTCCAGAGTGGATGACGCAGGTATATGATGAAGACTGGCTGGAAAATATGATAAACGAGATGGGCGGCTTCCGAAGAGGCAGCGGCTTCGACTACTGGTCTGGAGGATTCCTGTGGATAATTCCTCCAAGCCGTGACCGTTTTCAAATGACTGAAGACACTCGCTACATTGTCGCCCCAGAAACAAGCGACGTAGTTGCCCTCGTCTGCGTCAACCCTGTGGGAAACCAGAGAACATTGTCTGGAGTGTTCAAAGCCACACGCGAAGGCGTCCTGTTCTACGACTTCACGCTGTCAAACTACATTTCTGGAATGACCGCCGAAGACCTCGTCGAAGGCAGACTGCCAAAACCAGCCACAGGCAGCTATTACGCAATGATGCCACTACTCTACGAAGTGGAAATCTCCCCTGGAAACAATCGGCTTGCATGGTACGTGCCAATCTACTGGTACGAAGAAAGTGGTCAAGAAGACGAGACCGTCTATCTATCAGGATTTGCAATTGTGGACGCCTCAGACACAAACAAAATAGCGTTAACAATTAACGCTGAAGGCATAACGAGTGAGCAATTAGTGCGAAAAACGCGGTTAGACTTCATCAAACTGTTCGGCGTGACAACACATCTTGAGCTAAACGCGTCTGTTCTGGGCAAGTATGAGTACGTGGAAGAAGGTACAACTCACATAGTCTTGCACCTTGACAACGCCACTTACCCGTGGGTGGAGGCTACCCCTAAAGACGTTGCGACTTTGCAATGGAATGAACTTATGGCAACAGAGTCAACACAGAGCGTTACTGCGCGCATAGAAAAACGCGGCGACAGGTGGATGATGACATACTTCGACAACATCAACCTCCCCTAGCCTTTACCTGATGTTGAGATGAAGTCTCCAGTTTGCCGAGCTTTTTTCAGCGTTTTCGAGACGCTCGCGAAATTGACTATTTGCTGCAAAAACGTCATCATGATAGGCATCGAATTTCAAGCGCTTTAATAAAAAATGTAAGCTCACCAACGCAGAAAAACTGCAGGGCAACGTCGTTTAGCATACCAAAGTTTTTCTCCTCCAAAAGCACAATATTGAAGAAAAAGGGACGACCGATGAAGACGGAAGAAGTGAAAACCGCAACTAAAGCTTTAAACGAATTAAACGACGGTTGCGTAGACCTGTTTGGCGCGATAAAAAGCACCAGCCGAGAAGCTGAGGCTACCCAGAAGCTGTGGCGTGAAGGTAACAAGTCCAAGCTCATAAAAATCGGAATAGCGTTAATATTGTTCCCCGAACCCACACCCATAAGCGAAACTATAGGCGCATGTTTCGTAGCAGCCGGCATCGTT
>Ga0315289_10005232_pt1 | contig 19212 bp, 16 predicted proteins | sample YL17G11_40_MG_FD_203452 | JGI IMG/M metagenome (GOLD analysis project Ga0315289, IMG submission 203452) | Sediment microbial communities from Yellowstone Lake, YNP, Wyoming, USA - YL17G11_40 | ecosystem: Environmental > Aquatic > Freshwater > Lake > Sediment | place: USA: Wyoming | collected...
GTCTCCATCCCTTCCAAGCCTGAGTGTATACCTTTTGTCCAGGTCTGGGGTGTACTATTCGAGTTGTTAAGGTTCTCTCTAAATATACAAGTTACCAATTTTCGATGATTTCCCGATGAGCGTTTACGCCTGATCTGACAGGCACCCCTTTCTAAAACAAACCCATTGCCAAAACCAGGTTATAGGTGTAGCCCAAAAGGATTGCTCCCCCCCACAGGACCCCGATCACTAGGGCAATCACCCGCCAGCGAGCAATAGTCATGGCGCCGGCAATTGCGCCTATGGACGTCCCCGCGCCGGAGATCATGAAGGCCAGGACAGCGCCCTGGCTCATGCCGGCGTCCAGCAACGCCCGCACCAGGGGCAGTGAAGCTTCAGTGTTGATATAGAACGGCAGACCCAGGGTGGCTGCCAGAGGAACGCTGTAGGTATTGCCGCTGCCGAAGATAGCCGTTACCCAACTGGACGGGATCAGCCCATTCAAGAAATAGCCTATGAAGGCAAATCCCACAAACATGACCAGCAAGCGTTTCCCACTGTCAACCATTTCATTCAGGAACTCCGTAATCCCGGCTATGGGTATTACCTTTTTGATCTTATCGAAGGCCTGAACTGGCCTGGCCTGGTCGCACGCGTAGCCTGTTACTGGTTCGTCGCAACCGCAACTCCCTTCCGGCGCGCCGCACCCGCAACTGGAGACGGACTGCACATAACCACAGCCTGGCTGAGAATTAATCAGTTGGATGCTGGGGACATCCATGCCGTAGACGCGAGGCGTGAAGGGCTGCTTTTGGCTTGCTTCAGAGCACTCGCAGGATTTGGCAACCGGGGCCGCGAAACGGGTCTGGTTGGCCAGCCAGCCCTGCCTTTCGAATATAGAGGCGATCCAGCCGCCGGCCAGCCCTAAAACAATCGAGGACAGGAAGAAAGCCAGCGCAAAGGGCCAGCCAAACAGGCCGGCGCTGTACACCAACTCTTGCGGCGAAGTCAGCGGTGAGGACACCATAAACGCCACGATGGGCGCCCAGGGCATCATGCTGGCCATCATGCCCAGCACAACCGCCGTCGTCCCACAGGAGCAAAGCGGGGTAGCAACCGCAGCCGTCGTAGCTGCAAATACACCTGCCCCGCGGAAGCGGTTTATGAATGCCGTAACTTTTTGGGCATCGACATACAATTTAAGCAGGACGGCGATGACCACACTGATCAACAGGTAGGGCCAGTTATGCAGCAAGGTAACCCAGACCTGCTCGATCGATTTGTAGGTTAAGTTCAGGATGAAATCCATGGTAACCCTCCATGTTTGGAATGTTTTCATCCTTATAGACGCAGGTCCTGCAAAAAGGACGCAGCAATTGGCTTGAATTTCTAAGGGAATTTTCCGCCCAGGCAGGTACAAGCGAAGTATGGATCTATGGATTACAACAACAGCAGCTTGCGTAGTAATCAATGATCCTGCCCCGGCGGTCCAGCTCGAAATGGCAGCAATTCAAGAGCATATCCCGCATCTTCTCACGGGCACGCTGGACGCGCGATTTCGCTCCGGAGAGGGAGATCCCCAACCGTTCGGCTAACTCTTTTTGGGTGAGGCCTTGGTATTCAGTCAAGATCAAGGCCTGGCGGTAAGGGGTAGGGAGCGCATCGACCACTCCCCTCAAGGAGAGCGCCAGCTCGGCTTCAGGGTCTTCTTCTGGCAAATCCGCCTCAGCCGGCAGGCTTTCAGGGATTTCAACCATCTCACGCCGGCACCGGTAATGATCGATGATCAGGTGGCGAGCAATCTGGTAAATCCAGCTCTCCATCTTGCTCCATTCCGGCAGACAGCACAGATGATGGTGGACGCGGATGAAGACTTCCTGCAAGATATCTTCCGCTTCATTCTCATCGGAAACACGGCTGCGGATGAAAGCGATCAACCGGTTGCTGTACTGTTCCCAGATGCTTTCCAGGTCGGCGGTAGGGTGAGTGCTCATTGAACAATCTAAGGAGATTATAACAAAGAAGAGAATATCGGAAAAAAAGGTATGTGCGGGAGGCGCACGCCCCCGCGCACACCTTTTCCCCCGACTCCTTCTCGCCCCAGGCTGAGTAGTTACCTTTCTTGATCGATATGCAACGTTTGCAACTGTTATCGAACCTCAATTTAGGTTGGAGGTAATCGAAAAAAGACCCTGACGATAATCGATTTTTGGAGTGTGCAATTGCAGGTGGAGCCTCATACATAATTACAGGAGATAAGCACCTTTTGGAACTTAAAGAGTACCAAGGGATTGTAATACTATCTCCAGCAGGTTTTTTTGCTCTTCTTGAAGAGGAAGAGGAGAAGGGGTCGAAGTGATTCTTTGATATACATAATCTAAATTGGGGAGAGGGGTCATTCTGTCAAATATCACGAGACTTATTACCAAGGCAGTGCCATTAACAGGCTTCTGGGTTTTCTTGTTTCTTTAAATTGAGTAGGATTTTTGCTCGTCCTTTGCGACTTGAGTTTCCATAAGAACGAATAAGATCAGCTTCATCTATCGTATAGTAATAAACCCCTGTGCAGCAAGGCTTAATATTTAATTTTCTTGCCCACAAAGCTATTGTGTGTGTCTTTACACCCAATTCCCGAGCTAATAGGGTACCGCTTATAAGCTTTCCCTCTTGGCGCAATTGGCGTATCTTCTTCAATTCCTCCTGTCTCTTTATCCAAGTTGGATCCCTTTGCTGACGCTCACGATTTTGCCTACGCCATTCTCGTTTCATCTGGCGCCACTCCAATTCTCTTTTTCGTCGCTCCTCTTCTCGTGTTTCTTTCAAAGAGATTTCCAATGAAGTGAGCAATTTATCGGGTAGTAAAGATTCCTGAAACTCAGAGCACTGCCATTCGGTCGTACAAAAGAAGGATGGTGGAGGCGGTGTTTCTTCTAATTTTGTCGAAACGGCTCCCCACCTAATGGGAATTACGTAATCCTTGAGGCAGATCGTTCCATGCTGAGAACCTGAAAGGAATAAATCCATGGTTAGTTCAACATCATTTTTGCAGTAGATTATCAGTTCTTCCAACTTTCCCTCTTGGAAAAGCGTAGGAGCATTAATTGACTTACCCGTCTTTCCTCTCCCAATATTATCCTTAGCGAGTGCGTCCAAAGAAATTCTATATCCAGGAACGCGCAATCTCTCCCGGTTTCCCATCTGGGCATCCCAAATTTCGAACTTTCGATTGCCCCTGATTTGTTGCCATAAGCTCATTAGAGACTCAGATGATAGCTGAGAGTCACGTATATTTAATTCGCGCTCTATCCATGAGATAAACAATCCATACTGGGCGTGTGCTAATAGGTCTATGGTTTTGTAACCTAGTTTCTCCCGTGTATCGCGAACGTACCTTTCCAACACGCAATAATCGAAGTTAAGCAAATTAGCACCTACGATATATGGAAACCTAGAAAGTTCATCAACAAGCTGTATGGCTTGCGACTCTAACCAAATCCTGAAATCATAAGCTTCATCCCAGGTTATTGCCACTGATAACCCAAGCTTCCGTGTCATCAAGGATCGCCACTCTCCACTAGAGCCTTCACCGACTGAATAGCAAACATCGAGTTCATTCCATTCGGGGTCGTACCAGATCTCAGGCGAGAGCGTGTAAGAATTCTTTTCTAGTTCATTGAATATAGCGACAATCGAATCAAGTGGACGATCACATATTGCCACCAGCCATGGCGGTGGTGAAGGGATGCCTTTCTCACCAAGAGCACTCAATTCTTCTTTGTGGAGATGGCTCACATTTCTGAGGATCTTCTTAACCTCTTTGAACAAACGCTGAGTTTCAAGATCCAGGATAATTCCTCTCATAATTTCCCATTCATCGTAAATATAAATAGGTTAATCGGCCTATGTGTAATCATTAGCACAATGAAATTAGATTTTTAAGCCTTTATAAAGCGGGAAAGAAGTATACCCCATAGTGACGGTTTTAAGGTATAAAACTATAGCTTTTTTTGGATTGTATAAATTAGGTTGAATTGATACCTCTTAAAATCAAAACAGTGCTATAAAAGGATCAATAAAAAAAACATAATAGCTTTATGGAGCATGAAATGCCCTACCAATCTAACCCCGCTGGAAAATCCACTCGAGAGATGGCGAAGAAAAGACGTGGGACAGCCCTTATCATAGGACTAATTGGTTTGGTAATCATCTTAATCTTGGGGCTGCTTCTTCAAAATACCCGCGTCTTTGGCATTGGCAGCGGGGGAATACTTGTGCTTCTGGTCCTTCTGCGGATCATTCCAGATATTGCTGATTCTCTCGTAAAACGGAAACTAAAGGATGAAAAGCGGGCCATTCGGGGGGCAAAAGCCGAGGAGACTATCGGAGAATTATTAAGTAAGCTGAGTGATGAATATCTAGTCCTTCACGATATTACCAGCCCATATGGCAACATAGATCACATCGTGTTTAGTAAGTATGCGGGAATATTTTTACTGGAAACCAAATCCCATGGGGGTAGGGTAGAGATTATCAATGGCATTTTGTGTGCAAATGGGAAACCACCCGAGAAAAATTTCATTGCTCAAACATTAAAGAATACCTATTGGCTTAAGAAAACTATTGAACAGATCACAGGTAAAAGAGTATGGATTTCACCGGTTTTAGTTTTTACCAATGCATTTGTTGAACCAACAAGACCGGTAAAGGGAATATCGATTATTAACAAGAAATATCTTTTGAACATCCTTGGGAAGGCAGCTAAGCAAAATTTGGAAATGGCAGGGATTTGGCAGGTCCGGGAAAAGATAGCAGTTGCCTTGCAGTAGTATACGGTTAACGACAATTAGAATTACTCCCTGATGACAATTAGCCATGGGCATTTCTAATTGTCGCCATGGGCACATCTAATTGTCGTTGACAGAGTATAAAAAAATTGCAGCTCGGATGCAAGCTGTGGCCATACACCCAACCGTGGTAGGCGCTTTTCCGCCAACTGGCGTCGGTGTCCAGGTTCCGTAATTTCTCGGGTACTCGGCTGGCTTTTCGATCCGATTGATGCCAGACGGGTCCATGAGCCTTGAACAAGCTGCCGTCTTCGATCAATGCACGACTGTCAAACTCCGGACTCAAGGCGCTGGCCCAAACACCCAGAAAGGCGATAAAGTCTTGCAGGGTTGTATAAAGGCTCTTGAAGCGGCGTGGGAGGGTCGTTCGATGAGGAATATGATCAAAACCCAGTTGCGCCGCTTCGTCTCGGTGATTTTTGAGCCAACGATGTTGTGTTTTGAAGGCGGTTATTCGGCGAACCATCATGATGGTAAAGAACACAATTAGAAGTTTGGCCTCGTAGTCAAAAGGATGACCATAATGCACAAGGTTTCCTCGCTCTTGCTGGAAACGTTCAAACAGAGTAAAGTAAGCCGTGACATAGTCGGCTTTGGACAGCGCCTGCATAGGCTCACCTCCTGATAATTTGACGGATTACCAGTATGGTGAACCGTCCGCCCGACTATGTCAACTCTTTATGCACACTGCTCAATTAAATAAGTCAATCATTATAGTATTACAATATGATTTAGTGCTTTCGTCATCCAATTAAAGAAATAAAAGAAGTTCATCAAGGAGAATAACAATGGCAGTAAAGGTGTATGTAACATCTGCTGACTTACTCAGCGTTAGACGGTTGAAAATAGGCGAGAAACATATCTTACCCGCCGCTCCCGAGGAAGATGCAGTAGCAATTCAAATGCAGGAGTTATTTACTTCCATAACAGAGGCAATAACAGCCAGCCTCGAAGTCGAGAGCCAATTAACCATTGAAATCAGCGGTTCTCTTGGTCTCAAGGTTGAAGGTGGAACTAAATATTTGTTTTTCAATGTTGCTGGACAAGCGGAGGCAACTGGGGCGATGAAGGTAGTTTTATCAACTAAAATCAAGCCAAAAATTGATTATTCCAAAAACGAGAGTCAGGATTCTAGAACCAAATAATTGCGTTCGTCACATAAAGTGAAACTATCCGGTAATCGTGAGGCGAGTGCAAGCGAAGTGGTGTTGCTAAGTAATGCGTTTATTTATGATGATTATTCTTCTAATGATCGTTAACACCTGATAAAAATTAGTCTATTTTGTTGACAACTTAGAATTATCTTAGCAAAAAATAACACATGATTGGACTGATTTCGTTTGTTCTTACTTAATACAAGAAGAGATCAAGCGGATTGTTCAACTGTCCAGCTCATTTTTGGACCATTTAATTCTGTAATAAAATGGTTTATTACGTCGCGTCCAAGTAGGCCAACATTATCGTGGATGGGAATAATCCTTGTTAAAATGGGGGCGCAGTTGTTTATAATAATATTAACATAGTATGCTTTTATTATCTTACCAGCACTTCGTTCAAATCCTGATACATTCACATAGTCATAATTTAGCATCCTACCGACTAAAAAGGTGTCTAAAACCTCCTTGGGAACAGCGGTTATATCCGCCCCTGTGTCAAGGTAAAGCGTTGCTTTATTTGTGTGCCCAGCCTCTGGATTAGGTTCTCCTAGATCTACCTTTATTACTGGGATCGGGGGATCGATGTTCTCGTCGTAGTTATGCATGAAAACCTCCTTGGATTTAAATGGCCTATATTATTTCTTCGAAAGAAGACGTGGTCCTCTTATTTTAAGGAACTGTGGTGAAACTACATGGTGTATTAGTCGGTCTTGACTGGGGTAATTTCTACCCACTCGTGTAATAAGCTGTTTTATATCAGGGTCGTAATCAACTATTAAGCCCCCTACTATTGCGACAAATTCACCAGCATGACTATTTATTAGACCATCCAATTCTTTAGTTAATGTGGAATAATTTTCATCTTCACTCATATTATTTAAAATATCAAATCTACTTAGAGATTCTTTTATCATATTATTTCCCCCATTTCCATTTTTTATCACATTTATTATACAACTTCTGACAATATTATAATACAGGTCTCCAACCCATGATTGGGTCAAACCGAATGAGTTTGCTTCGTTGGTTAAATAGGTTTTGAGGATTTCAATGTTATCGATTGTTACATCTAGCTTGTAAATTATATCGTTCCAACGATGGAAACCGTTCGATATGTCTATTGATTGAGGCATTTCGCTGAGGTCAATCCCTGTAATTTCCTTCAGTCTTTGTAGACGTTTAGTGATTATGCCGCTCTGAAGGCGGTGTTTATCGTCTTTAAACTTAAGCGGTTTTATTAGTACTTTATCAGCACCTTTTCTGATTGCAGAATCTTTGAATTCACTAAAGCCCGTTACTACTTCTATATATCCATAGGGATTATGTTTTCGGAACCGCTCAATTATTCCGAACCCTTCGCTACCGCTCTCTGTCATCCGAATATCAATAATACCTGCATCAAAAGACTCTGCATCAATCAGATTCATAGCGATTCGGGGAGTGTGGGCAAGTTTTACACGAAAACAGTTTTTCTTAGTCAAAATATCACGGTATATATGGCGGAATAATGTCTCATCTTCCATAAAAATTATTTTGGGGGGTTGAGCATTCACAAGATAACCTCCTTGGTTACAGGAAGATTAATAATAAAGGTAGAGCCATAGCCGTATTTAGTATCTGCTAGATAAAGGCTACCACCTTCCTGTTCAACAATTGTTTTACTTACATGTAGACCAATACCTGAACCGCTGGTCTCACGTCCAGGCCACCAACTGTGACCCCGGGTAAATATAGATTGAATATGCTCTCTCTTAATTCCAATCCCAGTATCTGATACAACTATTTGAACCGATTTTCCATCACTTGTTAGAGATGCTTTAATTGTCAATTCTCGACGGTTTATTGGTTTTGACTCCATCGCTTTAATAGCATTGCTCAACAAGTTTAATATGACTTCAAGTATACGAAAAATATTTACTTTGACGGATGGTAAGTCCTCTGAAATTTTTTCATAGACTTCAACATGGTTATTGTCCAATCGGGGTTTCATTAACCGCAAAGCCCTTTTTATTAAATGGTGAGGATCTGCCTTATTTCCTGTTGGTGGCTTAAGAGCCAGATCCAAGAATTCATCGACTGTCTCTTGGCTATTTTCGATTCGTTGTATAGCATTCCCGAAATTAATTCGATCAGATTTTGACAAAGACCGCATAAACCTATTATTTTCTTGGAGTTTAGATAACTCTGCCTTGATAATGTTCAGAACGTTTTTTATATCATGGGCTACTGTGTCGTAAAAAACGATTCCAGCATATCTTTCTCCTCGGTCTTCGAATGCACTATCAAATTCGCTATTGAGTATTTCTTGTTGATGGGTAAGTTGCTCATTCTTGATCTGTAATTCCGTCAAAAGGGAGCTTGTCTTTATTGACGAGGCTGCAATATCTCCAATAAGTTCCATCAAAACCTTGTCATAAAAAGTATCAAATTCTCCGAGTCCATAACGAGAAATGGTGATGACGCCCAGCAACTCTTCCTTAAAAATCAACGGAACAGCAATCATGGCTTGCTCGATATCTTTATCGGTGTCCGGAACATGTTCTGCCCCTGGGAAAAATGCTGCATTCTGCGTCAATACCGGTTTTTTTGTTTCAGCCACTTTTCCAACTATGCCTTGCCCTATTTTCAATTTCATGGACTTAATTTTATTGGCATTTCGACCTAAAGCCATTCTTGGTTTCAGTTGGATTGATCCTTGTTCCTCATGGTTAGTAGATTCTTCTACAAGCCAAATAACGGATTGATCATTAGGTAATATTTCAGAGATTTCGTGGAGTATTCTTCCTAAATTTTGTTCAAGATCCAACTCTTTTGTAATGGTTTTGCTAAGATTTACTAGTTTGCTTAGATTATTTGACCAGCTACGCTCAGATTCTATTAGGTTCGCATTTCTGATAGCACCTTCGGATAAGTCAGCAATATGCTGTAGTAATTCTTTTTCTTCTGAGTTCAAGCGACGTTTTGTTCCAAAATTTATAAAAATAGCACCTAATTTATCTTCACCGATTTGTAAGCGAATGGCAGTATAGGAGTGGATATCAAATGCATCAGAAAACTTGGCAGAAACAGCGAAAGGATATAGTTCGAGGTTCGATACATCTAAGACTTCTACTAAACCTTGCTGGAAAACTCTATGTACTGCTCCTTCACGCTTTGGATCACCAGCACGGTAATCTACCATGAATTCTTTAGGAGATACTGAAATCCAATCTTTGATAATATTCCCTCGGTTGGATATAGGTAATACAAACACTGAGTGGGCGTTTAACAACTCCCTTGTTGCATCAGCAATAGTCTGTAATACGGGCCTAACGTCAGGTAACTCAGAGAACATTCTTTGAGCTATATGACCTAGTCTCTCCCATTGCTTGAACCGAGCCTGCCAGGCTGATTGTTGTTTGGCTTCTTCAAGAATCCGAATGTTCTCAATGACTATGCCAACATGTACCGCGAACAGCTCTAAGTCGGATGTCTCTAATCTTTTTCTTCTTCCATTAAGAAACTTATGAAAACCCGCTTCTATTACGCCCACACTACTTGCCCTATCTCTGGAGGGTATAGGGACATATGCACGGGTTAAATGTTCATGACCGTATTCTTTATAAATTTCAACGTTTAATCTCTCATCCCAACCGTCAATTATTTGAGGCTTATTTTCCCTTGCAGTGAATGGAACAATATCCTTATCTTCGAGACTATAACTGGACTTGGGTATCCATCCAAGTGAAATGGTGTTGGGGTCTCTACTTCGTCCGTATCGTGTACTAATAATACCCTTGGTTTTATCAATTAATGAAACCGCTGCATAATCAAATCCCATAACTTCGATTATGGTGTCCAAAATGGGGTTGATTACATCCTCTGGTTTGTCCGAGAGGTGAAGCATTGCGGTAAGTCGCTGAGTTGACCTTAACTTTTCATTTGATTCCTTTAATTTATTAACGAGATGAAGATTCTCAAGCGATACTCTTACCGCTTGGGTAAAATCGCTTAGCAATTTCTCTTGTTCTTCGGTAAATTCAACATTTTCTCTTGTGTTACTTAACTGTATTATTCCCTCTAGAGACTCGGATTTGACGGGAACATAAATAGAACTAGACAGAAGGGTTCCGGTAATACTGCTTAATATTGAGGTTTTGCTCGAAACTCGAATTATTTTGCCAGTACTAAGGCTTTGTTGTCCCCATGTATCGATTTCTGGCAACTCATCTTTTACTATTTTATCACTCCGTTCATGTGGCCTGTGTATATGTTGATAAAAAAAGGTTTTTTCTTCGCGTCTAACGTAATACGTGCCCAGATCAGCATCTGCTAACTCTAATGCAACAGATAAAATCTTCTGCTCTAGCTCATCCCAATTCTTGCAAGAAAATATTGCATGGGTGGCATCACATAGAGCTTTATATTTCTCAACTTCCGCAATAAGTAGGCTTCGGGCAAGCATTCTAGAAGTACTCTTGTTATATATAGGATTAAACAAGCCAATTGTTAGGTACGGTTAAATCTCAAAACTCATACCGTGAGGAATGACCTTTTGTGAATTTATTATATCTTAATCTCTGAAGCTCATCCAAAACAAACCGGGAGTGGATAAAGATATGGGCTAAAATATAGCTATGTAAACCTGTCCTCGATGTCACCAAACCAAACGGCAAAATAAAGCGGGAAAGACCGGCTCCGGTTCACAAAGATACCGCTGCATGCATTATGGATGCAAGTACACTCCCGAACCGAAACTGCACGGCTATCCCGATGAGGTTCGTAAGCAAGCCATGCAGTACTATGTGAATGGAATGAACTTGCGCCGGATCGCACGCCATCTGGGTATCCGCCACCGCACGGTTTCCTTGTGGGTCAAACCCAGTGCAGCCAGCTTGCCTGAAGTACCTGTACCGAAAGAAGTCCAGGCTGCCGAAATGGATGAGCTTTTCACCTTTATCGGCAACAAAAAAACAGGATCTACGTCCTGACCATTGTAGATCGGTAAACGCGCGGTTATTTGGGCTGGAAAGTGGTCTGGGAGCGTACTCAGCCAGCCATTCAAGAACCGGTGGACGATGCGCTCAAGGCCAAACAGTATTACAGCGACGCATTTGTTGCTTATGATTGCCTGTGGTATCACTTCGGCAGATATGAAGTTTCTAAAGGCAAAACCGACACATATTTTGTTGAAGTAGACAACGCCGAGTTGTGACACTATCTGTCACGCTTGGCAAGATCGTCGCTTTGTTTCTCGCGTTGTCCTTATGCGCTTGAGCGTGCCTTGCGTTTGTTTGTCTATTGTTACAACAGACGACAACTCGATAAGCAACTTTACCCAGCTTACCCAGCTCACATTAAGGATTTCCTTGACCCACTATTTTAGCCACTCCCCAATAACATGTCTGTAACATAAGTGGTGGGTTTTGACTCAAAATGGCAGGCTCCTTTTGGTGTTGGCTTTGTCACCTACTACCATGCAAGGAGCTTGCCTTTCCTTTCAAACCAAGTGCTGATGTTACAGTCATACCGCAGCAAGGAAAAAACAATCATTTAATTAACCCAAGTTGCCGCCTTATGATAAATTATTTATTCTGAACTACTCACAATATTAACAATGCTTACATTTCCATGATTTCAGGGAAGTTATTTTTTCATTTTAAGGCAGGCTCTCGCAGGCCTTCCCGTCGTGGTCAGCATCCAGGCGGGACCAGTTATAACTTGGAGAACCACCGCAGAAATCGAAGCAGGTCTGTGCCTGGGCGTGAGTGGCAAAGTCTTTACAGTCATAATCGACTGAACAATTGCATGGCGCGGGGCCACCCCCTTCCTCGTTCACGATGGACGGGATGGAAGTTGGTTTCCACAGACCGATTTGCCGGGAGCGGGCTTCCTGTTCAGCCTGTAGGAAGACACTCGAGCAGGCAACATCTGGTGGGTAGGTGAGCACCTGGGCAAAACCCAATCGCACAAGCTCGAGGTTGACGAAAATATTATCGACGATAATATAGCGCAGTAGGCGACCATAACGATCGGTCTCTGAGATGTCCTTGACCAAGGTGACCTTTTTCCAGGCGACTAGCTGACTGTTTTTGGCAGTAGCAAGTTCGAAGTAGGGACGACCCTTTTCAGGGGTATCCATGCCAATATAGCGGATCCTGTAAGTCTTTCCTATCTCCAGTCGGACGTCAATGGTATCACCATCGACGATTCCAACGATGATCCCGGCCTGACGCGGCGTATTTGTGGGAATACAGGAAACCAAGCCGGATGGCAGCGTCGGCTGTGGAGAAGGAGATCTGGTAAATGTGGGTGAAACTGTCAGGGTGAGGGTGATGGTCGGGGTCTGAGATATGGTGGGGGTCAGGGTAATAGTTGGGGTACGTGTGATTGTGGGAGAGGGTGAGGGTATAGGGGTTTGACTAGGTAAACGGGCAGCAGAGGGAGTAACAGGAGTAGTTGGTAATGCGATGGAAGAGCAAGCCGAAAGGAATAAGAATAGGATAATAAATTTCTAGCCACCATACACTTTTAGAATATAAGGGTTGATCGGCACGATAAGTGTACTCCTGAAATTTGCATGACCAAAGAACAGGAGCAAACCATGCCGATCAACAATCTCTATCATACCTGGAATATGAGAATTAAACAATTGCAACCGACGGAAAGAAAAACACGTATTCGGAATTTTGCCTGGCTGATCGTCGGAATTCACCAAAGCCGTTCGGTTTACCTGAGCAGGATCGCAGGGAAGATACCTGGGAAAGCCAAGTTGCTCAGTTTTATCCAACGCCTGAGCCGATTGTTGGCTAACCCAGCGATCAATGTTCGTGTTTGGTATGAACCCATTGCTCGGAGCTGGTTGGCAAGTCAAGCCAGTCATCTTCAACAAGTACGGTTGATTGTGGATGGAACCAAAGTTGGTTTTGCTCATCAATTGCTGATGGTCAGTCTGGCTTACCGGAAACGCGCGATTCCGATTGCCTGGACATGGGTCAAGCATATTAAAGGGCATGCCACACCGGAGGCCGGATTGGCTTTGTTGGCCTATGTTAGAAGCCTTCTGCCCAAAGGAATCGCCATTCTGCTGGTAGGTGACTGCGAATTTGGGGCCGTGGAAGTGCTGCAGCAGTTGGAGGGATGGCATTGGGATTACGTGTTGCGCCAAAAAGGTCGTACGCACGTTTGTCTTTTTGGGCAAACGGAATGGCGTGATTTTGGGAGTTGGGTGAAAAAGCCTGGCCGGAGTGTGTGGTTGGGGAAAGGATGGCTGACGCAAACCAAGATTTATCCGGTGAACTTGCTGGTGCACTGGAAAGTCGGTGAAGACGAACCGTGGTGCCTGGCTACGAACCTTCCTGACCGGCAGATGACTTTGCAGGCATACGCTCGCAGAATGTGGATGGAAGAAATGTTCGGCGATTTGAAAAGTCACGGCTTTGACCTTGAATGCACCATGTTGCGTCATGCTGAAAAGCTCTCCCGACTGACCCTGGCAGTGGCTTTATTGTACGTCTGGTCAATTTCCATAGGTACCAAAACAATCCAGAATAGCCAAAGAGAGCAAGTTGATCGCAAAGACAGGCGCGACTTGAGCATTTTCCAAATTGGCTTACGCTTCATCGAACGTCTACTGATTAATTCAATTCCGTGTCCAATTAACCTTTGTGTTTACCGATGAATCATCAAACTGTATGGTGGCTAGATAAATTTATGAAGTTTTATTTTATTATCTGCAAATAACAAATTCGGGTCTTTGGTTAACACGCTTTGCATAGGCGGTTACCACATTTTCATCAGAGTCTCTATTTATTCGGATGTGGATCATCGCGTGACAATGGATAAAAATTATTTCTGTATTAATATCCTTACGACCATTTTGTGATTTTTATATGAAGGACAATACCATATTTTTCAAAAATGGTATGATGGTAATTAAATTTGTTTGCTTACATTTTATATCTTTTCTGGATATTTGCAATTATAGAATATCTCTCTATTATCTGTATCCCAGCATAGTTCCCAATCTGTGGTTTTCTCACACCTACGAGAGAAAATGACTTTTTTGATATAAGCGAAGACTATAAAGCCAGGATATAGTCGTTCGTACCAGAATCAAAATCGTATTTCATTGTGTATCCTCGCCCTTGAAGCACCGCCTCATATTTTTTAGAGAAGTTAAAAGTAGAGACAAATCCTTCTAGTCTGCGCCTCACACCATTCCAAGCCAAAGGACTAACGATCAACTCGACTAATCCCTTTTCGAGATTAACTTGGCCCACATGTTTTGGAAATCTGGTTTGAAATTGTATTAATTTTTGGCGCCGATTGTTTAGGTCAATCGGACCCTTGACCATTAAGTAGACTCGGTAAAAGGGTCCATGATCACCAATATTGTTTATGGATAATAAATGGCTCTTTATTTCCATAATGTCAGCTTCAACTCTCTGCCACTCAAAGGATAGTTCGATTGATTCCGAAGAGTCTTCATGGCCTGTACGAGAACGGATTTCAGAAGTCAGCCATTCATTTATAAGTCCATCTGATTTGAAGATTTTATAGGCAGCGACGTCCTCTTTGAGAAATATCTCACCGATGTTTATGTAATAATAGCATTCGCGTACCAAAGCAGAAGAAGCATCTGAAAATCCAGCCCCAATAACAATTTTGCCCCTTTTGCGTAATGAAGCAACTGTAGGCACGAAATCAGCATCACCTGAAAGTAAATACGCAGTGTCCCAAGAATCGAGGGTCTCAAACATATGGACAGTTAAAGAGGCATCGATCCCTTTTTCAGACTCCCATTGGGCGACGCTTACATTACCACATATATCACATTGATATTTTGCAGGTTCTCTTTGTTGGCCTGGAATATTTACATCGCGGGCTGTGACGCCTATCTGCGAATTTATCCGATCAATGTAGTTATCTAAATACTCGTCTTGGATACGGTTGTCTCGAGGTCCAAAATGCCTTCCCGAATAAAAAACCCAGATTGAGGAATATTCCTCGATTAGCTTTTCCGCAAGACGATCAAAATCCAACCAATATAAGAAATAGTCTCGTAATACGCGTGGTTCATCGATGTTGGATGAAAGCAGACGGCTATAAAAGTTCGGTAAATCAACGAAAAGAGCCCTGGTTGACATTGCTAACTCCGATTTTCAAGCGGCGTTCATGACACAGGAGATATTATATAAAGACAATCCGAATTATCCCCTTAAACCATCGTGTAACTTAGGAGTTACAAACAGAGTATTATAAGTTGTATACCATTTTCCGTTTTAAATTTTTACAACCCTACTTTAAAGTCGACCGAATGCAATTTTATATCACCGCTTTTGAATTTACACACCTTTATATATCCTTGCTCACTGATGAGCCATGGATTAAGTATAACAAGTGAGGACCGAGGATATATCCATCCAAACCTTTTAATATCAAGGGGAGTCTAATAGGGGAGAAATAACGCTCTTTAATTCTACGTCGTCGCACAATATAAGTTTTACGACCAACACAGTCCGTGCCTATGTGGATAGGCTTTCAGGTGTCATTTTTCGGACTCTTGTGGGATTTTCTTATCTATCCGAGAGAGGTGTGTCCCATGACAAGACAGCTTTTCTAACGAAGGCTCTTTTTCCTCGATTAACCTTCAATTCCAGCGTCGCCTCGTAATCTAAGACCTCATACATTCCCTCATTGGACAGACCTCGCATTACTTTTCGACTGATTTTCCATAACTCACCCGCAATTTCGAATCACGGGAGACCTAGTGCTATCATCACCAACCCCGGCAGATTGGTTATACCCGTGCTGCTGTCCAAAACCGGCATTAAAATCACCCCCAGGATCATTATAGATAGATCGTCTATGGTAAAGCACGTTTTTGAGGATGGTAGGGATTAAACGCATATCTGAAAACCCATCCATTTACCCACCCCGTCTTCGATTCGTCCGGTTTTTTATTTTTTCTCGGAATCAGCCGCTACTAAAAACATAGTCCAAACACTTTCTGCATATCGTTCAGCAGAAGCTTTGGCAAACTTGGGTAAGAAGAACCAGCCAAACACTAACGCGCCAATAAGCATTAAAGCATTTAACATCACAAAACCGAGATGATTATTATCCCGGTAAAGAAACCAAATAATCCCATCAACAAGCATCCCAATCAGAGAAAACGTTAACCACAATTTACGGCTTCCTATCAGATTACGGTGGAAACCATACTCGGCGTTGTGTTTATCCCAGAGGCCTTCCGGATTGTTTTTTCGAACATAAGTCTTTACCAAGTTAAAGGCCTCACTTATTCGATTATCTGCTAGTTGTTCATCTTCAGCCTCTTGAGCCTTTGAGCAGAGTGTTATTCCGCAAATATGTTTAACAGCTGCATATGCCTGCGATTTAGTTTTTTCCCCAATCGTAGTATCTCGCCAACGCATTATCCGTGTAGATGGTGGACCGTCCCAAGAAGACCAGAGCTCGGGCTCAATTTTTCTGCCATTATGCCGAACAAGAAACGAGAATAAATAGACGAGGGTGAGTAGGATAGCACCCCCCGTCAAAAACTGAGATAGCTGATTGGATATTTGTCCTGTAAAAGACAAAATTGAATAAATTATTATTCCCAAAGGAAACACAACCACGATTGCAGGGGCAAATCTGGCTCTTAATTCATATGAATTTAATACGTCCATTGGCTTACCTTTGGATAGGATCAAAGACGTGAGGGTACAAACCTCGTGGAGTAACGATGAGCACATGAGTAGGCAATTGAATACCAGCGAGAGTTCTCTGGATTTTATTAACCGTTTCCATATCCATAGAGCTTAGACTTCCTCCTCCGATTGGATGAGTATGCCATTCTCCAACATAACCCAGCATACCACCTGTGTTATCCTGAATTTCTAATACTTGTTTAGGTATATCTTGAATGCCTCGTACAAAGATGTATGGACTACTCTTACTATCTAAAGGAGCAGGGAGTACTCGTGTCACATAAATAATTTTCCGTTTTAGGTTTATCATCCCGATTAAGAGCCCGCCTGTCTCATTAGGTCTTGATCGTTTTAGACACACTTTCATCTCTGTTTCAAACCCGTGCCTTAACCTCACTTCCCAAGCTGGATCATTTCGAGCGGTAAGACGAGTTACAGGTAACACGTCAATGTATTGAACCACAGCCGCTATTTGTCCATCCTCATTAAAATGTCCGATCTGCAGCACCCCTGTTTTATTTACAGAAGTTTGTTTAGCATACCTGCGTAAACCTGTAGCAAACGATGCGGTGTGTAGTGATATCAGCTCATCAGCCAAACGCATTGTCTCTGAGCTACAACTAATGCCTATGTAGATATCTTCAAGCACCGAACCGACTATTTCTTCCCGTTGCTTTTGATTATTTTTAAGCCATTGAGATATTTCCAGATTGTTGATTGCGAGATCAAACAAGAATGCTTGAATATCATCCAGACGTGGATTGCGCCCCAATCCCTCCACACTAAAAAGACTAAATCGCCCTTCATCAGCAATTTCACATCGACAACAAGATAGTGTTTGTGGAAAATCAGTCTGACAGAGTAAATTTAACACCATCGACGAGGCCGTAGCATCAATTAACCATGAATGGTTATGTAACACATCTTTCGTTTTATCAAGAAGAAGATCAACTACAGATATCTTGTAGGACTCCACCGATACTTTATCGTCTGCGTAGTAAATTCCCTTTATGGCTTGTTGTAAAGCTTCGGCTTTATTCCTACCTAAGCTTTCATAAAACAAGCTATGACGGACCAAGTTATGCGGAGATAAGTCATCAAAGTCAACCAATGTCATGGCTCCTTGGCCACTCCGAGCCAAATGAAGGGCTAACTTTGAACCTACGGCTCCACAGCCCAGAAGCAATATCCGACCGATTTCGAATTCCGGAGGCTGTGAAGAAATTTCTCTAGCTCGTCGAAGAGACAAAGGTGTACGATGCCCCATGCTAAATACCTTAGCGCTGTAATTCCATCCCCCATTATCCGGCTTGTATTCACCATTCGCACTCACAACAAAATTTAAAATCTCAATAAAGGATTTCGAGCTAATAAGTTTCTGGGGTCGAGGAATTACTATAGTTATGGGAATACCTCCAAATAACTGCAAATCATTTGATAAGTAGCTTTCAAGTGCTTCAGATAAAGGAATACCTAGTTTTATTGCCCATTCTTGTAGTTCCCCTAAGGTAGCTGGTAAGTCTGCAAAGTAGCGTTCATATATGTCTCCTCGTGATGACCATGCAAGTATCCCAAATAACATTGACTCTAGCGTGTTCTGATTTGTCGGTAGGTCATTGACAACCCTGTTAATCCGCATACTAAGTTCACGATACTGTTGCAAGTTCGCCCTAATTGAATTTTCCAGCCAAATGGCGTATGAATCGATACCTATCAGTGGTTCTTTCTGGGAATTTTTCAACAACTTATACCAGAGAAAGCAGTAACCAGCCTTACGATTATTTTGACGCCAAAATTGATAGACCCACCTTCTTATTTCTGCCGGCTGATAGATACAATATCCGAGAGTCTCTGGTATCCGGGTATCCTCAAAACCATCCTCTTTTCGTATTAAACGGTCAGCGGCTGCATCTCGCAACCAAGCTTCTACACGTTTAACAAAACCCAAGATTGTATGCTCTGCAAACCAGTTGTTAATGTTGCCACGGTGCAAGCAGAAATTAGCGGCACTTCCCGATCGAGTTGGGTTCAGATGGGGTAATTGCTCAGCCGGGAAATCATGTCGGTTTGAATAAGCGGAAGGAGCTCTGAATGGATAGTTATATCGATGAAGGAGAAGAAAGACGGGTTCTTGTTCACGAATGTCTACAGAATGGACAACTCCTCTGGAAGGTAAATCGACATGGACTTTTAAGGGAATAGCAACATAAGCATCATTCCAATATAAAGCTTCCACTTGTTGGGTCGGAAATGCCCGCTGTAATTCGATAAGTGCTAACTTTATCGCTTCAATCAGATTATCAGGATTTTCTGGGAGCTGGCTGGTTGTAAACAGATCACCGGCCATAAGTCTGCGGGGATCCAACCGCGGTCCGGATTGCTGCTGATGAAGTGATGGAACTAGAGTTTGATGAGTCCACTATCTGTGGGCCGTTTTTTGTCAACCTTAACTCCAGAGGAAGAGGCTTATCTGCGTTTGGATATTCCATAGTGGCGAAGAACTTTTTCTCACCGGCAATCTTTATGTATTGCTGTTTG
>Ga0315289_10005235_pt1 | contig 19204 bp, 14 predicted proteins | sample YL17G11_40_MG_FD_203452 | JGI IMG/M metagenome (GOLD analysis project Ga0315289, IMG submission 203452) | Sediment microbial communities from Yellowstone Lake, YNP, Wyoming, USA - YL17G11_40 | ecosystem: Environmental > Aquatic > Freshwater > Lake > Sediment | place: USA: Wyoming | collected...
TTGAGTTAGTGTGTGAGAGTGAGAGAGTGAGAGAGAGAGAGAGAGAGAGAGAGAGAGAGAGAGAGAGAGAGAGAGAGAGAGAGAGAGAGGTGAGAAAAAAAGGGAAGACAGAAAAGGAAGGAATGGAAAATTGAAGAAGAGAGAAGAAGAAAAAAAACTCTCACCGGCGCCAGCTTGAACAGCCCGCTCGTGCCCCACGCCTCCCCGATACCCCCGGTCAGCCCGTTGTTCGATGCGTTGAACCCGCGGATCGCAGGGAACATCCCGGGATCGTCGGGGAGCTCACCCGAAAGCGCGTTCTGGTTGGCGGTCAGGAAGGTCAGGCCCGGAACTTTCCCGAGCGCGGCAGGGAACGGTCCCGAGATTTTGTTGAGCGAGAAGCGCACGTTCACCAAGGAGGAGTTCTCGGCTCCCGGCCAGCCGTCGACCCACTCTTTCGGTAGAGGGCCGCTCAGCGAGTTGTTGCGCAGGTCGAGCGTCTGCAGGTTGGGCGCCGTGGCGAGCGAGGAGGGGATTGTTCCGGTAAGCTTGTTGCCGCGCGCGACAAAGTACTTGAGCGACGTGACGGCGGCGGCGGGCTTCGTCGCGGCCGCCGCCACCGCCGCCGCCGGGGCCGCCTTCGGCGCCGAGATCGACCCCGCGAGCCTGTTGTCGGCCACGTCCAGCAGCCGCAGCGCGGGAGCCGCCAGCAGGCTCGCAGGGATCGAGCCAGTGAACGCGTTCGAATAGGCGGTGAGCGCCTCGAGCGGCGACTTGGGGTCGACCGACGGCAGCCCGCCGGCGAGCCTGTTGTCGCCGACGTGCAGCTCGACGAGCGCTGACCCGGGCCCGGCGAGGCACGAGGGGAGCGTGCCCGTGGTGCCGACGCCCGTGATCTCCAGAGAGACGAGGCCGTTGTAGACGAGGCGGCAGACGGCCCTCTTGTCGCCGGAAGCAGGAGGGGCGGGGGCAGGGGGAGCGGAGGCGAAGGAGGGGGCGGGGGCGAGGGAGGAGGAGGACGCCGCCGGCGCCTTGGCCGGCGCCTTGGCCGGGATGAAGACCGCAGCCTTGCTCGGCATGAAGACCTCGGCCGCGGCGGGCGGAGCGGCGGGCGCGCCCTCCTCCGCGGCGGCCGCGGCCGCGGCTGCTGCGGCGGCGGCGGCGGCTTCCCTGTCGGGCCTGGTGCGGGGCGCGACGACGACCGGGGGAGGGACCGAGGTCGAGGTGCCCGACCCGCCGAAGCCGAGGCCGCCGACGACGACGTCCTCGGGAGTCGAGGGCTTGGCCGCCTTCGGGGCGGGCTGCCCGTCCTCGACGACGACCTGCGAGAGGGAGCGGCCGGAGAGGAGCGAGCGCCGGCGGCCGCCAACGCCGCTGCTGCTCCCGTTGCCGCCGCCGCCGCCGGGGCCAAACCCGAGGCCGCCTCCGACGACCTCCGCGGGCGTCTCGAAAGAGGAGGGAGGGTCTTTCCCGCCGTCCTCGATCATCGACCTCCCGCCGCTGCGCCCGCTCCCCCCGATCGCGCCCCCGTCGCTCGCTCCCCCGCCGCCGAAGCCGACCGGAGCAGCAGCCGAAGGAGAGGAAGAAGAAGAAGAAGGAGGAGAAGAGGACGAAGAGCCGCCGCCAGCGGCGGAGGGCGCGAGCAGCGAGCCGCCGAGCCCCGTGCAGCGGTAGGCGTTCAAGACCCGCATCGACGGCACCTTGGCCAGCGCGTCGAACAGGTCGTCGAGCGATCCCCTCAATCCCGGGTTGCCCGCGACGTTGAGCGACTGGAGCTTGGGGAAGGCGGCGAGCGCGTCGCCCGGGACGGAGCACTGCAGGTTCCACCGGCGCAGGTCGAGGCGCAGGAGGTTGCCGTCGGCGTCGCAGACCTGGCCGGTGACGCCGCAGAAATCGGTGACGACGCCCCCGGCCGCGGCGTTGAGCCTGCGCCAGGCGCTGCACGCCGGCGGCGGCGACCCCAGCCCCGTCTTCGACGGAGGAGGGGGGGCCGCCGGGTCGGGGCAGCACGCCTCGAAGACCGCGCGCACCGCCGCCTGCTGCCTCGGCGCCAGGGAGACGTTGGCCGCGGACAGCGCGGCCTCGAGCCGGTACGAGACGGGCCCCGTCGCGTCGAGGTTGACGACGGAGCAGAGGAACGCCGGGACGTACCCGCCGGCCCGGCCCCCGGGAGGGCGGTAGTTGCGGTCGTTGCGCGAGATCGTCAGGCGCGACTCGCCGCCAAACGCCTCCGCCTTCCAGACGTTTTGCCCCGGCTGCGGGAAGTTCTCGGGGTCGGCGCCCGTGTCGTCCCAGGCGGGGTCGCAGAAGAGGCCCACGGAGGGCGCGGCGACGCCCGAGCCGAAGGGCTCGACGCGGACGTAGACGTCCGGGTCGGCGTCGGGCGACGAGAGCTTCGAGGCGTTGCGGCCGCCGCCGCTCGGGGGCAGCGCCGCCGGCGGCAGCGCCGTCTCGATGCGGTAGACCCTCGCGTGGAACGGCTCGAGCTTGTCCGTGGCCGACTTGACGCGCCCGGAGCCCCTGAGCGTCCCCCTCTTGGGGACGTAGCCGGTCGCCGGGGACTGCCTGGGAGGCGCGGCCTCCGCGCCCGCGACGACGGCGGAGGGGAGCGAGCCCGCGGGGAGGGCCTCCGCACGGCCCGCGGCGCCCGACTGGGCGAGGGCGCGGGGAGCGAGGAGGGAGCAGAGGAGGAGGCAGCGGCACGCCGCGACTGCGCCGCCGCAGACGCTGCTGCGGCGGCGGCGGCGGCGCTGGGCCCTCATCGCGGAGGAGGAGGAGGGGAGTTGGAAGCTGGGCTGCTGTCGAGGCCGGAGACCGAGGTCGAAGGAAGAAAGAGAGAGGGGAAGCAAAGTGAGCATTCGAGAGAGTGAAGAGAGAGAAACAGTCCATTCGCGCACAGGGACCGCCCTGCTTCTCGGATTCCTCGAGCGACTTCAGTGCAAGACAGAGTCTGCGAAGTCGCCGGTGTCCGTGGAAGGCGGAGGGAGGCGCTTGCAAGGTTCGCGAGCGAGCGAGGCGATGTCAGATGGAATGATCGGAGAGCCGCGAGGCGAATGTTTGATGCCCCACGTCGATTTCGCTCGGCCTTGCTTCGAACGTGCGCGCAATGCCCTTGAGCGCACGAGAGGTCGCGCACCTGAGCGACGACGAAGAGCGTGGCCGGAGGAGAGGGGAAAGGGGAAACGAAGCGGGCGTACTCTCTCTGCTTCAAACGCGACGAGGGGGGGCGCCTCGAAGAGCTCGAGAGGGGGAGAGAGAGAGAGAGAGCGAGTGAGAGAGAGAGCAAGAGAACTGGGGGCTGAGGGAAGTGGGTCGGCGTCTGGAGGACCACGAAGCGGGAAAAAAAACGGAACGGTCGTCGTCGACTCGACATCGTTCGAAGAAGAGCTGTCGTCACTCTCGATTTTCCAACCCCTCCCCCGCTCTCGACGACCAGGGGCCCTCGCTCGCCCTCCCTGTTCCCCTGCCTTCCCCCGCGCCGGTATTCTCTCGGCGTCTCTCGACCTGCGACACAGGTCCCCAGTCGTGAGGGGCTGCGAACGAAGCAAAGAGCGACCCATTGCATTTGCCGTTCGATTGTTTTTCGCTCCCGCTGAGAATTCGACGACGACGAACGATGGCTCCCCCCAAGCGCGCCGCCTCCGTGGCCGCGTCCAAGGCCCTTGCGGGAAAGAAGCCGACTGCAGCAGCCTCCGCCGCCGTGAAGAAACCGGCGGCCACCAGGCCGGCAACCACGAAGAAGAAGGAGGCCGCGAAAGCGAAGCCGAAGACGGCGAAGGCGACGTCGTCATCGAAGGCGGCAAAAGCAGCGAAACCTGCGAAGAAGGCAGCAGCACCGCCCCCGAAGAAGGCCTCCGCCTCCTCCAAGCCCGCGCCCAAAGCGCCCGCAGCGAAGGCCAAGCCAGCCCCGAAGGCTGCTGCGGCCCCGAAGAAGCCGGCCCTGAAGGCCGTAGCCCCGAAGAAGCCGGCCTCGAAGGCCGCAGCCCCGAAGAAGCCGGCCCCGAAGGCCGCAGCCCCGAAGAAGCCGGCCCCGAAGGCCGCAGCCCCGAAGAAGCCGGCTGCCGCCGCGAAGGCCGCCCCCCCGCCGGCGCGCGAGTCGAGGGCGAGGGGCGGCGCTGCTCCTGCTCCCAAGGCTGCCGCTGCCCCTAAAAAGGCGGCTCCGCCTTCGAAAAAGGCGGCGGCACCGGCTCCGAAAAAGGCGGCGGCTCCGGCCGCTCCGGCGGCGAAAAAGTCCCGCGCCGCGCCCCCGGCGCCCGAGCCCGCGGCCAAGAGGCAGCGCCGCAGCTCCCCCGCCGCTCCCCCCGCCGCCCCCGCTGCTGCGAAGAAGAAGGCCGCGGTCGTCCCCAAGCCTCCTCCTGCCGCCGCGAAGAAGGCGGCGACGCCCAAGCCCAGGGCCGCAGCCAAGCCCGCGCCCGCCGCCCGCAAGAGGCCCCCTCCGTCCTCGGCGCCCGCGGCGCCCTTGCCCCCGGTCTCGCACCGCTCGCACGGGACGCGCGCCGGAGACATCTTCGTGTTCGGCACGGGCGACTGCGGCCAGTTCGGCCGCGGCGAGGACGTCTCCGAGGCGTCGAGGCCGATCCCGAGCCAGCTGCCGAGCGACGCGGCGGCGCCCGCCGCCGGGGCGAACGCCGCCGCCGCGGGAGCGCTCAAGCGCCGCGCCCTGCAGGTCGCCCCCGGCGGCATGCACACGCTGGCCCTCGCCGACGACGGCACGGTCTGGTCCACGGGCGTGAACGACGAGGGGGCCCTCGGGAGGCCGACAGCCGGGGAGGTCTGGGACGGGGAGCAGGAGGAGGAGGCGGAGGCGGAGCAGGAGGCGGCGGAGGACGCCGACGGTGCCGAAGCCCTCGCGCCGGCGAAGAAGGCGAAGCTCTCCGCCTTCGACCCGGCCCCGCACCTCCCGCGCGGCGACCCGTACTCCTGGGGCCGCGTCGCCTTCCCCGAGGGGGCGGGCCCCTTCGTGCAGGTCTCCGCCGGAGACAGCCACTCGTGCGCCCTGGCGGCCGACGGGCGCGTCTTCGCCTGGGGCACCTTCCGCGACGCCTCGGGCGTGTTCGGCTTCGCCCCGGGCCTGCGCATCGCGCGCTCGCCCGCGTGCGTCCACTCCGCGCCCAGGGGCCCCTCGGCGGCCGCCGCCCGCGCCGTCAAGGTCTGCTCGGGGGCCGACCACGCCCTGGCACTGACCGCGGGCGGGGACGTCCTGTCGTGGGGCACCGCGGGCGCGGGCGCGCTCGGCCGCGTCGGCGAGCGGCTGCCGCCGCGCAGGGCGGCGCTGGAGGAGCTGCTGCTGCGGCCGGCGCGGGTCAAGTTCCCCGGCGGGGGCTCCGGCGCGCCCAGGATCGAGGATGTCTTCACGGGCACCTACTCGTCGTTCGCGGTCGCCTCGGGCGGGAGGGCCGTCTTCGGCTGGGGCCTGAACAACTACGGGCAGCTCTCGGTCGACAACGGCGGCGCGGCGGTGCTGAGCCCCGTGCGGCTGGCGGCGCTGGAGCGGGCCGCCGAGGGCGGCGGGAGCGGCAGGGTCCGCCCCGCGCCGACGGCGGCCGAGGCCGCGCCCGCTGCTCCCGCCGCCGCCGCTGCTGCTGCTGCTGGCGCGCCCGCTGCTCCCGCCGCCTCGCTGGGCCTGTCCGGCGCCGTCCCGGAGGTCGCCGCGCTCGTCGCGGCCGCGTTTGCCCCGCTCCTCCCGCCGCCCGCGCCTCCCGCCGCCGCCGAGGACATGGAGGTCGAGGGCGGGGAGGCGGCCGCCGCCCCGGCGCCGCCTCGCTCGCCGTCCCCCCCGCTCCCTGCGGGCCTCTTCCCATCCTCGGTCGCCTCGATCGGGGCGGGGCAGCACCACACCCTGGCCTTGACCTCCAGCGGCGTCGCCCTGGCGTTCGGCAGGCCGACGTACGGGAGGCTCGGCGCCGCCGGCGCGGACCCCTCGTCCGACGAGGGCGCGGTCGCGCCCGTCCGCGTCGACGCGTCGAAGCTCGGCGCGTCGGCTCGCTTCTCCGCCGTGTCCGCCGGGCTCGCCGTGTCCGGGGGCCTCGTCGTCGCGGGCGAGCCGGCCGCGCCGCTGCCCGCGGCCTGGGGCTTTGGCGACTCCGGGCAGCTCGGCAAGCACTCGAGCAGCGAGAACGCCGACGGCGACGAGCTCGCGCCGCGTCTGGTCGACCTCCCCCCCCGTGCCTCCGGCAGGCAGGCTCTCTCTTTGGAGTTTGGGGGGCAGCACGCAGTGCTGCTCGTGGCGCTGAGCCCAGAGGAGGAGGCCGCGGACGCCGCGGCGCGCGCCGAGGCAGAGGCGCGCGCGGAGCGCGAGAGGCTCGCAAAGGTCGAGGCCGAGAGGGCCGCGGCAGAAGCTGCGGCCGCCGCGAAGGAGGCCGAGGAGCGGGCCAAGCGCGAGGCCGCCGAGAGGGCCGCCGAGGAGAAGCGAGTCGCTGCCGAGGCCGCCGCAGCCAAAAAGGCAGAGGAGGCACGCCTGAAGAAGGAGGCCGCGGAGAAGGTTGCGGCCGAGAAGGCTGCTGTTGCCGCTGCCGCTGCTGCTGCCAAGGAGCGCGAGAAGCAGGAGAAGGCCGAGGCGAAGGCGCGCGCCTCAGAGGAGAAGGCGAGGCTGAAGGCGGAGGCCGAGGCCGCGAAGGAGGCGGAGCGCCAAGCCAAGGTCGAGGCCAAGGCAGAGGAGGAGGAGGCCGCTCGCGTCGCTGCCGAGGAAGCTGCTGCCGCGAAAGCTGCCGCGGAGGAAGCTGCCGCTGCGCAGGCGCAGGCGCGCGCGGAGGCCGAGGAGGCAGAGCGCGCCGCCCGCGAAGCCGCCGAAGCCGTCGCGGAGCCCGAGCCCGTCGTCGAGGAGCCGGTCTCCCGGCTCCCCTCTCCCGCTGCCGAGGAGCAGCCCTCCGAGCCCGCTCTCGAGGAGGCCGCGGCCGCCGACGGCGGGGAGGAGGCGCTCACGGCGGGGGAGCAGGCGGCGCCCGCCCCGGTGGTGGAGGAGCCCGAGGAGCTCGGGGAGGGGGCGCCGGCGGCGCCCGTCGCCGCCGCGGAGGAGGACGCCCTCGCTGCTGCCGCGCCCGTCGGCGCCGGCGTCGACCCTTCCCCTCTCGACCCGGCGGCCTTCATGGCCTCTGCGCCGCCGGTCGAGGCCCCCCCCCTCCCCGCCGCCGTCGAGGCCGGGGCCGCCGCCGGCGCCGTCGCTCCGGGCCCGCCGTTCCCGGGGCAGCTGGTCGAGACGGGGGTCCTGGAGGTGGAGGAGGAGGCCCTGGAGGTCGCTCCCGTGGACGCGAAGGAGCCCTCTCCCGGGGACTTCTTCAACGCGCCGTAAAAGAGAAGAGAGAGAAAGGAGAGTGGTGGTGGAGAGGGAGACAGGAGAGTTGGGGGGGTACGAGAGAGGGACGAGCAAAAAAAAACACGAGGGGGGCAACAAAACGGATACAACAATAAGCACGACTTGAGAGAGAGAAAAAGGAGAGAGAAAGAGAGAGAGAGGGAACGAGCGTGGGAGGACCCCAAAACGCAAAGGTGAAATAGGGAGACTGTTCTGTTTTCTATTTTTTTATGAGAGAGTGAAGCCAAACCAAAACAAAAAGAGAAAATGTGTGTTTTTCCGTCTTTTCTTTCTTTACAGTTTTCTTCTTCTCTCTCTTTCTTTCAGCGCCGGTCGCGATAGCCCTCTCGGTCTCCTGAGCCTCCGCCCCTGTAGTAGTTCCCCGTGTCGCGGTAGCGGTCTCGGTCGCGGTCTCGGTCGTCGTCCCTCCTGCGATAAGTCGGAGAGCGCGAGCGGGAGCGGGAGCGACGGTAGGAGGACCTCTCGCCGTCGCGGCCGCCGCCGCTGCGGGAGTCGCCGCGCCGGCCGTCGCCGCCGTCGCGCCCGCGGTCCCGGTCGCAGCGTTCGCCGCCGTCCCTCCGACCCCCCCTGGACCCGCCACCGCCGTCTCCGCCGCCGCCGCCGCCGCCGCCGCCCTGCGAGCCCGGAGCCCTCCTCTGGCTGGGCGCCAGACCCACCATGAGAGCAGACTTGACCGAAGAGGGCTGCGCCGCGCCGCCGCGCCTGCAGGGCCCGCCGAGCCCGGCGTTTCCCAGCGCCCTGGTGGGCAGGCCCTGGGAGCGGAGCCTGGCTTCGACGTCGTCGGCGACGGGCTTCGGGATCCGCGGGAAGATCGTCTCGAAGTAGAAGGGGTCGAGCAGCAGCTCCCGGGCAAACGCGCCGACCGTCACCGTCCTCGTGGCGGCCTCCTCCTCCCCTCCGCCTCCGGCGCTCGTGGGGCTCGGGCTCAGCTCCTCGCCGTCTTCCAGGCAGTTCTCGAACCACCTCCAGAGGGCGCGGGGGTTGGCGACGAAGCGCACGTAGAGGAGCGCGACGGCGCGGATGTACGGGGAGTCCTGGTGCCTCAGCATCGACCCGACCTCGGCCTCGGTCGGCGCGAGCTCGCCCAGCCGGTGCAGCAGGCAGAAGGCCGCCGAGGCCCCGCGGGAGGCCCGCCCCGCCATCCACGGCTCGAGGTGGTCGACGTCGAAGTAGATTTGGTCGACGACGGAGTCCACGGAAGCGAGGCGAGACGCGGTGCGGCGCCAGTACTCGCTGCCCGTGGCGTTCTTGCTGAGGACGCTCTCGACGTTGAAGGTCGAGGTGTTGCCGTACTGCTCCATCGGGAGCTTGGGTGGATGGGAGTCCATTAATAAATGACGCCGCTATCCCTTCCTGGAGGAGAGTGAATGGCCGTTCGAGGGAGAGGGAAGGCCCCGGAAAGTCGAGCACGAGGGGGACGGGCGACGGCGAACGAAAAAGGAAACGGAGAGAAGAAGAATCGAGCCGAACCGATCCAAAAAGCCAGGCTCTTCTTGTTCTCGGTTCCCGCGAGCCCGCGGATGCGCGTGTGAGCACGAGCGAAGGGAGATGCGGGAGAGAGAGAGAGAGAGAGAGAGAGAGAGAGAGAGAGAGAGAGAGAAACGAAGGGAAGAACAAGGAAAAGAAAAGTGAGATTCAATAGCATCTCAACGGCTATCAAAGAAACGGAATCACTCGCTCTCCTCAACCTCTAAACCCCCACTACTGCCTTTTTTTTTTTGAAACCACACGAAGGGAGAAATCCCTGGTCCGAGCGCGGAGCTTACACTTGAAAGAGAGTCCAAGTGCGCCGCCGCCGCGCGAGCGAAGCGAGCCGGGGAGCAGGAGGGGGAAACACTACTGCCGCTCCCCTCCTCCTTCCTCGTCATCCAACCTCACCGCGGCCTCGCCGAGCAGGGAAGCAAACCTAGACCACTTGTCCATCGCGCCCGCTGCCGCCACGACAAACGGCGTCGCGAGCGCCGCGGCGGAGCCGGCGACGAAGAGCGCCACTTTCGGCCGCCGCACCGCGAGGGCGACCAAAAGCGCTCCGGTCGCAAAGGCCGGCAGAGAAGAGCCCCCGCCGCCACCGCCGCCGCCACCGCCTCTGCCCCCGGCGCCCGGCATCCGCGACAGCTCCCGCGCGGCCTCGGAGACGTCCGGCGCGTCGACCGTGGGCCACAAGCGGACGATCCCGGGAACGTGCGCCGCCCCGACGACGCCGACGACCGTCCGGGGAGGGGCCGCCCCGCGCCCGCCGCCGCCGCCGCCACCGCTCCCGCCGCCGCGGTCGCCGCCGACCGCGGCGCGGAACAGCGAGTGGGCCAGGATGACGTCCCGCTCCGCGCCCAGCACGCGCTCGAGGACGGCCCTCGCCGCCCTCGGGGAGGGCCCGCCGGCGCCGCCCCCCGCCGCCGCGGCGGCCTCGGCCGCCGCGGCGGCCTCGAGCTGCGCCCAGATGTCCCCCGCTGCCGCGCCCGCGCCGCCAGCGGCGGCGGCCTCGAGCGTCCTCCTCCTCGTGCCCTCCACGACCCCCCTCCCGCAGGCGCGCACCGCGGCCAAGTCCGCGAGGTCCAGCGGAGGAGGACCACTTCCGCCCCTGCCGCTGCCGCTGCCGAAGCTGCTGGAGGAGGCCTCGAAGCCGGCTTTCATCAGCCTCCTGAACGCCGGCACCGCCTCGTCGGCGTTCGAGCAGCCCCCCTTTCGCAGGAAGCCCCTCCAGCGGCGCTCGCGCGCCTCCTGCGCCGCGACCCTGGAGCGGGAGCGCGGGAGAAGGGGAGAGGAGGAGGAGGAGGAGGAGGGGGAGGACGGGTCTTCGCTGCTTTCGCTGTCCCAAGAGGAAGAGGAAGAAGAAGAAGAGGCAGAGGAGGAGGAAGAAGAAAGAGAGGAGGGCTCGTCGTCGTCAAAGCCTTCGTCCGAAGAAGGCGCAACGGAGACCGGCGCCCTCCCTTCCGCCCTCGCCCTCCGCTCCTCCTCGGCGGCGGCCCTCGCGGCCTCGCCCGCAGCGGCCATCAGCCTCGCCATCGTCGCCTTCTGCGTCCGGTCCCCGAGCACCACCTCGGCCCCCACAGCCTCGGCGGCGTCGGCGGCGGCCAAGAACTCGCCGCCGGCGCGCGCGCCGACGAGCGCGCCGGCGACGCTGTACGCGAGCCGCATCAGGCTCGCCGGCGCGCCGCCGCTCAGGGCCGTCTTGGCGTAGTGGAGCTTGGACTGCGGGGCCGGGATGCCGTAGCGCTCCCTGGCCGCTGCTCCCTCCGCAGTCGCCGCCGACGAAGACGGGGAGGCGGAGGGGGAGGAGGAGCCGGAAGAAGAAGATAAAAGGGATGCGGCGCGCAGCGCGGCAAACCTCTCCGGGTCGAGCTCGAGCACTACCGCGTCGGGCCGCGTCTCGAGGATCGCCCGCGCAGCGTCCTCGGCCGAGGCGCGGGAGACGTGCGCGACGCCGACGAGGTGGACGGTCGCGAGCGGGGCTTCGAGCTCGCCGGGCGGGTATGAGAGCGTGGCCGCGACGCCGGAAGGACTGGAGGTCGAGGTCGAGACCGATGGTGACGATGACGGAGACGGCAATGGAGAGCTTCTCTGCTTTCGCGGAGGAGGCGCCTGGGCGCCTCCTTCGTCGTTTCGCCAGTCCATCGAGGGAGACTCGTCTTCCACTGTCGTCGAAAGAGAAGCGAAGCGAAGCAGGTTGAAAGAGAAAGAAAGAAAAAAAGCTCTTCAGAAAAGCGATGGTGGTGAAGTGAAAGAGAGAGGCCATTTTCTTGTTTTCTTCTTTTTGCTAGGGCAGGATGAAATAAATTTCATTACCAGGTTTGAGGCGAGCAACCCGAGCGCACGCACGGCGCTCCCCTCGCTCTCTCTCTCTCTCTCTCTCTCGTACACACACTCTATTAAAGTACGAAAAAGAAATCTGGGAAAATAAAACCAGTTCTTATCCAACACAGCTCAATTCACATCACGCTGCAGCACGCGACGTGGCTCTTCTCCACAGCACCGACCGCGAGCAGCGTCTCCGCCTCTATCAGCGCCCCGAGCGCGGCCTCCAGCTGCGCCACGCGCATCATCAGCGTGCCCCTACCGTCGCTCAGGGCGTGCTCGGCGAGGTCCGCCGCGGCCGAGAGCCTTTGGGAGGACGCCGGGTCCGCCGTCGAGGCGCCGCGGGACTGGGCGCGCGCGCGCGCGGCGCGGCCCGGGAGCACCGCCTCGAGCCGGTGGACTCGCTCGAGGAGCGGGACCGGCTGCGCCGCCGGGGAGGGAGCGGCGCCTTCTCCGCCTCCGTTCGCGGCAGCGGCAGCAGCAGATGCAGAGGCTGCTGCTACCGTGGAGAAGGCCGAGACGAAGGAGCACTCGGATTTCGGCGTCCCAAACTCCTCCTCCTCGTCGTCGTCGCCGTTCTCCGCTGCCGCTGCCGCTGCCGCCGCGGGGGGGGGGGCTCCTCGGGGAGGGATCGCGATCGGCGGAGGCAGAGCCCTCGCGGCGGGCCGCGGAGCTGCTGCGCCCATCTCCGCGTCGGCAGAGGAGGCCGCGGCGGAGATGGAAGCGGCTGCGGGAGCGCCGCCGCCCCTCTTTACGGGCAGGGGCAGGCTCTCCTCCCCCTCGACCTCGACGACTCGTCTCCGGCTCGTCCCTCCCTCCCATTCCCCTTCCTCCTCTTCCTCGCCTTCCTCGGCGATGCCCCCCCTGTCCCCGCCCTTGTGCCTCCGCCCTTCCCTCGCGGCCTCGGCGGCCTCGACGGCGGCGAGCAGGATGGGGTCCTGACGTTTTTCGAATCGATTTCATGAAAGTGAGTTTTTTTCTCTTCCCGTTTGCTGAGTTTTTCGTCTTTTTCTCTCGTGACCAACCCTCTCTCCCTCTCGCCCCCCCCCAAAAAAAACAAAAACGACCGCAAAAACAAATCCCCTCTCACCTGCCACGGCCCCGAGTCGTCCAGCAGCGTCGCGGCCGACTGCCCGCCCAAGTACTCGGGCAAGTTCTCCGGGGCCACCCACCGCAGCAGCGCCGGGCCGAAGTCGCGAGGGCAGACCTCGACCTTGGCCTGCGTGCGCGCGTCGAGCATCGGCTTGATGAAGGCCCAGATCGCCTTGAACACGCCCGGGGCGTTGATGATGCAGGTGTGGCCCATCATCTCCGGGAAGTTGTCCTGGTCGACGCTCATGACGCGCGTCAGCATGCGCTTGACGTCGCCCGTGAGGTGGCGGAGGCCGACGCCCCTGACGTCGAGGACGCCAAAGGTCTGGTCGATGTGCCGGCCGGCGGCGAGGGAGCACGCGGGGAGGATGTAGTTGGCGCAGCGCTCGTACTCCTGGACGTGGAACTTGAGCATCCCTGCGTTTTTGGGGTTTTGGATTGAGTGAGGGGGTCGAAGGAGAGCGAGAGAAAATACGCGAGGGGAAAAAAGGTGAGTTTTTTCCTTTTTCCTTTGCGAAAAAAAAAACTCGGCGACGGGGGGGGAAAGGAAAGAAAGGGAAAACAAAAAACAGAAAACCCAACTACTCACGGTCCTCCGTCGTCACCTCCAGCAGCCTCCGCATGTCGATCGACCCCACGTGCTGAATATAGACCGGTCGCCCGAGCCGGTCAACGCGGTGGTATCCCTGAGGGTAGAGCGACACGAACGCGTCGCGCTCGTGGAAGTGGAACTCGGGCAGCTCAGCGTCGACGCCAAAGTCCTCGCGCCAGCGCACGTGCTTGTCCCACATCTCCCTGGCCCTGGCCAGGTCGTGCTGCCTGGCCCGCAGGAAGCGCCTGAGCTTGTAGTCGTCGGTATGCGGCGGCAGGGTCTTCCCGGGGGGCAGCGAGGCCAGGATCGAGTCCTTGAACTCGCTCAGCAGCCGCGCCTCGGCGTCCAGGGTGAGGCCCCACTCGCGCTCAAAGGCCTCTTCCTCCTCCTCGGGGCTCAGGTGGGCGACGCCGCCGTGGCCGTCCGCGGCGGCGGAGGCGAGGAGGAGCTCGTCGGCCGGGATGCCGGACTTGTGCTTGCGGAGGTGGGGGTGCGGGCCTGGAGTTTTTTTTTTCCCGAGGTGGGGGAAGAAGGGAGGTCGAGGTTGGAAGAGAGTGAGAGAGAAGGAGAAGAAAAAAGGGAAAGCGGGTCGATCGGTCCATGGGCGCGAACGGGCACCTTTCTCCTTCTTTCGTCTTTTCCCCTGGCTGGCCGCTCTCTTGCCTTCAACTTCTTGCGCGACATGGAAGAGGGTCTTCGTGCGGTCAAGAGGGAGCCGGCGAGGCCGCGAAGAGACGGAAGAAGAGCGAGAGAGAACGAAGCCCATGACGACCGAGAAGAGAAAAAACTGCCATCGATTTGTCCCTCAACTCACCGCTGTGCGACGACCGCCGCCTCGAGAGCCTCCCGAGCCTCTCGGTCAGGCTCCCGTGCCTGGGCTCGGTGCCGCCGCCCCCGCCGGCGCTGGAAGTCTCGCTGGACGCGGAGTTGCGGCGCATGAGGCCCGAGGCGGTGCGGGAGGGGCTGAGCCCGCGGAGGAGAGAGGCCGAAAGTGCACTTGACGAAGAGGAAGGCATTGTTTCTTTTTTTCCGTTTTCTCTCTCCCTCGTGTCTGCACAGCTACGACTCCGTTTTACCGCTCGGCCGAGGAGGGACGGTTGCCCCGGTCGATCTCCTCTTGTCTCTGGGATGCGGGAGAGAGGGGGTTCTTGAGCGAGAGAGGAGCAGAGAGAGAGAGAGAGACCTCTGCTGCCCTCGTCTTTTTTTGTTCCTTGTGTTCGAACAACAACAAAAAAACTCTTCTCTCTCTCTCTTGCACTCCTCGATCCTCATTCTTAGATGCCTCGCCCGCGGCCGTGTGCTTCCGCTTAGCGAGTAACCTGTATTCCCTTGTTTTCCATGTCCAGCGCCTAGAGAACGCATAGGATATGGCATCCAAGCTGCCGTCGCTCTACGCCGGAGCGGCGGCGAGGCGGGAAGCGCTCTGGAAGAGAGGAGCGCCGTTCTCGTCGTCAACATCGTTCTCGTCTCGACCTCCTCGGCCTCTTCTTCTGCCGACCGACGCCGCCGCGCTCTCCCTCGCGCACGGCCCCTCCGCCCCGGCCCTCGTCGATTCCCTCACGGGCCGCGTCACGACCTTCTCGGGCCTCGAGGCGACGGCGCGGGCCACGGCGGCGGCCCTGAGGTCGCGTGTCGATTTCGACGACGGGAGCAAAAACGTCGACCCGGCGACGGGCGCGAGGGCGGCCGGCCCGCGAGTCGCCGTCCTCGGGCGGCCGTCGCCCGGCTTCGCCGCAGCGCTCTGGGGCGTCTGGGCGGCCGGTGGGTGCGCTGTCCCGCTGCACCACGAGCTTCCGGCGAGGGCGATGGCGGCGTCGCTGGCCGACGTCGGGGCCTCGGCGATCCTCCATCCTCCCCCGCCTCCTCCGGGCAGCTCCGGCGGCGGCGGCGGGGGAGGCGCCGCTCCTTCCTTCGAGGCCCGCGTTCGAGCCCTCGCGGAGCTCGCCGCGGAAACGAGGGACGCCAACGGGGGGTTGCTGCCGGGGGGCGCGCCCGCGTGCCTCCCGTGGGCGGCGCTCCAACGAGGAGGAGGAGGAGGAGGAGGAAGAGGAGGAGGAGGGGACGAGCCCCGTCGAGCGCCATCGCCGCCCGCTCCCTCCTCCGCTCCTCCCGCTCCCTCCCCGCCCGTCGCCGCCGGCGACCGGGAGGACCCGTCCCTCCTGGGCGCCCTCGTCCTCTTCACCTCGGGCACCACCGGCCGCCCGAAGCCCGCCCTACACACGCACCGCTCCCTGCGAGCGCAGGCGGGCTCCCTACGCGAGGCGTGGGGGCTCTCCGGGGGCGACCTCGTCCTCAACTGCCTGCCGTGGCATCACGTCCACGGCCTCGTCAACGCGCTGGTGGCCCCCCTGGCGGCCGGGGCGGCGGTGGAGGTGGCCGGGGGGTTCTCCCCGGCAGCGGCCTGGGAGTCGCTGTGCCGAGGGAGGAGAGGAGGCGAGTTTTCTTCCTCCCTCGGAGAGGATCCTCCTCTTTCTCTCTCTTCTTCCTCTTCTTCTCCTTCTTCTTCTCCCCATTTTGCGCTGCCCTTCTCCCGCCCCGTCTCCATCTTCATGGGAGTTCCGACGATGTATTCGCACCTGCTGACGGCGCTCGAATCCGAAAGAAGAAGAAGCGGGAGCAGCGGAAACGGAGACGGAAGCAGAAGCGGAGACGGAGGCCGCACGCGAAGCGAAAGGACAGCGAGGAAAGCGCTTCCTTCCCTCGAAGAGGGCGCGCGCGCTGCCGCGGCTCTTAGGCTCTCGATCTGCGGCTCCGCGGCGTGCCCAGTGCCGCTCGCGAGGCGCTGGGACGAGCTCGTGGAGCGAGGGAAGAGGAAGAGGGGAGCGAAAGAGGAGGAGGAGAGCGCGAGTCATCCTCCGTCGTCGGCGACGACGGCGTCTCTTTCTTCTTCCTCCTCTTCTCCCGCTTCTCCCGCTCCCTCTTCCTCGCTCCTCGAACGCTACGGCATGACCGAGGCGGGGATGATTCTGGGCCAGAGCCTGGAGGGACCGAGGGTGAGGGGGGTCGTCGGGAGGCCGATGCCCGGCGTCGAGGTGAAGCTTCGACGGAGCACGGCAGAAGAGGAGGAAAGGGGGGGCGGCGGCGGCGAGGAGGAGGAGGAAGAGAGGGTCGACTCCCTCGAGGCGGTCCGGAGCCGCTCCTCTCCTCTCTTGCCCGCGGCCGCGGGGGAGCTCCTGGTGCGCTGGCCCGGGATGTTCTCCGCCTACTGGGGCCGCGAGAAGGAGACGAGGGAGGCGTTTCTCGAGGAGGAGGACGAGGGAGCGCGCGAGGGAGGGAGGTGGTTTGCGACGGGCGACGTCGCGCTCCGCTCCGCCCCTTCCCCGACCTCTCCCTCCTCCTCCCCCTCCTCGGCCTCCTCTCCCCCTCCTCTTTCGGCCGGAGGGGCCGCCGCTGCCGCCTCCCCCTCGAGCGGCAACGACTATCGCCTCCTCGGCAGGGCCTCGGTCGACATCCTGAAGGTCGGCGGCGAGAAGGTCTCGGCCCTGGAGGTCGAGGACGCGCTCCTGGCGCACGGCGGCGTCGCCGAGGCCGCGGTCGTCGCGGTCGACGGAGGGGACAGGGGAGACGCCGTCGCGGCCGCGCTGGTGGCCTCGCGCCCGCTCTCGCTGCCCTTGCCGACGCTCGCCGAGCTGCGGGCGTTTGTCGCAGAGGTCCTCCCGAGGGCCGCGCTCCCCTCTAAGGTCGTTTTCGTCGACGCGCTACCGAGGAACGCGATGGGCAAGGTCGACAAGAGTAGGGCCAGGGAGGAGGCGTTCGGGAGCGGCGGCGGCGGTGGCGGCGGCGTGTGACGCTCGACAGCAAGGGAAGGAGCCTGAGAATGCCCCTCTCTCCCTCGCTCGCTCGCTCTTTCTTTCTCCTCTCTCTGATTTATGAGCTTCGCGATTCGAGCGCGTGTTCTTTTTTTTTGTAAAAGTAAAACAGCTGGGAAGTGCAGGACGTGAGAAATGTTGGTCACTTTCTCTCTCTCTCTCTCCCTCTCTCGCGCGAGATTTTGACGGCAGAACACAAAACGAAGAAGCGAGAGCGAGAAGCGAAAAAGAAAAAAAAACTCGAGCGGAAACAAAAAACTTCAAAGAACCAAGGATGGACAAGCGGGAGAAGGCCAAGGCGCTCGACGCCAAGGCCAAGAAGAAGAGCGCGAGCTCCGCCGCGAGCAAGGACGAGAAGAAGAAGGACAAGGTAAGAGAGGAAGAGAATGGGAGAAGCGATGGAAAGGAGGAGCCGACCGATGCGATTGGTTCCAGCGGTGGCGACGACGGCTGGACTCCGATTCCGAGTCTGCTCTCCGCGAGAGCCGGAGACTTTGCTGCATCCTTCGTTGCTTCGTGTGGATGTGCCGCCCTTGTGCCGTCACGCTGAGCGTTTGCGTTGCACAAAAAAAGAGACGAGACAGCGCAGAAACAGACCGACGGCGAGAGAGAGAAGCTTGACAACGCTCTCCCCGACTCCCTTCCTTCTCTCTCTTTTTTCCCCTCTTTTTCTCTCTCGACCTCATGTCTTCTCCCTCCCTCCCAACCCAAAACGAACGGACACAAAAAAAAACAGGCCGCCTCCTCGGCCACCTCCGCGACCTCCCTCGCCCAGCTCCGCGGCCAGCCCAAAAAGGGAGCCGGGGGCAAGGAGGAGAAAGCTCCCGGCGGCGGCGGAGGCGAGCGAGGAGGGAAAGCTTCCCGCGGTGGCGGCGGCGGCGCTCTCCCGAGCGAGGCAGGAGGAGGAGGCTACCTCGGCGACATGGACCTCCCGCCCTCGGACTCCGAGTCCGACGACGCCACCGACCCCTCGGCCGCCGAGGCCAGGAGGGCCGAGCGCGACCTCGCGGCGCTGTCGCTCGCCACGGCCAAGGACGCCAAGCGCGCCGCCGAGCGCGAGCGCAAGGCGAGCGAGAAGATGGTCCGCGAGAAGCAGGCCGCGCTCCGCGATGACGACGACTCGGTCTTCGACGTCTCGTTCGAGCGCGTCGGAGGCGCTGGGGCGGCCGCTGCAGGGGGGGCCGCCGGCGGGGCGGCGGACGACGTCGGGGGCACCGTGAGCGCGACGGACATCAAGGTCCAAAACCTCACGATCCGCGCCAAGGGCAAGGTCCTGCTCGACCGCACGACGCTGACCGTGACGGCCGGCAGGCGGTACGGCCTCGCGGGCCCCAACGGGAAGGGCAAGTCGACGCTGCTGCGCATGATCGCGCGCAGGCAGGTGCCGGTCCCCGAAGGGCTCGACGTGTTGCTGGTCGAGCAGGAGATCGTCGGCGACGATCGGACGGCGCTCGCGGCGGTCGTGGCAGCCGACGCGAAGCTGATGAGGCTCCGCGCCGAGGAGGCCGAGATCGCGGCGAGGGCCGAGGGAGAGGGGGGCGGAGGCGTCGACGCCGCGACCGCCGACGCCGACGGCGAGCGCCTCGCCGAGATCTACGAGGAGATGGAGCACCTCGGCGGCGGCGGCGCCGAGGCGCGGGCCAGCAAGATCCTGCACGGCCTGGGGTTCACGCAGGCGATGCAGAAGAGGGCAACGAGGGACTTTTCGGGCGGCTGGAGGATGCGGATCTCGCTGGCGAGGGCGCTGTACATCCAGCCGACGCTGCTGCTGCTGGACGAGGTGAGGGAGGAGGATGGGGAGAGGAGAAGGGAAGGGGGGAGAGAGAGAACTTTTTCAAGTCGCCGTCGTTTTCTCTCTCTCTCACCCTCGGAAAAAAAATTTCTGAAATCTTAGCCGACCAACCACCTCGACCTCCGCGCCGTGCTCTGGCTCGAGGAGTACCTCTCCCGCTGGAAGAAGTCGCTCATTGTGGTGTCGCACGACCGGGGATTCCTGAACGCGATCACGACGGACGTGATCCACCTCCACGATGAGCGGCTGCACTACTACAGGTGAGAGAGATTGTTCGAGTTTTTCCGGTTTTTTTTTTCGGGTTCTTTTTTTCCGGAGGGTTTTCTTTCTTTCTTTCTTTCAGCTCCTTCGCTCACTCCGAGACCCAAACCCAAACCTCTCTCTCCCCCCCTTTTCTCTCACACACAGGGGCAACTTCGAGTCGTTCGAGGAGATGTACGACCAGCGGCGGGCCGAGGCGAACAAGGCCGCAGACAAGTTCGACAAGGCGATGAAGGCCGCCAAACGGTCCGGAGGAGGGAAGGCGGCTCAGGAGAAGGTCGTCAAGGGCGCCAAGGCGGCCGCAAAGGGGAAAGGGGGAGGGGCGAGGGGCAAAAAAGGCGGGAACGACGACGATTTGGGCCCCTCTGCGTCGGGGAAGGACAACCCGGACGCGCCGAGGAGGTAAGATTTTTTTTTCCGGGGTCGAAACGAACGCCATAAAAAACGCCGAAGACCTTTTCTTACTCGCCTCGCGCGCTTCCACCCTCTCTCTTTCTCTCTCTCTCTCTCTCTCTCTCTCTCTCTCTCTCTCTCTCTCTCTCTCTCTCTCTCTCTCTCTCTCTCTCTCGGTCTGA
>Ga0315289_10005237_pt1 | contig 19202 bp, 17 predicted proteins | sample YL17G11_40_MG_FD_203452 | JGI IMG/M metagenome (GOLD analysis project Ga0315289, IMG submission 203452) | Sediment microbial communities from Yellowstone Lake, YNP, Wyoming, USA - YL17G11_40 | ecosystem: Environmental > Aquatic > Freshwater > Lake > Sediment | place: USA: Wyoming | collected...
TACCGCGCGTTCGGGCAGCAGACCGTGCTCAGCGGCAGCAGCCTCAACCGCTTCACCTGGATCGGCCGTCTTGGCTACTACCGCCAAGCTGATCCCGATGACTACTGGGTCAGAGCGCGCATTCCGCACCCGCGAACCGGAAGATGGTTGAGCCGCGACATCATGCGCCACGCAGGGAATCGATACGAGTATACTGGCGGTAATCCCGCAACGGCGATTGACCCTACGGGGTTGAAGGAATGTTTGCGCTGTGGCCCCGATATCACACGCGCTCTCCTGAGAGCGCTAGACTCGATACGGGCAAAGTTCGCCGCCCTGAGCCCATGGCAGGTGTTCAAACCGTGTAACGCATTATGGGTGCCAGGACCAGCCTTTGCCGCATGGGACTTAGAGGAACTGAAAACGCCGGGATCATGTGACACGGCGAATTGCCCACGGCCCAAGCTCCGCGGTGCCTGCTTCAATACGGTTCAAATTGGCGGAAGCAGTTGCTTTACCGCGTATTATGTCAATTATGTGGCCTTCGGACAGATGATGGCGCTGTGTCGCTGGCCGGAGTTGATGATGCGGTCGTTGCTGGAGGGTTATTTCTTCTTTAGGCACCCCCGCGACTTTCTTGGCCTTTCCGTCGCCAAGGCCTGGGGTGTTGCGGGGTATCATCTTTGGGGCGGTGCTGCACCGACCGCAGAGAACAAGCCTGAGTGTCGAGTCTGTAATGAGCAATGGGGTGTCAGCGGCGGCGGCTTCGAGGTTCATTGGACGGGAATGCCCGGTGAACCCTGGGCGACTTGAGCAGCGTGGTTAGACGAGAGCTGCTATTCTGCTGCGAGATAGACCCTGTGCGATACTCACGCAACTGGCGAATGGGTTTCTCGGGTGGCGGCGCAGTTGCGGCTCGGTTGCTTAGGGGCCATGTAGCGCGGGAGCACAGGCTATGAACGCAGGCAATGACGAACGATCACGGACCACTCATGCGCCCCTGAGCGCGAGTGCAACAGGCAGCTCAGTGATCGCCCTTATTGTGCTAGTCGTGGTGTTCACGTGGTGGCAGACTGTTGCTTTCATAGACGGCGAGCCCGCCTTAGATTGGTTCGTCCTTGGGCTGAGGTGGATGTTCCCGGTGATGGGCCTCGCAGCGCCGGTGCTGTCGGTCGTCGGAATTGTGCTGGCGGCCAAGGCGCTACTCAGGATCAGACACGACGGCCGAGCAAAGCTGCGCGAGAAAGCATTTGCTCTTGGTAGTCTGCTCGTTTGTGGCTTCTATCTGCTATGCATTACGCCTTCCATCCCCTGGCAAGTGACACGCAGGACGACAGGGGAGTGTATCGCCAATATTCATCAACTCGTGATCGCCCTTCAAATGTATGTGCACGATAATGACAATACGTTTCCCGAAGCGAGTGTGTGGTCTGATAGACTGAGGCCATACATTCGTAATGGCAAGGTGTTCGTCTGTCCTGCTGCGCCGAGCGTTCGCTCCGGCTATGCCTACAATCGTTCGTTAAGCGGCCGCAGGTATGCCTCCATCGAAGAGCCAGCTCTAACCGTGGCGATATTCGAAAGCGATCTCGGCTGGAATGCCGCTGGGGGACCGGGTATGCTGCCGAAACGCCCCCGGCATGACAATGACGACACGTATGGCTTCGCAGATGGTCATGTCAGATTCTTGCTGCGCAGCGAGCGCGGCCGTCTTCGGTTCTAATGAACTTTGGGTATGGCTGAGAGCGGCCACATCGCCTAAGGAAAGAAGGCGCCGCTACGAGACTGACAGGTTCGGGATCTGATCAACATGGGGAAAATGGCTGCTCGTCTTCGGCGAAACAGATATCTGCACTTGATTTCCGCTTCATGTCTGCTTGTCATTTCCGTGGTATGGGCGCTTAGGGGAATCCATGGCGACGCTGGTCTCCGGCCGGACGCGGGGTGTTGTGCACACCACACTTCACCGGGCATCATCGAACGGGCGGTGCTAACCGAAGTGAATGACAGCAAGGCGCATAGCGGGAGACAGCAAGAGCCCGCAAACTTGCGAGCATTGCTGTCTATTGTCCATCCCCTCGTCGGTGTGGATTTCATCCTGCCAGGCGAACAGCTCGGTATTGGCTATGAGGGCTTGGCGTCCTTACCAATATCGAGTTCCGAGCGGTTGATTCTGAAGACACATGACCGGTTCATCAAGGTGCACGGGCCAGAGCAACTGGTGGGCCATGTTGACATACGTTCGATGGACATGGCCTTGCGTTACGCTCGGCTCTTCACGTCGCCCGCGACTGTTTACAAGTTGTCTCTGCCTTGGTGGCTTGAGGTAGTACCGATCACGGCTGTGGATCGCCAATTCGTTTTTGGCAGAACGGGATGGGTTGACGGGCTGCGGCGAGGTGGCGCCTCGGGCTCTGAGTATCGGGAATATGGCATACTCACCGAGATGCAATGGCGCCAGTCGAAGCTGCAGCATCCGGAGGTCAAGCGCATCAGGGACGGTTTCGTCGTCACGCGGGCACTATTTCGATTATACTCCAAGCCAAACGAGGCTTCGACACACAACGTGTACGTCGTCGCCGAGACTATATCTCGTGACGGAAAGATCCGCAAGCGAGTCCTACGCAAAGTCCGTCTTGACCTTCAATTGGGGTTCAAGATTGAGGACCATTAGCACGAGAGCCCGTTCGCTCTGCGACGGAGCCAGGGTAGCTGGGTGCGGCGCTGGTCAGGCTAGCAATCGGCCGCGTTGTGCTTGTCAAGTGCCAATAGGAGACGCGCTGGAGCGTTCTGCGGGCCGCGATTTGGAACGGCCGGGGAGCGGGCCGCCGACCGGCGCCGCGCCGCAACGCCACAGATTCCCTGGCCGCAGACCGCGCCAGCCGCGATCCATCGGCATCAGCGCAATCACCGCAGGAATCATCAGCGCGGTCAGCGCATGGTTCCCGAGGCTTACCCCCAATATCAGCCATGCAAGGTAGAGATCACGTTCCCTCTGTTGTTGGCGCCACCGCAAAAGCAGCAGGATGGTGGCAAGCATGAAACAAGCATGGAGGGTGAAGACATCGGCCTCGGTGGTCACATCCCAGAAGGTGTACGAGAACGCCAGCGTTAGCGCGGCCAACACCGCCGCGATGCGATTGCCTGCTCCGAGCGGAGTCGAGGAGCGCATGATACGCAGACATACGAGAAAAAGAAGCGCTACCGCCAGGGCGCCCAGCACCGCCGCCATCAGGTTCAAGCGGTATGCCACGCTGCCGACAGGCAGCTACGAGAACAAGTGCCCGAGGAGCATGAACGTCGGATAGCCGGGGTTATGGCCGATGCCGAAGTGGTAGGCCGCGGTGATCAGTTCGCTGTTATCGAGCCAGTCGAAGGAGGGCCGCAGTGTGCGCAGGTAGACGGCGAGCGTGCCGACAAACAGGGCGAGCGGAATGAGCCAGGCGGCGAGGTCGCGGCGAGGTCGCGGCGAGGGCGTCGTGGATGAGAAATGTGGCACAACCTGTCCTGAGCTTGTCGAAGGAGCCGCCCCTGGCTGTGTTCATACCTGGGTGCGCGCTCGGCCTGTTCGGTGGACGTGGCAACGGACATCGCCTATATTCTTCCATATCAACTATGGCAGCCGCGTCCGCCTGAGCCAACCGCCCAAGGGCCTCCCGCGCAAGAGGCTAAATGTTTCCATCCCATCACCCGAAGATTAGATAAAGGCCCCGCCTTCGCACCTGCGCGGGCCGCGACAATCTAGTGCTGCGTCAAGGTTATTGTGACGACATGCCATGGTAGGGGCGTGATTCATCACGCCCGTTCCGAGGGGGCGCAATGCCCCTAGGCCCGGTGGGCCGGGGCGGCGGCAGGGCCTAGCCGAATTGCGCCCCTACACCGGAAATACGCATCAATATATGATTGACGCAGCGCTAGGACCTTTTGCCGCATGCGACAGCGCGCCGAAGACACAGGAAGAGCAGCGGTTATGAATTGCGCTAGACATTGCGGTCGCCAATTGCGCATCGCCCTGATCCAGGCCACTGGCGGCGATCCCCGCTCCTATGGTCTGCCCCTTGGCATTGGTTATCTCGCCAGCTATCTCGGTGCTCGCGCAGATACCGTCCCTGCATCTCTGGAAGTCTTGCCTACCGAAAGCGTGGCCGAGCTTCTCGATTTCAAGCCCCACATCGTGGGCATTGGTTCGGTCACCTCCTGTTTTCACCACGCCGCGCAGATGGCAACCCGGATCAAGCAGGCGCTTGGGGCGCGGGTCGTCGCCGGCGGCCACCATGTCAGCGCCTTGCCGCATCGCTTGCCGGATTGCTTCGACGCCGCGGTCATCGGCGAAGGCGAGGAAACGCTGCGCGAACTCGTGGCGGCCACTGCCCAGGGAGGGTGGACGCCCGAGGTTCTGTCACGCATCGCTGGCATCGCCTACCGAGACGGGCAGCGGATCGTCATCAACGAGCGCCGGCCCCTGATTGATCCCCTCGATTCTCTGCCCCATCCCATACGCACGCCCAATCCCACCCGTCCCGACGAGGCGACCATCTTCACCTCTCGCGGGTGCCCGTATCGCTGCGTGTTTTGCTCCTCCGCGCGTCACTGGCGCCGATTCCGCGCGTTTAGCGCCCACTATGTGGTGGCCGAGATCGAGGAAATCCTGGGCGCGCAGCCCGAGATCACCCAGTTCTACATCCTCGACGATCTCTTTATCGCCAACCGCGACCGCCTGCGCCACATGGTCGAGCTGCTGGAGGCGAAGGGGCTGAACTCGCGCCTCGCTTTTCGCGGCTTCGTGCGCTCGAACCTCGTGGATGAGGAATGCTGCGAGTTGCTGCGGCGAATGAACTGCCGCGAGGTGCGCTTCGGCGCCGAGTCCGCATCCCCGCGCATTCTCGATCAACTCAAGGTCGGCACCGCGTCGGTGGAGGACCACCAGCGCTGCATAGACCTCTGTCGCAGCTACGGCATCGCCGTCAGCGCCTCTTACATGGTGGGCAATCCAAACGAGACGGAAGATGATCTCCGCCTCACTTACGACTTCATCCTGCGCAATGAGGGCAAGGCCGGCGTCGAAGGCTTCTACCTGGCGACTCCCTTGCCCGGCACCCCGCTGTGGGATGACTGTCTGCGCCGCGGCCTGGTGAGCGAAGAGATGGACTGGACGCGACTCAACCTGTCCTTCGATAACCCCGATTTCGACTGGGGCGATTTTGTCTATGTTAATGACGCGATGCCGCGCCAGCGCTTGGTCGAGAGCCTGCGCAACCACGGTCTGCTGCTTCGCGGCGAGCTCAAAGTTGAAGTGGGACCGGGTGAAACGCCCGAGGCTGGTTTCTTGCATCTCGACGTTAGGCCCGGCCATCACGTCGAGTATGTGACCAGCGCCGTCTCGCTGCCATTCCCCGAGGGCAGCGTATCCCACATCTACACCCGTCACTGCCTGGAGCATCTGGCACGGTGGGAGGGCGAGCGGTTCATCGCTGAGTGCTGCCGGATTCTCCGCCCCGGGGGAACCATCCACATCATCGTGCCCAACATGGCTTTCCACGTTGAGCAGTTCTATCGCGGAGATCGCGCGCACGCCTGCGCCGGCTTCTGGGGCTGGCAGCGCCACGAGCACGACCTGCATAAATGGGGCTACTGGTGGGAGACGCTCTCTGACCTGCTATCGCTGACCGGTTTTACCTGCGTGCAGAACCTGACCGCCGGCCCCCAGTCGCGCGACCGCAGTGACATGCATCTCGAGGTCTCGGCGGTCAAGCCGGCGAGCCCGATCGCGCTCAGCAGCCACGCCGAGCAACCACAGCCGCGTCGGAAGGCCCTCAGCGTCGCCGCTGTGAGCGCGCTCATCGCCCCCGATTCCCGTTAAGCCGTACCGCCGCGCGGTCCACGTGCGCCCTCGGGGCGCGCTGGGTCAACCGTGCGTCGCACGCCTGCCCTGACCCGTCCCGAAAGGACTCGAACGAGCCTCTCGAACGGCGCCGCGCGCCCTGCTCCTCGCCGCGAGTGAATCTTGCTGAAGGGAAGTCCCTGCTGGAAGATAGAATCAAATGTCGCTTGCCGGCAGACGGAGGGTACTACATGCTCTCGATGACCACCGACTACGCCAAAGACACCGGAGATCCCTCGCCCTACCTCAAGCACATCGCCGAGGCCGGGTTCTCGCACATCCACTGGTGCCACCATTGGAATACGGACTTCCTGTACTCGAGATGGGAAATCGAACAGATCCGAAAATGGCTCGGCGAGTACGGGCTGCGCTTGCTCGACCTGCATGGCTCAGCGGGCAATGAGAAGGACTGGGCATCAGCCGAGGAATACCAGAGGCGGGCCGGTGTCGAGCTTGTCAGAAACCGAATCGAGATGACTGCATTTCTGGCGGCGGACGTGGTGATCATGCACGTGCCCCATGACCCCGAGGCAGTGCCGGTGCGGCGATCCTTGGATGAGCTTGAGCCCTTCGCCGCGCAACGGCAGGTGCGGATCGCGATAGAGAACGGCAGCTTCGAAGCCATCGGAAAGCTCCTCTCTGAGTATGACCCCCAGTACCTTGGCTTGTGCTATGATTCCGGTCACGGCAATAAAGATGGCGATGGATTGGACCGCCTCGAACCCCTCAAGCACCGCCTGATCTCCGTGCATCTCCACGACAACGACGGCAGTGGTGACCAGCACCGGCTCCTGTTTTCGGGCACCGTGGACTGGCAGCGGCTTGCTCGCATCATGGCCGAGTCAGCCTACGCCAAATGCGTGAGCATGGAAGTGTCAATGGGCCGCTCGGGGATTGCGGATGAGATGGAGTTCCTCAAGCACGCGTTTGAAACCGGGACCACCTTTTCGAAGATGATCGCGGAGTGCAAACGCGCTTGAACCAGCAAGTGCCCGGCATCGCGCGCCGCCGCCGGCTTGACGGCGCCAATCCTACTTCGCCGGCAGCGCTTTCTCCATCCACTCCTTGAGCGGTGTGAACGCGCGCTGGTCCGCGTCCGCGGCGACCATCTGGGATCGAAGGGCGCACGAAGCGCAGGAGCGTCTTCCCTGGCTCGCCCCGCGGCTGATCAGCCCGATCCACCGCCCGGACCCACTGCGGGCGAAATAACGTCCCCCAGCTTGTCAGCTTAAGTGACCGTTCTCGCCCACCGATCAGCCTTGGCCCTCACTTGGCGCATGGAATGACACATTAACGGGTGGGGCCGGTCCAGGGCCATTCGCGCCTCCGCGGCGGGCCGGCGACCCGAGAGCCGGGCACTCACTCGTGGCCGGCTCCATTGATGCAAGCAAAGGTAGTGGGTATGGGTGATTACGGATGGGCCTTCGTAACCGGGGCCCAGCTCGCCTTGGGCATGCTGGTCATCGCCGCGACCATGACCGCGCTGCTCGGCCGCTGGGTAACCGCCAACGAGACCTGGCTGGGCATGACTGCGCGCGGGGCGTGCGTGATGGGGGTGGCGGTCGTCGCCTTGCGCCACTTCGGGACGGTCTGGTATTGGCTCATCCTGGCGCTGGCTTTGCTGCCCCTGGCCGATATTTGCCTGGGCACGAGCATCACCGGCGCGTGGCTGATGTGGCGCAAGCAACAGGTGCTGGCCGAGGCGATCACTGATGCCGCGGCCAATCCCGCCAACTCCGTAATCAGGCTCGCGCTGGCGCGGGCGCTGCTGGACACAGGCCAGATTGAGGCAGGCCTGGCGAACCTCGATCAGGCCTCCGTTTTGGCGCTAGACGACGGCTCCCCGCGCATGGGCGACTTCGTGGCTGAGGCGAAGCGAGAGTTCGTGCGTTACTGTCCGCACTGCAATCACCCCAACCCGCGCGAAGCGCACGCCTGCCGCCGCTGCATCCGCGCCCTGACCGATAATGGCGCGCTGCGCGCCTGGCTATCGCTGTGCCGCCCCGTGCTCCTGCGCCTGCGTCGCAGCGCCATTCCGCCGCCGCGTGCGCATGAGACCAACTCGACGCGCCCAGCCTAGCCGCCTGACAGCACCCCCGCCATCCACTCCTTGAGCGGCGTGAACACCCGCGCGGGCGCATCCGCGGCGACCAGCGGATCGAGGTGGGCGTAAGTCCCCGGCGGATCAATCGCGTGCACCTCCGCCTTGCCCTTGAGGGAGGCGACGTAATTCTTCAGCCCCTGGGCAAAATCATAGCCCGTTGCGTTGGCGAGGAACGCGATCACCGGCAAGTCCATATCCTTCTGGTGCTTCAGCCCCATCGCCGGCAGATCGAGCATCGCGTTGCTCGCCTTGCCCATATCCAGCATCAGCGCCAGCGGCTGATACCACTCCGCCGCGCCCCGGCCCGCGGTCAGCGCCTTGCATAGCGCCCCCGCGTCGGTCACCTCTCCGCACTGGTCATAGCTGATCCACCCCAGCGGCGCATCCGGTCGGTCCGGATCGGCCTCCGCCAGCCGCCCGCAGCGACACAAAGCGTGGACCTTGAAATCGGTGTCAATCGCAACCCCGAACAGCGCCAGGTTGGTCAGCGGCGACGTCACATTGGTCATCTTCTGCACGAAGGACGCGATAATGCTCGGCCCCTCGGGTTTGCGGCTGGCGGCGATAATGATCAGTTCGCTCGTGATTCCCAGCTGCGGCAGCTCCGGCGGAAAGACGACGCCGTCGTTGATCTGCTTCTCGCCCTCCGCAATTCGCTTTTCAATGTCCGCCCCGCCGTGCGCGCCCCATACCGAGCCGTCGAAAAGAATCAGCCCGCGCAGATCCTTGTACGCCGGCCGGCCATCTGGCAGCTCATAGGCGCCGCAACTCTGCGTCATCATCGCCCCCAGCGAATGCCCGCCCAGGAAAATGTCCTTGATCCCGCGCGCCTGAATCTGCTTCACCACCTCCGCGATGTCGTTGAGGTGCGTCGGCAGGCCCCAGTATCTCAGGAAGGGCACGTCCGCCGGCTTTATCTCCTTGAAGTCTTTTCCCATGTAATGCGTGCCCGCCTTCATCATATTGCCGGTCTTCAGCGCCTCGTCGGTGCCATTGTGGTCCTCCAGATGATTGGAGCGCCGATCCACCGCCCAGACCTCGACCCCGGCGTTCTCCGCCAGCCAGCGGCCGATGATGTCGAACGAAGGCGCGCCCCCGCCGTTGCCAGGAATCAGGATGACCGCGACGCTTGCGGTCTTGCCCTCCGGCGCGTAGCGCAACACGCCCAGCTTGTTATGCTCTGGCGGCGTGTTGGGCTCGACCCAGCCCGGCAGCTCCAGGTACTCGCTGCTCACGTTCGCATGCGCGGACACACACGCGCCGAGCAGCGCGATGGTCAGGCAGACAGGCAGTCTGATCCTCACTTCGCATCCTCCTCAGATCTTGTGCTAGCTCCATCGTGCACAGCCGCAGCCGCGGCGGCTGCGGCGACGCACGCCTGTTATTCTATCTCAAACGCCACACTCACGCCAGCAGTTATCGGGAATGTGCCGAGGGCGATCTCGGGCTCCTCGGCAACGGCCTGAGGCGGCACATAGGCCACGGCCTGGGACATCATTGACTCCCGCCGGGATTGCCACCACCCGTAGCGGCTCGGATAGTCGGATGTCGTCTCGCTGATGGATTTCACGCGCACGATCCTCACGCCCATGGCATCCGCGATCTGCTTCGCCCGCTCCCGCGCATTGCGCGCAGCCATCTCGCGCGCCTGCCGCCGGTACTTGCGGATATCATTCACGCGGAACTCGACATCGCTGATGTTCGTGGCGCCCGCCGCCATGCAGGCATCTATCAACTGCCCCAACTTCGCCAGGTCGCGCACATTAACGGTGACGAAGTTGTCGCCGTGATAGCCGATGATGGTGCGCCGGTCCTCGGGAAGAGCATAACTCGGTCGCAGGTTGCAGACACTCGTGGCAAGATCCCTGCGCGAAACGCCTTTCCTGCGCAGGGCGATCATGATGTGAGCGATGACGCGGTCGGCCGCGTCCTGCGCCCGGGCCGCCGACTTATCCTGCGTCAGCACACCCACCTCGAAGTAGGCCAGGTCCGGCTGCACCTTCACTATGGCGTTGGCGTTTACCGAGATTGTTGGCGGCGCCAGCTCCCGTGCCGCCGACAGGGTCTGACTGCGCACCGCCGCGGCAGTCGCCCTCGGCGTCTGAACTGACCACACGATCGCGGTGATGACAAGCGCCACCGCCAGGACAATGATTACCACCGCGCTTAGCCTTTGTTCGCTCCTCATGACACTTTCCCCCTTTCCCGGTAGCGGAGAGGCATCTGCCGTGGGTTTGACCGCTTCGAGCAGCGAAACGTTCCCTCCTCGACCGCCATCTCGCGCTTGCCCGCCGGATTCGCCGACCGCCTTATCACTCCCTGTTTCCCGCTACGTGCCCCGCAAGCAGGGAGCTGCAAGTCGAGCTCCAAGTCAACGGTGTACCCGCCCAACTGGCTGGCGGGGCGGTGGAGCCCCAGGGCGATGAACGTGACCGCCCATTACCACTCACAGCATGACGCCGACCTGACGGCCGAGGTGCTCGCCGAGGCGTTCACCGCCTCGCATTCTCGCATTGGTCCCTCTTTCTCTCTGCGCCCTCTCCGGATTTCCCATCCCCTCTGTCGCCCGCGTCCCTCTTCCTCTCTGCGCAATCTGCGCCATCTGTGGATTTCCCATCCCCTCTGTCGCCCGCGTCGCATTGACTCCAAGGACGCGATGGGCTAATCTGTACTTGCGAGGAGCGGGCTGGACGGCCGCCCTGAGCTTAGTCGAAGGGAGGAAAGTCCGGACTCCACAGGGCAGGGCGCTGGGTAACGCCCAGGAGGGGCAACCCTACGGAAAGTGCCACAGAAAATACACAGCCCTGCGTAGCCTCTTGTCCGCCATAGCCTTGGCGAAGGCGGATGGCGAAGCAGGGCAACGGTGAAAAGGTGTCCCGACTTGTCGGGATCCCGGTTGTGCGATCTGGAGTGCGGTGATTCATCGCCGCTTTCCGTCGCGTGGCCGGGACGGTAAGAGCGCACCGCCTCGGTGGTGACACCGAGGGCATGGCAAACCCCGCCCGGAGCAAGGCCAAATAGGAGGCATATGCGGTGGCCCGCCGCCAGCCTCGGGTTGGCCGCTGTCGAGCTTCACCGCTTGTCGGGCGCGTGGTCTCCAGACCGCGCGATATGTAGGGCGGGGCCTCCTGGCCCCGCCACGAAATCCGGTATGGTGGTGAGGCCGACGAGGAGCCGGGTAACCGGCTCTCCAGAGAAATGGCCGCCCCCGACAGAATCCGGCTTACAGGCCCGCTCCTCGCTCTCTTGGGCGCGCGGTCCTACAGACCGCGCGGGATGTGGCACAACTTGTCCCTTCGCTGCGCTCAAGGCAAGCTCTGAGCCTGTCGAAGGAGCCGCCCCTTGGCCTGCATAGCCTCTCGTCCGACATAGCCTTGGCGACGTCGGATGGCGACGCAGGCTCGGCTGCCAACCGAATCATCACGTAGCGTAGCCGCCCCCGGCTGCGAATCCTGACCCGCCTCACTCCGCCCGAATCCGCCGGTCCGTTTGTCGCCATTCCGCACAATGCCCGACAGTTGGGGTATTATAGGCCCGCTTTTCGGCGCCATTCTGGGTGCCTTCCCGTCTGAAGGGTCGACCTCCATTGGCCTGACTTCTTCTGGCTGTGGGCGCCCCGCCAGCGGCACGATAAGTGCCCCACTCGAAGGGTACAGGTCCGATACTGGCGAAGCGTTGCTCACCTAGTCCGTAGGCTGCCAACCACTTCACCGGTGCCTACGCTGTCGTGGCTGAGCCATAGCGGACCACGAGTGGAGGTGTGAACGCGATGGTCATCCTCCGTCTGGAGATCGAGGACCTCCGTGGCATGCGCTCCTTGACTCTCTATCCTGCTCCAGGCAAGAACACTCTCATCGGTCCGGGCAACTCGGGGAAAACCGCGGGCCTCGAAGCCTTGCGGCTCCTAGAACTCTAGATACTCGGGGAACCGTTAACCTCCATGCGTCGCAGTGTCCTCTGGTAGCCGTCATTCCCTTCCGCCGTGCTCGCGCAGCATTCTGACCACCGTCTCCGCCTCCTCTCCTCTCCTGTAGACAGCCCTCTCTTGAGCTAGACACAGTGGCGTCTTACGGTCTCCGTTCAGGGCGTTCACATCCGCCCCCTTGGTCAGCAACAACTCGACCATCTCCACCTGTAAGTTGCTCGCAGCCGTGTGCAGCGGGGTCCGGCTACTCTCGCCCTCCCTGCCGTTGACGCTTGCACCGTGAGCCAGCAGCCAATCGACCACCTCGATCTCGCGCGCGTCGACTGCTTTGTCCAGCAAGCTTGGCCTACTGGTGTCAGCACCGTGAGCGTACAATGCTTCGGCCACATCCAAGCGCTTCTCAGCTAGGGCAGCCCTCAGCGGTGTCTCGCCCTCTTGGTTCACGGCGTCAACGTCCGCGCCGTGGGCGAGGAGCATTTGCGTTGCCTCCTCCGGGCCGCTCCTTACCGCCCAATGCAGAGGCGTGTCTCCGAGATGATCGCCCCTGAACGTGTAGGCAGTCTCCCCCGGGTGCTTCTGATTCACGTCGACACCGCGCTCGAGAAGCAGCCGCACCAACGTCACTGGCCCATTCTCCGCTGCGACGAACAGCAAAGAGGGGGCGTCACATAGCCAGCTAAGCCGCGCCGGGTCGTCCCGATCCCGAACTACGGTCCCTTCTTGCTCCGCAAGGTCTGTGGCGCCGCCCAACAGCAGAAGTGCCGCGCATTGCGTCATCCGCGCTCGGGACCGGGCCGCAGGGAAGGTATTTGATAGGGCCGACTCTATCGCGAGGAACAGGGGTCTCAACCCCCCATCTGTACGCGCGTTGACATCAGCGCCAGCCGCGATGAGGGCTTCAACTACCTCAGGGCAGGCCTCGCTTACAGCATAGTGAAGGAGGCTCCGTCCCCTCAAGTGCGGCTGTGTCGGCCCGGGATCCCCCTTGGCACTGAGGTCGGCGCGTGCTCCGGCAAGCGCCTTGACCATGTCAGCCCGCTCGCTCCGCACCGCGCCGAATAGCGGCGTCCACCCATTTGCGTCGCGCGCGTTGACGTCGGCGCCGGCAGCAAGAAGCTCCTCCACGACTTCGACATGTGGGTCGAAGGCCTCCGCAGCACGACGCAGCGGCGTCCACCCATCTGCGTCGCGCGCATTGACGTCGGCGCCAGCTGCAGCAAGCAGCCGTACCACTTCGACGGATTCGCGGACCGCAGCCCAGTGCAGTGGGGTGCCTCCATATTCATCCTTAGCATTAACCGCCGCCCCGCTCGCCAGAAGAGCCTTTACTGCTGCGGGGTCCTGCTTAGCGACCGCCTCGTGAAGCGGTGTGTCCATGGGCATTCCTCCTTGGATGCTGATCTTAGGCATTGACCTGACGTCCTCGGACGAACTGGACCGACTCGCGTAGTCGACCGGGGCCGAGAACATTCAGAAACGAACAGAAAGAGATCGCCTTCTTGTGCTACTCCAGTACCCGAGTCACCCGATAGAGCACAGTTCCAATATCACGCGACTTTCGCCTCCTTCGGTCTGCGCGGGCCTGCGGCAGCGCTCACGGCCGCTCGCCAGTATTCAAGACTGGAGTCTCGTTCGACGGGCTAGAATCGTCTCCCTGGTGCCGAAACGGACCTCATCTCGGGGTGAACGTTCAGGGGCCTCTTTGCCCGCAGGCATGGGCTCGCGTCATGCCCAAGCGTCCCCAACCGCCGGATTGCGCCCACATTCCGCCCTCTGCTCGCTTGACTTCCTTCGCTTCATAAGTGATGAATGAGGCAACAGAACGCGCGTTACAGGAGGGCTACGTGCCAGTCACTCAGGCGCAGGAAGACGAGGCGGTTCAGGGCCAGGAAGAGGCGGAGTCAGAAACGGCAACCGCCTTCGATTCAGCCGTCAGTGAGTTCCTCGCGTATCTCAAGGGCTACCGCCAGCCTGCCCTGAGCGAAGTCGAACGGGTACTCGCCGTGGACGGTCGGGGCGTATCGGATTGACCTGCGCGAGTTCCGGGAGTTCCTGCTGGAGCGGGAGAGTCGGGTACCTTCGCCTCCGGAGATCACCAGGCCGCAGGTGGTGGCCTGGGGTCTGTCTCTGAAGGTGGCTAGGTCCCTTCGGGATGGCGTTGCCCGTCCCACCGGGACGGCAGAGCCACCCAAGGGGCCGCCATGGCGGTCCGACAAGTCGGACTTAGCCAGCATGAAGCCTTTGACGATCAGACGCAAGTACGCGTGCCTGTCGTCCTTCTTCGGATTCCTCCAGGACATGGGCCATTGCAACAGCAACCCCGCCCGCCGACTGCCTCTGCCTAAGGTCTCCAGGAACCTGCCCACCGTGCTGTCAGCCGAGCAGGTGCAACAACTGCTCGCGGCAGCGCAGACTCCCGACCGCAGGCTCTTGGTCATGCTGTTGCTTTCAACGGGCTTGCGCCGCAGCGAGCCGGCCGCCATCACAATGGATCAGGTTGACGTGGAGCACCGCCAACTGCGCGTCCGCGGTAAGGGCAACAAGGAACGGATGGTGCCGCTCACCCCGCAGGTGGTGGATGCGATCCAGGAATACCTGGCCTGGCGGGGGCCGACGCAGAGCGACCACTTGTTCATCAGCCAGATGTGGGGCCAGCCAATCTCCGGCGCGCGTATCCACCGCATCGTGCGAGCGCTGCTGGAGCGGGCGGGCCTGGCCGGTCAGGGCATCACGGTTCATAAGCTCCGCCATACCTTCGCCACCCATCTGGTGAGAAACGGCGTGGACGTCAAGACGGTGCAGGAGCTACTGGGCCATTCCGATCTGGGCACCACCGCCAAGTACCTGCACTCCGACGGCCAGGCCAAGCAGGCGGCCGTGGCGAGACTGAATGGCCTGCTGGGGACAGATGTAGCACAGCCGCCCTCGGCTGTGACCGAGCGCGATGAAGGTGCCGAGCGCCTGGATCGTCATAGCGATCCGACGTCTCCCCCAGTGGGGATTCGCGGTGAACATCTCCCAGACCAGCCCTGCTAGGTCACTTGGTGTCTTGTTGACGGTTTCCACCGGCTCCCGCTTCCCCAGATCGCCTTTCTCAAACGCGTGCAGCCACCGATAGAATGTGCCACGAGGGACCGCCAGGTGCTGAGTAATTCTCCGCCGCGGGATGGAGAAGTACTCCATGTGCCACAGCACCTTGAGCCTGAGGCCCCAGGAGTATGGCTTGCGCGAGCGTACCTCACCCAGGCGGGCCTTGAGCACCTGATTCTGGGAGGTCAAGCATTGGACCCGATCGCGCAGCGCGGTGACCTCAGCCCGAAGCTGGGCCGCTTGCCCTGAGGCGAGGCACGCGGCCTGGAGACAGCGCACGCGGTACCGGCTTGCCCCCCGCGCACTGAGCACCATAGATTTGACCATCAGGGAGACAGCCGTCTGCAGAGCATCCATGCCGCAAGGATTGGACGTGGCGATGCGGAAACCTACAGGAAATGACGCCGTCTGGACCGGCTCAGACGTCGTACACCGGCCTCATGGGTGCCTGACCGCTACACATTGTCTCATGGCCAATCGAGATCGGAGCGCCGACGTCATCAGCCGAATCACACGCCGCCGGTTCCTCAGCATGGGGGCGGCAGCATTGGGAGCTGTGTTGAGTCCTTTCGAGTGGGCCGCCGCGGCAGGCCAGAGCGCCGTCTCAGCTAGACGGGATGAGGGGCCGGGAGCAGAGATTACGCACATTAACACATCGAACCTTTTCGGCATCGAGAGCCCAGAAGCGCGGATCGCCTTTCATCCACAAGACGGCCGGCTGGTTACTCTTTGGAATCGCTTGACGAGCGATGAGTATCTCAAAGAACCGCACCAGGTAGGCAACCCTTTCCGGATGTACACCGACTTCATTCGGCCTTTCGAGCTAGAAGACGATCCGGCAGACATCGCCAGAACCGCGCTCGATCCCTTCTCCTGTCGCCTGGTTTCCACCGCGTTCGAGAACCGTCGGGGCGGAGCAAAGCTCAAGATGGTTTACAGAGATCCGGCAAACCACTGGGAGATCCATCTCGTTGTAACGCTGTCCGCGGCGGGCTCCTCGGAGTGGATGCTGGACGTTAGCAACGTGGGGGCTAGGCCGGGCGAGGTGATAATTGACTTCCCGTACTTTGGGCGTCTTTGCCTGGGGCAGACACGTACGGCGAACCTGGCGACAGTGCTCGACCAGGCGGGGTACATCGCTCCTGCCATGGACCACCCAGGTGGAATCTACGGAAATGGCGGCCAGTGGTCCATGCAGTGGCATTGTGTGTTCGACCCAGCCTCGGGAAGCGCCCTGGGCCTGATCATCAAGGACCCGCAGGTGCGCAACAAGCGGCTGGGCGACGATTCGACCTCCATGAGGGTCAGCACTTTTCCCGCCCACGAACTGAAACCTGGAGAGAGCCTCTCGCTGCCTCCCGTGCAAGTTCTCATTGATCGGGGGGATTGGCGGAGGACTGCCAGAGCGTACCGCGCGTGGTTCGCTCGGGCCTTCCGGCCCTTGAAGCCGCCGGAATGGCTCCGCCGCTCAGATGGCTATACGGGGGGTTGGTTCGGCAAGCGCGGCGGAGCCTCAATGCCCGGGGCAACCGAGATGGATAGTTTTCGAGATCTTCCGGAGGCTTACCGACACTCGCCCATTGACCACCAGGAGTGGGCTTTCCATGACCAGGGGTGTCAGTTCCCCGTTTCCCCTCTCGGGGTCAGCCCACCCCGCTATGTCCACACCACCGGAGACAACATTCTGCGGGAAGACCTGGGCGGCCCTGATGCCCTGCGCGAGGGTGTAGCCGCCGTGCACGCACTTGGGTTCCATTTCACTTTCTACGTCGAGGGATATATCGTGCACGAGACGAGCGACCTGGCGAAGGATGGGCGGGCGCAGCGGTGGTCGGTGATGCACAAGAATGGCACCATCACCGGCAACTATACGAGCCAGGGGTTCTACCATATGTGCCCCGCCTGCGAGGAGTGGCAGGATCATCTTGCGAGCGCGTGCAGCCGGCTCATCCGCCAGACAGGCGCTGACGGTGTGAGGCTCGACTCCCTGGGCTTCTACTTCCTGCCCTGCTACAATCCAGCACATAACCATCTCAACCCCTTCGTATATAACGACGGCGTGCGCAAGTTGCTGGACAAGGTGAGTCGGGCGGTCCGAGAGGTCAACCCCAACGCGATAATCACGACCGAGGCACCCGTTGACTTCTATGCCCGGTCTGCGCACGGCGCATTGAACAGCCTGTGCCCGCGAGAAATCCCGCCGATGCGGGCGGCGGTGCCAGACTATCACCCTATTATCTACGGGCCCTTGGGCCCCGTGTGGGGTTCGTTGAGCGGCTATGTGGGCGGCTGTGGCGCGCTGGAGATGAACTGGGAGTGTGCGCGATTCCCCGTGGACGAGACCGTGCTGTGGGGCGAAGTCGAGGAGGATCCGGCACCCTCACAGAGACGAGTAGTGTGTCGGCTGTTCCGGGGCGAAGATCACTGGGCTCTAGTGGCAGCGCGGGTCAACTCGGAGGAGCCATGGCTCTTCCCCAGAGGACTTGACAGCCAGCCTGCTCTTGGCCTCGATCACAGCGGAGGTGCGTTCCAAGTGCGCGTGCGCGGATTGGCCGCTCTCGTTGAGTCCGCCGTGGGCTTCGATGTGGAGACGCTCGAACCGCGCCCGGTTGCGATGACACGATCAAGGGATGACTTGGTGCTATCCCTGGATTCGGCTTGGTCCCTGGTAGTTCTACGAAGGAGCCGATGCCGCCCCATGGTGTCCTTCGGCAATCTGGCTCCAGCCGCACCAGGACAAAGGGTGCCGGTGCATCTCTGCTTGGCGTCCCCAGACCAACGGGCGAGCAAGGTGACCGCAACTCTCCTTGCCCCTGGCCTAGGGATGAGGCGGAAGGTGGGCATCCCAGGATCCTCAGTCCTGGAAGTCCCTGAGACCACTCCGCCTGGTTGGTATGTGGTTGCACTGGACGGTCCCGGTGTACTCGGTCACAAGCGTTTTCTCAAGGTGGTTGCGGTCGCGAAGTAGCGGTAAGCGCTCTCGGCGGATGGTGCGGACAGCAGGAAATGCAAGGGAAAGGAGATCGCAGGCGCACCCTGACCGACTTCCGGGTTTCCACACTTAGTCCACACGCCCGATCTTTGCCACTGACATGAAGCACAATGAGTGCCGGAACGTGCAGACGGTAACGTTTCGAGCAGGAGAAGTGAAGAACGTGGTGCTCGACTTGATCCTAGTGTGGGACGGATGGATTTTGCGCCCCCACGGGTCACAGCCACGCGGAGGTGTCAGGTGAAAGGTGGTTTCGTTGCCTCGCTGATTGTCCTTGTGGCGGCGTCGGTCGCCCACGGCGCTTTCTCCCCGACTGCGATTCCGTACCAGCCGCCGGTGCGCAACGGGCTTGTCTTCCAGTGCGGCGATGAGAAGGCCGAGATCGAGCGTCTGCTCAGCCAATGGCAACATCAGGGGTACAACCTGATCGTCTTCTCGGCGGACATGAATGCGGATCACCCCGAGCCGAAATACTGGGCGAAGCTCGAGAACATCCTTACCTGGTGCGACAAGCATGAGATGCCGTTCTTCCTGCTGCACGGGATGCAATACGGGAGCACCTATGGGGGCTACAACAAAGAGGTGCTGGACCCGGAATCGGTGCTGTGGCAGCCGATCCAGTTCTCCAATGCGCTGAAGGGGCATCCGTGTGTCGCGGGGCTCGTCATCGGCAACGAGGTAAACCCTGGCTTCGGCACGCCCCAGGAAGCGCCGGTGCTATGGCAACGCTTCCGGGAGTGGTTGTCCAAGCAATATGAGCGGAAGATCGAGGCGCTGAACGACGCTTGGGACACGGTGCGCTTGTCACGTCGCTTTGGGAACCATCAAGGTCGTGATCAAGACGAGAAGAAGGCTACGGCAGCGCAGACGGATGAATGGTTATCGCCCCGGAACGGATGACTGCCTTCGAACTGCAAACAGCCGTCTGCGCGCATGCAACCCATGCCTATTCCGAGTGGAGATCATGGATCGAGTCCGTTCAACTTGAGGCCTCACTGAAGGCGGAAAACGCACCTGAGATCACGTATAAGCCGAGAGGGTCGCTGGACGTGTCCCGTCGCCATCTAACAAGGGCACCCTGTCCATCCTCAAACAAGACAAAACCGCGAAGGTCGGAATCCAAGGACGACGTCTAATACTACTCCGTTACTTTATCAATGCTATTGGGATCGCGAGGCCGACACCCCTCTCCCTTCGGAAGGGAGAGGGACAGGGTGAGGGTGGAACCCCG
>Ga0315289_10005238_pt1 | contig 19198 bp, 20 predicted proteins | sample YL17G11_40_MG_FD_203452 | JGI IMG/M metagenome (GOLD analysis project Ga0315289, IMG submission 203452) | Sediment microbial communities from Yellowstone Lake, YNP, Wyoming, USA - YL17G11_40 | ecosystem: Environmental > Aquatic > Freshwater > Lake > Sediment | place: USA: Wyoming | collected...
CTTGCTCGTTGACTACTCCGAGCTGCATCCAGATCACGCGCAGCACGCCATACAGCCTCTTCATTTGAATAGCCTGTTCGACTATCGGAAGAACATCTTCAGACCGCCTGAAAATGTCAACGACCTCGATGATTTTCTGTATTTCCGCAGGCATTTCCAAGAGACTCTTGTAGCTTTTCTCACCTAAGACTTCGGTGACGAAAGGGTTTACTGGCACGATATTAAAACCATGATTCTTAAGGTATTCTGCCACACCATAGCTCGGCCGGGCTGGATCGTTAGACAATCCCACGACTACGACATTCCTGTATTCGGAAAGAATCATCTTCAAGGTATTTTCGGCCGGATTTTCATCAGATTGCATGTAGGTAACCTCATTCAATCAGACAATTGAACAACTTGGTCTCTTAAACCTGAGCCTCGTAGAAGATGTCACTGGTATCGGCCAGTGTATTGTCAAGGACATGCCCAGCTAAGCTTTCTTCCTGAGAAGCTGAACAAAGTAAGAGAAGATGATAAGGAGAGATAGTATCGTCAACGCGGCTGAAACAGCGAATACGTTCATGTCAATTCTCCGCAACAACACTGCTGTGGAGATCACTCCGAGAAGGATGCCGAAATATAGGCTTGCTCTGCTGCGCGTCAATCCGGCAAACTCGGCGGCTATCACCCTTGAATACCTGAAAAGAAGAGCTATCAGCAAGACGATAGCCAAGAATATGATTATGAGCGTGTACGTGATTCCCGTCCAATAGTTCCCCGTGGGGGTGAGCTGAAGCCCGACTTCGTCTCCGTAGATTCCGCCTCCTGCTCCATAGAAAATAGCGGCCAGCCTACTGATCCGCTCACTCTTGTAGCTGATGCCCAGCCAACCTCCGATAGCAAGCAACGCTATGCCATACCAGAAATGGTGAATGTGATACCCCCCGATTTTCAACATGGTATGAGGCCTTAGAATCGTAAATGCCCTTGCAACCAAGAAGGAAGCTATGAAAGAAATTATTGCAAGTATGGAAAGTGTAATTCTGCTCCCTACCTTTTCCGAGGCAGTACTCATCAAAGCCACTCTGCAATAGGCCTTAGCCACAGGACAACTTAAGTCTTGGTCTGAACCAGATTATGAAGACGATCTCTCAACGTTGTTCTCAAAACCATGGAAAAACCAGAGGCATATTCACCCCGTGTGATCAACAGGATTGAAGCATTTTCAGAGCCACTTCATATCCTGAAAGAATAGTTCCCTACATATCGTATTTTGTGGCGTATTCTTGCGCCAGGCAAGCCTAATGAGAAAGTGTCCGCCGTTATGGGATTTTGCTTAAGGTCACATCGATTGATTGTTCGTGTCTTCCGCGATAGATGGTCAGCCTGACCATGTCGCCTATTTTTCTGTTGTGAATCTCGGCAAGGAGATCTTCAACGCTGTTGATCGGCGCGCTATCCATTCTTAAGATCATGTCGCCTGCAACCACTCCTGCATGTTGTGCTGGACTGTCATCAACAACTTTGGTGACGAGAACCCCATTTTCTAGTTGAAGGCCATAGTAGCGGGAGATCTCTTCGGTTAGGCTCAAGCCTATTATGCCTAGCCAAGGCCTAGTAGGTTTCGCACCTTTGATGCCGTCAGCCGTGCATTCCCTCACAGCGTTTATCGGAATGGCAAAGCCTATTCCTTGGGCAAAAGGGATTATGGCCGTGTTCATCGCTATAACCTTTCCTTCGAGATCGACGAGGGGACCTCCACTGTTACCTGGGTTAATTGCGGCGTCTGTTTGAACAAGGTTCTCCAGCAGGCCTCTTTGAGATTCTACTGTTCTGTTCACAGCGCTTATTACGCCCGATGTCACGGTGGGGCCGCCTGCGAGCCCAAACGGGTTTCCGATTGCGTAGACTCTTTGGCCGACTCTAAGCTTGTCCGAATCCCCGAGTTCTGCGGCTGGCAGTTCTGTTCTTTCGACTTTCACGACCGCGGTGTCATGCGTGGCACATGAGCTCATCAGCCTCCCCTGTAGCACATCGCCGTTCCACAGTATGACATCAATCTTCTCTGCACCGCCGACCACATGATTGTTCGTCAGAATGTAGCCCTTTGAGTCGACTATTGTTCCAGAGCCCATCCCTTCTACGGGGATCGTCTGGTAAAACATTCGAGAGAGGACAAGCTTGACCGTGCTGATGTTGACAACGCTCTTGGTTACTCTTTCGACGATGTCAAGAACCGTCTTCTCGTCGAAGGAAGACACGTTTTTCACCTCTTATCAGCAGGCAGATCATGATCTAGGCAAAATCTACACTGTTCTATTTCAACGTTAGGGTCCATCTTTCGACAGAACGGACACATCACACCGCTTTTACGCACTAGCGCGCATGTCTGACAGAAATAGTCCAAGAATTCTTGTCCTTGGTACTTTCCATCCAGAAGAAGCGATGTCATTTTATTTATCAACGGTCTAACGTCATCAATGTCGCCGACTTGTATGACTTGGCCCCTGTTCTTTCTTGTGTACCTGCTTACGGCGGATTGGGATATGCCTAGGATTTCAGCGACTTCATCCTGTTTCAAACCGTGTTCCTCGACCAACTGCGTTGCCACTAACGCTTTGACCGCCGGCACGACGGACTTCACGGCCACCTCGCATGGTAATATCAAAGGGTCATCACTGTTTGCTTTATTTGTGTGTGAAAAAGTATATAAATATGACGCACGTCATAAATATATGACGCCTGTCATAACGGGACCAAAACGAAGAAATTTGGAACAATCACACCCCTTTCCTCCTTCCCCGACATGACACACGCCATGGACGATTAACATGCAAACAGAAAGCTACACGAGCTCGCTGAATGGGACAATGGAACAGACAAACCTAGCAGACACGGTAAAGAGAATGAAAGAAACCTGCAACGAATGCAACCCTTTGTTGACGGTAACATGCATAGCAGGCTGCAACATTTGGAAAATGAAAAACGAGTTCAGAGACCTGCACAAGAAGATTAAAGACACAGACTTCATGGCACGCTTGCTCAACGCATTGAAAAACACAAAAAGACTACAAGCGCTGAACACCCTTTCCAAAAACCATACAACAATAGGCAAGCTTCAGCAGGAATTGAAGAAACCCAATCGCTGTCACAGCCAAGAAACGATCGTCGAAGAATATGTGGGACCCCTGATAGAAGTCGGCCTGGCAACCCACAATGGAGACAAGTATTTCGCAACAGTCTTGGGCCGAAGACTCAACGAAGTGATGATGCAATATCCTTACTTTGCCAAAGTGTTGCCGCCGCATTCCAAAGGTCATGAAGAGACGACCCTAGCAGCCATTTTCAAACAACCCAAGACTCATGAAAACTTGGAAAGACTGATCCCGCCTGGAAACGTTGCACGCGTCCTGAGCAGGCTTCAATCAACAGGATTAGTCACGACGACCAAGGAAAACGATTACGTCTTCTTCTTCAAGACCCAGAGAGACCCGAACAAAGAGGGTTTTTCACCCACGGAGAAAAAAGTATACGAAAACATCCCCGAAGAGGGCATATCCGCTCGCAGACTTGCACCAAAAGCAAGCATCTCCCTCAGGAGAACCTACAAGTACCTGAGAAGACTGAAAGGAAAAAAGTTGATTTTTACTCGGGATAGACCGAAATTATACGCTCTGACCGATGAAGGCATCAAACTGGCCATGGTTCTGCAATGCATACAAGACTTCACTGGAGAAGTCTTTGAAGCAACTGCACAGGTCGTGAACGACGGCAAGGCCGGCGAGTTTGTTGTAACGGCCCATCAGACCAAGAGCTAGACGAGACAAAAGAAATCCCATCATAGAGTGACGCAACCTTCCAATGAAATTTGCAAATTCCTCTTCGGCAGATAGACTTTTAGCGAAGGTTGAGCTTTGCAGTTCAGCGTGGCTTCTTTCCTAGTTGACAAGCTTTTGATATTCCGGGTTGATTTTTCCGTATCTTGTCTGAATCAGATAACTCGTTGCGCGCCAATCATCCTTCGTCTTTGCCCATATATCTGCTCTTGTGAGCTTGTCAACATAGCTCTTGATTGCAGGTTGCCGCTTGATAATTCCCTTTTGCCAATCTATGGCTATGAGCCCTGCGTGTCGAAGACTCTGCAAACCGTGTGTGATTTGGTCTGAATCAAAGGGGTAGGTTGCGATTCCTTTGAGGTCATTGTCCAACGAATCTATCGAAATCTCATCCTCAAACCTCAGGCATATAACAGCTATCACTGTTTGAAGCGATCGCGCCGTTGGAGTAATGTATGCGATGGCCCGTTTCGGAATCGGAATCTGCTCCAGTTTTTGCGCATGTCGCCTGTAGAACAATCCTTTTACGATCTCTACGAGGGACAAGTACGCGGCGACGAATAGCGCTAGGATAATCAGGAAACTAATTGGAATCGGCAAGAACGCAAATATGCGACCGAGCGGCGTGAATGGCAGGACCAGGGCAAATGCAACGACGGCCAGACTGCTTATCAGCAGAGGTCTGCTCGGCTTGCTCTTGAAGAACGGTCTCAACCTGGTCCTTATGACGAAAATCACAAGAGTCTGAGTGCTCAGCGACTCGATGAACCAGGCGGCTTGGAATTCGCCTTGCAAGCTCAATGTATTGGCTTGAAAAACATACAGCATAACAAAGAACGTTAAGAAGTCAAAGATAGAGCTTATCGGGCCGAAATATATCATGAAGCTTCTCACGAAAGACATGTCCAACCTTTTGGGTCTCTCAATATACTCTTCATCAACGTTATCTGTCGGAATAGTCGCCTCAGACATGTCATAAAGAAGGTTATTGAGAAGTATCTGTGTGGGCTGCATCGGCAGGAACGGCAATATAGATGTCGGAAACAGGGATGCCCCAGCCACGCTGAACATGTTTCCAAAGTTGGAACTGACACCCATCATAACGTATTTGAGAGTGTTGCCAAACGTTTTTCTGCCTTCAAGTACCCCTTCTTCAAGCACCCTCAGATCCTTTTGCAAGAGTATGATGTCTGCAGATTCTTTTGCAACATCAACCGCGTTCTCTACTGAAATGCTAACGTCAGCAACCCTCATAGAGGGTGCGTCATTTATGCCGTCGCCGAGGAAACCGACAACGTGTCCGTTCCCTTTCAAAGCGCTGATTATTCTATCCTTCTGAGAGGGGGTGACTCTTGTGAAAATGTTAGCCTCCTCGACAACTCTCGCTAATGCATCGTCGCCCATCTTGGCGATGTCGCTTCCAGTAACCACGCCCTTTATTTCGAAGCCTAGCTCTTCGCAGACTTTTCGTGATACGAGCTCGTTGTCTCCTGTGAGGATCTTCAGCGCGATTTGATTCTTCTTGAATAGCTGTAAGGATTCTTTTGCGCTTTCTTTCGGCGGATCCATAAAGGCAATGAATCCTAAGAACACCATGTCACTTTCGTCGTTGACAGAATAATTCATCTTATCTTCTTTGACTTTCTTGTAGGCTATGCCGAGGACCCGGTACCCCTCGGAGCTCAAGTCGTAATATTTCTGCTCGATTTTTCCCCGTGTTTCACTTGACACATCGAAGATCCTTTCAGAAAGCTCATAGTATGAACATACCTTGACAATTTCCTCCGGTGCCCCCTTACTAATGAAGAATCTTTCCCCAGAATGCTGGGTCACAACTGAAACTCGTCTTCTGACAAAGTCAAATGGAACTTCGTCTATTTTCTGATAATCTGTTACGTCGATTGTCCTGTACGAAAGTATTGCCTCATCAAGTGGACTGCGTAAGCCTGTTTGGAAATGACTGTTCAGGAAAGAATATAACAGGACCTTGTCATCGTCTTTTCCTTCCATGTCAATGTGCAACAAAAGCGTGACTTTGTTCTCTGTCAATGTACCGGTTTTATCGGTGCACAAAACATCCATGTTGCCAAAATTCTGAATTGAAGCCAGCCGCTTGACTATGACGCCTTTCTTTGACATCGCAAGAGCCCCCTTTGAAAGATTTATGGTCAGAATCAACGGCAAAAGCTCGGGTGTCAGGCCTACAGCCAAGGAAACAGAAAAAAGCAGAGATTCGACGATGCCACGGTTGTTTAGGGCGTTTATGAAAAAAACGAAGATGACGAGGAGAAATGTCACTTGCATGATCAAGTAGCCGAATCGCTTCAGTCCTCTTTCAAACTCAGTTTCAGGCCTCCTTGCCACAAGAGTCCTAACGATCTTTCCATACTCAGTAGAGCCTCCCGTTTTTACGACCGCCGCGGTGGCTGAACCGCTCACCACTGAGGTCCCCATAAAAAGATAGTTGCGCCATTCAGTTATTGTGGGAACGCATTCAGGTCCCACTGCTGATGCTATTTTCTCAACCGGAAATGATTCACCAGTCAGAGCTGACTGATCGACGAAGAAGTCTTTGCTGCTCATTAGCCTAGAATCTGCGGGGACTATGTCTCCAGCAGAGAGACTTACTATGTCACCTGGGACTACGTCTGAGAGTCTGATTTCACACTTTTTCCCTTCTCTCATCACCGTTATAGTGGTTGCAACTCTTCGCCTGAGTTCTTCAGCCGCCTCTTCAGCCCTGGACTCCTGAAAGAAAGTGAGGATTACACTGAACAGAATTATCACAAGAATGATTATCGTATCTGGCCAGTCTCGGTTCGCGCCAGATATCAGACTGGCAATAAGAAGTATTATCACAAAAGGATTCTTGAAATTGAGGAGGAACTTTACTATGGCCTTTCTTTTCTTCTGTTTCGCTACTTCGTTAGGCCCATAGATTTCGAGATGTCTTGCGGCCTGTTCTAAAGTAAGCCCAGACTGAGAGCTTCCTAGGTCAGCAAGAACATTCTCTACGGAGGTGCATAAGATCTCTTCGTTGTCCAAGACCCGCGTCTCACTCGCGATTGTCTCTGCTTCATCCTTCGAAACGGTTTCTCCGCGGTCCGTTTTTTCACTGGTCATAATCAAGCGCAACCGGGTGTTGCCACACGCCACGAATTTTTCAGAAGTTGAATGCACAGCCATGGCTTATAATGGTTTCTGGGATGCCACAAGAACGCGATTCAACAAGCGTGTGCCTGACTTTCTTGAACCTAGTCCAGTTTAGCCCCCGGGAGAGCCGTGAAATGGAACGTTTTTCCACAGCACGTCCCACCAGTCGTCTTCGGTGATGGTTTCTCCTCGGACTATGATCTCCAGTACCATTTTCAGAAGCTCATGATGCCTTTTCTCATCAGTCAATATTGCTTCCAAGAGCAGCCTGACTTTCCCACTTTCGATTGTAGGCACGACTTTATTCAGTTTCTCAATGAGCTCCGTTTCGAGTTCTATGTGCTTTTCTACGAGTTTCCTCTGCTCGTCCAGATGCTCCTGTTGAAGGGCCTGCGATGTGCTCGTTAACAGCTCGATCGCCGAAGAATAAAGCTCTGCGTGCTTCACAGAATCCAAGGATATTCCCTTCAAGACCCCTTTAACAGAGGGATTGTGAATGTTGATCAATGCGCTGTTTAACGAATCGACAATCTCGTTTTCAATCCCAATCTGCCTCTTCATGAAAGAAACCAGTTTTTCGTTTGAACTCATGATGGTTTTCCTCCGCGGTTTAGAGCATGTTAACCAGTGTGCATAAGTCTTTCGGCAACTCTTCTTCCTAGTTCTCGACACTTCTCTAACCCCGCGGCGTCCGGGGTATACTTCAACAGAAGAGGAGGCTCAATCACACTCATTTCGAACCTGTTCTTCATAATCTCAAGGATCAGCTTGGGCGCTTCGCCGCTCCAACCGTAAGAACCGAAAGCGGCGCCCAGTTTCCCTTTCAAGTCAACATTTTTCGCCCCTGCTTCTTCGAATAATCTCTTCATGTTGAGAGTCATGTCATGATGGTAAGTTGGCGCCCCCACGGCCAAAGCATCGAATTGACTCAATTGTTCAGCGTCCGCGTAATAGCTGAGCTCCACGTTCACTTGCTGCACATTTTGGGCACCCTCTGCCACTGCCTTAGCCATCTTATCCGTGTTTCCAGTTTGACTGTAGTACAGGACCAGAATTCTCGGCAACAACGGCACCTCTCCTTGCGGTGAATCAAACGTTTACGATTGGAACCTAATCTAGCTTACGCTGGGTCGTCTTCGAATCCAAGCGAAAATGTGCCCTTAAGGCTGCCCCACGAATTCGACAAATTCCTCGAGCGTCCGCTTCTCCAAGACATAGTTGGTCCTTCTCTCCACGCCGATTGTCGAATGAGCTTTTGGCCCGTAGTCATGTCCAGGGTAGACCTCAACGTCATCATCAAGTTTCATCAACTTGTGAAAAAGACTATCGTACATGCTCTCGGGGCTACCGCCTGGAAGGTCTGTCCTGCCGCACTCGCCCACGAATAGCGAGTCGCCCGTCAACAGTTTACCGTCAATCAACAGGCATATGCTGTCCGGCGTGTGACCTGGGGTATGAATGACCCTGATCATGACTTTTCCGATTCTTATGACGTCCCCGTCGATTACACTCACATCCGCGTGTACGCTGGACAGTCTATGCGCTACTAGCTTCGCATGGGAAACGGATATTATTTCCTCGTTTCCTGCAGTGTGATCTGAGTGATGGTGAGTGTTGATCACGTATTTCACCTTAAACCCAAAGTCTTTCACCAACGCGAGTAAGGCATCTGCATTGAAGCTCGGGTCGATGACTGCGGCTTCTTTGCTGGCCTCGTCGGCGACGACGTAAGAGAAGTTGTCTCCGTACTTCTTGACCTGCCTGAAGAACATAAGGGTCACGTTATGGAATCAAAGTCTGCTTTTAAAGGATTCTGCCACAAGAAGAAAAGCCCTTCTTTTCTATACTGAAATGTTGCGCTCATTTGCGAATGTACTGCTCCGTTGACAAGTGTTCCATCCTCATGCCAAGCTCAGTGAGGCTCTTCAAATTTTCAACGCAGCCTATGCTTGCATCTATATTATGATGCACCGGATGTCCCCACATGTACTTTGGGTCAAGGTTAAACTGCAGCGGAACTTTCGTGGCTATACCATACTTCTCGCTTAAACCCTTTACGATCAAATCCTTGGCGCACGCAATCCGCGTCGTCGTGTAGCTCTTGAGCAATTCTGACGCTCCGAAGGCTCCGATGCCATGCCACAAGACGGCATCTTCGGGCGACGCCAAGGAATAGAGAAAGAACTGAGGCGAAGAGGGAGTCTCAGTATAGTGGTAAGCGCCAAGCTTCTCTCCGTCTAAAGTGAAGCTGTCGTCAGCCTGCACGACGCTGACGTCACTCGGGTCGATCGCGTTCGGATAAAGCAGGGCTGTTCGATAGTCCACTTTGACGCTTTTCAGCTTTGCACCCTCAAAGTAGATTCTTCCTCGAACAGCACGTTTGGAGCCGTATCCTTTCGGGGAATGTGGCACCGTTAAGAGCGTCGTCAGGTTCTTCATGCTTCTGCCCATGCACCTGTAGACGCACTCGATTGACTCGTAGTCCGCGTGAGTTTGTCTTATGACATAGTGCAGCAGGCCCTCGGTTTTCTCCTCGGCCAGCATCGTTAATGGCAGCCGCATCGAATAGAGGCAGAGGTCGATTCCGAAAGATTCTGAGAGAATCTGAAGGCTTTCGTATTTCACTGCGTCCACCATGTCCATGTAGCTGTTGCCGCAGCTTTGAAGGTGTTGAGCTATCTGCTCAGCTTCATGTTTAGAAATGAGCGTACCCTCATACTTCTGCAGAAACCTTTGATCTAGCAGCAGTTTTTCGGTCTTGACGTTTGCAGTTGGGAACGCACTCTGTCCACTGTTTACTATGGACTCTTTAAGGGGGTTCATCGAATACCTGTCAGGCTCTATGTCATCGGTGTTCAGAAGAAACGAGACCACGAGCCCCTCAGAGGGTTTCTTCAAGATTTCACACAAGGCGCCGATGTCCTTTTCGTCAGGTTTATGCAGGCCATATTGATGAAAATAGTTGCTGCAAACCTCCAAGACTCGAGCAGCTATGATTCCCTGAACCTCTTCTACTGTTAATTGAGGGTTTGAATATTCAACCGAGGATCTCAAAAAGAAGTGGCGACCACTGACCCTGACATCCACTCTCCGCCCGTTCTTTAAGTAGAAGAGCGGAGCATCTGCACGTTTCTCTTCTTTGAACGTTGCAAGTTGCTCCACGACGGCTTCGACACAGGGCCAGGACTTCTCGAGGAAGTCGCTGACTATTATTCTTGAAAGGTCTGAGGACATTCTGATGATCAGCCTCGCTCCAACGATTCAGCCACGCAGACACAATCACTCATGCTGCGTGGATTGAGGAACATCCTTATCAGCGGAAAGCTTTCGACAAACCCATTAGCTACTAGCATGTCGAGAACTGATTTTTCCTTCTTCGGCAGGCACAATGAGACCCTAGCCTCTTTCAACTTGTGAAGTACGGCTTCCAAAAGAATGATGGCTAAGTCGCTGCGCCCTTTCGGGCACACCAAGGGTCCGAGATCAGCTATGCCATCATAGACCTTTGCCAATGCGTACCCGAGCATACTGTTCTTCTCAATGCACATGTAGCCAATGTTGTGTGAATCGCCGAGTATTGGCTCAAGCACCTTCCTGCGAGAAGCGCCGAAACAGAGGCTGTCATAATCGATGATTTGTTGCAAGTCCTTTTTTCTTGTCTCTACGATGCCTTGCCGTTTTTCTGTAGAAAAACCTCGGCCTTGCAGGACTGAAAATTCTGAGTCATATTCGAAGCCAAGTCTTCTGTAGAAATTGACCTTGTCAACGTACGCATACAAGCCAACCGTTTGTACGCCCCTGCTTTTCAAATAATCGACCGAGTGTTTCACCAACAATGAGCCCGCCCCCTTGTTTCGCTCGCTCTTTGCGACGATCAGGTTTCCAAACCAGCCCATCTTGCCGAAGCTCACGGTCGTAGCCATCCCAATCCTTTCTTGGTCGTCGAACAGCACAAAGCAACCTTCTGGCTCAAGCTTCGTGATGAACTCGAAGTCGTCCTCAACCATGCCCCAGCTCATCTTGTCAGTGATCTGAACTGCAAAAGAAAAGTCCTGCTGTGCCATGGACTTTACGCTGAACATACGAGCAGACTCACTTCTGCAGAAGGATAAACTTTACTAATCGACATTGCTTGAAATATACTCCAAAACTGGAGTGGAAAACCATCGAATCGCAATTGAAGGTTAGAATAACGCGTGACGTGCCAATCACGACGCATCCATTCATGGACTATTTTAAGGGCTTTGAAAAAGTCGAGGCCGTCAGGCAAATATTCGGAGAAAGAACAGAGCAGGTTCTGGCCGATCTTAAGGTGGAGTTTGCCGGAACGAGAGGCTACATGGGGGTCAACAACCATGACGGCCACTTGCTTGTCGGGGCCAACTACCTGAAGGAAGGAGACATCGTCGACATCTACTTGGACATAATACACGAGCTTGTTCACGTCAGACAATTCATGGAGGGAAAAGAGCTCTTCGACGACAATTTCAGCTACACCGACAGACCGACCGAAGTCGAGGCTTATCGGCATACCGTAGACGAAGCCCGCAGATTGGGATTAAATGACGATAGAATTCTCAGATATTTAAAGACAGAATGGATGACAGACAAGGATGTCAGACGACTGGCGAAAACTCTACGGGTCAAATGCACTTGAGCGGCGCCTTTTCCCAGTGCACATTTAGGCATTCAATGATCTCTTTGATAGCCTAATCGGTGAAAGATATACACATGCTCTGGGTGAACACGTCAACTATGGTCACTTTTTTCTATTTCATTTCTAAGAGTTCAAAACCATGACACTAATGACGCAGTTTGCATGGGCAAATACCGAAAAAATATGTTCCCTTTGCCGTGAGGGCAGAAAGTTTAATTCCCCGCATATGAAGGTCAGAACTATTCAGTGCAAGAGAAGACCTTGATTGGCACGCTTGTCCACACTCAAGTTAACGATGGCGACGACGATTTTGATTGTTGGGATAGTCTTCGCTGTCTTTCTGGCCGTCCTGATGTACGTAATCAGCCTTTTTTGGCAGCTGCCGCCACTTGAAATGTACGGCATAGCTGTAATCGGCGCGGGCTTCTTCATCCTGATCGAATATTTAATCGGACCTTCAATCGTCTCCGCTGGCACGAAACTTGTCTACGTTAATCCTGGGGAGAACCCGTGGTTAGAGGAGACCGTCAAGAAATTTGCAGACAAAAGTGGATTCCCGATGCCGAAAATTGCCGTTGTGCCTGATGAGACGCCAAACGCTTTCATCTTCGGAAGAACCGCAGGAAGTGCAACCTTGGCCGTTCATTCTGGTCTCCTGAAGCAATTGAGTGAACCTGAAGTGGAAGGCGTCATCGGACATGAGTTCGGGCATCTCAACCACAAAGATTATCTTGTGATGACCGCGCTTGCGGCGATCCCTCTGCTCGCCTTCTTGATTGCCCGAGTGAGTTTTGACGCCATGCGATTCGGACGATTCCGCGGCAGGGGAAAAGGAGCAGGGCTTGTCTGGGGAACGATACTGGTCTCTGCAGCCATTTCTTACCTCGTCTATTTGATCACTCAACTGTGCGTCATGAGACTAAGTCGCCTGCGGGAGCATTACGCAGATGCCTACTCCGCCTATCTGACTGGCCAACCGAGAGAGCTTGAAAGTGCTTTGACGAAAATAAGCTATGGATTATCGCTTTCTCCTGAACCCCCTCATGGGGCGAGAACGCTTTTCATCGGCGACCCAGCTTGGGCCAAGAAAGAGTGCCAAGACATACTCTGCAACAAAGAGGAATACGACCTTGACAAAGACGGCGTGCTGAACGAGAGAGAATTGGAGTTGGCCATGGAAAAAGAAGCAAAGATCACTTGGGTGAAGATCAACGCGTTGTTCGCCACGCACCCACCAACCTACAGGCGAATCCTCCTACTGCGCGAAATCGACAGCGAAATGGAAAGCGGCACATTCACCGGTGACCGCAAGTACGTGCATATTTGATACGTCTTTTCGAAGCTCTTTCTTTGGTCACTAACAGCGTCTGAACGCAGGCTTATATGGAACTAAGAAGGAAGTTGATGCCAAAATAGATCAGGACTATGCCGAATGCTCCTATGAGAAGTCTGTACAACCGCAGTCCCAAGAAGTTCAGTCCTAACTTCGCGAAGTGCGCAGTGGCTATGAGCCAAGCATAATCCATCCACACGTGACACAGATACATCAGCAGGACGCCAGCAAAAGACGCGAACTCCAACGAAATCATGATAAGCTGAGAACCGGCGGTGAGCCACCAAACGATGAAAAAGGGATTCAATCCAGTTAGGGCGAGGCCCAAGAGGAAGAGCCCGCCTGAGCTGACCTTTGCTTGCTTGGACTCTCCCAATTTGGATTTGAGAGAGTCGCGAACCTGCATGGCGCCGAAGGCGATTAGAACGATCCCGCCGGCGATTCCGATCACGTTTTTCACGGCTAAATCGTGTACAAACGTCAAGAGCCCGAGGGCCAACAGCATGACAAGCGAGAATTCGATGAGAGTGTGCGACAAAGAGAATACGAAACCACTTTTCGCGCCGGACCTTGCTCCCTGAGACAGATTTTCAAAAAACAATGGACCAGGGGCGAGCGCACCAGAACCCGTTATCAGAATGATAGTGGTGACGAAGCTGAACACGTCCATAAGCATAAGGAAGGCCTAATAGAGATAATAACGTTCTGCAGAAAGAGATTCCCGTTCAAGTGGAACTAGGACTACGATACTGCAGCCACTGGTTCCAAGCTGAGTAGTGTTCAGAGTGTCTTGGCGCACACTTGGCACCTGACAGACGTTGGACCTCGTCGACAGAAAGAAGTAGCTTCATCAAAACCTTATTGTTTCTTGAAAAACGATATGAACATCGGTCCAGCAGGGCTTTGCATTTGAGGCGGTCAGTGCTGAACAGAGACTTGAAGCTGGTTTTCACGACCAACGTGGTGGGTTCGTTTGGCGACGGTCTCTTTGCCTATCTGTTGCCTGTCTACATGCGCAACGTGCTGAAGACTGACCCAATTCAGATCGGCATACTCTACGCTTTGACGGCCCTAGCAGCAGCTATGACGCTGCTGATCTCTGGAACGCTTGCAGATAGGTATGACCGCAAGAAAATCATGATAGCCGGATGGCTCGCATGGTTGCCTGCACCCCTGATTTTCGCGTTTGCCAGAAACTGGATCGAAATGATCCCTGGAATGGTGATGTGGGGATTCTGGCTCGGACAGCCAGCAGGGTCTGCGTACATAGTGACCTCAGCGGACAAGAGCAGGCTGACCTCAACGTTCACGATAATGTCCGCTGGCTGGTCATTAGGCTACATCTTTTCCCCAGCAGTGGGCGGATTTTTGGCCGGAACGGTTGGAATGAAAACGGTCTTCTACTTGGCTTTCATCTTCTACGGTTCGGCCTGTTTTACGCTCTCATTTATCAGAAGTCAGTACGCAAATCATGAGCGGAACGGTTCAGAAAAAGAGTATTCATTCCTGAAGCTCGTTAGGAACCGGAAACTGTTGTCCTTATCTGTCTTCTTCGCCATGCTCATGTTTATAATCATGATGTTTAGAAACTTCGTTCCCACATACCTCGCTGATGTTTACAGGTTCTCAGATTTTGAGATAGGCGCTTTGGGCTCCATTCTCTTCGCTAGCTCGGCGGTACTCGGAATCCTCCTCGGCAGGCTTGGAGACATGAAACGAAAATCGTATCCTTTGGCCATTTCTTTGATCTTTGGTGCCGTGGCGATGGTTCTCATGCTGGGATCAGGCAACTTCGGCATTCTTGTGGTGTCGTTCGTTTTCTACGGCGGATCTTACATGACTTGGTCCATGCTGAGCGCGATCGTCGGTCCCACCGCACCCGAGTCATGCAGAGCACGGTGGATAGCTGTTCCTCAGACCTTGTGCATGTTCGCCTCGTTCGCTGCGCCCTACGTCGGAGGATTTCTGTATGCAACTTCAACGCAGTACCCTTTCATCGTTGCCATAGTAGCATTGCCTATCTTCGCTCTTCTGTCAGTCAAGATACTACAGGAATAACGAGCACGATAAGTCAAGGAAATGCAAATACTACCAACGACATGTCAGACGCCGCTAGCGCAACGCGCGTTAGAAAGTGAGTCTATGAGTTCATCCAAGGCCTATGGGTTTATGCTTGGAAGCCGGGGACGGGAGTTGGACCCCCGACCAGTGGAGACATCACCTGCGATCCCCTTTTCTTTAGTTTCTCCGAGAAGGCATGCCAACTAGATCGCGTTGCTCCAGTGAAAAATAGGTGTTGAGCACTATGCTTCTTTGAGAAGTTTCATAAATTCCTCTCTTGAGAGCCCAGTGTCCTTAATGATTTTCATCAGTAACCCTGTGCTGATCTCTTCCCGAGCATGAACTGGAATAACAGTAATCTTTCCGTCGGAGTGTTTCATGACAACGTGACTACCTCGCTTTCTGACGACCGCGAACCCCAAAGCGGAAAGTATCTTTATGATTTTCTTGGCTGGTTGAGGCCTCAAGCTCATTGAGCTGGAACCTCTACGAACTGAAATCCTACCAGTTCGATACGCTCTCGCGGTCTTGCTCCTTCAGCCTCCAAGTAAACTTTAATCCCTTCCTTAATTCTTTTGATCACTTCGTCCAACGTCTTGGCTTGAGTGTGACATCCAGGCAGCTCAGGAACTGACGCGACATAGTAACCAGCCTCATCTTTTTCCACGACAACACCGAACTTCAACTGATCACCACAAAACGTAGAGGGTAGACTAATACTAAAGTCTTCTTTCCTCAGCAAAAGGCGTCAGATGCAGGCGAGGTGTGTCGCCATGCTTGCGATGGGCACTTTGGAGGTAATCAAGGCGGGGTCTGAATGAAAGGGGAATCATTGGCTATTGGAGACATCATCCGATATCCCCTCTTTTTTGTTCGGCAACCGGAGTTTGTTGAAGCTCGGAATAGGTGCCTTTCTTGGCTGGGACTTTTGGAAGTAAATCTCGCTGTTCAATGTCAAAAGTCAAATTTGACTTCAGTACTGTTCGGACCCATGTCATTCCGATCTTGAAAAGATTTGAGGTTGAGGATTATCCTGCGAAGATTGGGCGCGTTCATGGTTGGAGCAGGCAGCATGTCTGCTATTACTTGAGAAAGCTTGAAAAGTGCGGTCTCGTCAAGCGTAAGGTTCGTAGCCAAGCTGTTTTCTATCATCTGACTGGTCGAGGTAAAACTTTTCTCGCATCATGTGAGGACGTCGTCTTCAGCAGCGGTTTGTACCCGCTGACCGTTGCCAGGTAAGATTCGGGATTGTGGGTGAGGGCTGTTTGCCAGTGGATTTCAGGCGTGTTGAGATAGTGAATTGGACAGCTCCGTTGGATCTAGGAAGCCGAAGATTTCGCCTTCCTTGACTTGAAAGGCTATGTTGTCCACTGCCACAGTGCCGTTGTAGCGTTTCGTTAGGTTGTTGACTTCTATCGCGTTCTTGGCGAGCATAATCTAGACTTCATGCCTTCGGCGTCATTTTTGGGTTTGCATTTCCTTGATCTTTTCTTCGACGCCCTTCAGTTCATTCTTAAGCTCTTCTGCATAGCCCTTCAGCTTCTCGACTCTTTCGGCTTTAGTGAAGAAGCGTCTTCTGTAACCATGCCCGTTCCCGTGCATGCCACAGCCGCAGTAGCCTTCATGCCCGTGATGTCTTCCGCAACCACATTCATCATCCATCTATCATCACCTCTCTTTTGCAATACTATCAGAAGTAAAGTATTTATTCTATAAAGTTTATAGCGACATAGTTGCTATCTGTAATGAAAGTGACGATGCATGCAGGATAAGAATGACGTAGTCTGTTTTTGTCCGCTTGAAGGGATCATAGACGTGATAGGCAAGAAATGGGCACTTTTGATTATCAACGCAATAGGAAACTACGGAAGTCTTAGGTTCAACAGACTGATGGAAGAACTGCAGGGAGTGAGCCCCAAGACGCTTGCAGACACGTTGAAGCAGCTTCAACACGAGGGGCTTCTCAAAAGGAAATCATTCGCCGAGATCCCACCTCGTGTTGAATATTCACTGACAAAAGACGGAGAGGGACTCAGAAATGCAGTGATCCCGATCCTGAAATGGGCTGCAACGAGGCAGTGCTCAGAGAGGATGTTCAAAAGGCTACAGCAAAATCCCGGCACACAGAATAAAGAATGGTACGTTAATCCATACGGATAAACCTTGAGCCGAGTTTGATTGTACAAGCCTGCGGGCCTATTTCTAGAATGTTCTGTGGCTGCGTCCTCGAGCAAAAGAGGTTAACGTGGCAGTAGAGGCAGTTTTTGATGAGACACAAGCGTAGTGAATCTTCAAAGCAGAGACCGGGGGTTCGCCCACAGACCGGGGATGTATGCTGAAAAGCCGGGGATGGGAGTTGAACCCATATAGAGCGGCTCTGCAGGCCGCCGCTTCAACCGTTCAGCCACCCCGGCAATCAGATATCCTCATGACTCAGATAAATATGTTATTTGGCCCCTTCTAGTCTTTTCATAACTTCTCTGTAAACGTTCAAGGCCGTTTCCTCGTCCTTGGCGTTTTTTATCAGCATTCTTCCACCGTTGAACAGGCTGATCTCGTAGTTCTTATATGTGAATATTATTGCAAGTTGGGATCTTATGTGGACCTTGAAGTCGTGCTTGATGGTTTGATAGACCTCATTCAGCTTCAGTCTTAGCGGTTTTTCGGGGTTGACGTTGACGGTGTTGCGACCACACATCCAGACAAGCTTCTCGACAGTTCCTCTGGATACCGTGCTGGCTTGACATGCTGGACACGCTTCCCTTTTGGTGATGTCGATCGCGGCAAAGTACATGTCGCTGAAATCGCAGATCAGCAATTTTCCCTTCAAAGTTGAACCCATTCCCGTCAGCACCTTCGTGGTTTCCATGGCCTGCAAGGTTCCGATTATTCCAGCCGTCGCGCCGAGCACTCCTCGAACGTCACAGGACAACAACTCGCTGTCATCGATGTTAGGGAAGACACACTGCAAACAGGGAGTCTCAGGAGGAGCAAACACGGAAAGGTTTCCCTCCATTCCTATGGCCGCACCGAAAACGTAAGGGATTCGGAGTTTCACACAAGCGCGATTAATCAGGTAACGCGTCTGCATATTGTCCAAACCGTCAACGATGCAGTCGACTCCTGAGAGTAATCTCTCAACGTTGCCTTCATTCAAGTTTTCAGGAACAGCTTCGACCTTCACGAACGGGTTGGCCTTCTTCAGTTTCTTGGATGAAACCTCAACCTTCGGATAGGACAGATCATCAGGACTGTACAGTATCTGCCTATGCAAATTATCCGTTTCCACAGTGTCCTGATCGATCAATCGGAGATAACCAACGCCGGCAAGAGCCAAATACAATGACGAAGCCGTGCCCAATCCGCCCAGTCCAACAACCGCAACCTTTGACTGGACAAGCTTTCTCTGCCCCTTGCGACCGAGCTCCGAAAGGATAATTTGGCGGCTATAATATTCGCCCATACTCATCTTTGCGGTTCTAGACATCTTCAAGCTTCCCCCAAGCTATTTCTGCGTCAAATCAGTTTTATATCTACCCTTTTTCAAGAATTGCCTCTCGAAAATCTCTTCGACTCTCTGTATCGTATCCGCTTCTCCGGCAGTCTTGTCATCTCTAATGCGAGTTATCCTTGCAAAGCGGAGCGCCATCCCGCACTTGTACTTCGGGCTCCTCTGAATCTCATTGTACGCTATCTCTAAGACTATTTTGGGTACGACGACGACTTTGCCGCGTTCCTCATGAATCGCGAGATCTTTGAGACGCCTCGTCATATCCACGATTTCGGCGTCGGTCAACCCTTTGAAAGTCTTGCCTACCTCTAAGAAGTCGCCGGTTTCAGCATCGCGTGCAGCCAAGTAATAGTCTGAAAGCCACCCGTGTCTACGACCGTAGCCGTAATCCGCGGCTACGATGACGAGATCCAAAGGCTCAAGGATCGGTTTGATCTTAAGCCAGTGTTTTCCCCTTATCCCCGGAGTGTAAGGGCTGTCGAGCCTTTTCGCCATCAGCCCTTCATGGCCCGCGCTCATAGCCTCGCTCAAGAGTCTCTCGGCCTCTGCGACATTGTCAGTCACTAATTGCCTTGTCAACGGTACCCTCCCAGCTCTTTCTGCCAATATTGCCCTTCGCTTGAAGTATGGAAGCGAGATGAAATTTTGGCCGTCGGCAAACAGAA
>Ga0315289_10005239_pt1 | contig 19198 bp, 18 predicted proteins | sample YL17G11_40_MG_FD_203452 | JGI IMG/M metagenome (GOLD analysis project Ga0315289, IMG submission 203452) | Sediment microbial communities from Yellowstone Lake, YNP, Wyoming, USA - YL17G11_40 | ecosystem: Environmental > Aquatic > Freshwater > Lake > Sediment | place: USA: Wyoming | collected...
CAATAACATTGGGCACCTCCTATGTTAGGTTAAGATTGATCTCTTTTCCTAAGCATACCAGAAGGATCCCTTCATTGGTATGCTCAGGAGGTGCCTTTTAGATGGTTATCAGATTTGTACTTCTTTAGACAGAATATCTTCGCTCTCCTTTGGTCTTTCGGAGAACTGACTTTTCTCTTTTCTTTTTGAGAGCTGCTTTCCGTCGGCTGGTCTTTTTTCTATCTTTCATCTTTTCCCCCATAGTTTCTGAAGTATCACATTAGAGACCGTATTCATCTAATTTTCGATGAATAGTCCTTACCCCTATCCCGAGGGATTTGGCTGCCCTCGTACGATTATTCCCCATAGCTTGCAGGGTTTTTACGATCACCCCCTTTTCCACCTCTTTTAGGGAAGTACCGATTTTAAAGAGGACGTGGTCATCCTGAAGAAATGAAGTTTTTATGTAGTCGGGGAGTTGCTCGGGGGAAATAAGGTCTCCCGAAGCAAAGGCCATGGCTGATTCGATGCAGTTCTCAAGCTCCCTGATGTTACCTGGCCAGGGATATTTGAGAAGATATTTTAATGCCTTGGAAGAGACGCCCTTAATCCGGAGGTGATTTTCTCTATTGTACTTTTTGATGAAATGATCTACCAAAAAAGGAATGTCTTCTTTTCTCTCCCGGAGAGGCGGTAGGGCAACAGTAACTACATTCAGTCGATAGTAAAAATCCTCCCTGAATCTCCCATCTTGAACTGCTTCCTTCAGGTTTATGTTGGTTGCGGTGATTAATCTCACATCCACCTTAATCGTCTTTTCACCCCCGACCCTTTCAAACTCTCTTTCCTGAATCGCCCTGAGCAGCTTGGTTTGAAGATTGGGAGAAATTGTTCCCACCTCATCTAAGAAAAGTGTTCCTCCATTGGCCAGTTCAAACCTACCTAAACGTCTGCTCAAGGCACCTGTGAAGGACCCTTTTTCATGTCCAAAGAGTTCGCTCTCCAGTACCCCTTCTCCCAGGGCAGAGCAATTAACCTTAATGAAGGGCATAGAAGCCCGAGGACTTGAGTAATGGATGGCATTAGCCACCAGTTCCTTACCGGTTCCACTTTCTCCATAGATCAAAATGTTACTCCGCCTGGGGGAAACCTGTTTGATGATCTCAAAGACCCTCTTCATCGTACTGCTTCGACCGATGATATTTTTGAAACCAAACTTATCCTTGAGTTTATTCTGAAGCTCGATATTTTCTTCAAGGAGGGACGCCTTCTCAAGGGCCTTTTCAATAATCAACTCCATCTTCTTTAGATCGAGGGGCTTAGTGAGGAAATCATAGGCCCCTTCCTTTGTCGCCTCAACCGCCCTTTCAATGGTTCCATGAGCAGTCATGAGAATGACCTGTATGTGGGATTTGGCCCCCTTAATTTTTTTGAGGAGCTGGATTCCGTCTAATTTGGGCATCAAGAGATCGGCAATAATGAGATGAATATCCTCTCTCTGAGCTATCTTCAAAGCCCGTGCACCATCCTGAGCAGTAAATACCTCATAGTCTTTCCTGGTTAGAAACTTCTTAAGGCCTTCCAGGATTTTTGCATCGTCTTCTGCTAAGAGGATGGTTTTTTTCATTGAGCCTCTATCCCTTTGGGAAAGAGATGGTAAAGGTTGATCCTTTTCCAGGGGTGCTTTCAAATGAGATTTCAGCCCCGTGTTCCTTTATGATCCTTCTGGCAATGGGGAGACCCAATCCCGATCCGTGCGGTTTGGTACTGAAGAGAAAGTCAAAGATCTTATCTCTATTTTCAGGTGCAATTCCTTCTCCTTCATCGGTGATGATCAGGTTGGTTGACTTAGCGTTATTGTACGTAGTGATGGTGAGGTTGCCACCGGATGGCATTGCCTGAATGCCATTTTTAACCAGATTGATGATGGCAAGGATAAGTTGATTGGTGTCAATAGGAATCTTGGGGAGACCTTCTTCGAGCTGGCTTACGATTTTGACATCTGCCTGTTGGGCTTCTGAACCCATAAACCATTCAATAGACCTAATAAGCTGATTCAGATCAGTTGGCTCCTTCTTAAGAGGCGGGAGTTTGCTGAAATCAAGGAATCCTTTTAAATTATGGTCTAACCTCTCCACTTCACTCTGGATGGTCTGGATGATAGTGACAATCTCTTCCTTAGATCCCTCAGTAGGGTTTAAGATCTCCTCTCTTAGTAGTTCAAGATGGACGGTGATTGAGGTTAAAGGATTTCTTACTTCATGGGCAACCCAACTGGCAAGGATACCTATGGTGGAGAGCTGACTCTGGGAGGAAAGCTGTCTTTCAAACCGGCTTTTTTCGGTGATATCCCTGAAGAGAAGGAGCTGACCAACATAATCCTTTTTCTTGTCAAACAGAGGGGAGATACTTAGGTTCAGGGTCTTTTTGGAAGGCTTGTTTATACTAATCTCGATATTGGTCTGGAGCTTCTTTTCCTCCACAGTCTTTCGGGATAGCTCAAGGAGGCTGCGGTTAGTAATCACCTTTCCTAACTTTGCATTCTTTACCTCATGCTCTTGGATCCCGAAGATCTCCTCAGCAGTACTGTTTACCAGTTGAATATAGCCTGCGGAATCAATGAAGATGAGACCATCTCCTGGGATCTTTAATTCTTCAGGTGAGATAAGATTCTCAATCTCTGTGGGCAATCCCTCTTTTAAATCCTTTTCCATAAAAAATTACAGACTTTTTAAAGAGCACTATTACTTTAGATTTCCACCATTTGCAAGATAAATTTTGGCGTAAAGATATTATTTGATTTCAGATAGTAGGTCTTGTATATTCTGAAAGGCAGTTATTGTGCTAACAAGACCTGCTGCGGCCTTAGGGGCATAGTAAAAAAACATCCCATTTTATTCGTCTGAAACGTGAAAGTTCCTAAAGAAATCACTGAGCTGATTGAGCGATTTGACCAGAATCTCGAAGCCTATCAGTCCGGCCAATACAACGAGACCCAGCTTCGGCGTGAATTCATTGATCCGTTGTTCATTACTCTTGGCTGGGATGTGAACAATGAGAAGGGATATGCTGAGGCATATAAAGATGTTATCCATGAAGATGCCATTAGAGTTGGTGGTGCAACCAAGGCCCCGGACTACTGCTTCCGCATTGGTGGCAGCCGTAAATTTTTCCTTGAAGCAAAGAAACCATCCGTCAACCTCAAGGATGATATCAGCCCTGCTTTTCAGTTACGCCGCTATGCCTGGTCAGCCAAGTTGCCGCTTTCCATCCTGACAGACTTCGAGGAATTTGCTGTCTACGACTGTCGGATAAAGCCAATACTAACTGATAAAGCTTCCACAGCCCGTATCCTTTATTTGACCTATGATGAGTATATTGAACGCTGGAACGAAATCGCCTCTATTTTCTCCCATGATGCAGTGCTTAAAGGTTCATTCGACAAATACGTTGAATTAACCAAAGCCAAGAAAGGAACTGCTGAGGTAGATAATGCCTTTCTCAAGCAGATCGAGTTATGGCGGGACATGCTTGCTCACAATTTAGCCCTACGGAATCCCAGGCTCACCCAGCGGGAACTCAACTTTGCTGTTCAGCGTATTATTGACCGTATTATATTCTTGCGCATCTGTGAGGATCGAGGCATTGAAAAATACGGACGGCTCATGGCTTTGCTAAACGGTTCTCAGGTGTATGAACGTCTCTGTCAATTGTTTTATGAAGCTGACGACAGGTATAACTCCGGTCTATTCCATTTTCGCAGGGAAAAGGACCGAAAAGAACCACCTGATGAATTGACTCTCAATCTCAAGATTGATGACAGAACACTTAAAGAGGTCATAAAGAACCTTTACTATCCTGATAGTCCCTATGAATTTTCAGTTCTTCCAGCAGATATTCTTGGACAGGTCTATGAGCAATTTCTGGGTAAGGTAATCCGTCTGACTGAAGGCCACCGTGCTGTGGTGGAGGATAAGCCGGAAGTTAAAAAGGCAGGGGGAGTTTACTATACGCCCACATACATTGTGGACTACATTGTAGAGAATACGGTGGGCAAATTGGTAGGGGGTAAGACGCCAAAACAGATAAGTGGGGTAGGGGCGAGGCATGCCTCGCCCTTACGAATCCTCGATCCTGCCTGCGGCTCAGGCTCATTCCTTATAGGTGCCTACCAATTATTGCTTGATTACCATCGTGACTGGTATGTAAAAAATGGACCTGAGAAGTGGGTAAAGGGTAGGGCACCGGCATTGTACCAGGGATACGGTGGCGACTGGCGGCTGACCACCACTGAACGGAAACGGATTCTCCTCAATAACATTTATGGTGTGGATATTGACCCTCAGGCTGTCGAGGTCACAAAACTGTCTTTGTTACTGAAAGTTCTGGAAGGAGAAAACGAGCAGACATTAACAAGACAGCTCAAAATGTTCCAGGAGCGGGCACTACCTGATTTGGGGAACAATATCAAGTGCGGCAACTCCCTGATCGGGCCGGATTTCTATGATAAACAACAGATGACCATGTTTGATGATGAGGAACGGTATCGGGTTAATGTGTTTGACTGGGAGAAGGAGTTTCCGGAGGTTATGAAGGCGGGTGGGTTTGATACTGTAATCGGCAATCCGCCGTATGTCCGCATACAGACGATGATAGAATGGGCACCCCAAGAAGTGGAATTCTATAAACAGAAATATGTTGCTGCCAGTAAAGGCAACTACGATATTTATGTTGTATTTGTTGAACGTGGGCTGTCACTGCTCAACAAGAATGGACGGTTTGGTTTTATCTTGCCGCATAAGTTCTTTAACGCCCAATATGGTCAGTCATTGAGAAATTTACTTGCTAAGGGTAACCATGTGGCTGAAGTTGTACACTTTGGCGATCAGCAGATATTCACTGGAGCAACGACCTATACTTGTCTGTTATTTCTAAATAAAGGTGGTAGCGATGAATGCCATTTTATAAAAGTTGATGATTTGCTTGGATGGCGTAACACAGGCGAAGCTACCAAAGGCTTGATTCCCAAAGACAGAATTACCGCTGCTGAGTGGAATATCTCTGTAGGTGCTGGTGCAAAGTTATTTGAAAAGTTAAGCAAGATACCGGTAAAATTGGAGAATGTTACAAGCCGAATCTTCCAAGGAATAAAAACAAGTGCTGATAAAATTTATATCGTTGATGGAATAGAACGAAAAACAAACCTCATCAAAGTTTATTCCAGAGAAAAGGACGCTGAATATTGGCTTGAAACAGATTTGTTACATCCTTTGATCAAAGGCGGTGATAGTAAACGTTATAGTCTCTCGCGCACAAATCGGCTCATTCTTTTTCCATATGTTACACAGGGTAGGAGTGTCACTGAACTCATCCCCGAGTCTGTTTTAAAGACCCGTTATCCACGAACTTGGGCCTATCTTTTAGATAACAAGAGCTACTTGGAGAACCGTGAAGATGGTAAAATGCGTGGTATCCGATGGTATAGCTATGGACGTACTCAGGCATTAGATGTCATGCCAATACCTAAAATATTCACGCCTGATATCGCTGCAAGATCATCGTTTTCTTTGGACGAAACAGGCGATATCTTTTTCACCGGTGGTGTAGCAGGTGGATATGGTATTCTTGTTTTATCGGAATATTCACGTGAGTATATATTAGGATTGCTGAATAGTAGATTGTTGGAATGGTTCATACGTCAATCTGCAACGCAGATGCGAGGTGGCTACTATAGCTATGAATCACGATATATCCGTAACCTCCCTATACGCCCCATCAATTTCTCTGACCCTACCGACAAAGCTCGCCACGACAAGATGGTCGAACTGGTCGAGCAGATGCTCTCGTTACTGAAACAGTTAGCACTAGCGAAAACAGATCATGATAAAAACCTTCTTCAACGGCAGATTGATGCTAAAGACCAGCAGATTGATCGATTGGTGTATGAGTTGTATGGGTTGACGGAGGAGGAGATTGAGATTGTTGAGAAGGAATAAGGGAGAACAAGGTCATTTTCTAAAAATATTTTCTCCCAGTTGCCTCATTTCTTCTAAGTAATGGGAAAGTTGTTCTATAATATCAAAGCAGTTCTCCTGATCCTTCCTAACAGGTAAGAGCCAAGTTGTATTTTGTTTAAATTTGGAGTTATCATAATTTACTTCTTCAAAGTACTCCCCTTGTACGAAGAGGAAAGCACGGTGAGCAAAGTTACGATATTTTCGGACTTCATAGTACCATTCACTATTCCACGCATTTTCTAATAGGGTATATTTGTTTTTCCATTCCGATTGGTTGATATTAAACTTATTAACCATATTGTGAATATTTACCCACTTAACTTCGCCTTCTTTTAACCCTAACTTATACTTTTGATTCACCCAATGAAGTATTGTGTCAAATGTGGCTACCATCTCCCAGAAAAATGCCCGAAGATGCCAGTGGAATAAATATACATCATTTTGCAATTTTTTCTTTGTCGGCTCATCAATATTTTTATCCAAGATAGTCTGCATACCAGGGCTGTTAATGAGCTTTTTTATTTTTTCTAAATGATAATTTGCACCCATGAACGCAGCGTGTGCAAGTTCATCCAACTCCATTACCGTAAGAATCCTATATGCTTTATGTTCTTCAAATCGAGACTTTGACATTGAAATTAATTATCGAGAAGTAATTAATTAACAACAATTAATGCCTCTCTTATGCCCATATAGATTTTTATCTTGAACTTACGCCAAACGCACTATAAACAGTCGCCTTCAGATCATCGTCACATGCACCGTATTCGTCCACGATTTCAATAATGCGATCAACTTGTTCTTTTGAACGCATTGGTAAAGCGAGTACTTCATCAAGTTCGGCTTTTGTTAAATAACGTTCTAAGTAGGCATACGGATCACGTTTCCCTATGACTTGCTGCTTGAGTATCACATTCCACCAGGATTTAACGTCGAATCTGTTAAGGATTCTTTCATATTGACGATATTCTGAAAGATTTGGTTCAGATAACCTGGTGATCTCAGTAAAAACCCACTCATAAAAATTATCGACTCGAGTGCGGTACTTTTCAAATAGTTCTTTTGCGTCAATGCCTTCCGGATGCCGCTTTATAAATGTGCGAGATAACTTATCCCATTTTCTGTACTCAAAAAGCAATTGCGGTTCTAAGAGAAATCGAGTACTTCTCTCCCCTGTTATATAGGAGATTCTACATTGCCAACCTACTTCAATAACAGAAACATGACATATGCAATTTCTTAAATGATAAATAAATTGATGCTCCTCTGACTTATCAAATTCTGCAGAAAACCGATCTCGGTATTCACCCAATTTTAATCGATCGCAGATGATTCTTGAATATGCGAATAATGCCATAGCAGAAGTAACAGCCGAAAATATGCCGCGCTGGACCATAATCACGTGTTGCTCAAATCTTTGTCGCTCGGGTCGCGTCCAAAACGAACTTTCTTGACTATGTCCATGAAAAAGATCGATGGATTTCATAAGGTCAGTCACGGCATCCCGGAATATGTTCAATGAGAGTTGTAGAGTCAGCAAATCTCTGTGTACTTGAAAACCTGGAAGTTCCTGAATAGCCTTTCGGGTCGCAGTAAAACTTTTAAAGTAAGCTTGGCGCAGGCGTTCCTCGCTCCAAGGAAGCGGGCCAAGCGTATAATTCAACCTGTGTGCCATTGTTTTAAATAGGAAGAAGCGACCGTTCTACTCTATAAATTTCTTTGGTTATTTTCCCATGCTGCAAACCAATAATAAATCACCATTCTGGATTTGACAACAAAGAGATTACGTATATATCTGTAGGGGCAGGGTGACCCTGCCCAAAAGGAATATACAAACCGAAGAGGGCGCGGGAACCACGCCCCTACAGAATCAACATAAAAAACGGTGTGAAAATACAAATGACCACATTTAACCCTGACCTCCATCACCGCCATTCAATCCGCCTCAAGGGTTATGATTATTCACAGCAAGGGACATATTTTGTCACGATTTGTACACAGAACCGGGAATGTGTATTAGGGGAGATCAAGGATGGGGAGATGATCTTGAATGAGGCCGGGCGGATGGTGGAAAAATGGTGGGCAAAATTAAGGAATAAATTTCCTTCGGTTGAAACAGATGAATACATTGTCATGCCAAATCATTTTCATGGGATTATCGTAATCGTAGGGGCGGACCCGCGTGTCCGCCCTGATGTTTGTGTTAAAACAGATGAGGGCGCACACATGGGTGCGCCCCTACAGAGAATCATTCAATGGTTTAAAACCATGTCAACAAACGAATATATTCAGAGGATTAAACAAAACGGTTGGCACCTGTTGTCAGGAAAATTGTGGCAACGAAATTATTACGAACACATCATCCGCAATGAGGAAGAATTAAATCGTTTTAGGGAATACATCATGAACAATCCATTGCAGTGGCCACGGGACACTGAGAATCCTGACGGTGTCAGGCCAACAGCATTGGATTTGTAAGGCAGGTCTATTTACCTTCCTCTTTATTTCCCCCTCGTAATCACCACTCGATGGGGGAAGGGGATCTCAATGCCCTCTTTTTCAAAAGCCGACTTTATCCTTTTCCTTAATTCCCTTGAAACCTCCCACTGCTTCAGAGGCATGGTTTTAATCAACATCTTCAGTTTCACTTGAGATTCACCAAAGTCATCAATTCCCATAACAGTAGGGCTTTCTAAAATGATCTCCTTAAACTGCTCATCCTCCATCATTGTTTTCCCAACACCTTCCAGGATTTTGGTAACCTGATCTATATCCTCTTTGTAGGATACCCCGACATCAACAACTGCCCTTGACCATTCATAGCTCATATTGGTTACTGCTTTGACCTCTCCGTTGGGGATCACGTGGACATTTCCCTGTAAGTCCCGTAGCACAACGGTTCTCAAGCTGATTCTTTCAACGATACCGTCAAATTCCCCGATCTTTACTAAATCCCCAACCCTGAACTGGTTTTCCATCAGGATAAAGAATCCATTTAAAAAGTCTCGAACCAAGCTTTGGGCACCGAATCCGAGGGCCAGACCTGCAATCCCGGCACCGGTTAGGAGCGGGGTGATATCCATGCCCAGCTCCTTCAGGATCATGAATATCGCAATAATGATGATGAACACCTTAGCTGTGGTATTCAAGGTGTGGGCTAAGGTCTCAGCCCTTTTTTCTCTCTCTGCCTGGTCTGATACCTTTTCAGTTCTTTTAGAGTAATTGACAATTCTTTTTCCCACGAGACGGAAAAGGAGAATGGTAAGATAGGTACCAATGATTATGAGGAACACCTTCAGCCCATGATCAATGGCCCAGTCCAGTGATCTGTTTAAGATGGTCTCTAATCGTGATGGCATGATATTATCGTTATATCGAATTGTGTAAACCGTCAAGAAAAATTATATGAGATCTCAAGGAAAGTGTGAAACGGGGTTCTGAGTGCGAATTGAAGAATTTTTCGTTAACAATTCTTAGCAAGCGGAACGGCTGCAAATTCGGCTGTTTGAACCGCCTAAGGCGGTGAGTTTCGAATTTGCAGTGAAGCGAGATTTAGAATTGTCGAAAAATTGTTGTTGAGCTACGAAGAACCCTGCTTTTCACAGATCTCTCAAATAGCACTGAACGATGACAGCCTCTTCAAGGCTTCTATCTTTTCCCTCTCCCCGAGCTTCGCTGACCGTATGCTCTCTCTCAGTATTTCTATAGAGAGGTCATAGTTTTTCCGGTCAACGGGATAGGGATAGCCGTCCTTTCCACCATGAGCGAAACTGAACCTTGCCGGATCCCGAAAACTGGTTTTTGCACCATAGATAAGTTCAGAGATAAGGCTCAAGGATCGTATGGTTTTTGGTCCTACCCCTTCAATACCCAGGAGATTTTCAAAGTTGTTCGGCTGTTTCTCATGGGTTTTAATCAGTATCTTCTTAAGCCTTTCCGGATTGATGTCGTTGATCAGGACTTCGTGGTGCCTGGGGAGATCCAGTTCTTTGATCTTTCGCAGTTCAGAGGTTATCCGGTCAGGATTCTCACAGGCAATGATGGTGGATGCCTTTCTTGTTTCTTTGCTTTCTTGTGCAACGAGGTTTAATGTTTCACCCCGTTGATCGCAGCAGACTGCCTGGTGGGGTTCACAGACAAAGTCCTGGACGGTACTACTCAGCCAGTGATACCTCCTTGCATACCGGTTGGTCTCGTTCATTCCCTGCTGGATAACCGTCCAGTTAGATAGAGTGGTGAAGATAAAAGTGTGGTGGTAGAGATGGTAGCCGTCCTGTACAGCAGCGCTGTCTACTTTAGCAGACATCCGGCTGGCATAGACGAGCGGTTGTGGATCGAGGGAGAGCGCGTTGCCGTATTCCTCAATCTGATGGGGAGTCTGGCGGGAGAACTTCCCTTTTCCCCCAGCTACGAACAGGCCAAGGTCTCTTTCCATTCCTCGGATACCCTCCTTGAGGGCACCACACACGGTAGTTGTCAAGCCACTGCTGTGCCAATCAAAACCGAGAATGCAACCAAAGGCCTGGAACCAGAAAGGATCGGATAGCCTGGTAAGCATCTCCTCAGCACCAAATTCGTCTATGATTACAAAGGTGATCTCTCTTGCCAACTTCTTCATCCTCTGGAAGAGCCAAGATGGTGCTTTGCCGTAATGGAGTGGTAGATTTGCGATACCTGTTTTCATTGTTTCATGCCAGCGTGTAGAACTCTTCCTTGCCAGGGGTGTGGAGAAAGGTCTTACCCTTTTTTCTGAGTGTGACCAAAATCCTTAATGCCCTCCGTCTGGAGATATTTAACATTTCACAGAGTTCCTTTACAGTTACCCTTTCATTATCTTTTAAGTAGGATACGACAAAGGTCTCTTTTTTGTCTGATTGATTATATGATTTTAAGCTGTTCTTTGGCCTCTTCTGGAGATCTCGAATAGTTGTTTTGCTTGCTATGAAATTTTTATCCTTCACGCGTATATAGGCTCCCATTTTTTCTTTATTTATCACACACCAGTGGGGTTTACATCGGCTCTCCCTGACATTTACTACGAGTATCTTTTTCCCATCGAGAGCGACCGTCTCAGTTCCAGGTGAAATCGGAGGGTCGCAAAAATCTCTTGCAGCAGAGATAAGGTACTTTTTCTGGAGCTTAAGGTTCCTGACTCCTAATATTTCACCTTGATCGTTGACACCAATCAGAACTCTTCCACCCCTGCTATTGGAGAAGGCTACCATCAGTTTGGCAACCTTGAGAGGTGAAGATATCTCCCTCTTATATTCCAGGGTTAAGCTTTCACCCTGTTGGATCAAAATCCTTATGTTCCTACCACTCTCCATCATTTTTTAAGAAGGCCGGTAAGAGAAGAAACCTTTGCCCTTTAAATAATGACTGATACAAAAGCTGATATTGCCAACGAGAGTAGGTCGACTGTTAATGATATAGAGATGATCATGTATGTGGTAAAGTTCTCTGATCAGATTTTGAATAGGGAAGAGTTCTTTGGATTCCTTTCCATACATTTTTTCCAATCCTTCTTCAAACATTACTACAATCTTATCTTTCATTCGGAGCCGGGTGTCTTCGATAAAGATGGCCATCTGGGGTTTTAGATCGTTTATCCTCCGCAAGAAGGCTAAGATCTCTTGCCGTTCAATATGTTTAGGGGGTGAAGATTTAGTCTCTACATAGACGAATGATCCTTCAAGAATGGTCATTATATCGTAGTCCCCACCGTTCTTGGTTTCTTTGAGCCTTATCCCCCAGGAAGCAGGGAGGTAAAATTCCCTCTGGAATACCTGGGCAATAAACCACTCAAATGTATCCCCAAAACTTTTTACCCGAGGATTATTGAGTTGAAAATATCCTTCTCCTTTTGAACTGATAACCTCATTTTTAAGGAGAAATTTAAGATATCTCTCTATGGTCTTTGCAGAGCAGTAACGGGTGAGATCCTCACAGCAGAAACCTTCCTTCTTTTTTATCAGATCCTTAAGAAATATCCGGAAGGAATATCTTTTGAGAAACTGGTAGAATTGGGTTTGTAAGATCTCATCTATTTGAGGATAAAATATGAGGTTCTCAATGGGATTGTAGGAAAGTAAGTTAAAACCCCTCCTTTTTAAACTCTGTTTTAGAATGACTTCATTTTCGAACCTTTGGGTCATCATCTATTTAAAAAGAGTAAGAATAACGGAAGGATTTATGTATCTTTTTAACATGAATTTTTGGGCAATTCAACGCCAAATTGTTCTTTTAGCATCTTGACTTACCACTCTATAAAAGCTATATAGGAATAAAATTTCAAGAGAGACGAAAGGTTGGAGACTGAGAAAAAGTTATGTGTAGTGTGTGCCTGGCGTGAACATTGCAAGAAGAAGTTTTCTCTGCCTGCAGGCAGCAACTGTCCTGATTTCACGAGGGATGTTAGGATAAAAAAAGACACTGAGGAAACAAAAGGGAAAGATGCGTGTAAAAGAGAACGTAAGTGGCATAATTAGAACCGCGATAACTTCCTGGCAAGCAAAAAATTCATTAAGCATTGATAACATTCCTCCTGTGATACTGGAGGTTCCCAGACTTAAGGAACATGGGGATTTTGCCACGAATATTTCTATGCTCCTGTCTCCAATTGTAAAGTTGCCGTCGAGAGTGGTAGCAGAGGGGATCGCCGCTCAGATAAAAGAACAAGGAATGTTCATTGATAAAGTAGAAATGGCTGGTCCTGGATTTGTGAATGTGCATCTTGGGAAAAGGATGTGGTATGAAGCACTGAGAGATATTTTTGAAGAAGGTGATGATTATGGGAGGATAAACTTAGGGGGGAATAAAAAGGTTCAGATTGAGTTTGTAAGTGCCAATCCTACAGGGCCCCTCCATATTGGGCATGGAAGGGGTGCAGCAATCGGTGATGTACTGGCCAATCTCTTGAAGTTAGCTGGATACCAGGTTTTCCGGGAATATTATATCAATGATGTGGGAAATCAGATGATGACTTTAGGAAGGTCGGTTTATCTCCGATACCTCGAACTTTCAGGGAAAAGGGTAGATTTTCCATCCAACTATTACCAGGGTGATTATATCAGAGAGATTGCCCACGAGATAAAAGATGAGCAGAATGGCAAGTATCTGGATATGCCTGAGGAAAAGGCAGTTTCCTTTTTTACCTCATATGCCTCAGATTATATCCTAAGAGGGATCAAAAAGGACCTTGAAGATTTTGGTGTCTTTTTTGATAATTGGTACAGTGAAAAAAAGGTCTTTGAAAAAGGCCTGGTTTCTCAAGTCATAGATGAATTAAAGGCTAAAGATTATCTCTACCAGAAGGATGGGGCCTGGTGGTTTCAGGCGACTCGCTTTGGTGACGAGAAAGACAGGGTGATCTTTAAGGCAGATGGTGTACCTACGTATTTTGCCTCAGACATCGCCTATCATAAACAGAAATATGATCGTGGGTTCGATATGATTATCGACATCTGGGGGGCGGATCATCATGGCTATATACCTCGTATAAAGGCGGTAATTCAGGCCCTGGGAAGAGATCAAGAGAGTTTTAAGATCTTATTGATTCAACTGGTGAATCTTTTACGGGATGGAAGACCAGTGGCAATGGCAACCCGTTCTGGGGAGTTTACAAGCTTAAGGGAGACAATTGAAGAGGTGGGAAAGGAAGCAGCACGCTACCTCTTTTTAACCCGAAGTTCAGATAGCCAACTGGACTTTGATTTAGAACTGGCAAAAAGGCAGAATGAAGAAAATCCAGTCTATTATGTCCAGTATGCCCATGCCCGGATCTGTAGTATCATCGAGTTTGCACAATCCAGGGGAATGGACCTCCAGGCAGTTAAGGAAGCTAACCTTGAGCTACTTTCTCTTCCCGAAGAATTAGACCTGATCAAAAAGCTATCCCATTTTCCTGATCTGATTGAAGGTTGTGTAACCTCTCTTGAACCCCATCGTATCACCATTTATTTAGGAGAGCTGGTGACTGAGTTTCATGCTTATTATAACAAACATCGAGTTGTAATAGAAAATCTTGAACTCAGTCAGGCCCGCTTATACTTAGTAACTGCCGTACGACAAGTATTAAAGAACGCTTTAAATATTTTAGGCGTGAGTGCTCTGGAGAAGATGTGAAGCATGAGGAGATCTATGAGTAAGAAGAGATCTTATTTTAGACGAAAATTCTTATTTATTCTCTCCCTATTTTTTGTTCTCTTAATATTTTTACTCGGTGTAGAGGTTGGTCAAAGGTTCTCTGGATCATCTCTACAAGGCCAGAAAAGGGGCAGCGAGAATCGATACCTTTTGAACAAGGAGAAAAATGAAGTTGAGATAAACGAAGCTTTAGATAACTCTTCAGAAGAAGACTTACCCAACCCTAAGATAACCTTTTACGACTCCCTCAAAGGAGAGGAGAAAGAGGTGAGTACCCCAGTTGCCACACCTAGCTCCCCAGAAGAACAAATAAGTCCGAAAGAGGAAGTAAAGAAGGATAGAGAAAATTCACTGCCTGTAGCCGAAGATTCCAAGCTCAAGCCTCAATCCTTTAAATATGCACTTCAATTGGGTTCGTACAAGAGCAGGTCTAAAGCGGAGGAATTGGAGAAAGAGTTGAGAGGAAAGGGCTATAACGCCTACATTCTCGAGACAAGCATACCCGACAAAGGGACATGGTACCGTGTGAGGGTAGGTGATTATGAAGATCTCGAACAGGTCAAACGGATGGCTGCAAATCTTCAGCGAAAAGAGGGGCTATCGGTTATTATAACTGAAGTAGCACACTGAAACTGATATGATTAGGTAGAGATAGAAATGGTTTTTGAAGAAAATGATTATATCGTGATCTTTATCACAGCAGGTTCGGAGGCAGAAGGGGAAAAAATAGCGAGAGGATTGGCTGAAAAAAGGTTGGTTGCCTGCGTGAATATCATCCCTAAGATACGATCTATGTATTGGTGGGAAGGAAAATTACGCGATGAAGGGGAGGTTCTACTTATAGCTAAGAGCAGAAAATATCTTTTTACAGAGATTTGCCAGATGGTAAAGGAACTTCATAGCTATCAGGTTCCAGAAATTATTGCTTTTTCAGTATTTGATGGTTCAGAAGACTATCTGAAATGGATCAGAAAGACCATTAAGAATGAAGAAGGGGGTGTTGTATGAAGGAAGAAAAAGTGGGAGAGGTTGTTAAGTTCTTTGCTAAACCTGGTGTTGCAGCAATAAAGATTACTGGAGGGGAATTAAAGATTGGGGATCTTATCCGATTCAAAGGCCATACTACCGATTTTCAAGAGGAAATAAAATCGATGCAGATAGATAACAATCCTGTAGAGAAGGCAGAAGCCGGAGAGCTTATTGGTGTGAAGGTGAAGGACCGGGTAAGGGAGAACGATACAGTTTTTAAATTAACTGAATAATCTAGTATTGATGTTGTGCTTGGTCCAAAATATTTCCTTGACAAAACACGTATAAGAGTGTTATTCAAAAAAGTTGAATGAAGATTCATTCATAAAAATGACGCCAGATTAAAGCATCTTGCCTAAGAAAGGAGAAAAAGATGGCAATAGATTTTGAATTAACCGATGAACAGAAAATGATGTTAGATACCATTCGAAAATTTTGTGAGAAGGAGTGTCCTAAAGAGAAGGTAGCAGAGTGGGATAATGCAGGAAAAGACTTCCCATTGGAACTTTGGAAGAAGCTTGGTGAGATCGGGGTCCTGGGGGTTGGTTTCCCGGAAGAGTATGGTGGTACTGAAGGCGGAATGATAGATGAAGCATTGATTGCCGAAGAGCTATCGTATGGATTTAACGATTTAGCGTTGGCCTACCTATTAGGTGTATCTTTTGGTGGGTATTCTATTTTACACCAGGGTAACAAAGAGCAGATAGATAAGTATCTCCCTCTTCTCATAAGAGGTGAAACCAATTTTGCCTTAGGAATGACTGAAGCCGGTGGAGGTCTCGATGTGCTGGGGGCCTTAAAAACAAAGGGTAGAGAGGATGGCGATTTTTTCATCATCAATGGGACAAAAATGTTTACCACCGGGATGCACATAGCTGATACCATTGTTTTGGTGGTTAGGACTGATGATGTCCCTGCCAAACCTGCCCTCGGGCTTACCCTTTTCCTGGTCGACAAAAATACCCCCGGCATTACGTACAATAAACTTGAAAAGCTGGGTAGCCATACGTGTGGCACGTTCGAGGTGGTTTATGAAGATGTGAAGGTTCACAAGAGCAAGATCTTAGGTGAAAGAGGAAAAGGGTGGTATCAGATCTTAGGTACCCTTAATAATGAGAGGATCATTGTCGCTTCAATGTGTAACGGCCTGTCTCGATGTGCCTTCGATGAAGCAGTGCAATACTCCAAAGAAAGAGAAGCCTTTGGTAAGCCCATAGGTGGACATATGGCTATTCAGCACTACCTGGCTGAAATGGCGACGGAAATCGAAACTGCAAGACTCCTCACGTATAAAGCCGCCTATTCGGTAGATCATGCCAAGACCAATGCAGAATTAATGTCAGCTGGTGGACTTGCAACCATGTGTAAATATTGGGCTTCCGATGTTGCTGGGAGAGTAACCGATAGGGGCATGAGAATCCTCGCCGGTTATGGATTCATGAATGAATATCACATGCAGCGATACTTTAGAAATGTTCGTCAATATATTTTTGCACCGATAACGAATGAAATGGCAAAGAACATTATTGGACAGATGATGCTGGGATTGCCCAAGTCCTATTGATGGAGAAGATCATTGTAAAACATCATTAATTGCCAGAATCAGAATATCAGGAACTGAGGAATGGTTTATTCAGTTTAGGAGGAGTGAATATGGCGCGTATACAACATTTATTTAAAAAGGAGTTGGTTACCTCTTTTGGCCCTGAAAAACTCCTAAGTGACCTTACCTATGACAAGATGGATATTGGATTTGATTGTGGTGGAGGGAAGTACAAGGTAACCAAGGAAGAAGTAGAAAAATTCGCTAAACTCATGGGTGACACCAACCCATATTGCAGAGACGAGAGTGCAGCTAAAGCCTCTTCTTACAAAGGTCTCATCGCTCCTACAGGAATGATCTATATCTATGGGTTGAGAATCTGCTGGGACAGAAAGGTGTTTATCGATAAGGCAGTACGGATGGGAGACTACATAGAATTCTATAAACCCACCCGTCCAGGTGACATTATCACAGTGAAGATGAACGTGGTTGATAAGAAGCTTACCTCCAGCGGAAGGAAACTTCTCTATATTGGGATGGATCATGAAAATCAAAAGGGAGAAAAGATTGTTTTCATCCGAATGGGTTTCATGGTACCTGATTAATCAAAGGTAATCTGACCATAAGGTAAGGAGAAAGATTATGAACAAGATATTAGATTATATAGACGTTAAAGTAGGAGATGAAGCCCCTGTAAAATCTTTAAAAATCGACCAAGAACTTATTGACAATTACGCTCATCTCTGTGGTGATTATAATCCCATCCATGTAGACCTGGAAGAAGCTGCTAAGACCATGTTCAAGGGAACGATTGCCCACGGGACTATCAATTCTGAGCCCATCCTCCAGGTATTAGGAAATTATGTTGGGACTTACTGGCCTCCAGAGGGGACTAAGGTTGACTTGCAGTTCAGATCACCGGTTCGGCCAGGCGACATCATATCCAGCAACATAGTGGTAAAGCAAAAGAAACCTAAGAGCTTCCTGAAAGCAGGTGCAGGGAAGAATACTCTGATCTGTGATGTCTTTACAGTAAATGATAAGGGAACTGAGTGCGTTCGAGGGACTGCGGAGATAGTTATTCCTTAGCATTTCCTACCACCTTAAAGTTTACATGACTTTATTTACCCACATCTTTTTATTGAAGGTACCTTTATAAGGGCCGTTGTTAGCAAGTAAAGTTTCATAGAAAGGAAGGACTGTATATGGCGGTAAATGTAGTAATGCCTAAACTCGGACTAACCATGGTGAGTGGGAAGATCGTAGAATGGAGAAAGAAAGAAGGAGAGCAGGTTAAGAAAGAAGAGATTGTAATGGTGATTGAGACTGAAAAGGTGACCTATGAGGTAGAGTCTCCTGGCACTGGTTTCCTTCATATCATTATAGCTCCTGATGTAGAAGTTCCAGTATCAGATATGGTCGGAGTGATTACTGAAACTAAGGAAGAATACGATAAGATCATATCGGGTGCCATTCCCATTGCTCCATCAGCTCCAGCAGGAGAAGTCGGAGTAGTTACTGCAGGTGCCGCATCCTCTGCAGCAGCCATCGAAGAAACAGGAGGCGTGGGGGAAAGGGTCAAAATTGCACCTGTTGCACGAAAGATTGCTGAAGAAAATAAACTGGATATAACAAGGATAAAGGGAAGCGGTCCAGGGGGCAGGATTACTAAGGAGGATGTTCTCAAATACATGGAAGGGTCAAAGGTAGTTCCACCCTCTGTTACTGCACCAGCACCTGCTGAAGGTGATCGTTTGGTTAAACTTACCGGGATGAGAAGGATAATCGCCCGGAAGATGTTGGAGAGCAAGGTTCAGGCAGCCCAAGCCTACATGAGTAATACCGTGGATGCCACCAAGATTCAAGAGTATCGACAGATACTTCTGCCCTATATTGAAAAGAAAGCAGGGGTAAGGATTACCATAACTGACCTGATGATGAAGATCACGGCTGCCGCTATTGAGGTCCATCCTGTAATCAATACCCGCTGGACAGATGAGGGCATCCTCTGGATTAAGGATGTTCACATGGGGATGGCAATGGCTTTGGACGAAGGGCTTATTGTTCCGGTTATCTGGAATGTCAACAAGAAGTTATTGACCGAGATTGCCAAAGAGAGGGTGAGCCTGATTGATCGTGGGAGGAAAGGAAAGCTTACACCCGATGAAATGAAGGGAAGTACTTTCACACTTTCAGCAATGGGGATGTATGGTCTGGAACAATTTACCGCTATCATCAATCAGCCGGAAAATGCCATCCTTGGCGTAGGGACGATTATTGATAAACCGGTCGTGGTGAATGGCCAGATTGTAATCCGACCCATGATGAATGTGACTCTGACTTATGATCACCGGACGATCGATGGTGCTAAGGCGGGAATGTTTATGGCTACTTTAAAGTCCTATATCGAAAACCCCCTTTTGATAATTGCTAAGGTTGATTGAGATTGGAAGGAGAAAAAGATGGCGAATGTTATAGTCATTGG
>Ga0315289_10005240_pt1 | contig 19191 bp, 19 predicted proteins | sample YL17G11_40_MG_FD_203452 | JGI IMG/M metagenome (GOLD analysis project Ga0315289, IMG submission 203452) | Sediment microbial communities from Yellowstone Lake, YNP, Wyoming, USA - YL17G11_40 | ecosystem: Environmental > Aquatic > Freshwater > Lake > Sediment | place: USA: Wyoming | collected...
TTACTAACCTTGGCATAGTTTTGCCTCCAGCATATGCTGAACTTATTAAAGGGACAGTGAGGCTGGGCATTACGAGAGCGAAGCCGATAGAGGTACAGGGTAAGAAAGTCGACCCGCTTGAGTTTGCTGTCGCCTATATCCTATCGCAGCGGTCGAAGCTAACCAGGGAGGCAGGCCTTACACATGCCATGGGTTGCCTCAAGATAGTGGTCAAAGGCCGCAAGAAGGGTGAAAAGGACACTTACGTATTCCAGATGTCCTCGAGTGAGCAGGGAATGGGAGAAGGAACGGGGATACCAGCGGCATTGGGCACCATATTGATGGGCCAAAAGAAGATTAAGGGAAAGGGCGTGATGCCACCAGAAGCCTGTGTAAACCCCAACGATGTGCTGGAGTTAATTAAGACCAAGGTCAAGTTTGGCGGGAAATCTGGCAGTGTGCCGATAGCGATACGGCATATCGATAAGAACGGTAAATCTAAGGAGTTAAAATTATTCTAAAGTAGTTACGAAATTGTATTAGTAATGGGGCGCAACTATTACTGTGCGGTGTCCAAGACATACTATACAGTTTTTAAGGCGCCCTGTCTGAACTGATACCTGCTACGCTGGCAAGCACTTAAGGTCTGAGAATCGATTCAGTAAGGGGATAATGGTGGCTGAAATCGGGTGATTTATCCTAAACATTACATATAATATTAGAGTTAGCAGTTGATTGGTACAAGGTGTAAAACAAATCTCATTTCAGCATCCAGTCTAAAAACGTGTTGCACTGGGAGTGGGAGAAGAACGAGTGTTTTGCCTTTAAAGGCATGAGCCGCATAGGGGTTATTGATAAATAAGAGTGCGGCGTCATGTAACGCATAGAGTGCTGGTTCGAATTACTGGGACTTAAATTTACTGCAAATCCAAAGCTTGACCGATGCCAGATGTACGAAAAAGGGAATTGCTCAGTGAATTACGAGTTCCATTTCTAAATTAAAGGCGATCAATGCTTGACTCAGGCAAAGCTAAATGCTAACCTGCATACACAAAACGCGCTGGGTATAAAACTAAATAGCAGCAGAATCTATCAATAAAAACGGGGTTAAGGAGGTTTGTTATGTTGGGCATGATGCTGGATGGAATCAGGGCTATTGACTTCACCACTACGGTTGCCGGACCTGCCTGTGCGCAATTCATTTCCCAGCTTGGAGCAGAGGTCATCAAGCTCGAGCCTCCGGGACGCGGCGATGACGCCCGCCTTTACCCGCCTTATAAGGGCAGCGTGTCAGCCTCTTTCTGCGCGGCGAATCTAGGCAAGAGGACAGTAACCATCAATTTGAAGAAGCCGCAGGGAGTATCTCTTTTTAAAGAGCTTGCTTCAGTTTGCGATGTGTTCATAGAAAACTATACGCCGGGTACCATGAAAAGGCTGGGCATAGATTACGAAGCACTCAAAACGGTTAACCCGCGCCTGATCATGTGCTCTATATCCGCCTATGGGCAAACCGGCCCGCTATCTCACCTGCCGGGATATGATGCTACTATTCAAGCGATGACCGGCTTGATGTCTGTAACCGGTTATCCCGACCGCCCCCCGCTGAGATCTGGCACGCTCGTGGTTGATATTAGTACAGCCATAACGGCTGCAACCGCCATCTGTGCCGCGCTGTTCGCGCGCGAAAAAACTGGACTGGGGGACCATCTGGACATTGCGATGTTCGATGTAGGGATAAACCTCCTGGAGTCGAAATTCGTCGCTTACACTGTTGGCGGCGAGATACAAACCCGTACCGGGAACCGCTTCCCGTATATTTCTCCTTTTGATGCGTACAAAGCAAAGGATGACTACGTGATGATAATCTGTGCCGGAGACGGGCCGTTCCAGGATCTCTGCAATGGTATAGGCATGCCGGATCTGATGAAGGATGAAAGGTTCAACAATCTTTTTGCTCGCAATGCACATGAGCCTGAGTTGAAGAAGATAATCGAGGACTGGGCTTCGCAATATACGGCTGCAGAAGTGGTGGCGAGGCTCAGTGCTGCGGGAGCACCGGCTGCTGTCGTAAACAATATCAAGCAGGCGCTTGAGCATCCGCATACTAAAGCACGTGGAATGCTAAACGAGGTGGAGCAGCCGGGCGCAGGGACTCTCATTCTCATGGGACCCCCAATTAAATCGGTAGCCTACCAGGTAGGCAAGCCTGGTTACACACATGCTATTGGTGAGGACAACGGCTGGATGCTCAAGGAGCTTTTGGGTAAAAGCGAGCAAGCAGCAAAGAAGATAATTGAATCGGGAGTAATGGGATAACGACCTCCCTTCTGGTTAAAAATAACACTCTCTGAGCTGTTTTTTCGTCTCTGCAGCTGACGGTATTGTCAGCAAATATTTACTTGCTGCAAGTAAACCAGCTTTTAAATATCCGATTAACTAATTTATTAAAGTAAATCAAGTAACGCCCGGTTTACAGTACGCCTTTAACCTATAGTTTTCAGTTAAAAAATCATTTGGCTAACGGATGTTGAATACTTGCCCATGGTTTACTCTAGTAAGCGGCAGGAATTAAATGCCTCTCCTAAATTAATGAGTAAATCAAAACAGATCAGATCATTCGATATAAAAATTCAGGAGTTCTCGAATGAAGATATCAGAATCAATTACCATTTTTTCTACCCTGCCTGTGTTTTCGTGGGCATATGACTCTGTAAATATTTCAGGCACATATCGGGGTAATGAACAGCCAAACCCTGGAGGAACTTACGCCCCGGTTTCTTATTGCCGGTCAGAACGAGACATAACATTGAGGGAGAGACACCTAGCTTGGCAGCGAGTTTAGCATTAGTGAGGCTTTCCTGATGCATTATCTTGTAAAGTTCAGTTTCCAACTTCATGTTTACTATATTAAACAGAGAATTTACTATTTTCAATAGGTTATGGTGCGATTTGACATGATTTTTAAAAAGATTTACCATGGTAAATGGCTGATAGTTTATGGGTGGGTATGTGATGTTAAATGCTATCCGAATACGTAAAAGAAACCCGCTTAAAGATAGGGCTATCTCAAGCCGAGCTGGCAAAGCTTGCCGGTCTGTGTGCGTCGTTCATCTGCCGCATTGAAAGGAATTAGCATCAAATGGAGGCAAGGGTATGAAGTTGATAGGCATAAAATCGAATGATATTGAGTACGATGATGTCGTGCATAAAGGCGACATCATCATATATGCTAAAGAGATGCTTGCCTCGCAAGGTGATCTCTGTATCAAGATGAAGGGAGATCAAATGATGATTGCTCCCTATAAGAAAAATGAAGAGTACTTCGCGGTTATCATTCAAGTTATTAAAGTAGTGAAGCAGCTTAATTGATCATTTGGTTAGCTTCATTTCCTTTTTAAATGCTGCTCCATCTGGCTGAATACACAGTGACATCAGTCATCCTTAAGGCTTTCCTTCTACGATCATGATGGCGGGCGAATTTGTACTACCCACTTTATTAATTCTGCTCAGCAAAGAGCTTTCCGGCGGTGGCCAATAGAAAAATTAAGGGAGCGATTATCATTCCCCTTGTACCTGATTATCCGCATGCTCAGTTAGAAATCATTTCATCTGAGCACATAAAAGAATCACTCTCGTTGAAAGACGGAGACATTGTGGATCTAGAGGTTCGGCTTTAGCTAACGCGCTAGATGACCTGCCAAAAGCCTTTATCTCGATAAGCTCGACCTGCCTATCATATATGAGGGTAGTTGCAGGCCTTTTAGGGTATCTGAAATACCTTCTGACTTCCAACTAAGGTCCACAGCTTAGATAGCCACATTCTCATTCGACTGATACTTAACGAAAGTCCAGATTGTAAAGTTTTAATTAAAAAAGAGATGGAGCTGATGGGATTCGAACCCGCGACACCCTGCTTGGAAGGCAGGAAAAACGTATTTAAATTAGTTAATAATCTGACAGTTTCCCAGCTTGCAGCGTTGACCAATTTTGATAAATCCTATATTTCAAAGGTTATCACTGGTGAAAAACCGGCCTCTTTGAAATTCCTTGAAGCGCTAAATAAATTACTGCCGGAGAATAAGGTTCCGGATTACCTGCAACTATTTTTACAATCACGACAGTCTATGGGTGTCACCGGCAAGACCATCGAATTTCACAAAGATAGGTTGAAGCCGTTTATCTCGGAAGTAAATTATCTGAAAGCAACTGCGGCATCAATTCAACGCTATTTGAATACTATACCAGCCAATCAAAACGGATTGGCCACCAGGCATGCCAGCTACAGGGCTATAAAGACTTTTTACAGGTGGCTAAATAGCGAATTTGGTTTTTCTAATCCCATAAGTAGTATCTCTGCACCAATATTGGGAAGGCCGATCATGCCCACGTTAGACGAAAGCCAGGTACATCAATTGATTGAAGCAGTCGATAACATGAGGGATAAGGCCATCATCGCGTTGTTTGTTGAAAGTGGGCTTAGGTTATCTGAATTAGCCAATATTAAGCCGGATGATATCAACTGGACGGGTTGTTGTATCAAGGTGCTGGGGAAGGGTCGTAAGGCGGCGTTTGCGCCGTTTGGCGTGATGTCAGAGAAATACATTAAAGGCTGGTTAAGTGAATATAGCCCTGAGGGTAATATATGGGGAATGACTAAATCTGGCATAGCCATAATGTTGGCGCGTCTTGAAAAGCGCACCGGTATTACATGTAACCCGCATACCTTCCGGCGTACCTTTGCGGTGCTGTTAAGGAAAGCCGGCATAGATACGATGACAATTAAAGAATTAGGCCGCTGGGAAAGCCTGGAGATGGTACAGCGTTATACACGGTCATTCAGCTTTCAAGATAGCATGAAGTTTTACAGGTCGCCAATAACAAGTGAGCGCCAAATAGAGTGAGGTTATTGGCGTATCAAGGTACGTTTACTTATTCAGTGTCTGACTTATCCCCTTGTCCCCCGGCTGTCCCCACTCTTTAGGATGCAGGTATAGGCCTTTCTCGTTAGCAGGCTTCTCCTGCTCTACCACGATGAGGTGGGCACTGACATAGACATCCTGCCTGGCGCCGGTCACCTGCGGCGGGACACAAAGGCCAGCTTTGCCGCCCCAGGTTGCAGAGTGCTTATCCGGCAGCCTGAAGGCTATTCCGGTTTATCCCCTGCGCGTTCGAGCGGCCTGATTTCTGCCCGGACACAGCCGGCTAAATTATCGTGTAATAACTAAGATCTTTGTTATGTTGTTGCTGCCAGAGTTTGCGGTCCACATGTTTGTGCCGTCAAAGGCTATTCCCCATGGGTTTGCTCCGGTTGTGCCAAACTGTGTCATCACCCCCGTCGGGGTAATCCTGGTTACGCTGGCGCCGACATTATTTGCGGTCCACATGTTTGTGCCGTCAAAGGCTATTCCCCATGGGTATGCTCCAGTTCCGGTATAGGTTGTCGCCACGCCGGCCGGGGTAATCTTGGTTACGCTGCCTGGGTCGCCATAGTTTGCGGTCCACATGTTTGTGCCATCAAAGGCTATTGAAAGTGGGGCATATCCTATGGGATAGCTCGTCACACTTGTCGGAGTAATCTTTGTTACGCTTAAGCCCTGAGAGTTTGCGGTCCACATGTTTGTGCCGTCAAAGGCTATTCCAGTTGGTTTTGCTCCGGTTGGGCCACTGTGCGTCATCACCCCGGTCGGGGTAATCTTGGTTACGCTGTTGCCGTTATAATTTGCTGTCCACATGTTGGTGCCGTCAAAGGCTATTTCATATGGGCTTGTTCCGGTTCCGGGATAGGTCGTCTTCACCCCGGCGGGAGTAATCCTGGTTACGCTGTTGCCGGTCTCGTTTGCGGTCCACATGTTTGTGCCGTCAAAGGCTATTCCACGTGGGATTGCTCCGGTTCCGGTAAAGGTGCTCATCGACCCGGTCGGGGAAATCCTGGTTACGCTGTTGCTGTCCCGGTTTGCGGTCCACATGTTTGTGCCGTCAAAGGCTATTGCACATGGGCCTCCTCCGGTTCCGGTATAGGTGCCCAGGACTCCGGGATTCAGCCATCTGAATAGCGGCGGGTTGGTCGGCTGCTTGTTGATGGAACCACTGACTTTAACCGAGCCGTTTACCTCTAACTTCGCTGTCGGGCTGGCCGTGCCGATGCCGACATTACCACTACTTTTTATTCTCGCCTTTTCCACATTGTTAATGGTGAAGATGATGTCTTTACCACTCGTAGCATTCAACCTTGTCAGGTTGGTGTTGGTCATGGTGAGAAGAGAACGCGCTACTCCTGTCGTGTCTTTGCCCTGAAATGAATAGTTATTGTCAATCCATACATTCTGCGCGGGACCAATATATCCCATGAGTATTTCCTTGATTGGCTGCTGACCGCCTCCGGTCATACCCAGTGATATGACCCCTATTATCACCACCCCCAATATTAATAGTAATATTCGACTGCCCCGAAACTGTTTCATTTATTATCTCCTTTTCCATCTATTTATGAAACTTCGCAGATGTTGTCGTATTGTACACTTATGCCTGACGGATTGGCAAGGCCTTGCCTAAGCAATTGCACCTTCATATGAAATGACATGTGTATCGGTAGGATTACCAGGTCCTTCAGCTTCCAGGATAGTATGAAGTTTTATAAGTCGCCGCTGAATTAAATTCTTCAATATAGAAGTAACTGAAAAGTATCTACTTTTGATTCCGCTTTCGTACCATTGGCATCGTAAGACGTTACTTTAAAATAAAAGCTTTTATAATAGGTATTCACACCCCTGGTTGCACATCCAACATATAGTCCTTTTAACGTTACCCTGTGGTCTGTGACTAATTTTATGTCCCTCTGTGAATAATTTATCTTATTTACACACCAAGTGTTGCAACTACTATTTGCTTCTCTGGCAGCCCATTTGTCACAGTCCTCTGGACAGCCATCTCCAAATCTTTTTCCGACAACCGAATAATACCATTGTGCAAAACCTTCATCGTTCCTAATATAGTTTACTTCGCTTGTTGCCGGTACAGAAGTTGTCCAAGAAATGATGGCATCACAACTAAAGGCTGAATTGTAATGCCCTTCCGCATATACATTACCAATATCGTATTTTACATCCGATATTGATAATAGTTGGGTAGAGGAATCATTACCCGTATCTTTATTAAATGTGAGCGTCATAAGGATTTCTTTTAAAAGTTCATCATTAGCACCAGTTATAGTAATGCCTGGCTTCCTCGCTACACCACCCAAAGTATCATGCTCCTCGTCAAGATCAGTACATGCAGCTACTAAAGTCTTATTGTTGGGCAGATCAACTGTAAGGCATATTGTCTTCATATGAGAAGACCAAACGTTCCACTTGATCATATAGAACTTGCCCTTAGTTTGACCATCCAACAGAGTTACATCGGAGGGTGCACTCCACTTTTTGCTTATTAATTGAGTCTGGCTTGCTTCCTGAGCCGGGCTTGCCTGGCTGACTGTTTTAATGCCGCGACGGCATCTTCCAGCTTTAGTTTGCCTTCGACGATGGCCTGGTAAATATCTTTCAGAGTCATTTGTGTCACGTCTATCATAGTACACCCCCATTATTTGTTCGGGACGCCCGATCGACTCGAGGCGGGAAGAGATCTCCCGCGCTCCGGGCAGTAGGTTGTGCCTGTTGCCGCCCTGCCTTGCCCAGCCACAGGGCCTGCGTTGTTTGGGCAGCCTCGAAGCTCCAGGTATACCCGCAGCGCCTCCAGGGCTGTCCGGCCCAGCTTGGCCAGCCTCTGCTTGCCGCCCTTGCCCCATACCCTGATGATGCCTGCCTCCAGGTTGATGTCCGACAGCGACAGGCTGGCGCACTCGGATAGCCGTATGCCCGTATCCAGCAGCATGAGGATGATGCTGCGGTTGCGGCAGGTTTTGTAGTAAGGTGGTGGGATTGGTTGGGAGGCCGGCGTCTTTGTGCACACTAGTGTTCACAAAAGTGTTTACAAAAGTGTTCACAAATTTTACATAAAGTGAAGGAGGGTTCGGCGAGCTATTAAAATCTGATCGTAAAAACGTGGTCGGGGTGGTCGGATTTGAACCGACGACCACCTGAACCCCATTCAGGTGCGCTACCAGGCTGCGCTACACCCCGTGTCTGAACAACCAAAATATGTTATCATATTCAGGCGTTTGCGGGCAATGTAAATTGCCTTAATTTTATTTACGAGAGGTTGCTGAATTGGCAAAGAAACACCGCAAAGAGAAAGCTGAAAGAACCCCCACCAGGCACCAGATCTCCAAGTGGGAGAGGCAGCGCAGACTATCCAGTATAATAATAATAGTCAGCGCCGTTTTCCTTGTAATTGTTTTTGGATTGGTCGGATACGGCTATTACAGCGAACAGGTGATGCCCTACCAGAAAACTGTTATCAAGGTTAATGACGCCTCTTTCGACATGGACTATTACATCAAGATGCTTGACCTATATAGCAAGGGACAGACAAGCGACATGCTCAAGTATTTGGTTGACATAGCTGCCAATGCCATACAACAGGGCGAGATAATCAGGGAAAAAGCCGCTGAACTGGATGTCTCTGTAACTGACGATGAAGTAACTAAGGAAATCGAGCAAGCGAAACTGCCGAAAAGCAATGTGACAACCGATATGATAAAAACCGGCCTGCTGACAAAGAAAATTATTGAGCAGCATTGTCTGCCCAAGCAACCATCCGGCGTAGAACAGGTTGAGATCCAGGCTATGTTCCTTGAGAACAAGTTCATGGCGGATGAGCGCAGGCAGAGGTTGCTTCTGGGCGATAACTTCACGAATATGGCTGGTTTGCTATCCCTGGACAGTGTTACGCAATCAAAAAAAGGTTACCTTGGTTGGATTGCGAGGGGTTATGAGGACCTCGCGCTGGGGAGCCTCAAGGACTCGGCGCTCAAGGATACGATTTTCAAGCTGGAACCCAAGGTGATCAGTGACCCCATCTATGATTCCAGTATGGATAAGCCTTTCGGCTACTGGGTGCTGGAAGTGATTGAAAAGGATGATACCAAGGGAGTACATGCAAGGGGAATCCTGCTTTCCACCAAGGACGAGGCTGAGGACGTCCGGGCCAGGATAGCGAAAGGCGAAAGCTTTGAAGCATTGGTCAAACAATACTCGCAGCACAGCAGCAAGGATAAAGGCGGCGACCTCGGCTGGATTGTGCCGGGCATGGAAAAAGGGATGCTTGATCGCATTGTCGCTGCACTGCAGCCAAATACTCTCAGTGAGGTAATACGTGACGAAAGCCTGAAAACCAAGGGCGGCTACTGGCTGATAGAAGTAATGAATAAGCAGATGGACAGACCTCTGGATGATAACATCAGACAGCAACTTACGGAGCAGTGTCTGAGCGAGTGGCTCAGCGGCCAGATGAAGAATGCTAAGACTGAAATTCTTTTAGATCAAAAACAAAAAGACTGGGCCGTTGAGCGCGTATTAAAGAACAGGAGCAAGTAAGGTTTTGTTTAAGAAACGGCCGATTAATATAGGTCTCATGGGCATCGGCACCATCGGAAGCGGTGTTGCCAGAGTGCTATTGAACAAGAAAAAGACGCTGGCACGCCAGGCGGGAAGCCCCATCGTGCTTAAAACTGTCCTGGAACAAGACCCTTCCAGGCACGGCATACTTGATATCGACCCCGGAATATTCACCACCGACTATAAAAAGATCGTCCACGCTGATGATATAGATGTCGTGATCGAGCTTATAGGCGGTGAATATCCGGCCTACGATTATATAAGGGAAGCGCTGATCAATGGCAAGCACGTGGTGACTGCCAACAAGGAAGTCATGGCCAAGCACGGAGCGGAGCTGCTTTATGTTGCGAGGGAAAATCACACCGGCCTGCGCTTTGAAGCTAGCGTCGGCGGCGGGATACCTTTGATTTCGCCGTTCCAGCGTGACCTGGTCGCCAATGATATCCAGACCATTTATGCCATCCTCAACGGGACGACCAACTATATTCTTACCCGGATGGCACATGACAATCTCGATTTTAACAGTGCTCTTAAGCAGGCGCAGAAATTGGGCTATGCGGAAGCTAACCCGGCTAACGATATCGGCGGCCTGGATGCCGCTTATAAGCTGGCGATACTGGCTTCGCTCGCCTTTGACATGGATGTGAATTTTGATGAGATTTATTACGAGGGTATCTCACGGCTCAGGTCTCGCGATTTCCGCTATGCAAGTGAGCTCGGCTATGCAATCAAATTATTGGCTATAGCCAAGAGATCGGGGAGCCTGGTGGAGGCGAGGGTGCACCCGGTGCTCATACCTGCAGAATCCCTGCTGGCCAAAGTAGATGGCGTTTACAACGCCATCTATGTAATCGGTGACCTGATAGGCAACATGCTCTTCTATGGCCAGGGCGCAGGGCCTGCAGCTACATCCAGCGCGGTCATCGCCGACGTGATCAATATTGCGCAAAATATAAACACCAGGCGTGACAACGCGCCCAGGTTCATCCCCGAAAAAACCTCTGGCATAAAACCTATATATGATATCGAAACGCGTTATTATTTCCGCATGAATGTGCTGGACCATGCAGGCGTGCTCGCCCGTATTTCCAGCGCAATGGGGGATCAGGCTATTAGTATATCGTCGGTGATACAGAAAGAATCGGATCCTTCGAACAAGACTGCAGAGATAGTCATTATGACGCACCCGGCGAAGGAAAGCGCTGTACAAAAGGCCATTAAGGTAATCGATAAGCTCGGGGTTGTCAAAGAAATCAGTAACTTTATAAGAGTAGAGGCCTTTTAGCTATGATCAGAGGAGTATTACAGCGCTATAAGGAATACCTGCCCATTACTCCGGCCACACCGATGATCTCTCTGGGTGAGGGAGATACACCGCTGGTTAAATCGGTCAACCTGGCGAGGGAGCTCGGGATCGGCGAACTGTATTTCAAGCTGGAAGGGTGTAACCCTACTGGCTCTTTCAAGGACAGGGGAATGGTGGTTGCCATGGCTAAGGCTATCGAGGAGGGCAGCCAGCAGGCTATATGTGCCTCTACCGGAAACACCAGCGCTTCGGCGGCGGCCTATGGCGCCCGCTTTGGTTTGAAGGTAATAATTATTGTTCCCAAGGGGAAGATCGCTATGGGGAAGCTTGCCCAGGCTATTGCCTACGGTGCCGAAATCATCGCGATTGAAGGGAATTTCGACCAGGCTCTAAAGATAACCCGTACGTTAGCCGGGAAGAATCCTATCACTCTGGTCAACTCCGTCAATCCATACCGCATAGAAGGCCAGAAGACCGCTGCTTTCGAGATAATCGACGACCTGGGCTTGGTACCTGATTACCTTTTTATCCCTGTGGGCAATGCAGGCAATATTACCGCCTACTGGAAGGGCTTCAAGGAGTGGAAAAAAGTAGGAAAGGTGGATAAAACCCCGGTGATGATGGGCTTTCAGGCCGAGGGCGCTGCACCCATAGTGAAGAACATGATTATAGAAAGTCCGCAGACAATAGCCACAGCGATACGCATCGGCAACCCTGCCAGCTGGAAGGGCGCGGTAGCGGCCAGGGACGAGTCCGGCGGAATAATCGATTGCGTCACCGACGATGAAATCCTGGAGGCTTATAAGCTAATGGCGGGTAAGGAAGGCGTCTTTGGAGAGCCGGCTTCAGCGGCGCCACTGGCCGGGCTTGTGAAGTTGATCAAACAGGGTCAAAACTTCAAGGGAAAGAAAGTAGTCTGCATTGTGACAGGCAACGGGCTCAAGGATCCAGACATACCGACCAGATATGTAAAACCGTTCCCGGAATTGCCCGCCGACCTGGGTGCTATTGAGAAACACCTCGGCTTGAAATAACTCTTAAAATATATCCCGGAAGGAAGGTTGCAATGTTGAAGGTTGTTGAGGAGCAAACTGGAGAATTTTATCAACATTATCCGCGTATAGCTGTCATAGTTACGGCCAATAACCTTGGACGAAAGAATGCCATGGCGGTAGCCTGGCATAGCTCCGTTTCCTTCAAACCGCCGCTCTATGGGATATCCGTGGCGCCGAAAAGATATACCTACCAGCTAATTTCAGAAAGCAAGCAGTTCGGGGTCAACTTTATGCCATATGAAAAGGCGGAGATGATTGCATCTGTCGGTGGCAGTAAAGGCAGCATTATGGATAAATTCACGGAGTTTAATCTTGCCGAAGACGAGCCGGTGAAGACGGATGTCCCTGTTTTAAGGGATGCCTATACGGTTTATGAATGCAAGGTCATTGAGAACAAGGTATTTGGTGATCATGCATGGATAATCGGCGAGATCGTTGCGGTCCATATGGCAGAGGAAGTATTCAAGGGCACCGGTGTACTCGACCTCGGCATTGTCAGGCCTGCTCTTTATCTGGGCGGTGAGAATTATTGCTCCACAGATAGTAATACCGTGAGATATCTCGACCGGGAGAAATATGGCAAACGCTGAATAAAATATTCCATAGGATGTTGACATAATGTTTGATCTGGATAAAATAAAGCAGGCATCACTTTCGATAATAGAGGCGATAGGTGACGATCCTAAGCGTGAGGGGTTGGTGGATACACCGCAGAGGCTGGCGGAGATGTACGCCGAGCTCTTCTCTGGCATACAGATGGACGCCAGAGAGGTACTTGCTATGGGGTTTTCAGCCAGTCATCATGAGATGGTAATAGTCAGGGATATTCCGTTTTATTCCATGTGCGAGCACCATTTTCTGCCGTTCTACGGCGTGGTCCATATAGGTTATATCCCCAACGCCAATGGGCGGGTGGTCGGCGTTAGCAAGCTGGCGCGCGTGGTGGAGATTTTTTCAAGGCGGCTGCAGCTACAGGAGAGGATGACCAAGCAGATAGCCGATGTGATCATGGAATCATTAAAGCCAGATGGTGTTGCAGTCGTTATCCAGGCAGAACACCTTTGCATGGTTATGAGGGGAATTAAAAAGCCGGGAAGCAACGTGATCACTTCGGCCATGCGCGGAATCTTCGAAAGGCGCTCGGTCACACGGGCTGAATTCCTCTCGCTGGTCCAGGGTAAGTAAAGTCATTCGTGCCGCAGCGATTCTATCGGGTCGAGCTTTGCCGCTCTGAAGGCGGGGTAGGTGCCGGAGATAATTCCTGTTAAGATGGCCACTATCAGTGCCATCAATACGGTATCAATTGATATGGGTGCGCTAACCGGCATGTTGTTCATCATCTGACCCTGTATAGCTAACGAACCCAGTCCTGCCAGCAACAATCCAATTATGCCGCCTGACAGGCTAAGCATGGCTGATTCTACAAGAAACTGGCTGAGAATATCACGGCGCTTGGCTCCGATAGCCTTGCGTATCCCTATCTCGCGGGTACGCTCGGTAACCGAAACGAGCATGATGTTCATGATGCCGATGCCGCCAACTATCAGTGAGATGCTGGCCACGCTGGCGAGGAACGCCTGGAAGACGGCCATGGTCTGTTGCATGCGTTTCAGGATCTCCTGCATATCGATTACGTTAAAGTCGTTTTCCTCATCTTCCCGGATGTGATGGCGCTGCCTTAAAATCTGTGTTATCTGGTCCTTGGCGCTATTTATCGCACCGGTATTGACAGCCTCCGCAGCAATAGTCTGCACGGGGTGGCCCTGCGGGGTTATTTCAATGCCGAACCTTGATTGCATGGTTGTTATCGGAACCATGATAAAATTGTCGGCGCTTCCTCCCATGAAGCCGCCGCGTGGTTCCATTATCCCTATCACGTCGATCTTACGTCCGCCGATACGTATAGTCTCACCTATCGGGTTGGCAGTGCCGAACAGATCTTTGGCTGCCTGGTCTCCAAGGAGGGCTACACTGGTGTACCTGCGCAGGTCTTCTTCATTGATGAATGTGCCCCTGGCTACCTTATAGTTTAATATCCTTTGGATTTCGACGGTTGACCCTTGAATACTAATGGTCCTGATCTGGTTGCCGTAAACTACTTTGAGCATCTTGGAGCTAATAGGTGCTACTGCTGTTATGTCTGGGGCCTTGTTTTTATTGGTGAGGGCTTCCGCATCTTCCAGCGTCAAACTTCCCTCCGGTCTGACGCCGCCCATCATTTGACGGCTGGACCCCATTACATATATAGCGTTCGCCCCCATGTTCTCAAATATGCCTGTCATAGCTTGCTGCTGGCCCCTTCCAAATGAAACAAGGAACACAACCGCGCCTACGCCAATGACGATGCCGAGGATGGTTAACAAAGACCGGAGCTTATTAGAAATGAGCGCCTGCCAAGCTGAGATTAAATACTGCCAGATGTTCATCTCAATTTCTCCTGCACAATGCTACCATCGCGCAGGTAAACAGTCCGTTTGGTGTAAGCGGCTATGTCTTCTTCATGTGTGACTATAACGATAGTGATGCCTTTTTTATTCAGGTCCTTCAAGAATTCCATAATGCCGTGGCTGGTATGTGTGTCCAGGTTGCCGGTCGGTTCGTCGGCAAGTATCAGCGCGGGATTGTTGACAAGTGCGCGCGCGATGGCGATTCTCTGCTGCTCGCCGCCTGACATCTCGCTCGGTTTGTGCCGGGCACGATTGGCAATGCCAACAGCTTCCAGCGCCTGCATGGCATGCTCACGCCTGTTCCTGGTCGCGTTATAGATTAAGGGCAATTCGACGTTCATCAGTGCGCTGATTCTCGGCAAGAGGTTGAATGACTGGAAGACGAAGCCGATTTTCTTATTCCTGACCGCGGCAAGCTGATCATCGTTCATTTTGCTGACGTCCAAGCCGTCAAGCTCGTATTTGCCCGAATTCGGCCGGTCAAGGCAACCGATCAAGTTCATCATGGTGGACTTACCTGACCCGGAGGGGCCCATGATAGAAACCGTCTCGCCGGCTTCTATCTTCAGGCTCACATAGTTCAAGGCATTTACCTGGACATCGCCAATTTTGTATATTTTTACTACATTTTCTAAGACTATCATTTGAAATCTGCTAGAGCATTGTTAGATCAATGGTTATTTCACGGCCTCAATGAGCACCTGTTCACCCTCCTTAAGGCCGGAGATGATCTCGGTGAACTTCTTGTTCTGCAGGCCGATTTTAACTGGCCTTTTCTCCATGCTGGCTGTGGCAGGGTCGGTAACGACATCCACCCAGAAGTCACCTGCCAGGCCCTTGATAGCGCGGTTGGGCACCATGAGCACCTTTTCGTGTATGCCGATGATAATGTCAGCGGTGGCGGTCAGGCCTCCCCTGAGCTCGACGCCTTCGGTGGGGTCGAGGTAGATCTCGACGGGGAAGTTGACAACTCCGGCCTGAAGTGTGCCGAAGGGAGAGACGAAGGTAACTTTGCCCTTGAGTTTCTGTCCGGGAAGTGCATCGACGGTGATGATGGCTTGCTGGCCAACCTCGACCCTGGTGATATCGATTTCGTCGATGATGCCTGTCATCTTGATAGTCTTGGTATCGACGAGGTGAATAGCTGTTTTGGAAGAGTAGTCGAAAGTGGAGAGCTGGTCGTTCTCCTTGACGGGGATATCGACGATAGTGCCGTCGAAAGGTGCGAGGATCTCAGTTTTGAGCAGGTCCTGCTTGGATGTATTGAGGTTAATCATAGCGGTTTCGATGTCAATGTTATAGTTGCGGAGAGTTTGGTTATTCAATCCTGCCCTGTAGATGGTCTCGTTCTCGTCAAGGATCATGTTGCTCATGAGTAGATCGTGCTGTGCCATGCTGAGCTTTTCAGAGAATTTGACCCTATCGAAGTTACTTTGGGCCAGCATGTCCTGGAGGTCTGAAAGGGCATCGAGCACCTGTCTTGAGATGGCGAGTGAAGTTGACGTATCGGGATAAGTGTAAGTGCCCGGCAACCTGGCGTTATTCTTTACAAAGGTATGTGCTTCGGAGAGTGTGGATATGAGAGTGTCCATGGCATGGAGGGCCGTCGAGTAATCTCCGGCTTCGAGTAGTTTCTGGACTGACGCGGTCTTCTCGATTTCGACATCCAGTGTAGTGACTACCTGCTTGAGTTCGGGGTATGTGGCTATGGGCTGTTGGAGATCATTGTACTGGGTCTGGAAGGTATCCAGCTTAGGATCGGCATAGACTGACCTGGCGGCATTGAGGTCGTATTTAGCAAGTAATAGGTTAGAGGCAGCATCAAATAATTTCTTGTCCAGCAGGAACTGCCTGGCTTGATCTACCTCGTTCTGGGCCTGTTCGAAGCGCAGGAGGGCGGTGGCAAGTGAATAGAAGGTGGTAACACGGGTGACGCCGCAGCAGACGGTCTGGATAACCGTATTGATAGCCTTTTCAAGAGTGTATTGCTTTGCTTCTACGGAGAGTAGCTGCGTGGTGTTGTCGAGCTTAGCCAGCAAGGTGCCGGCCTTCACGATATCGCCCTTTTCGACCCGGATTTCTTTTACGGTGCCCGGTGTGCCGAACTTGAGGCGTACTTCATGAGGCATATCAAGATTGCCGTCGGAGGAAACCGAGAGGATAAGATCACCGCGGGTGACGGAAGCCATCTGGTTGGGAGTGATCTCCTTTTTCTGCTGGGCGCAGGAGGTGAAGACGACAGCAAGAAGAATAAATACTATAAAAACAAGTGCAAGTCTATTTTTCATATTAAGACTCTCCATCAAAATGCTTCAATAGTAATTCGTGAGTAAATAGCATTAAATCCGTGTAATTTTACATCACGCATATGGGGCTAGCAAATTCGCTACCATTTACCGGTCGTAAAAATATCATCGTATTATTTCGATAACCCACTTATCGTTTATCCAGGCTCCAATGATATTTTTAATAGGAAGGTTCCAGGAAGTGACTATCTGCATGCATTTCCTGATCTGTTTAATATGCTCCTCTTTTGACACCGGGTTGCCGGCACAGTCGTAATGAGCTGCGATAAAGATTGTATCCGAACCGTGGGCGTTGACCGAAATGAGGACTCGCGACTTAATAGATTCAACCTGCTCCGGCTTTCCCTGCGTAAGCATTTTATCCGGGCCTGGTTCTGTAATCATATCAACGTAGTCGAGTGAGTACTTATCTTTGAGCCATTTAATCACGGGCAGCTGAACCCTGCCGTCCATGCAGTTTATAGCTGTACCGAATTTACCTTTATGCACGTTTCCCTGCCTTTGTCTGAGAAATTGATTAGAGAGAAGACCCAATTAGTTATCAGAGTTTACCGCTGATCCCCAAATAAGCGAAATAGATAGCGAACACAACTATAGTGACGAGTGCCACAGCAGTGGTAAAGATCACAACGCGGAATACCTCGAATTTTTTACCCAGAAATCCGCCCAGGGATAGCACCAGGCATGAGAGAAGGACGATAGCGAAAATGTAGGTCACGGTTTTTGGATCGGGCATGGCTGCCTCCTCATACTTTAGCGTTTAATATCCTGTCTATGACCAGTACAATGATGATCAATAATATGCATACAAATACCAATATCAACCACAATCCGGGCATTCTGCGTATCCTATTAGCCGGCGTCGTTTCCTTTGGCTGAGATAGCTTCTGCGGTTTTTCGTCGTCTTGTTCTTGGCGTTGGCCAGTTTCACCATAAGCAATTGCCGGTGACGGGCCTGTCTGAGGATGTGTTACCCAGTTCAATTTAATGCCACAGTTCGGGCAATAATGGAAGCGGTTATCAACGATAAAGCCACACGCAGGACAATTATAACTGAAAGTCTCACCGCAGGCTTTGCAGGTTGGTTCACCAACCACGACTGGGCTTCCGCATACCGGGCACTGAAAAGTCTGGATCATAACGGTATTTTATATTGATTTGATATAAATAAGGTATCCATACTTTGTTAATTATGCTGTGTGGGTTATGAAGTAATAGGCGGCATATATCGCGTAAACTACCACGGCAACCAGAGCAATGACACCCGCGAAGGTGACTAATTTGCCCGGAGCGGTTTTCTTCCCTATGAAAGCACCCAGGGCCAGAAACACGCAGAAGCCGAGTATGCCAAAGAGAATCATGGCAAGCATTTGAGCATTAGGCATAATTACCTCCTGTGATCCCTGTATACATTTTATATCACTCACCCATGATCTGCAGAATGATCTCCCTGGAACGGGGTCGAACATCGAAATCCACGATAACGATCTGCTGCCAGGTGCCGAGCGTTAGTCTTTTGTTTATAAATGGAATGGTGATCGATGGGCCAAGCAGTGATGCGCGGACGTGAGAATGCCCGTTGCCGTCGCCCCACGCTTTATTGTGCTCGTAACTCAGATCGACGGGTACTATCCTGTTCCACATCTCTTTGATATCCGACACTAAGCCCGGTTCATACTCAATCGTAGTGATGCCTGCAGTCGAGCCTGGTATAAATACAGTGACGGTACCACTATTGATCCCGGAATTGCCGACCTCACGCGCGATATCGGAAGTGACATTAAGCGTTTCGTCCTGTCCGTCGGTGCTTATTTGAATCCTTTTACAAGCGACTGTCATATTTTAACCTCCTGCCATATTATATCTCTTATATTAAAGACGGGCCCCTCCTTGCAAACACGCAGCATACCCTGCTTCGTCTTTATACTGCACGCATAGCAGGCGCCTACGCCACAACCCATGCGCACTTCAAGCGAAAATTGAACTGGTTTTTTAACTTCGCGGTCGGTACACTGCTTAACTATCTCCACATACATAGCTTGCGGCCCGCAGGCATAAACCTGGTCAGCCCAATCTAAATGTCCATGCAGAAGATCGGTCACCCTGGCCTTCCTACCCAAGCTGCCGTCTTCAGTGGCTAAAACCAATTTTACTTCACGTGGCAATAGATTCTCAGGATATATCCCGCTCCTGGTGCGGGCACCCAGTAAGATGGTGACCGATTTTTTCAGAGCTAAAGCTTTTTTAGCAAGAAATTTTAAGGGGGCAATGCCGATTCCACCTGCTACTATCAATATATTTTGAGTTCTGGGTTCAATCTGGAAACCGTTGCCCAATGGACCTAATAAATCCAGTTCCACGCCTTCTTCCAACTTTGATAACCAGAGAGTCCCCTTGCCCTTGATGGATTTAATTTCTATTTCTCGACCTACTTCTGGTGGCCTTTCTGTACTATTTGAATCGGGGATGGTAAAAAGCAGGTGGACTTCGCCTGATCTCGTTACATCGTGTATGCTTAGTGGGCGGCGTAGAACAACCTTCTCTCCGCATTTGACCATTAAGAACTGACCTGGTCTGCTTTCTCCGGCTATATCCGGAGCCTTA
>Ga0315289_10005241_pt1 | contig 19189 bp, 20 predicted proteins | sample YL17G11_40_MG_FD_203452 | JGI IMG/M metagenome (GOLD analysis project Ga0315289, IMG submission 203452) | Sediment microbial communities from Yellowstone Lake, YNP, Wyoming, USA - YL17G11_40 | ecosystem: Environmental > Aquatic > Freshwater > Lake > Sediment | place: USA: Wyoming | collected...
CGGCAACGGCAACGTGTTTGCGCTGATCGAACTGGCGGATTCGGGCCAGATCGACGGCGCTTCCTTCACCGAGTTCTATGGCGCGCTGGCGCGCAACGTGGGCCGGTCCCTGGAGTCGGCGCGGGAGGACCTCAACACCAACCAGCAGTTGCTGCTCCAGGCGCGCACGCTGCGCCAGGAGAGTTCGGGCGTCTCGCTGGACGAGGAGGCCATCCTCCTGATCCAGTTCCAGCGCGCCTACCAGGCCACGGCGCGGCTGGTGATGATTCTGAACGACCTGACGGAGACCACCATCAACCTGCTGCGCTAGGAGGAGCGACGATGACCCAGGGGATCGACCCATCGGCGGCGCGCTTTTTGGCCGACCTGAGCCGCATCCAAACGCGGGCGGAGCGCGCCCAGCGCCAGATCAGCTCGGGGCGGAAGGTGAACGTCCCTTCGGACGACCCGGACCACTTGCAGGTCCTGCTGGTGACCAAGTCGCACCTCGAGGAGGTGACGCAGATCCGCACCAACCTGGACTGCGCCAAGACCGAAGCCGACACCGCCGAGCAAGTCCTCGCGGAGGCGGTCAAAGCCATGGACCAGGCCGCCCAGATCGGCGTCGAGGGGGCCAACTCGCTGAAGTCGCCCCAATCGCGGGACGCGCTGGCCGTGGCCGTCCAGGGGATTCTCGAGCGCCTGGTGGCCATGTCCGGGACCGGCGCGGGAGGCCGCCACCTGTTCAGCGGCGACTCCGATCAGGTGGCGCCGTACACCGTGGACCTGGCGCAGCCCAACGGAGTGAGCGCTTACGCCGGCTCCGCCGCCACGCGCGAGATGATGCATCCGGCCGGGACGCGCTTCGCGCTTTCGAAAGCGGCCCAGGAGATCTTCGACAGCCCGGAGGCGGGCAAGAACATGTTCGCCGCCGTCAACCGGCTGCGGCTGGCCCTGGAGAACGGCCCGACCGTCCCGATGGACGATCCCGCCTACGAGACGCAGCTTGCCGCCCAGTCGCAGGCCGTGGCGGACGGGCTGCTCCAGGTGCGCTCGGCGCGGGATCACCTGAGCACCGAGCTGACCTACGCCGGCGAGGTGCAGAACCGCGTCGATGAGGCCATCCAGTTCGCTCACAAGCTGGAGCTGCGCGAGCAGACCGCCTTGAGCAACCTTCAGGACGCCGACCTGGTCGCGGCGGCCCTCGAGGTCAGCCAGACGAGCACTCACCAGGCCGCCGCCCTCGGGTTCCGCGCCATGCTGCCCCGGACCAGCCTGTTCGACTTCCTGGCGTAGGATAAGCCCCCGGAGCTGTGAAAAAATCGGGGAACTGTCTCCAGCGCCCAGTGTCCGCGGAAGGGGGCCGGCCGGCGCGGCTTCAACAAGAAACGTGATTGAGTGTACTGTCCCGGTTTTTCGGTTTTTGGATTATGGGACTACGCCAAGCTGCTGCATCAGGCTCAGGGCGTCGTAGCCGTCCCAGACCTCCGCAATCCTCCCGTTCTCCACGCGCATGATGCTGATGCCGGTCAGGGACACTTCACGCCAGGTGGGCGGGATCCCCATGAACTCGCCCTGTTGCGTCCCTTGGAGCGTCCAGCGGGTCACCACCTTGTCGCCCTCGGCGATGAGGTCCTCGATGGTGAATTGGCCGTCGGCTATGGCGTGGCGCGTGGCGGCGATGTACTGTCTCAAGCCCTCCTGACCGTGGATCGGCTCGGGCCAGGCCGGATCGTGGCGGACGTAGTTGGCGTCCACCAGCTCATCGATGAGCTCCAGCTTTCCCTGGTTCCAGATCTCGTTGACCAAGCGGCGCACCAGCCGCTTGTTCTCCTCAGACATAGCAACCTCTCCCTCGTGCTGCAAGCCCAGCTCTAACTCTGATTCTAGCGCCAATTCCGACCCGCCGAGGGGCGCTGGCCGGCCGTGGCACAGGCATTCCTGCCCGTGTCCGCTACGCCGCCGGCCCGCGCAGGGGCCCCCACAGTGCGGATGCCGATGATGGCCACCGCCACTCCCGGCACGCCCCACGCGTAGCGCAGCGTGGCCCGGTAGTCCTCCGGCGCCGCCAGCCGCGCCCCCGTCCTCTGGACCGGCCGGCCCAGCACCTTCATGGCGATCACCCCGATGCCGCGCCGCCGCGCTTCCGGGAGCGCCCTCTCCGCGAAGCTGTAGACGTGCCGCTCGACGAAGTTGAGGGTGCACATGAACAGCTCGATGTGGGCCGTCTCGAAGACCGGCAGCGCGCGCGCCGGACGCGGCGATGGCCTGCTCGAGCTGGGCGAGAAAGGCGTCCGCCGCGCGCCCGCCACCTCCTGGTGCACGACGGGCTTCCGGTGTCGCATCTCGGCGCCGTGCGCGCGCAGCCGCAGGTCTCCTTCCGGGCTCACGCGGATGCGCCCGGTGCCCTCAAAGGCCAGCTCCATGGCGCCGGACCGGTTGGGTCGAGGAGGATGCTGTAGCCCTTCCCCCTCGACAGGAACTATGCAGCGGAGCCCGCCTGCCCCCGGTGGGGCTCGAAGCTCAGAGGCAGGCGGCCCAGGGTAGTCTCAGCATGAGCCGCCAAGATGGTGAGGAATACACCGGCCAGAAGCCTCACCCGGTGTTCGCATCGCGGCATGGCCCACCTCCGGCCGGAGGAAAGATAGGAAGCCCGCTCTGGGGGTAGTCTGGGCCAAGCGCCCCGGGAAAGCAACGGGGCATTCAAGCAGTCATTACGCGCCGTCGAAGACCGCGGCGGCGGTGTTGAAAAGGATGTCCCGCTTGGCTTCCGGCGGGAGGTCGAGGCCGAGGATCTTCGAGACTTCGGCTTCGAGGTTTTCGAGCAGGTCGGAGCCCATCATCAGGCGCGAGGCGGGCACGTGGTCGAGCACGGCCAGGGTCTGGTGCGGGGTGAGCCAGGAAAGCTCGACGTAGATGTTCGGGCACACCGTGGCCGCCACGATGGCCTCCGAGACGTACAGGCCCCCGCCGGCGTGGGCCAGCACAATGCGCAGGTCCGGGAACTTCCGCGCCGGCATCATGAACAGCGACGGCAGCGCATACGGCGCGCCCGCGCCGGTGTGGCAAATCACGGGCAGGCCCAACTCGAGCGCGGTGGCGAAGAAGAAATCGCTGCTACTGGAGACGGGATTGAGCGCCTGGTACTGCGGCTGAAGCTTCAGGGCGCAGAAGCCCAGTTCCTCGACGCACCGGCGGACCTCCTGGCGGAACTCCGCCTCCGGGATGAACGGATAGAGCGACGCTGTGCCCCTCAGCCGGTCAGGGTGGGCGCGGACAGCCCGCGCGATCTCGTCGTGCGCGGTGCGGTAGTCCTCCACCACGGGGAAGGGGATGACCAGGGAACGGTCCACGCCGCGGCGGTCCATGGCCTCCAGCAACTGCTCCAGTGTCTGCACGCGTCCGCTGTGCCGGGAGACGCCCAGATGCACGTGCGTGTCGTAGATTCGGAACTCGCCCCTCATCGCTTCACCAGGTCTACAATTCTATCGCCCAGTTCCGCGGTCCTGAGCCGCCCGCCCAGATCGCAGGTGCGCTCCTCGGAGGTCGTGAAAAACCGCTCGACTGCCGAGCGGATCATGGCCCCGCCCGCCGCCGTGCCCGGCAGCCAGTCCAGCAGCATGGCCGCCGAAAGAATGGTCGCCGCCGGGTTAGAGATCCCCCGGCCGGCGATGTCCGGCGCCGAGCCGTGCGCCGGCTGGAACACCGCGTGGCAGTCGCCGATGTCGGCTGAAGGCGCCATCCCCATGCCGCCCACCAGCCCGGCGGACAGATCCGAGAGGATGTCGCCGAACATGTTCTCCGTGACGATCACGTCGAAGCGCCGCGGGTTCTGCAACAGGTACAGGGCGGCCGCGTCCACGTATATTCGTTCCGTGCGCACCCCGGGAAACTCGGCGGCCACCTGGTCGAAGATCCGCCGGAAGTAGGCCATCGAGGGCAGCACGTTGGCCTTATCGATCAGCGTGAGCAAGCCCCGCCGGGCCTGTGCCTGGCGGAAGGCGGCGCGGAACAGGCGTTCCGCCCCGGCGCGCGAGATGCGCAGGGTATCGCGCACTTCGGCAGCGCCGGGCGCGTAGGTTTCGCGCCGGGAGAAGAACAGCCCTTCGGTGCTCTCGCGCACAATCAGGAAGTCGATGTCGCCAGCTTGGAAACCTTTGAGCGGGGTGTGCTCGGCGTGATACAGCCGCACGGGACGCAGGCCGCAGTACAAGTCCAGCCGCTCGCGCAGATCCAGTTGCGGCGCCATCTCCGTGCCGTTGGGCCAGCGTATATCCGGCAGGCCCATGGCGCCCAGCAGAATGGCGTCGAACTCCTTCAGGCGCTGGAAGGTCGCCTCCGGCAGCGGGTGGCCGCTCTTCAGATACTCGTCTGCGCCGACGGAGAACTCCTCGAACTCGAACTGGACGCCGTCCAGCCGCGGCTCTACCGCGCGCAGGACCTTCACCGCTTCGGCGGTGACCTCCCCGCCGACGCCGTCGCCGGGCAGCAGGGCGATTTGAAATCGTTTCGTCATAGCAGGCCGTGATCTTCTACTATAATCAGGCGGTGCAGCGGATCATCTTCGGCTCCGTAGCGGATGATGACACCGGGGCGACCGACCTGGCCGGCATGCTGGCCGGCCAGGACCTCCGCACCGTGCTGGTGATCGACCTGCCTCCGCCGGAGGACTTCGCCGCCTGGACCCGCGATTGCGATGCCGTGATCGTCGGCGTGGCCAGCCGCGCCGCGGCGCCGCAGGCGGCCTACCAGCGCACGCGGGAGGCCATCCGGCTGCTGGCGACCCTCCGCCCGCGCGTCCTCGAGATCAAGTACTGCTCGACGTTCGACTCGAGCACCGAGGGCAACATCGGCCCCGCGATCGACGCGGCCATGGACGAGATGGGCGAGTCCTTCACCGTGGCGCTGCCGGCGCTGCCCGTCCACGGGCGCACCACCTACCTGGGCTATCACTTCGTGCACCAGCAACTGCTGTCGGACTCGCCCCTGCGGCGCCACCCGCTGACGCCCATGACCAACCCCAACCTGGTGACGCACCTTCAGAGCCAGACGCGCCGCCAGGTGGGGCTGGTGGCCCACCCGGTGGTGCGCGGCGGGGCGGAACGGGTCCGAGAGCGGTTCGCCGCGCTCGCGAAGGAAGGCGTCAGCATCGCCCTCCTGGACTGCCTGAGCGACGCGGATCTCGAGGTGCTCTGCGAAGCCCTGGCCGACCTGCGGCTGATCACCGGCAGCTCGGCGCCCGCCATCAAGCTGCCCGGGGTGTGGCAGCGGCGCGGGTGGTGGCAGCCGGCCCCTGGCGCGGGCGGGGCGCACGAGCCCCCACGCGGCCAGGGGTTCCTGGTGGTGGCCGGGAGCTGCTCGGAGGCCACGCGGCGGCAGAACGCCTGGCTCGAGGCGCAGGGCGCCAGGGTCATCAGCCTGGACGGGGAGCGGCTGGTGGCGGGGCAGGTCTCTGGGGAGGAGATCATTGCGGCGGTGGCCGGAGAGCTGGCTGCCGGGCGCACCTGCCTGCTGCGCACCGCGGCCACGCGGGACGATGTGGCGCGCGTGCAGCAGTGGGCCGCCGGCCAGGGCAAGACCGCGACCGAGGTAGGCGATGAGATCTCTCGCGCGTTGGCCGCCCTGGTCCAGCGGGTCATCACGGAACACCCGCCCGAAGGGCTGATCGTGGCGGGCGGCGAGACCTCGGGCGCCATCGCGCGCACGCTGGGATTCGGAGCGCTGCGGGTGGGTAAGAACATCGAGCCGGGCGTCCCGCTGTGCCGTGCGCTGGGCCGGGTGCGGCTGCCGGTGGTGCTCAAGAGCGGCAACTTCGGGAGCCCCGATTTCTATGGGCGCGCTCAGGCGGCCATCCGGCAGTCAGGCGCCTATCTCCCCCCATAGCTCCGAGAGCGCCACGCGGCGGCGCTCAGCGAGGCTGCGGTAGGCGGCCTCGACCGCCCCGAAGGTGCGCAGGTACTCGCGCCCGCCGCTCTCGAACGGCCGGCCGGTCGCCAGGCACGCAATGAAGTGCTCCTGCGTGGCGCGCACGCTGTCGCCCTTGTAGCCGAGCTGGATCTCGTTGACCCACGCGCGCTCCGCGCCCCGGTAGATGTCCCCGGTGGCCAGCACGTGCAAGCGGCCTTCCAGGCCCTCGAAGACCGCTTCGCCCAAGGCCGGCCCGTCGGGCTCGGGGTCGAGGAAGCGGTGGCCGTCGATGACGCCCTGCACGCCGTTCGCATGACTCAGCAGCAGCAGCGCCTGGTCTTCGCCCCGGATGAGCGGGTTGACGCGGCGGGTCTGCGCGCAGAGGCTCTCGATCTCGCCGAACAGGAAGCGCGCGGTGTCGATCTGGTGGACCAGCGTCTCGAAGATCAGCAGGCGGGGCATGTCGCGGAAGTAGGGCTGGCGCGGGTAGGGGTGCTCGCCCAGGCCGTCGCGCTGGCGCACGCGGAACTGGTAGGCGATGGGCCGGCCGATGTCGCCGCGCTCGATCATCCGCCTGGCTGTGCGGAACCAGGGCTGCCACCGCCAGTTCTCGTGGATCATGAGCGGAATGCCGGCGGCCTCGGCGATGCGCACCATCTCGATGGCCTCCGCCCAGGTCGCGGCCATGGGTTTCTGGCAAATGATGGGAACGCGGCGCGCGGCGGCCAGCCGCACCAGCGCCAAGTGCGAGTCCGGCCGCGTGGCGATGTCCACGAAATCGAGCTGCTCGCCCGCCAGCATCTCCTCCGCGGAGGCATAGGCGCGCGGGGCCATCTCGGCGGCCCGCTCCAGGTTCAGGTCGCAGGCGGCGACGATCTCGGCGCCCGCCATGCGCCGCCAGGCCTCCACTTGGATGGCCCCGAAGTAGCCGCAGCCGATGAGTCCGCCTTCCAGCATTGCTCTCCTCCCAGCACCGCGCGGCGGCGCGAGCATTCAGCCAGCATATCAGCAGAGTGTCAAAGCCATTCTCACGGCGCTTGAGTTTTCCGTCCGCCCTTCGCTATGCTGCCCCTGGAATGTCGGAGGCTGCCGCGCCGTCGCCGCGGATGCCGGAGCAGCGGAAGGGCAGCGTGCGGTAGTTGTACTGGAGCTGCTTCTTGGTGTCGCGCTCGAAGCCGGCGTCCAGGTTGAACCAGCGCTCGACGGTGCGCTCGCCGCCCGGCAGCGTCCCGCCCGAGGCGAGGCGCCGCTGGAAGGAGGCGCGCGCCGAGTGGCACCAGGAGTAGCCCTCGTTGCTGGTGGTGGTCACGCTGACAAAGTGCGGGTAGGGGCGCAGCAGGTCCAGCCGCGACATGGAGGTGCCGGAGCGGCTGGTGTTGGGCAACAGCCCGCGGAAGGGGTTCGGGAAGTTGCGCGCCAGGTACTCGAGGTGCGGCTGGTCGCGTTCGCCCGTATAGCTGAGCAGCTCCAGCGGAATCCCGTTGCGGTTGCGCGTGATCTCGATGTGCCGCTGGGGAAGGGGTTCCCGAGCCGCGTGGTGAAACTCACTTCGTCGAAGGTCGCGCCCCGCGACAGGAACTGGAAGAACTCGCCCGTGGCTTCGTTGTGGAACCAGTGGTTGTTTTGCTGTCGCGCTTGTAGACGTTGGCCCGCACGAAGAGGCGCTGCCGCTCGCTCCAGTGGTGGTCGATGCGCGCGGTGTGGGTGTAATAGTGGATGCGCTCCGGTTCGTTGGGCAGCGGCAGGTTGTTGCGCCCGCCGGCCAAGCCAGGCGCGGTGGGCCGCGGGTAGAACCTGAGGATCGCCCGCGCCGTGTCGGAGATCATCGACGGCGGAACGAGGTTGCCGGGGAACGGATCCGCCTCGTAGCGCCCGGTGGGCAGGCGCCGCCGGGTGAAGGGGTTGTAGATCTGGCACTTGGCGTCCACCTCGAGCAGGGCCGAGAAATCGCCCTCGCGCTCGGCGGGCGTCGGCACCGGCAGCGCCCAGATCCGCCGCAGCAGGGCCCCGAACAGCGGCCGCGTCAGATGGCCGTCCGCCAGCAGGAGGCAGAAATACCTCGCGTGCTTGATCAGGCGCCCACCCGTCTTGACCAACCGCTGCTGGAGACTGGTCAAGGACCAATTGCCGATCCTCTGCGGCAGCACCAGCCGCCGCCACAGGTTCCCCAGGTTGTAGGCGATCACGTCGCCCATCGAGGCGGTCGTCCACCCGCAGCTCGATTCCGCCGCGCAGGAACTGCTTGAATCCCTGGTGCTCCGCCACGATCGAGAACAGCAGCGCGAGAAGCCGTGGGCGCATGCCGGGTGACGCGAGGAGCTAACTGCCGGCCGCCGCTCTCCGCTCCTTCACCGACAGCACGAACTCGCTGCCCGGAGCGAAGGTGACATTGGCGCCCTTGACCGACATCTGGATGAACACCAGCGAGGCCGCTGCGCCCACGCCCGCGCCGATGGCCGCGCCCTTGGCGCCCCCGGCAATGGCGCCGATCAGCGCCCCGATGCCCGCCCCCGCCGCGGTCCTGCCGAGGTTGTTCTTCCTCTGCACCACCCGGCCTTCCTCGTCGGCGTCCTGCACCCCCTTGGAGTTGGCGACCGACTTCACCTGCGCGTCGATGGCCACCGCGTTGCCCGCGTGATGCAGCGTCTGGAAGCTGAAGTTCAGGACCGAGGTGCCCTTTATCTTGCCGCCGCTCTTGGACTCCTTGACCTCGCCCTCGAGGATGTCGCCCTTGAACTGCTCCGGGGCGAGCACCTGCGCGGTGATCTTGTCGCCTTGGCGGTTGGTCTCCGTGCTCAGGGGCGCCAGCAGCTTGGCGCGAAACTCGGTTTCCGAAGGAATGGTCTGCGCGCCCAGCCCCAGGGCCGCGGCCAGGATCGCCGAGGGAACGCTGACGATTCTCATGACTCACCTTATCACTGAAGGAGCGTCCATTTTATGGTAACAACCGAGAGCCGGCGGTTTCTGCTGCGCAGCGCCAGGCGCTTCCAGCCGTTCTGCGGGCTGGGCGCTTCGGCCACGCCCACGTCCTTGGGTTCGATCTCGACGATCACCGGCACGCCCGGCAACTCGCCGCGCAGGGTTCCGGAGGAAGCCGCCGTCCCGCTGATCTCGACCAACCCGTTCCTCTCCAGTTGCCCCGACCACACGATGACTCCCGAGCGCGGCCCGCTGTAAGCCGGCTTGGCGGGCGCAAGTGGAGTGGAGGGCGCCGGCGGCGCAGGCGTCGGCTGGGGCCGCGTGACCTCGTAGCGCGGAGTGGCGGGCGGCGCCGTCGGCGAGGGGGCCGGGGTTTCGGCTACCGGCGGCTGCGGACTCGCTGCACTCGCTTGACTGGGCGGTGGGTTCCACGCGGGCGCCGGAGGCGCCACTGGGGGCGTCCCGCCGCCTCCGCGCATGGGGGAAGGACGCTCGAACTCGCTGGCCGGGGCGGGCGTCCCCGCGGACTGCACCGCCTGGGTGCCCGCGGCTGGCGAGGCGGCCCCCGGCTCGCCGGGAGCGGGAACCGGCGGCGCGGCGGGCGTCGCCTGCCCGGGCTGGGTCGTAGCGGCCACCTCGGCCGGCGCGGGGGACGGCGCGGCCGCCCGCTCCTGGAAGAACAGCTTGTAGACCAGCAGCCCGATGGCGAAGAGCAGCAGCACCAGGCTGGCCACCAGCGCGATCAGCATGGCCGAGCTCTTGGGAGGCGGCGGGGCAGGCTGAGGCGACGCCGGGGGCGGCGGTGGTGGCGCGGGGGCGGCTGGCGCCGGTGGCGGTGGCGCTGGAGGAGGCGCGGCCATCGGGGGTGGGGGCGCGGGGGCTGTCAGCGGCTGGCCGCAGGCGGGACAGAACTTCTTGCCCGCTGCCACCGTGGCGCCGCACTGGGGGCAGTGGGGAGCCGCAGACACCGGCGGGGGCGGCGGCGCTGGAGCTGGCGGCGCCATCGCCGCGCCGCAGCTACGGCAGAACTTCACTCCGGCCTTGTTGTCCGTCCCGCACGGCCGGCAGTACGCCGTACCCGGCGCCGGGGCCGCCACGGCAGGAGCAGCCGTTCCCCGCTTCTTCCTCATCCAGACGAGCACCAGTACGAAGACCGACAGCGCCGCGGCGGCTCCCGCCAGCAGCGCCAGCATGGTAGAGGAAAGGAACCCGCCGGTCTCCGATTGCACCCACAGGCCGTCCGTCCGGAAGACGGTGTTGAAGCGGGCCACATTGCCGCTCACCGAGTCCGCGTTCGAGCCGGTGACCTTGCCCGGCATCCGCACCTCGGCCTGCACGCGCAGCGGCAGCGGCGTCTCCGCGCCCCGGGCGTTGATCCGGAAGGTACACTGCTGGCCGTCGGGGGTCTTCTGGAAATCGAACGACATGTCGCCGGAGCCCAACTGCTGGACCTTGCTGAAGGACATCCTGGTGGTTACGGTCTGGTTGCCGTTGGGGGCCCGGCCGGTGCTCACCTTCACGTCCATGCCCTGGAACTGTCGCTCTTGCTGCATCCGCTCCTGAAGCTTCTCGGCGGTTAGGCCGAGCGAGTCGGCGGTGGCTTTGGGGATCTCGATGGTCCACTCGGCGGTCCCGCTGCCGTCGCTGCGGACGTCGAACCGGAGCTGAACCTCCAGGCAGCCCGTCAGCAGCAGGCACAACAGGACCAGCACCACGCCGCAGAAGAGGCTCTTGAGCCGGCGATGCATAGGCTCACCTCAAGCGGTTCCCACAGTTGCCGCAGAAGGCGCTGCCCGGCTCGAGGGCCGCTCCGCAGGCGGTGCATCTGGGAGCCGCAGGCGGCGGTGGCGGGAACGCAGGCGCAACCGGGGGCGCCGGGAACGCCGCCGGAGCTGGCGCGGGTGGCGGCGCCACGGCGGGCGCCGGAGACGGCACGAAGTGCGTCCGCAGCACGCGCAGGTTGTGCGCCATGTCCGCCCACAGCAGCGTGCACTCGGCCAGGAAGTAGAACAGCACCAGCGCCAGGAACGACATCACGCCCAGGTAGGCCAGGAAGGCCAGGCCTCCCACGAAGGTCTCTCCAGCGGGGACCGAAGGCAGCAGACCGCCGAACTCGCGCAGCATCAGGAAGGGGCTGGTCTTGGCGAACCAGATGAAAAAGCAGCCGCCCAGGCCCACCGCCACGCCCAGCGTCGCGTAGATCTCCCCGACGGCGCGGAACAGGTTCGAGACCATGGGGATCACGGTGATGGTGGCATCCGTCAGCCCGTCGATCTTCCCGGCACGGTAAAGAAGAACCTGCGCCACGCAGACCACCGCTACGAGGAAGATCACCGCCAGCAGCAGGCCGCCTATTGTTGCCTCGGCCACCGAGGTCTGGAACGAGAACTTCAGGATGTTGATGAACGCGTACAGCCCGGCCAGCACCACCAGTCCGGCCAGGATCCGCAGCGCCCACACCACCGTCTTGCGAATGACGCGCCCGTCGCTGAGAGCATCCAGCACCGGGTGGAAGAAATTGAGGATCGACATAAGGACTCCTTATCCAGTCCGACTTTAGCCGAAACTGGGCGGCGCGGCAACAGGCCCCACGGCCTACGTGGTCAGGTCCTCCATGGCCCGGTAGACTTCGCGCTTGGGAAGGCCGCGCTGGCGGGCCACGGCTTTCACGGCCTCCATGCGGCCCAGTCCGGCCCGCATGGCTGCCTCGACCGCCGCTGGCAGTGACGTGTGGTCCTCCGCCGGGGCGGCTGCCCTACCGATGAGCAACGTGATCTCCCCCTTGAGCGACGGCCTCGATCGCAGCGCCTGCCGCACCTCCGCAGCCGTGCCCCGCAGGAATTCCTGGTGAATCTTCGTCATCTCGCGCGCGAGCACCACGGGCCTCGCTCCCAGCACCTCCTCGATGTCCGTCAGCGCCTCGAGGATCCGGTGCGGGGCCTCATAGAAGACGAGCGTGGCCGGATCGTCCTTCAACCTTGCCAGCAGTTTGCGCCGCGGACCCGGGCGCGCGGGCAGGAAACCTCCGAACACGAAGGTGTCGGTAGGCAGCCCCGAGGCGGTCAGCGCGGCCAGAATGGCCGAAGCCCCCGGCAGCGGCTCGATCACGATGCCGCTCTCGATGGCCTTGCTCACCAGCCGGTAGCCGGGGTCGGACACCAGCGGCGTGCCGGCGTCCGACACCAGCGCCACGCTGGTTCCCTGGCGCAGCTTCTCGAGCAGCTCCGCGCTGCGCTGCGCTTCGTTGTGCTCGTGGTAGCTCAGCGTGGGCTTCTGAATGCCGTAATGGTCCAGCAGCTTGCGCGTGTGGCGGGTGTCCTCGCAGGCGATCAGGTCCACTTCGCGGAGCACCCGTAGCGCCCGCAGCGTGATGTCCTCGAGGTTGCCGATGGGCGTGGCCACCAGGTAGAGCGTGCCGGCCATCAGGACTCAGTATGCCACGCCGCATTCCGGGACAGTCATCGTGATTCCGCATCTCGCCTCGATCCCTTGCCGCGGCGAGCTTCAGGGGGTTCCGGAATCACGGTGACTGTCCCGGAATTCCCCGCAGGCGCTCGGCGGTGGATTCGGGGGTGAGGTCACGCTGCGGGGTGGCCAGCATCTCGAAGCCCACCATGAATTTCCGCACCGTGGCCGAGCGCAGCAGCGGCGGGTAGAAATGCGCGTGGAAGTGGAAGCAGGGGTGCGGCTGCCCATCCGTGGGCCGCTGGTGGAAGCCCATGGTGTAGGGGAAAGGCACCTCGAAGAGGTTGTCGTAGCGCGTGGTGAGGCGTTTCAAGATCTCGGCCAGCCCCTGCCGCTCCTGGTCGGTCATCTCATCCAGCCCGCTCAGATGCCGCCCGGAGAGGATCAGCGTCTCGAAGGGCCACACCGCCCAGAAAGGGGCCAGCGCCACGAAGGAATCGTTGGCGCACACCAGGCGCTCGTCGAGTTTCCGCTCCAGGGCCAGGTAGTCGCACAGCAGGCAACCGGCGCGTTCCTCGGCGTAGGCGCGTTGCGAGCGCGACTCCTTCACCAGCTCGTTCGGCTCGCTCTGGCTGGCCCAGATCTGGCAGTGCGGATGCGGGTTGCTGGCCCCCATCATCTCGCCCCGGTTCTCGAAGATCTGCACCGAGCGGATCCACTCCCCCGCGCCCAGCTCGAGGAACTGCTCCGTCCAGGCGTCCACCACCTGGCGGATCGCCGGCAGGCCCATGCGCGAGAGCGTCAGGCCGTGATCGGGCGAAAAGCACAGCACGCGGCAGGAGCCGCGCTCGCTGGCCGCCTGGAGCAGGCCCTCGCACTCGACCGACCCGGGCGGCGTATCCGCGCGCAGTGCGGCGAAATCGTTCTCGAAGACGAAGGTTGACTCGTACTGCGGATTCCGCGCGCCCCCGGCGCGCTCGTTGCCGGGACACAGGTAGCATTCCGGATCGTAGGAAGCCGCGGGCGGCGCCGGCGCCGGCTCCACCTGCCCCCGCCAGGGGCGCTGGGTACGATGGGGAGAGACCAACACCCACTCCCGCGTCAGCAGGTTCAGGCGGCGGTGGGGATGCTCGGCCAGCATCAGTCCTTGCCGGAGGCGCGCTGCCCGTAGTGGGCCGCGGCGCCGTGCTTGCGGAAGAAATGCTGGTCGAGGAGCGCTTCCGGGATGCCCCGGACGCCCGGCTGAAGCAGCAGCGTGTCAAACGCCAGGCGGGCGACCTCCTCGAGAATCACGGCATGGTATGCGGCCTCCGCGGCCGACCGGCCCCACGAGAACGGCCCGTGATAGAGGACCAGGACCGCCGGTGTCTCGAGCGGGTCGCGGCCTTCGCGGCGCCGCACGATCGAGCGGCCCGTGTTGGCTTCGTAGTCCGAACGGAGCTCCTCGCCCGCCAGGGCCTCCGTGACCGGCACCGGGCCGTGGAAGTAGTCGGCGTGGCTGGTGCCGAAGCAGGGAATCTCGCGGCCCGCTTGCGCCCAGGCCGTGGCGCAGCGCGAGTGCGTGTGCGCCACGCCGCCGATCCCGGGGAACGCCCGGTAGAGGACCAGGTGGGTCGGAAGATCCGAAGAGGGCCGCAGACAGCCCTCTACCACGCGCCCTTCCAGATCGACCACCACCAGGTCCGAGGGCTTCATCCCCTCGTACGGCACGCCGCTCGGCTTGATGACCACGAGGCCTTCCTCGCGCGCCAACCCGCTCACGTTGCCGAAGGTGTACAGCACCAGCCCGTGGCGGACCAACTCGAGATTGGCCGCGAGCACCTCCTCTCGCAAGGACTCGAGCATCATGCGTTTCCTCTGGCGGCCGCGGCGATCCTCCGCAGCGACGGCAGCACGTCGCCCGCGGCCACCGCCTCGGCGGCGGCCCGCCCCAGGCCGAAGTACAGCTTCCGGTACAGCGGGTAGAGCTCCTGGTAGACCTTCGCCGCCGCCGCCTCCGGCTCTACCGTGCGGTACGTGGGGCACAGCGCGTCCTGCGCCTCCTCGATGGTCCGGAACGTTCCCGCGGCCAGGAAGGCGAAAATGGCCGAGCCCAGGCTGGTGACCTCGCTCTCCGGCACCAGCACCGGCTTGTTGAACACGTTGGCGTAGACCCGGTTCAGCACTTCGTTCTTCTGGGGCACGCCGCCGCCGTTGATGACCCTCCGGATGGGCACGCCGTACTCTTCCATGCGCTCGAGGATCACCCGGGTGTGGAAGGCCGTGCCCTCGAGGGCGGCGAACAGCTCGTCCTGCGCGGTGTGAGTGAGGTTCCAGCCCAGGGTCACGCCGCCCAGCTCCGGGTTCACCAGCACGGTGCGGTCGCCGTTGTCCCAGGTCAGGCGCAGCAGCCCGGTCTGCCCGGCCTGGTGGTGCTCGAGGCCCTCCGACAGCGCGGCCACTGTCGAGCCGGCCCGCCGCGCGACGGCGTCGAAGATGTCCCCGGTCGCCGAGAGGCCCGCCTCGACGCCCGTCATCTGGGGGTGGATCGAGCCCTCGACCACCCCGCAGACGCCCGGAATCAGCTTCGCTTCCCGTGAGATGGCCATGATGCAGGTCGAGGTGCCGATCACGTTGACCACGTCGCCTTCCCGCACCCCGGCGCCGATGGCGTCCCAGTGCGCGTCGAAGGCCCCCACCGGAATGGGGATGCCCGGGCGCAGGCCCAATCGCGCGGCCCAGTCGGGCGCGAGCCTTCCGGCGATCTCCTCCGAGGTCGCGTAGCGGCCCGCGAGCTTCCCGCGCACGCCCGCAAGCAGCGGGTCCACGCCCGTGAGGAACTCCTCCGGCGGCAGCCCGCCCAGGGCGGCGTTCCACATCCACTTGTGGCCCATGGCGCAGACCGAGCGCGGCGCCTGGGCGGGGTCCGTGATGCCGCACAGCACCGCCGCCACCATGTCGCAGTGCTCGAGCGCGGTCACCATGCGGGCGCGCTTCTCCGGATTGTGGCGCAGCCAGTGCAGCAGCTTCGAGAAACCCCACTCGGAGGAGTAGGTGCCGCCGCACCACTCGAGGGCTTCCAGCTTCAGCCGGTGCGCCGTCGCGGTGATCAGCGCCGCTTCCCGCCAGGCGCGGTGATCGCACCACAGGTAGTAGTCGTCGAGCGGGGCCAGCCCGTAGCCCACCGGGATCACGCTCGAGCCGGTGGTGTCCAGCGCGATGGCCTCCACTTGGCTGCCCTCGACGCCCGCCGCCGCCAGCGCCTTCGCGGTGGCCTCGATCAACGACTCCATGTGGTCGGCGTGGCTCTGCGTGGCGTGGTCCGGATCTTCTTTCTTGCGGTGAAGCTGATAGTCGGCCACCCCCGAGCCCAGCCGCCCCCGCCGGCTGTCCACGATGGACACCCGCACGCTGAGCGTCCCGAAATCCACTCCCGCTACGATGCTCATGGCCTCACCTGTGCCAGTAGACGTCCCACCCCAGGTACTTCGTCGCCGCCTCGTGCACCGCCGCCGCCGACCGCGACAGGTTGGCCGCCACGTGGTGCTCGAAGCCCTTCTCGCAGATGAACCGCAGCAGCTCCTGGAGCCTCGGGATCGCCACCACGCCGGCGCCCCCGAACGTTTCCAGCGGGTCGCGCGTGAACTCGCCCTCGCCCACGTAGCCCCTCACCCGGCCCGTCGCGTCGTCGGTCGAGAACCGCGCGAAGCTCACCGCCGCGGCCTTGATCCGCCCCACGCACGTGCCGTAGGCGTTCCCGCGGCCCACGGAGCCGGCGATGATCTCCTGGAAGTCCATGTGCACCTCCTCGAAGAAGTGCTGGGGCAGGTTCGAGCAGTGGAAGCACACGGCCTTGTCCGGGTCCTCGCCGTAGTTGTTGTTCCAGTCCAGCAGGGCGCTGGGCGTGCCGGAGGCCAGCCGCAGCGCGTGCATGGCGATGGCCCCGCAGACGTCCACCTCGCAGGCGCTCGAGCGCAGCTCGTTGCTCATCAGGCTCATCACCGCGCAGGGCACCACCCCGAAGTACTCCTCGATCGAGGTCCAGCACTGCACCGCGCTCACGGCCAGGTCGTTGGCCTGCATCCATTCGTCGATCACCGCGCCCAGCTTGGCCATCTTCACGAGCGCGGCGGCCGGGACGCCCGCCGTGGGGATGTAGCCCTGGATGGCCTGCAGCTTCTCCTGAACCGGCGCGTCCGTCTCCTTCAGCCGCTCGATGCGCCCGAAGACCTCGGAAAGATCCAGGGGCTCGACGGTGATCCCGCTGCCCTCCAGGATCTTCTCGCTGTAGCGCACCGTGTTGAAGGCCGCCGGACGCGCGCCGATCGCGCCGATCCGCAGGCCGCGCAGTCCCTTGACCACCCGGCAGACCGCGGCGAACCACGCGAGGTCCTGGCGGAACACCTCCGCGGAGGGCGCCTCGGTGTGCAACGCGGTCAGCGAATACGGGATGCCGTACTGCTTCAGGTTGTTGCAGGCCGACATCTTGCCGCAGAAACTGTCGCGGCGGTCGGCCAGGGTCATCTGGGCCGGCGTGTCCGGGAAGGCGTGGATCAGCACCGGCACGTCGAGGCCGGCTAGGCGCAGGGTCTCGGCCACGGCCCTCTCGTCGCCGAAGTTGGGCAGGGTGACAATGACGCCGTCGATAGCTGCGGCGTGCCGGCGGAACAGCTCGGCGCACTGCTTGGCCTCGGCGCGCGTCTCCACCGCGCCGTACTTGGTGTCTTCCGGACCCGGCGCCACCACCTCGAAGCCCGCCGCGCAGAGGACTTGCATCATCTCCTCGCGGCCGCTCTTGGCCAGGTGATCGGGGAAGAAGCCCCGGTTTCCGACGATCAAACCGAATGTCATCGCCATGACTGCGCTCCTTTACTTCGCTCGTTTCGGGAAAAACTTGATGCAGTAGAACACGCCCACCGCCACCAGCAGGGCGCCCCACCACACATCGGCGTGCAGCTCGGCCAGCACCGGGCGCGTGGCCGGCGGCCAAACCAGCGCGTACACACCATAGCCCAGGATCAGCAGGCCATAGAAGGCCAGCAACGATCCGATGAAGAACCAGATGGAAATGGATTCCTGTTTCCCGCTCATCCGACGCTCCTACCAGAACAGCACATTCAGCACCGCGAAGACCGCGGCCACCACCACGGCCCAGAAGATGGGCCGCTTCACCAGCGGCAGGTGCTTCTCCGACGGCACCTCAGTGCAGCCGTACACCAGCCCCTGGAGCTCGCTCAGCGGCTTGGGCTGGGTCATGTAGCTGACTACCACCGTCACCCCCACGCACACCAGCCACGACCACAGGGCCCGGTACATGTTCTCCGCCATCGGTTTGGCGTCGCTCGACAGCGCCACCACCGCCAGCGCCTGCGGATCCAGCTTGACCCACACCCACATGGCGATTGAGGAGGCGGTCCCCGCCAGCAGTCCCCAGAACCCGCCCGCGGGCGTGGCGCGCTTCCACAGCATCCCCAGCAGCACCGTGCCGAACAGCGGCGCAATGAAGAAGCTGAACAGCGCCTGCACGTAATCCATGATGCTCTTGAACTGCATCACCAGGTAGGCCGTGCCGATCGACGCCAACACGCCGAGAATGGTGGACCAGCGGCCCATGCGCACGTAGTGCGCGTCGGGGGCTTTCTTGCGGATGAAGGCCCGGTAGATGTCGTAACTCCACACCGTGGCGAAGGCGCTGACGTTGCCCGCCATGCCGGACATGAACCCGGCGATCAGCGCGGTGATCCCCAGGCCCAGCAGCCCCGGGCCGCAGTAGCGCGCCAGCATGAGCGGCAGCACCTCGTTGTAGCTGTGGGCGCCGACGATCTTGCTCGCCTCCCCCTCCGGGATCAGCATCCCCGGCGGCAGCAGCGCCAGACCCAGCAGCCCGGGCAGGATCACGATGAACGGCACCATCATCTTGAAGGCCGCCCCGATCGCCGGCGCTAGCTTGGCCGAGCGCAGATCCTTGGCCGCCAGGAGGCGCTGCACCACCAGAAAATCGGTGGTCCAGTAGCCGAAGGAAATCACCCAGCCCAGGCCGAGGACGATCCCCGTCCAGTGGATCCCCATGGGGTTGTCCGTGAAGGACCCCATGGTGCTCCACAGGTGGGTGTAGCTGCCCGAACCCAGGTTCGCCGCGATGCGGCTTTGAAGCCCGCTCCAGCCGCCCGCCTCGATCAGCCCCAGGATGGGGATCAGCAGCGCCCCCAGCCAGATGAGCATGAATTGCAGCACCTCGTTGAAGATGGCCGACCGCAGCCCGCCCAGCGCCACGTAAGCCGCCACCGTCAGCGACGCCACCCAGATCGAGAAGTTGATGTCCCAGCCCAGCACCACTTTCATCACCAGCGCCATCGCGTACATGTTGATGCCGCTCATCAGGACGGTCATCACCGCGAAGGTCGCCGCCGAAAGCGCCCGCGCCGGCTCCCCAAACCGCAACTGGAGGTAGCCCGGCACCGAGTGGGTCTTCGAGATGTAGTAGAACGGCATCATCACGATGGCCAGGAACAGCATCGCCGGGATGGCCCCGATCCAGTACCAGTGTGTGGCCAGGATGCCGTACTGGTAGGCCGCGCCGGCCCAGCCCATCAGCTCCAGCGAGCCCAGATTGGCCGACAGGAAGCTGAGGCCCGCGATCCAGGCCGTCATCTCCCGTCCCGCCAGGAAGAAGTCCTCGCCGGTCGAGGCCCGCTTCTTGAGATAGAAGCCGATGCCCAGCACGATGGCGAAGTACGCCACGATGATGACCAGATCGACGCCCCCCAGCGAGATCAGCCGGCTGGCGGGGGCAGCCACCAGCAGGCAGGGCAGCAAGGTCATGGCTTCACTCTCTCCTTAGGTCCCGGAGACGGCCGCAATCCGGCTGGCCTGGAACGATGCTGAGAAACGCTGGGAACGGCTCCGTCCCCAACTGGGCCGCAGCGGCCCAGTCGGGGGCCCCGGTCGCGATTCGCTGGCAGGCTCGCTGACCGCGAAGCGCCTTCCGAGTCGCGCGTGA
>Ga0315289_10005243_pt1 | contig 19187 bp, 17 predicted proteins | sample YL17G11_40_MG_FD_203452 | JGI IMG/M metagenome (GOLD analysis project Ga0315289, IMG submission 203452) | Sediment microbial communities from Yellowstone Lake, YNP, Wyoming, USA - YL17G11_40 | ecosystem: Environmental > Aquatic > Freshwater > Lake > Sediment | place: USA: Wyoming | collected...
GATTTTGTGTGGAGATACGAGGATAAATCACTCAATTTGCGATGGTGAAAACCTGTTTGGCAAATTGACCAACAGAGGAGTGTTAGTGGTTAAAAGGTCTATTTGGCGAGGTCAAGTTAATAGCACACCTTCCTATCGTCTGGACTTCGCGCTCTTCACGAATGGTAGTCGGTACTCTATCGAAATTCAAGACGAAAACCTTTCCACTTTAAACCGAGACGGTCAGTTGAGAGCAGAGGGATGGAGGATTAGACGATTTTCGGAAAATGATGTTCAGAACAACCTTCCTCAGGTAGTTGAAGAACTTAAACGATTATGTTAACCCTCCGAAGAGGTGAGTTCTGAATATTTATATACTAAATGTCTCATACAATTATCTGTATAGGGGGATACATCAATGAATAAACTATACCTACCTCGGAAAACTTCGGTATTTATTGTTATCGGATTATGTGTATTTTCAGCAAGCATTCCAAGTACTCAGAGCACACCTACCTGGAATTCATCATATAATGATTCTAGCATTGGACTTCCTGCAGCGATAACAGTTGCCCAAGCAAAACTCCGAAGCCTAGACCGAACCGATGTTACTATCAAAGATTCTATCGCAATAAATAACGATAAAGAAGTCCTCCTCTGCTACATGTTCAATCTAAACCCCGAGGGATATCTGATAGTTTCTGGATATACTAACCTTCCCCCGGTGATTGCGTATTCATTTTCGAGCAATTCACACTATGACAACACAAATTATAATGTTCTTTACGAAATGCTAAAACATGATATCTCACTTCGTTTGCAAAACATCCCTTATCTCCCAGCAATAACAATCGAAAGGAGACATCAAGCATGGGACGTCTTGTTAAACGATAAACCACAACAAAATTTCGATACAGGATTCGAACAATGGCCTCCAGAAGGAACCACCGCAACAGGCGGATGGCTGGAGACAAATTGGGAGCAGACAGCACCCTACAACAATTTCTGCCCACTGGACAAAGCAGATGGAGGACGCAGTGTCGCAGGATGTCCAGCGGTTGCTATGGCAATGATCCTCAATTATCATCAGACAACCAACAACGTCATGTTTAACGACTCCGATGATTATCATCATACCTACGGGGGCAACAATTACTGGATCGATAACGACCATGAATCCTATGATTTCCCATCCTACCCGGAACTCAATGGATATCTCACAACCCTTGTCTCACATTATCAGAATCACACCCCTGTAACCGATACTGATGCCGCAGCTCTCACCTTCGCCTGCGGGGTTGCTGCTCGTCAAGTCTATGGGGCTCAAGGATCAGGGACATTTGGTGTTAACCAAGCCTATACTGCGTATATGAAGTATCATTGCTCGACCTGTGAACTGCTTAAACCTCCTGAGACTAACATCTACGGTCGACTTGCAAAGAACATGATTGATGCCTTGCCTGCACATCTTGCTGTCGTTGATGAAGGGTGGACAATGGGCCATAACCTTGTTGCCGATGGCTATAATACCGATGATTTTTATCATCTTAACTTTGGCTGGGGCGGAACCTACAATGGCTGGTACCTTCTTCCAGATGAAATCCCGTACGGATTAACGGTTCTTGAAGGAGTTATTGTTGACATCATTGACGACCAAGCAGGCCCTCGCGTCCGCTGCAATGGAACACTTCAATTTACAAATATCACACCCGGGGCAACCCTCACGGGAAGCTTCACGGTTGAAAACGCAGGCGTAGCCAATTCATCATTAAACTGGGAGATAACCAGTAATCCTGACTGGGGGACATGGACATTTTCACCATCAAGTGGTACTGCACTCACCCCTGAACAAGGACCAATGAATATTAACGTCTCGGTTGTTGCTCCTTCAAGGAAAAATAAGGATTACAGCGGATACATTAAAGTCGCTAATACGGAAAACCCTGATGATTGTTACATCATTCAAATCTCCCTTACAACGCCGTATCGGCCTCATACACCTCTTCTTGATATACTGCAGGCGTTGATGCAACGATTCCCTCACGCGTTCCCACTCTTGCGCTATGTCTTGAATCATTAAATCCATCATTGTAACGGAAAAAATTCATACCTTTTTAATAGGTCACAATGATTCACACCAATCGATGAACAGTAATTGGTGGGCTAATCTAGAATCCTCAGCAAAAATGCTGCTGCTCAGTAATCTTCTCACCATGGCTCTTGCGATTGCGTTTCGATGGAGTATCCTCACGCTCCTCTTTGGATATTGGTTTCAAAGCGTCATTATTGGTCTTTTCACGATTGTAAAACTCCTCATGTCTGGGTATCGAAACGAACAAGGATCGTTTCTGACGGCCGTGCGAAGCACCATCCTTTTCACGTTTCATTATGGTATTTTCCATGTCGTATATCTGCTCTTTCTGTATTTCTTTTCCACCAGTGGAGCCACCGAGTTTCATTTCAAACAACCTGATTATATCGGCATAGCGTTTATCGGAGTACTCTTCTTTGTGAATCATTTATACTCTTTTTTTAAAAACTATGTGTGGGAGAAAAAAACTATTGGAACATCGACAAATCAGATTTTCTTTGAACCATATAAAAGAATCTTCCCGATGCATATGACAATTATTGCAGCAGGTTTTTTCTCTGTCTTGATTCCCTCAGCAGAGACACCGCTCATTATTGTGTTTTTGTTGTTAAAAACCTTTGCCGATCTTCAATCACATACTATACTGCATCAATCCGATAAACGATTCCAATAAACAAAAATTGGGGTACTGCATGAAAGCACAACGTGTTTTTTATGCACGACCTCGTTTTATTATCAACCTTCATAAAACCTCGCTGTATAATAATGATATGATATTTTTACAAACGCATCTTTCGATGTTTTTTACCTTGCCGTTGTTCCACGAACAATAAATCGTGTTGTTTTTACGAAATATTAAAGCAGTAAATCGTATTCTTTACTTCTTATATGAAAATACGACGAGCGGATATGGATGATGCTCAGGCGATAGCGGCACAGAACATATTACTTGCAAAAGAATCAGAACAGCTGACTCTTACGCCTGAGACGATTCTTGCTGGAGTAAAAGCAGTATTGTCTAATGATACGAAAGGATTCTACGTTGTTGCAGAACAAAATAGTAATATCGTCGGCCAGGTTATGATAACTTTTGAATGGAGCGATTGGAGAAACACATCAATATGGTGGGTTCAGAGCGTGTATGTCCAAAAGGAATGGCGGAAAAAAGGTGTGTTTACCAAACTCCTCCTCTATGTACAAAAGAAGGCAGCTCAAGAGCACGTTGCTTTTCTCAGACTCTATGCACATAAGAATAATATATCCGCTTTACGGACCTATGAGAAGACCGGGTGGAAACCAGAACCCTATGTTCTCTATCATCTTCCTGCTGATATTTAGTTAATTTCCTTCAGGAACTCAACATGCCTTTAAAATGTTTTATTCTTCATTCGTTTCAGACTACACCAAACAAAAATCGCGATAAGTATTCCTGTAATCTCAAAACCAGGGAGCCCATTTCTATGGCTGTTTGCCTCGATATCAACCTTGCTTGAATTTTTCATTGTGTACCCCTCCCAGAGTTCATCAACTACGTATGCCACCACCACATCGAAATTCACTGAATCACTTGATGAATCATTTTTATTAAACTGGGCAAACACCTCTAAAGGGGCATATCCATTCACCCATGTCGTGTCCGGTCTCACCCGCATCTTCCACATATAGCTGCAGGTGTGATGTGACAATAGATGTTGTCGACACTCTAAAATTTGTTCTATCCTCGTCGGACCCTCAACAACCTCAAAGACTGGTGTACCAAATTCATGTATCTTAAGGAAGAACACCTGAAGATCGGTTTTTGGTGTTATTTCAATTTTTATCTCAAACGCCTCACCACGTTGTAACTGAGGATGACCTGTCGCATTCTCCCAGCTATTACTATGTAGTCGGAACCATGCATGAACAGACCCAAAGCTACTTTCAACAGCAGCAACCCTCGGATGTGCACTGGTGAATAAAAAAACAAGAATAAGAGCTACCGCAACCATTTTTCTCATCGTCTTATCCTTCTTTCTCAAATCCTGGTGTATGATCATCAAACCAGTTTTCTTGTATGTCCCCAACCATCATCCCCCATGGTGGAACAAGACCAAAGGCAACGGTCGTAAAACCAAAACAAAGACGGGTGTTTTCCCCAAGAGTTGTGTTGCCTACGGTAATAATGTGTGCTTCTCGTATATACACTTGAGGCTCATGGCCTAGTAAGGGGTTGAAGATTGTCTCATCGCTGGTATCGATGATTTTAAGCTGCGCGTATTCCCCTTCGACATCAACCACCCAGACGTTCATGGTGAGCAACCAGGGAGTCACCGGTGTTGGAGGAAGGATTGGCAGACCAGTCGGTCCGAGGGTACAGCGATTCCTGAGTTTAAGCGTCCAGAGTTCTTCACCATCATATCCTGTTTTTTGAAAAGGATCAAGATAATTCGGATATTGGTCGACTGCAAGGCGAACTGTTTCATTCCAAAATATTGTTCCCGTATCGTCAATTCTTGTGAGGGTCATATCAACCCCAAACGGGATTGTGAATTGATTCCTCACTGCATCTGATGAATCATCTAATGCCTTGTTGATAGAATTGGCATTGAATCCCGCGTCAGCGGGTATCGCAGTGTCGATGGCATTAGCGAGTTGTTCTGATAAAGCAGCAAAAACTGTCTCGATTGTGTTGTTCACAGTTTTTACATACCACTCTTGGATAGAGTACACTACTTTTTTTCCGACACTACAAAACTCAGTGCCAGGATGATACCGGGAGAAATTAAGAAACTGATTGCTATGGGTAGCGTATTGTGTTTCAAGATCCTCTTTTGCCATTTCTATAAGAAGCACAGGGTTTGGATATTGTGTTGCATTGATAGATGAATTAAGAGAAATCTCGCTCATCAATCCTAGGGTTTCATCAAGCGAGTTCCATGCTTCTTCCAACACCCAGTCATGATATCCTCCTGAAATGACTTCTTCAAGACCGACTGTTCCCTGATTATCACGAAGCGTTATCATCTGTTGTTTTGCGGGATGTGTATCAGGATACAATATAAGATAGGTCTCAAGGGTATCTTCTAAATTTGGGTCATCAACGGTCTCATTGTTGTAGAACACGTCAACGATATCGTTTTGGGAACCCTGATATATTGCGTACTGCTCTAATATTACTTGAAGAAGAACAGTTTCAATTTGTTGATCAGTGACGTTATTCCACACTTTAACCAAAGTGATATTACCACTCATATTGCGCTCTTCCATCCGCCACCATGAATGGGTCCTGCTGTAACTGACGTTGTATTCCTCTTGGTATAACGCACACCCTGGGGTTATGTGTCCTTTTGGTGGTTTTATTACTTGTTTGATGAGGGGGACAACATGCTCTGGAGTCCACGAGCCGGCCTCTCCACTCATCCATCCAGCCCCCGGGTCGCCCCAGTGTTCTCCTGCCACCTGACGGTCCGCTATCTTTATTGCGATGGTATCATGATAGATTTCAGAGGTAATTTTCTCAAGAACATGCTGGGTGGTGGTGTTGATGGTAAGATGTTTAACAGCTTTTGTTAAAAAAAATGATTCATTAGCCCACCGTTGGATTGCATTATTTAGGTTCTCTAAAAAACCATCATCAAACACGATATTTTCTTGACCTGTGTCCCCGTCTGTATTTTGAAATTGTAAGGTGACGCTTGAGATATTGTAGAGAACTCGTTCTGCGATTTCGGACAGATTCAACGCAGGGCAATTATCAACGGGTGTTTCAATGGGATCACCTGCGTCAACATTTGCGCTCCCACGAGAAACATTATCGGTGTTAACGATGTATCCATCGCCTTCCATTTCCTTGTTAAACGTCGATAGCGCATCCTGCGGAGTCTGTTTTAGTACCTGTTTTGTGTTTCGTGCAAGTTCAACAAGACCGAGGGGGTCAACGCTACTAAACGTGAGTCCTTGCTCAAGAAGTAATCCACTATTAACCATCACTGAAAGATGACGGTTATCCATGACGTTTAACGGGTTCCCACACCGGTAATGCTTCAATCCCCGCACTAAGGAATAGAGATTAGAAAAAATAGTGGTAAACGTCCATAACGGCGAAAATGTTCCGTTGATCGTCTGATGATATTCCTTAATTAATTCTTCAAGCAGCGGATAGCGGGAAGTCAGAATCGAAGAAATAACAATGGTCCTTGTTGTCAGTACTTCCCATCCTTCATCGTTCATTGTTCGTATTTCAATATCCAGCGGTACTGATGCGACCCAGTAGCAGGTATGGTTAATTGTTTCTTGTGGTCCAATATACGGGATGGTTATTCTCTTCAGTTGCATGGGAAGCGTTTCAATCGAGATTGCATCGGTTGAACAAAGAGGTGTTTCGTTATACAGGATGACATTGATAGCATACGTGCCATCTGAGAACATATTGTCCAGATAATGACTGGTGAGGTACACATTCAACTCTGCTCTAATGAACTCTTTGACGCGATACTGATTCACCTCATCAGCTGTTCCTACCACTGCATGTATGATCGGGGTTTTACCGATTTCTTTCAATCCTTTCATTCCTGCGATGTTCAGTGCAGTTGAAATATCTGCTTCTGCATAATTCAGGAGTCGTTCCAGGTCATGGGAATTCAGGGAACGGGCAATCTCCTGGGATTTCTGCAGCTCCAAGCGTGAAATAGACACCACGGTGATACTACTCCCAAGAATGAGGAAGACACCGATGATTGAGAATGGGATACGGGCGTAATCATCGGTCAGAAATCGTGGTTTTTTCATTCTCTCACCGCCCAGATTGTCAGGGTCGCATCAGCTGCATTAAGGCAGATCCTGTCAAATAACCAATCCACTAACATGTCAGCAAAATCTACTACTGCATCAATGACATTGAACATGAAGATGACGAATGTTTCTATGTATGAATCAAGAAAACTTTTTACCAGTGCAGTGACTTGTTCTTTGATTTTCGCTTCGCAGGCATCTAATGCTTCATCTAAAGAATTAAACGTTCCGTTGAACATCCCATGAATAGTGGTATTGAGCTCCTGTAGAATCCATTGTGAGAGCGGGTTATCTGCAGTCTCGTTGAGACTCCCAAACAGTCGATCAATAAGTCGGATGGCTTCACCAAAGGTTTCATTGAGTGTTTCATTGAGAAATTTCTTGGTGATATTTTTTATTTTTTCAAATCCGTAGGTAAGAGTGATATTGATGATGCCGGGAAATATGGTAACGTTGGATGTATTGGTAATTCCACTGATGAGAAACCCGTAGACAAGCGAACTGAGGTTTTCTTGTATAGCAGGAATCGCATGTTCTCTGGTGTCGTAGGGAGGGTGCCCGTTGGTATAATTTTCAAAAACAAGGGTCATGTTCGCGATCGCAGGGATGGATGATCGACCAAAGCCCGTCTCTTCGCTAAATAACTGGTGTTTCAGCCAATGCTTAGTAAATACAATGGTATGATTACCAAAAGAAAGAACAGGTGAGTACGGCATCATAATGATGCTGTGTGCAACATAGCAATCTGTGGTTGGTGGATGGTCGCCGATAGACAACTCACCGCCAAAAGGTACTCCTTTTATCGGATGATAATGCGCAGTGAAATTAAACCGATATTTATCACCGAGAACTGAGGAAAAAAACCGTTTGGTTTCATTACTCAACTGTCGATCAAAGTCACCAGTGAAGATGTTCAACCGGTGTGATCCAAAGAACGTAAACGGGAGTTGGAATTGACATCCAAGGTTTTCTGCAACCAAGGCAGCATAGGTTTTATGACGTTGTTCGTGCCCAAGCAACCATCTGGTGATTGAGGAATACAGTCCACCGGATGAGTTATCGATGCCGATGTTTCCTGCAACGTCATCGATGAGATCACTGCATAAGGTGTACTCAAAGGAGTCTGCCCGAGAGACTAAAAAGGTATGTAAAGCTTCATCAACCACCTGTTCACGGTGTTTCTCAACTGAGCTTTCGACCGCGGTTGGGCTTCGTAAGGCAGGGAGAAGAATAACTCCTGAAAGGGAGACCATGACGATGAAGAGAATGGCATCGTACATCACGGAGACGCCAAAGAGATTATTAAGGAAACAACGGTGTTTCATGTCGGATTCCTCCAAATGATGATGGTGAGGGTTCCTGGTACTGTTTGAGCATCGGAAAGATAGACACCTACGTTTTTTGAGATCGCAATGCGATTGATCGAGGCTGAAGGGAGAGGTGAAGGGTAGTCCTCAACGATGTTGTTCCAGCGAAGTCTTAAGAAAAAAGTGACCCCTGATTTCTGGTATTGTTCACATATTACCTGAAGAGATTCAATATTATTCTGTAAGACCGAGAGATCAATGAGGCCCCCTTCTCGTATAAAATAACAGTCAGGGTTCATGAGTTTGTATGCTATTTGATCTGCTGTTTGATAATTCTCTAAAAGATCGATACGTGTTTCATACGCTGTGTGCGTTTGAACAAGGAGGATGATAAACAGGGTAAATCCGATCATGACTATGGAGAGTGCGGGAAGGGTGGTGAACTCTTCAGAGATTGCTTGTTCATTTGTTAAAAAACATCGTACAGTAATTTTTTTTTGCATACTTTATTTCTCCCAGACTGCTTGAAATAACAAATTTTAATCAGTTGTAGTGTATATAAAAATTGTCTTTTCCTGTTTTTGTAGTATTGTTGGTAAAAAAAAATTGAGTTTGGCATAATTGAAGTGGAAACCCCCAGTAGGGAACCAGGGGTTTCCTGTGCCTCTATGTCGTCAAATCGGATCACGTCTCACCGATTTTCTTTAATAGAGGTTGAATCCTAGAGAAACAATCGTATTTAAAATATTTTCTCCCATTCTTGATTCATTTCAAAGCGAGTAATCATACGATTTGGACGAAGGAAATAGAGTTACATACCGAAATTAAAAACGAGACGTTCCAGAGATGTTTTTCCGTCTTGTCATTTTATCACGATAGGTTTATATACATTAAATGACAAAGAGTATCATGCCTAGGGGGCGGCTCTGGCGGCATTTGGTGCCGGCTGGGCTGTCTTGGTAGGAGCCGCGTGGCATTTGGTGCCCCGCTGGGCTCTCCCTTGGGCCTTGGTTTTAACTTTTTTTTCTTCATCTATGACAACATTACGAATTTTACCTGAACAATTAGTTAACTTTTAATAGCATTATATGATTCAACGTGGCGGAGAGGCAGTAGTATGGAATATAAACTCTATAGATATCGTTGGGCTGTTGTAGGCGCATTTTGGCTTTTAATTTTTGCTTACGGTGCAAACTGGTTTGCATTATCCCCCATGTTGAAAACATTTGAAGGGAACTTCAACATTCCGAGTTGGGAGTCACATCTGTTGCTCTCGCTTATTGGTATGTTTGTGATTTTCTTTGCGTGGCCTGCTGGCACACTTATTGATAGGAGAGGACCAAAGATTTCAATTTCCATTGGAGGATTGTTCATGGCGATCGGGTTTGGCCTTCGGCCATGGCTTTTAGATAGTTTCCCAACAATGCTTCTCAGTAGCGTTCTCGCAGGTATCGGTCTTGCCTGGATTCTTGTAGCACTCGCACCCCAGATGTTTCGGTGGTTCCCCCATAAACAAGCCTCACTTCCGGTGGGGATTGCAGCATCAGGGTTATTCATTGGATTTGGAACAGGTTCGCTCTTGATGCCACTTCTTACTCCAGATAAAAGCACTATGCAGATTTTCAATAGTTTCCTTACTTTTGGAATACTAGCAGTCATTGCGTTTTTCCTGTGGCTTATGATTGCAAAAGACCATCCGGAAACACCGCCAGAAGAACGCGTAAAGGTGGAACAGATGAAATTCGTGGAAGGGATGAAACAAGTATTCAGTTCAAGAAACGCATTTTATTTCCCAATTATTGGGTTTTTCATTGTGGGGATAACGTTAGTGATTTCTGCTTTTATCCATAGTCCTCTGTATGCAGGGCCCGATCTTTCACAAAAAGGTGGGTACATCGCTGGTCTACTGTTGTATGGTTGTGCTATTGGCGCGTTTACCGCGCCGTTTCTGATGAAAAAAATCGGGTTGAAAAAGGTGACATTAGGTGCTGTAGGAGGCGCAATTATTTTCTGGCTGCTTTTGTTTGCGTTATTTGCAATGAATTCCTATGACGCTAGTGCTATCAACTGGTTCATTGTCCTTCTCATTGCTTTCCTCTTCGGAATCTGCTTCCAGGCATCCTGGCCACTGGCGCTTTACAGCCAAGAGATAGAAAAGGGGGTCACTGAGGCAAACGTGGGTATCGCAGCAAGCCTTTACATCTCAGTAAGTAACATCGGGGCAGCTGTTCTTCCCGTGATCTTTCCGATTCTTTTCCCAACTCAGATCGCGACATTCATCGCAGTTCTTATTGGACTTATCTTCTGTATCGTGTTATGGGCGTTCACGAAAAAAACATAAAAAAAAAGAAATAATCACCGCTCAATAACTCTCTTCGCTTTCCCTGTACTACGAGGAATTGACTTTGGCGGAATCGCATGAACCGGCACATGTAAGTTTAAGATCCGGTAAATCTCGCTCTCTGCTCTTTTTTCAAAATCATCAAGATGACCTTCTCTAAATCGACCTTCTGAGGGTTCAACCTCAACTAAGAGTGAGTAACTATCCCCCTGCTTGGTTTTCACGATCTGATAGTTATCACTCACCCCAGCAACCTGCATCAATGCTGCTTCTATTTGAGAAGGAAATACGATGACGCCTTTGACCTTCATCATGTCATCGCTTCTGCCTTTAATGCGTGATTGAATAGGCAGGGTTCGCCCGCATTCACACGTTTCCTCGCTGATGAAAGCAAGGTCTTTTGTTCGAAATCGCAGAGCGGGGAATGCTTCTTTGGTCAACGTGGTAAACACGAGTTCTCCTTCTTCACCGGGCCCTAGTGTTTCTCCTGTATTTGAGTTAATGATCTCTGGGTAAAAATGGTCAGCGTTGATATGTAATTTTTTATATTCACATTCTGAGACAACCCCAGGACCGATAAGCTCAGTTAATCCATAATGTTCATGGGCAACAATTCCCCATCGTTTCTCAATGTTTTTACGCATCTCTTCACTCCAGGCTTCTGCACCAAACACGCCGAGACGAAGCGAAAAATCCTTAGAAGGGATAAGTCCTTTTTCCTCAGCGACTTCTGCAATATGCATGGAATATGACGGTGTACATGCAAGAACAGTTGTTCCAAAATCTCTCATGATATCGATCTGACGCTCCGTGTTTCCTGAAGAAATGGTGATGACCATCGCACCTATTTTTTGTGCACCTTTTTCAAACCCATGTGCCCCGGTAAAAAGGCCATATCCGTACGCGTTTTGCATGACATCATGGTTACGGAGACCGTTAGCCCATAACGATCGCGCCATGACTTCAGCCCAAAGCTCCACATCTTTCCGCGTATACGGGCCTACCACAGGTTTTCCTGTTGTTCCTGATGACGCGTGAACCTCGATGATGTCATCAAGCGGGGTACATACAAGACCGAATGGATAGTATGCACGTAAATCCTGTTTCGTGAGAAACGGGATTTTCTCGATATCTTTCAGGGTTTTTATAGCATCTGGTTTTATTTTTACTTCATCAAATTTCTGTTTGTAATACTTGTTTTTCTTATAAACGCGATGGACCAGTTGTTTGAATCGTTTCAATTGTAATGCTTTCAATTGAGAGGATGGCATTGACTCCGTTTTGGAATCCCACAATTCTTTTTTCATAGACAGGTCTCCCGTGCTCTCCTGAATAAGGTTTTCAGATATAATGCTTATGAAATGTTTGTAAAGCAAGTATTTTTAATGATACGAGCGATTCTAAAAAACAATCATAGAGGCTTGCTGATCATGAATATCCTTGTTCTTGGTGCAGGAATGATGGGACGTGCAATTGCTTATGATCTCGGTATGTTTTCAAGGTTTAAAAAAATCATTGTCGGGGATAAAGACAGAAAAATTCTCGCCTCTGCTGGGGCATTCCTGAAGGGAAAACGTATCGAAATAACAACGATAAATGTTGATAATGGATCCGATGTTAAAAAACAGTTTCAAAACAGTGATGTAGTTATTTCCGCAGTCCCCTATCGATTCAACTATGAGCTTGCGAAGACAGCAGTAGAAACAGGTACACATTTTGTCGATCTTGGCGGGAATAATGTGATAGTTGAGAAAGAGCGGAGCCTTACCCAAAAAGCAAAAAAGAACGATGTAACCGTTATTCCTGACTCAGGCTTGGCACCAGGTCTTGTCTCTATTATCACGCGAGATATTGTTGATCATATGGACACGGTTGACTCTGTCAAGTTACGTGTTGGAGGGTTACCACGGTATCCTAAACCTCCGTTGAATTATCAGATAGTGTTTTCCCCGTATGGACTTATCAATGAGTATGTTGAGGATGCAATTGTTCTTGATCACGGTAAGATTCTTGAGAAAAAATCAATGACGGACTTAGAAGCTCTTGAGTTCCCAAAACCATTTGGGAGTATGGAAGCGTTTGTAACATCAGGGGGATGCTCCACACTCCCGTACACCTACAAGGAGAAGATTCAGTATCTTGATTACAAAACCATCCGGTACCCTGGCCATTGTGAAAAAATCAAAACACTGCTTGAGCTTGGATTTGCTGAGCAAACCCCGATGACTATTGGTGGTCAATCAGTTGTTCCCCGAGAAATGCTGGTGTCGCTGCTCATCAAACACCTACCGACAACTGGGGAAGATGCGGTGCTTCTAAAAGTGCTCAGCCAAGGAACAAAGAATAGGAAAAGGTATCTGAGAGAATACATGATGATTGATTATTATGATGCCAAACATGATATCACATCGATGATGCGAACCACCGGCTATCCTGTGTCAATCACAGCCCAGATGATTGAAAACGGTACTATCCAAGAAAGGGGTGTGTTCTGTCCGGAGGAGATTGTTCCGCCTCAGCCGTTTTTTAGAGAGTTGGAGAAAAGAGATATCCACATTCAGATTATTGATAGAAGTGTTTGACTATGGGGGCTAAAGAGTTTTTAGATGCAAAAGAAAAAGCGTTACAATCCCTTAGCAGCGCTTGTGTTACCCAGAAAGTGGATGAAGGCATAGTTACGATATTGGAGCTGATTAACAGCAAGGAAGGGTTCTATACTTCCAGTAGTTGTGCAGGGCGTATTGTTCTTTTGGAAATTCCACAGATAGGGGATAAAAGGGGTGCGACCTTCCTTGGGGTCTGGCATCGAACCATAAAACCTGAGGAATTTGAGGCAGCAGCAACGAAAGCAACTAAAGGCTTGCTATGGCTGCTTGCGCAAGCACCAATTCTTCATATTGGAGTTCAAACACTAGAATTAGCGGATAGGATGGTGAAAACCGCGGTATCCTGTGGTTTTAAAAACTCAGCGGTAAAATCAACGGGGAAGAAAATCATGATTGAACTTTGTAGTACAGAGCGTCTCGATGCACCGATTGGTAAAGATGGGCAAATGTTTTGTGAGAAAGAATATCTTTCTTTGTTACTTGAAATTGCGAATGAAGTTATCGAACGATCAGGGGAGAAGTTAAACCGATTCGAAAAAAGGCTTAAAGAAACATCATTTTTCAATGAAACTTAACAAAAGATTTATATATTGTATGGGATATTAGTATTGGGGAACATAATATGAACGCTAAAAAAATTATAGCACTATTTATGTGCATGCTGATGCTGACGTTGATCCCTGTTGTTGCAGGCTCGACAGACAAACCAACCAATGACCCACGAATAACTGATATAGGATTTTCGCTTGTCAGAGGATTTATTACAAAACCGCAGCTTACTAACGGTGGTCACTTTATCACCTTTAGATGTATTTCTGTTCATTATATGTGCAGAGGCATTGGTCATAAGGAAATCGGAACTCTTCATATGTTCCAGAAAATAACAGTCGAAAACAACTTCGCCGGGTATATCGGTAATCATTTTATCATGGCCCGGTTCAGCGGCGACTTGGACATATAATCCAACTCACCTTTTATTTTTTATTTCATTTTTTACCTTTTTTTAATTGTATTCATGAACTACTAAAAAAAGTAAGTAATGTAGGTTGGCGAATAAAAATTTATAGTTCGTCTATTTTCTTTGCTACTTCTTTGGCAACCTCAAGGGTCGTGTGTGATCCCCTAACGTCGTAGGTTTTAACCGTATTTTCTTTAATGACTTGAGCAATCGCGCTTTCGAGTTTTTTAGCATGTTTTTTCTCATCAAGCCAGTCGAGCATGAGTTTTACCGTCAGCAACATCGCCATGGGGTTGACCTTATACATGCCTGCGTATTTCGGGGCAGATCCATGAGTTGGCTCAAAAACCGCGTAGTTGTCGCCAATGTTTCCGCTAGAGGCAAATCCCAGGCCGCCAACAAGTTGTGCTGCAAGATCAGAGATAATGTCACCGAACATGTTTGATGATACCAATACATCGTAATTCTGTGGGTTTTTCACCAGCCACATGCACATCGCATCAACGTTTGTTTCCTGGTAGATGATTCCAGGGTATTCTTGTGCGATTTTCCGTCCTTCTTCAATCATCATGCCACTGGTCTCTCGGATAACATTTGGTTTTTCGATAAGGGTGACTGATTTTCTTTTATGTTGTTTGGCGTATTCAAAGGCTTGACGATTGATGCTTTGACATGCTTTTTTCGTAAAAATCCTGCAGGACACTGCGATTTCGTCTAATGGAACATTAGCAAATTTCTTCATCTTTTTATGGGTCATGAGCGCATCAAACACGTGTTTTGGCAAGGGTCGGAATTCCACGCCAGCGTACAAATCCTCGGTGTTTTCTCGAAATACCACCAAGTCTATGTCATCTCGATAGTTCAACGGGTTTCCTGGGTAAGCCTTGCAGGGTCTGATATTGGTATGGAGGTTGAATTCCTGTCGAAGTCGTACGATCGGACTGGAGTAAGTTATTCCTTTGTTTTGTAACGAGGGAGCTAGTTCTTTTTGTGCGTCATCATTGGGTTTTGAAGTAATTGCTCCAAAAAGACAGCAATCGGTTTCTTTCAATAACGAAAGTGTCCGGTCAGGTAAGGGATTTCCTTCTTTTTTCCAAAACTCCCACCCTATATCCCCTTGGGTATATTCAGCATCAAGGTCAATAGTGTCAAGAATGATTTTTGCTGCATCCATGGCGTCTTTTCCAACACCATCTCCTGGTAATATAGCTATATGATATTTTGACATGGAAGACTGTAACCTTACACGATTTTTAAAGCTTTTTTCTCCCAAAAAGACCATATATCGACAGGTAGACTATTTCCTGAGTTCCCCAAGTGTTGTGATTCGTTCTGCAAAAGCATTGTGTTTATGAATAGATTCTTCGCTTTCACTTCGTGCTATCACTAGAACGTCATCAGAGAGATCTTGATATTTATTCAGTACAGCGCTAAGCATATCTCGAACCACGTCTTCAACGAACTTTGGTTTCGCATGCGCCCTGAGCACCAGTTCGGCTTCATCTCTTCGTTTTAAAATACTGTAGGTTGGGCTACTGAATGATTGTTCAACGATCTGGATTAAATCATCCGCATCGACAATCTCGGTTCCGCTAGGGACCTCTATCATTAATGTTCCAATGTTTCTCTGATTATGGGTTGGTGCTGAGCAGTTTTTATCACGAGCGTCGATTTCTCGAACAACTTCCATTGCACATGGACATGCGGTCATCCCAATGACTTTTACACCAATGAGTTTCTTGAGTTGTTTGTTCCCATTGGATCGTGCCTCAGCTACGAGTTTGTATGGTTCTGATCCTTTTTGACCTGAAGGGTATGTGACATCTAAAAAATAATCTGCTTCTGCTCGAACCTCGGAAAACGTTGCATATTCATGTTTTTCAAGAAGTAATTCTGCTGTTTTTGCACAGAATGTTTCTAAATCAGATACAGGTGTTTTGAGTGTTTGATCAATGATTTCAGAGATAAGTTCAAGGTTACGAGACATATGGCTGCCTTTCTGAGACGCTGGAAGATCTACAAACAAATCAAGAGTAACGGTAAGAGAAAGAACTGGTTTTTTATTGGGGCGTTTAATATGAACCAGTTTTTTCACACCTGTTACTCCCACTCGTGTTAATTTAAATTGAGAGGGAGAAATTCTCGATTGTACGTCAGGCAGATTTATCGGTTTTATAGGCATTCACCTGGCTCCATACATTGGCTTCCTTCTCAAAAACATTTGCATGTTACTCAGATATGCTAATGGAGATGATAGGTTTTTTCTTCCCAGTTTTTCATAACGCTAAAATAGTACCTTTCAGTTACTTTCTTAGTGGAATAGAGGGGAATTTATATACGAGATTTAAAATAAGTCAGAGTGGGGCAATTGGCATCGGTGCTATGATTGTTTTTATCGCCATGCTGCTGGTTGCAGGAATGGCTACATACGTGCTGTTATCAACAAGTTCCCAACTGCAGATCAAATCTAGTACAACAGGAGGACAAACAATCAAAGAAGTCTCGACAGGTCTAAAGATTTCTACAATTGAGGGACATAACACCTCAGGCGAGATAGATAAAATCGTTATTATCATCACTCCTAGACCAGGGTCTCCAGATGTCGATTTAGACAAGACACTGATAGAAATTTCTGATCCATCAGTGAAATGTGTTCTGAATTACTCATCGTCATATTGGGTAGATGGGAAATCAGGGGTTGAAAATCTCTTTACTACCAATGCGTATTCTTCTGTTCCAGAGTTCGGGGTCATTGTTTTAAAAGATGAGGATAGCTCATGTACTAAAAATACGCCAGTGCTCACTCGAGGAGATAACGTGATGCTAACTCTCAATACCACAGCTATTTTTGGTGGAATTGCCGGGAATATAAATATCCTAGGAAATATCATGCCCGAGGAAGGCGCATGGGGAATTATTAACTTTAGGACACCGTCAGCTTTTGCAAATCCTGTTGTGATGTTACAAGAAGATTAAGGTAATGGAAAGAATGTTGCTGAGTTTTCTCTAAATTTCTTTTCCTGAATATCAAAAGAGATACAAGGAAAAAGATAAAATAACCCTCCTTGGTATTCAGGGCCGTATAATTTGATGCCGCTGTGGCTTAGAGGTATAGCGATTCCTTGGTAAGGAATAGGTCGAGGGTTCAATTCCCTCCAGCGGCTATAGTACCCTTTTTTTCTCCTGTTGGCGGATCTAAAAAGGTTAAAACCGCCATGCGGGCTTCATTAGCTAATGTTCAAAGCCTTCCTACCTAATCATATATTAAAAGAAATCAAAAATGAATAACCTTCTCTTAAATGTTTGAATCCCTTTTTTATCCTCCACCATGACTCATAAGTGGGATTGGTTTTTTAAAGAAAGAGATGTTATGAGATTGTAGTGTGAACGAGGAAAAAAACTATGAGCGAAGAAACAACAGAAGCGGGAACAGCTGAAAAAAGAAGAACTGATGAAAACGTTATATATGTTGGACACAAACCTCCGATGAGCTATGTGCTTGCAGTAATAACACAGTTTAACGCTAGTGGTTCGGATGAGGTTATTATTAAAGCAAGAGGCAGAGCGATAAGTACAGCGGTAGATACCGCAGAAATCGTGAGAAACAGATTTATCAAAGACGCGACAATTAAAGGCATAAAAATTGGTACTGAAAGTGTTACTAATGAAGAAGGCAGAAACTCCAATGTGTCTTCAATGGAAATAATTTTAACAACTAAAAAGAAGAGTAAATAGGGAGAACGGTAAACTTACAGGGCAATGCCTATATCTAGTTTTTTTGTGAGTTCCTTGTAGCGATTTCGAATAGTAACCTCGGTGACACCTGCGACATCTGCTACCTCGCGTTGTGTTCTCCGTTCACCACAAAGTACAGATGCAATATAAAGAGATGCTGCTGCCATACCTGTTGGGCCACGTCCACTAGTAAGTTCTCGGCGTGCAGCTTCTTGTAATATCTCCACGGTCTTCGCTCGCACATCACCACTAAGTTTCAGTTCACTGCAAAACCTTGAAATATAATCCTCTGGTGAAGTCGGCAACAATTTTAATCCTAATTCACGAGAGACATATCTATAGGTCCTTCCGATCTCTTTCCTCGATATATGTGCTATGTTACTTATTTCATCAAGCGTACGTGGCACATGGCACTGCCGGCATGCTGCATACAATGCTGCAGTGGTAACACCTTCTATGCTTCTACCACGGACCAATTTCTTCAATGCTGCTTTTCTATAAATCATAGCAGCGGTTTCTCTCACCGTTCTTGGGAGGCCCAGGCTTGATGCCATTCTGTCAAGCTCAGAAAGTGCAATAGCAAGGTTTCTTTCTGTTGCGTTGCTAATCCGAATGCGCCGTTCCCATTTTCTCAAACGATAGATTTGTGCTCTATTTCTCGTTGGAATTGACTTCCCATAGGAATCTCTGTTTTTCCATCCTATCACCGTACTGAGTCCTTTATCATGAATGGTGTACGTCATTGGTGCTCCAGTTCGAGATCGTTTTTCCCGCTGTTCGCTATCAAACGCTCGCCATTCAGGTCCGTGATCAATGATATCCTCATCAAGAATAAGTCCGCAATTTCTACAAACCAATTCTGCCCGAGAGTAATCTTTACTGAGATGGTTACTCCCACATTCAGGACATTGAACGATCTCCTCTATTTTCTGCTTTTCTTTTTTAACCAAAACAAATCAAATCCCTGATATTCTCTAACTTATCAGTTGATTTATATAAATACTCACACGTAGGAGTTTTTGAGGATTTTCTTATGGAAAAGAACGTCTCTCACTTTAACAGATTGGTTTTTTTTCGTTGCCCCATATAACACGAGAGAGGTTTTTCTTATGAAGAAGCCCTAATGACGTAAGCTCTTTTGATAAATTATCTACTGCTAATGACACATCTTCTATCTTTCTTGCGCCCGCACAGACTATTTTACCAGAGCCAAACAAGAGCATAACCACCTTGGGTTCTCTGATACGATACACAAGTCCTGGGAACTGTTCTGGTTCATATTCCACATTTGTTAAACCAAGAGATATTGCAACTTCGCCCAGATTAAGTTCTCCGCCTAGATCAGATGTGGCTACAATATTCTGGATGACAATCTCTGGATTTTTATGTATTTTTACGC
>Ga0315289_10005244_pt1 | contig 19185 bp, 17 predicted proteins | sample YL17G11_40_MG_FD_203452 | JGI IMG/M metagenome (GOLD analysis project Ga0315289, IMG submission 203452) | Sediment microbial communities from Yellowstone Lake, YNP, Wyoming, USA - YL17G11_40 | ecosystem: Environmental > Aquatic > Freshwater > Lake > Sediment | place: USA: Wyoming | collected...
ATGGTCAGGTCTTGCCCCACGCCGATGTTGATGATTTCCCCGCGGTCGTATCGCTTCATTAAAAAAACGCAGGCGTCGGCCAGGTCATCCACGTGCAGGAATTCCCTCCGGGCCCGGCCCGTGCCCCAGACGGTGATTTCCTTTTTCTTCCGCGTCCTGGCTTCGTGGGCCTTGACCAGGAGGGCCGGGAGGGCATGTGAGGTCTCCAGGTCGAAATTGTCCCCCGGGCCGTAAAGGTTCGTGGGCATGACCGAAATGAAATTGGTTCCATACTGGCGGTTGTAGGCCTGGCACATCCTGATCCCGGCGATCTTGGCGATGGCGTAGGGCTCGTTGGTGGGTTCCAGGGGGCCGCTTAAAAGATATTCCTCCTTCATCGGCTGGGGGCAGGCGCGGGGATAGATGCAGGAGCTTCCCAGGAAAAGGAGCTTTTTCACGCCCGCGCGGTGGGCGCAGTCGATTACGTTGGCCTGGACCTCCAGGTTTTCGCGGATGAAATCGGCCGGGTAGGTATTGTTGGCCAGGATTCCCCCGACCCGGGCCGCGGCCAGGAAAACATATTCCGGTTTCTCAGCCCGGAAAAACCTTTCGATCCCTGGCTTCCGGGTCAGGTCCAGCTGTTTGTGGGTGCGGGTGACCAGGTTGCGGTAACCATGCCGGAGAAGGGCGCGGGTGATCGCGGAGCCCACCAGCCCCCGGTGTCCGGCAACGTAGATACGGGAATGCAAGTTCATAGAATCCGAGGGTCCAAGGGTTCAAGGGTTCAAGGGTTCAAGGGAAAATCGCAAGGAGCATAGAGCAAAGAGCATAGAGTTAAGAACGTTCATTTCGTTTATATCGTTAGTTTCGTTTCTTTGGTTTCAATTCCTCTACGGGTGTCATTCTGAGCGTAGCGAAGAATCTCGCTTTATTCTTGCCGTCCTTCCCTTTGAGCTTTGACCTCTCATCTCCCGCCTCCGAGCACTGCGAGCCCGACGAAGCCTTGGCGGAGTCGGCTCTGCCGTCTGCGGTCGTTTTACCGGCTATGCCGAATGGTCCTTTTCCATTTATGATACGGAATCTGCTTCCCCCCTCCCGCCGTTTTCGCTTCTTTTTTCGCCAGCTCCAGGTCGGCCGCGACCATGATCCTGACCAGCTCGGCGAATTTTACCTTCGGGCTCCAGCCGAGTATCCTTTTGGCCTTGCTGTAATCGCCGACCAGGATTTCGACCTCGGTCAACCGGAGGTAGCGGGGGTCCACCTCCACCAGCGCCCGGCCGGTCTTCCGGTCCACGCCGGTTTCTTTCTTCCCCCGGCCCCGCCAGCCGATCTTGATCCCGAGCTCGGCGAAGGCCCGCTCGGTGAATTCCCGGATGGTGTGCCTCTCGCCCGTGGCGATCACGAAGTCATCGGGCTTCTTCCCCTGGAGGATCAGCCACATCGCCTCCACGAAATCCGGGGCGTAGCCCCAGTCGCGCTGGGCGGAGAGGTTGCCCAGGTAAAGCTTGTCCTGGAGTCCCAGGCAGATCCGGGTGGCGGCCCGGGTGATCTTCCGGGTCACGAAGGTTTCACCCCGGCGGGGCGACTCGTGGTTGAAGAGGATCCCGTTGCAGGCGAACATCCCGTAGGCCTCGCGGTAATTGACCGTGGCCCAGTAGGCGTAGAGCTTGGCCGCCGCGTAGGGACTGCGGGGGTAGAAGGGCGTGGTCTCCGACTGGGGGAACTCCCCGGTCCCGCCAAAGAGCTCGCTGGTGGAGGCCTGATAGAACCTGGGCCTGAGCCCCACCTCCTTGATCGCGTCCAGGAGCCGGAGCGTGCCGACCGCGTCCACCTCGGCCGTGTACTCGGGCACCTCGAAGGAAACCTGGACATGGCTCTGGGCCGCCAGGTTGTAGATCTCTTCGGGCTTGACCTTCTCCAGGACCCGGTTCAGGTTGCTTGAATCGGTCATGTCCCCGTAGTGGAGGAAAAGGTTCACCCCGCGCTGGTGGGGATCTTTATAGAGGTGGTCGATCCTTTCGGTATTGAAAGTGCTGGACCGCCGGATGATCCCGTGGACCTCGTAATTTTTCCGGAGGAGTAATTCCGCCAGGTAAGATCCGTCCTGCCCCGTGATCCCGGTGATTAAAGCCCGTTTCATCTAACCTCCACAATAATTATTGGGTTATGGGTCTATTTAGTCTATCTCGTCTATTTAGTTTCTTTGGTTTCTTTAGTTTTTTGTTTTCATTCGTCAATCGTCATTCGTCAATCGTCAATTTCCTTTGACCTTTCCCCATTTTTCTTGCCGTTGCCTCGCGTAAAATACCCCAGTCTCTGGACGAAAATCACCGTCACGATCCCGAAGGCCAGCAGGATCAGCGCGATCTCCTGGCTGTTCCCGAGCGTGATCAGGAAGGCCATCACCCCGAAAAACACCGTCAGCCCGTAAAGCAGAAGCGCCGCCTTGCTCTGCGAGAGCCCCCGCTCGATCAGGCGGTGGTGGATGTGGTCGAGGTCCCCGGAAAAGACCGGCTTTCGGGACCAGAGTCTTCTCCAGATCGCCAGGAGCGTGTCCATGATCGGCACCCCTAGGGCCAGGATGGGGATGCTCAGGGCCACCATCGTCGCGCCCTTATAGGAGCCGCGGATGCCGATGGCCGCGATCAGGAACCCCACGGCCAGGCTTCCCGAATCACCCATGAAGATCTTGGCGGGGAAGAAGTTGTAGCGCAAAAAGCCCAGGAGCGCCCCTCCCATGGCCGCGGCGATGGCGGAGGTGAAAGACCGTTCGTAGATCAGGGAAACCAGGAAGATGGTTCCCGTGACGAACAGGCTGACCCCGGCGGCCAGGCCGTCGATCCCGTCAATCAGGTTGATGGCGTTGGTGATCCCCACCACCCAGAGGATCGTGAAGGGAAGGGCAAAGTACCAGAGGTCGAGGTGAAGCCCGAAAGGCAGGGAAATGGTCTGGATCCGGAAGCCGAAGAAATAGATCACCACCGCCGCCAGGATCTGGACGGAGAATTTGAGCCGGTGGCCCGCCCCCTTGCGGTCGTCGTAAATCCCCAGGAAGAGCATCATCAGGACGCCGATCACCAATCCCAGGAGAACGGGGGCCTTGTCCCGCATTATGTCGCCCTGGGCGTTCGGCCAGTAATAAAGCAGGAGCAGGGGAATGTAAATGGACAGGAATATCGGGATCCCCCCCAGCGTGGGGGTGGGCTTTTCGTGGATCTTCCGGTCCTTGGTCGGCTTATCCACCCATCCCTTGAGGAGACTGATTTTCGCCATCAGGGGGGTGAGGACATAGACGAGAACGAACGAGACGATGAATATGGCCGCGAAGGTTTTCATTTCAGCAAGAGTATATGGTCATAGGTTATGGGTTATAGGTCATGGGTTTCTTGTTTCCGGTTTTCTGCTCTCTGCGCTATGCCCTTTGTTCAACTTGTCCCGAGTTATACGAGGGATGCCCCATCACCCATCACCCATCACCCATCACCCATCACCCATCACCGGTTACCATGTTTTCTCGAATTATAAATTATATCTCAAATTTTTCTTTTGCAAATAATCAGGTTTTTTTGGGTTATTTATTTCCTTCACTTATTACCTATGACTTGATTTCTTTTTCCAGCCTTCCAACTTTCCAGCAGTCTATCTCGTCTATTTGGTTTCTTTGGTTTCTTTAGTTTTTTGTTTTCATTCGTCAATCGTCAATTCTCTTTGACCTTTCACCTGATTCCTGCTCCCTGCCCCTTTCCCATGGCTTGCCTGGAAGGTATTGTTAAGGATACTATCAGGTGGCAAACACCCTTCGGCTATTACCATGGACTTAACACTTAAAAGTTAGTTCTTTCGAAAAATCCCCCCTTTGCCAAAATAAACTAAAAACATTAACCAAGGAGGAAACATGATTACCGCCAGATGCCGGCACGGACTGGGCTGGATCCCGGATTATCCGGACCTCCGGGATTACACCGAAAAACACGAAAAAGTGCGAAAGTTCCTGGGCCGGGGCCCGGGGGCGGGCAAAACGCCCGCCGCGGTCGATCTCTCGGAATGGTGCTCCCCGGTCGAAAACCAGGGCCGGCTCGGCTCCTGCACCGCCAACGCCGGCGCGGGCGTGATCGAATACTACGAGAGGAAATCCTTCGGCAAGCACCTGGACGCCTCCCGGCTTTTTCTTTACAAGGCCACCCGCAACCTGATGAACCAGGTTGGGGATACCGGGGCCTTCCTGCGGACCACGATGGGGGCGATGGCGCTTTTCGGGGTCCCGCCGGAAACTTACTGGCCGTATACCGACGCTCCGGGCGATTTTGACCGCGAGCCCCCGGCTTTCTGCTACGCCTTCGCCCAGAATTTCCAGGCCCTCGCCTATTTCCGGCACGATCCGCCCGGGGCCCGGCCGGAAGCGGTTCTCCGGAAACTGAAGCTGTATCTGGCCCAGGGGCACCCCGCCATGTTCGGGTTTACCGTGTATGACTCCGTCGAACAGGCCCAGGATACAGGCAAGATACCTTTTCCCGCCCCCCGGGAAACGGCGGCCGGGGGCCACGCGGTGGTGGCGGTGGGATACGACGACAGAATGAGGATAAAAAACCGGTACGACGGAGAGGAAACCGCCGGGGCGCTCAGGATCCGGAACTCCTGGGGAAAGGAATGGGGCGCGGCGGGTTATGGGTTTTTGCCCTACGATTATGTGCTCCGCGGCCTGGCCCGGGATTTCTGGTCGGTCTTGAAAAAGGAGTGGATTGACACGGGCCAGTTCAGCCAGTGAGCCGCGGGCTTGACTTCCCCTCCCCGGGTTTTTAATATCTAGACTGCGTTCAATTATTGAACCGAGCACTGCGAGCGGCGGTCGTCGGCCTGGGCGACGATTTATCCCGTTTATCCCGAGAGGATTCGAGGGAAGTGAAATCGAGGGACTGGCTCCTCGACTTCGCTCAGGACAAGTAGAAAGCCGCCCCTACATCATCAAAACCAAGGATCTTGATCAATGTAAAGCCATTATTAAAACACTACACTAATATCAGTGGACCAAATGATGAACCAGGGTTTTCATTCGTTTTATCCCGAGCGAATACGAGGGACAATCGTCAATCCGTTTATCCCGAGTCACTGCGACTACGAGGGACAATCGTCAACTTGTCCTTCGGAGCCCCTGTCCTCCGACCTGTCCTTCGAAGCCCTTGTCCTTCGTAGCCTCAGCGAAGGAGGATCAGCGAAGAAGGATTGGCGAAGGAGGATCGTCAGTGGATCATTATCCGCGGTCCGCGGTCTGCTGTCGGCGGTCGTCATTTGCTCTTTGTTTATCCTGAGCGTAGTCGAAGGGCTCTTTGCTCTCTCCCCTGCAATCGCCTCCGCCGATGGCGACTGGGTATCGCCGGGGGAGATGGCCGGGGTCTGGGACGCGGTGGCGGGCCAGGGGAACTATGCGGTCCGCGGAACGGAGGCGGTGTTTTTCCAGGACGGCGCCAGTTGGACGATTGTGGGAGCCAACGCCCCGATCGCCAACCCCACCGTCTATCCGAAGAAATGGCCGGTCCGGGGTAACCTGATGAAGATTGAGGTCATCCGCAAGCCCCTGGCCAGTTACAAGATCCTGCCCTTCGCGGCCCGGATCGAAAAAACGGACACCGCCGCGGAGACAATTCCCGTCACCGCCGCGCCCGGTTCGTATGCCACGGCCAGTTTTATCATCCGGTCCGGGGACGTGGATTTAAAAGGGTTAACGGTGGAGGTCACGGACCTGGAGGCCCGGGCCGGCGCTCCGGGCCGGAAGGGGAACCCGCCGGTTATCCCCGGGGGGGAGGTTGATGTCCGGCTGGTGAAATGCTGGTACCAGGCCGGGATCGGCCTCGGCGATACCCGGCATAAAACCCTGGTGCCGGAACTGCTCCTCCATGACGATGACCTGGTGCGGGTTGACTATGACCGCCAGGTTAATTTGTTGAGAAATGCCGACCGGATCGAGGACGCGAAAACCCTCAAGCCGTTCCAGGTTCCCCGGCATCAGAACAAGCAGGTCTGGCTGACCATCCGCGTCCGGGAGAGGGTGGAGCCGGCGGATTACGAGGGCTCGGTGCTTATTCATAACCAGAAGCAGAAAAGGAAATTGAGCCTGCGTTTGACGGTTCTGCCCCTCACCTTGCCCGAGCCCATGCTGTTTTACGGCCTTTATTACACCGGGCAGCTGCGGGGCTCGAACGGGACGGAGATCGGCGGGACGTGGAAAAGCGAGGCCCAGATGAAGGCCGAGTTTGTCGACCTGAAGGAGCACGGGGCCGGGAGCGTGGCGGTTTCCCGGCGCCTGGACGCGGACCTGTCCGGGCCGGACGGGGATTTTAACCTCCTCGAAAAAACCCTGGGCCTGATGAAAGAGGTGGGCTGGGGGGATCGGCCCCTGTTTTACTGCGATCCGGATGTTGCCGGCGCGGACAACCCCGGGACTTACGGGAAAAAGATCGGGAAAATCGTCGAGCTCTCGAAAAAATACGGCTTCGGCGATGTCTACATAGCCGGGGCGGATGGGGAAACGATCCGGATGTTGCCTGAAAACCAAGAGGGTTTATATGCAATCATACAGGAGATGGGGGCCAGGAATTTCGCGGCCGGCCGGCTGGGTCAATTCCTGAGGCGCGCCCCCGGCCCGGATTTGTGGGTCATCAACGACCTGATCTCGGACGATATCATCGAGAAAATTGCCGAGGCGAAAAAGCTGGGCCGGATGGTTTATCTCAATAACAGCCCGCTGGCCGGCAAGGAAGACCCCGCCATTTACCGGAACAACTACGGTTTCAAGATGTTCTATGCCGGGGCCGACGGGGTCCTGGATTACGCCTACCAGGGCGATGACGGGGGCAACTGCTGGAACGATTTCCGGACCCGGGCCTTCCGGCCCCGGGTCATGGCGTATCCGGCGGTGGATGGGCCGGTTTCGACCCTCCAGTGGGAGGGGTGGCGGGAAGGCGTTACCGATGTCAGATACCTGACCTTGTTATATAATAAAAGGATGGGGGAGGCGGAGCTGAAAGGCCTGATCACCGCCTTCAACGATCCGGACAACCTGAGGGAAATTATTATCAATAAGATTTTGGCGTGGCCAAAATCAGGTGATGGGTTATAGGTGCTGGGTCAAAGTTCAAATGCCCAAGTTCAAATGCCAAATAAATGTCAAAGCCTAAATGTCAAAACGAAATAACAGACCGGATTTTTTGATTTTTTGTTTTTTGAACTTTATTTGCCCTTCGGTCCCGAGGAAATACTCAGGGTCGAGGGAAACTTTGGATTTTGAACTTTGAACTTATTTCGAACTTTGGATTTCAAGTTAGAACTGAACGAACCTAACGCTATGCTCCGTGCCCCTTGCCCTATGCTCTTTGCCCTATGCTCTATGCCCTTTGCCCCATGACCCAAGACACCCATACCCACGGCCCCGGTGCCCGCCGCCGCCATTCCCACCGCCGGATGAGCAAGCGGCAGCTCGCCGAGCACTGGCTGAAGAAGCATCTATGGCGTAAATACTGGGCTTACATTTTCGCGATTGTCCTGGGTTTGCTGGTGGCCAAATACTGCGTCCCCGTGGATTTTTAACCCTCTGCTCCGTGCCCCTCACCTTTGTTTCCTTCGAAAGAGCTCAGGATAAACGGGGTAAACGTTTTGCCCTTTGTTTATCCTGAGCGTAGTCGAAGGGCTCTTTGCGCTTTGCTCTTTGCTCTTTGCCCTATGCGCTATGCGCTATGCTCTCTACGCTATGCTCTCTGCGCTATGCGCTTTGCCTCGTGCCCTCTGCTCTCCGAGGTAGCGCATTGATTGTGCGCATAAAACAGTGTATTATTAATACAGGAGGTAATCCGTATGAAAAGATTGAATATCACCATAGCCGACAATCTTTATCAGGAATTGGAATCCGTTCCTAATAAAAGCCGGATCATTTCTGAAGCGCTCCGGGAAAAACTGGAAAGAGACCGCGGAAAAAAATTGGACGCCCTCCTGGTTGAGGGCTACCAAGCCAGTAAGAACGAGGATATGAAGTTAGCTGAGGAATGGGAGAAAATCACCCTGGAGGGGTGGGAATAAGATGGCCTTTCCCAAGCGCGGGGAAATCTGGCTGGTATCCTTGGACCCGATCGTCGGCCATGAAATCGGCAAAACCCGGCCGGCCCTGGTGATTTCGAATGACCGGAATAATGAATTCGCGGAAACGGTAACAGTTATTCCGATCACTTCGCAAACCGAAAAGGTTTATCCCTTTGAAACCTCCCTCCCCCAAAAAGAGTGCAATCTCCCCAAGGATTCCAAGGCTAAAGCCAACCAGATCCGGACCGTGGATAAAAAGCGGCTGGTGAAGCTGGTGGGCAGAATCACTGGGGGGAAGATGAGGGAAGTAGAAGGAGCCATCAACATCCATCTTGGCACCGGAGGAGGCGCGATCGACACTATGAACGCAATGGACACTTTTGGACTCAACAAACTAAAGAAACCAGAGAAACCAGCTGTTGACATCATTTCTTGAAAGTTTTAATATTTTCTCCTGCGTTCAATTTGTGAACCGATGACCCGGATTTGGACAAATGAAGTCTTCCCACAAATTACCGTCAGCGGCCTGCTTTCCGCAGTTAGGTTTGTCCCGCTGTCTGCGGCCTGGGCTACGATTTATCCCGTTTATCCCGAGATACTACGAGGGAAGCTTTAGTGCGTCAATTGTCAATGGATCTTTTAAACGTTTCTGAGCTTTCTAGCGTTCTGAAGCCTTTCTTAACGCGAAACTAGAAACTCGAAGCTGTGTTTATGTGCTCTCTGCGCTTTGCCCTCTGCTCTATGCCCTATGCCCTATGCCCTATGCCCTATGCCCTATGCCCTATGCCCTATGCTATATCACCTATAACCCACTTGTCCTGCCTGTCCTGAGCGTAGCCGAAGGGAGCGCAGTCGAAGGATGACCCATATGAATGATCCCGAAACCGTTGCCAAGGTCCTGAGCCACCTGGGCAAGCGCCCCGAAAGCTCCCAGCGCGAGATCGCCGAGCACGCCGGCGTCAGCCTGGGCAAGGCGAATTACGTCATTCAGGCCCTGGTCGGGAAGGGGATGATCAAGACCGAGAATTTCCTGAACAACAAAAACAAGTTGGGATACCGTTATGTCCTCACCTCCCGGGGGGCGAAGGAAAAGGTGAGGATCACCAAAAATTTTATCAGGAAGAAGATGGCGGAGTACGAAGCTTTACTTTCGGAGAATAACGAATGAGTTTACAACTGATAACTTATGGCAAACGCCAATTATCAATGGTTGAACCCATCATCACTTAGCTATTGACCCTATGCTGTATCAAACCAATCAAACCAATTGAACTAATTTAACCAATTAAACCAATTGAACTAATTTAACTAATTAAACTAATTGAACTAATTTAACCAATCAAACCAATTGAACCAATCATCTGAATCCGTCCTTATTATTGAGCCCGGCCGCACGGAGAAAAATTATTGGGCCGACCTCTGGCGCTACCGTGAGCTTTTCCTGATCTTGGCCTGGCGAGATATTTCCGTTCGCTATAAGCAGACCATCATCGGGGTTGTTTGGGCGGTCCTCCGGCCGTTTCTAACCATGGTGGTGTTCACGGTGATCTTTGGCCGGTTGGCCAAGTTGCCCAGCGATGGCAGCACACCATACGCTCTTATGGTCTTTGCCGCCATGCTCCCGTGGACACTGTTTTCGACCTCACTGGGCGAGGCGTCCAATAGCTTGATCGGAAGCGCTAACTTAATCAGCAAGGTCTACTTCCCCCGGTTAATTATTCCCACTGCTACAGTAGTAACGGCTTTTGTAGATTTTTTAATCAGCTTTCTCATCATGGCGGGCATGATGATTTACTACAAATTCGCTCCTGGCTGGAACATGCTATTACTGCCGGGGTTCATTATTCTGGCTTTGCTGGCTAGCCTGGGTCCCGGCCTCTGGATCACCGCGCTCAATGTTAAGTATCGGGACTTCCGCTATGTGATTCCCTTCGTAGTGCAGTTTGGTCTTTATGTTTCTCCCGTAGGATTCAGCAGCAAGGTTGTTCCGGAAAAATGGAGACTGCTTTATAACCTTAACCCCATGGTGGGTGTGATCGACGGTTTCCGCTGGTGCATTTTAGGAGGCGAAAGCTCCATCTACTGGCCCGGCTTCGCCCTGAGTCTTGCCATCATCGCCTTCTTCCTCTGGCTGGGTGTGTCGCAATTCAGGAAAATGGAGAAGAGCTTTGCGGATCTGATCTAACCGGAGGGAAGGTTCAATTAGTTCAATTGGTTCAATTGGTTCAATTAGTTTGATTGGTTTGATTGGTTTGATTGGTTAAGAGAATATGACGACGATAAAGAGATTTGAAGATTTGGAATGTTGGCAGGAAGCGAGAATATTTGTGAAAATGATATACAAATTGATTAACAAACCTGGTTTCTGCCAGGATAAAGATCTTGTCGGTCAAATTAGAAGAAGCTCAATTTCTTCTATGTCCAATATTTCTGGCTCCGCCCCGTAGGGTAGGGGATAAAAAGTGTTTTTTGTATATGCGATAAAGAGCTTGCCGACGAAACAGGTATACATAGGTCAAACCGAAGACATAGAAAAGAGGCTTAAATATCATAATTCGGGATATGTCAAAGCTACCGGGAATAGAAAGCCATGGATCTTGCTCGCAATTGAAGGATTTGAAAAAAGGGATAAAGCAAGATGGACGGAAAGAGAATTAAAAAGATCAAGAGGCAAGCGATTAAAATGGATAGAGAGGAATAAGTTTAATGAATAGGCTACGCCCCCCGCTTCCAGCCCATAGGGCTTACAGGCCGGTGGGGAGGGAAGGATTCCACCGAAACAGTACCAGGGATTTCATGAAATTTCTTGATTATTCAAGAAGTTCAATAGCTGAATCGGTCTCTCATTGTTATGTTGCTTTGGATCAAGAATATATTTCTGAAAAAGAATTAAAAGACATTAAAAATCAAGCCGACCTGGTCTGGAAAAAAGTCAATTCCTTTATCTCTTACCTCAACCGCACCCTTTCTGATAAACCCAATCGAACCAATTCAACGAATCGAACTAACAAAACTAATAAAACTAACAAAACTAATGAAACTAATGAAACCAATGAAACCAATGAAACCAATTCAACCAATTAAACCAATCGAACAAATAGAACCATGTCAGATGTAGTAATAAAAGCAGAAAATTTAGGCAAAAAATACACCATCGGCCACCAGGCCGAAAGAGAGGGCTATGTAGCGTTGCGCGATGTGATTGCGCAAAATGCCCGAAGCTTCTGGAATAAGACCAAGGATCTGGTGCAGGGCAAGCCCATCATCCAGGGCGATCAGCAGGAAGAGATCTGGGCGCTTAAGGATGTGAGCTTCGAGGTAAAACGAGGGGAGGCAATTGGTATCATTGGCCGCAATGGCGCTGGCAAGAGCACTTTACTTAAGGTTTTATCCCGCATTACCGAACCAACTTCCGGGCGGGTTACGATCAAGGGGCGGGTGGCAAGCCTTCTGGAAGTGGGCACCGGATTTCATCCGGAACTGACGGGACGAGAAAATATCTATCTGAATGGCGCGATTCTTGGAATGAGCCGGCAGGAGATTAAAAGAAAATTTGACGAAATCGTGGCTTTTGCTGAGATTGAGAAATTTTTAGATACTCCGGTAAAAAGATATTCCAGCGGAATGTATGTCCGTCTGGCCTTCGCTGTTGCCGCGCATTTAGAGCCCGAGATATTGCTTGTTGATGAAGTTTTGGCAGTAGGTGATGCGGGTTTTCAAAAGAAATGTTTGGGAAAAATGGGTGATGTGGCCAAAGGAGGCCGTACTGTTTTGTTCGTTAGCCACAATATGGGGGCAATTAGTCAATTATGCCCAACATGCTTATGGTTAGATGGCGGCTCGATAAAAAAACAAGGATTATCTCGTTCAATCATAACATTTTATCTTGAAGGGAATAGCGAAGCTATAGAAATAGGCGAGAGAATATTTGAAGAGAATTTGGAAAAAGATTTTCAGCTTCGTGGTTTAAGAATTTTGAACAAACATGGAGTCTTAACAAGCAATTTTAGTTGCGATGAGCCGGTGATCATTGATTTGATTGCTCAAGTGCATCGAAAGGTGCCTGGACTTTACGGCTATCTTTCTATTACTAAAAAAGATGGAACAGATGTAATGGTGTCGGATAGCTTAGATGTAGTTCCTAATCCACTTGATGATTTATCAATTGGGAGATATAGAATTCGTGTTGCAATTCCGGAGAGAACTCTCGCCTCTGGAAATTATAATGTATATTTAAACTTTGCAAGTTCTTTCAGCCATAAGGATTTTAATGTTGATAGTCCAGGGGTGGTTGGAAGTTTTAATTTGGATGATTATACGTCTAACCGAGGTAATAAACGACTTGGTTATCTCAGCACACTTTTGTCTTGGAACATTAATTGCGTAGATTGATTATTTTATTTGAAAAAGGTCAGTATTTATTACTATTTTAAAAAGGATAAATCATATGATTGAAAACAGAAACCTTAATTTACTTGCAGAAAAAAGTATTCTTATCACGGGCGGGACGGGATCATTTGGCAAAAAGGCAACGGAAATAATATTAAAACGCTATAAACCAAAGCGTTTGATTATCTTTAGCCGTGATGAGTTTAAACAATTCGAAATGGCCCAGCAATTTCCGGATAGCCAATATCCTTGTATTAGGTATTTTATTGGTGATGTCAGGGATAAGGAGCGGCTTTACCGCGCATTTCATAATGTAGATTATGTTATTCATGCTGCTGCCCTCAAGCAAGTTCCCGCTGCTGAATATAATCCATTCGAGGCAGTCAAGACCAATATCCTGGGCAGTCAAAATGTAATAAATGTGGCCATCGATCAGGGAGTTAAAAAAGTCGTTGCTCTAAGTACGGATAAAGCAGCCAATCCTATAAATCTATATGGGGCAACCAAGCTATGCTCAGACAAACTTTTCATCGCGGGTAATTCATATGTCGGGCAAGATAGCACTATTTTCAGTGTTGTTCGGTATGGGAATGTAGTGGGGAGCAGGGGGAGCGTAATTCCTTTTTTCCTTAAGCAAAGAGAAACAGGGGTTTTGCAAATAACCGATCCCCGCATGACCCGTTTTTGGATTACTTTGGAACAAGGTGTGGATTTTGTCTTGGGTTGCCTTGATCGGATGGTTGGCGGAGAATTGTTTGTGCCCAAGATTCCCAGTATGAATATTATGGATTTAGCAAAAGCGATTGCTCCTGAATGTAAGACTGAGATTGTTGGGATTAGGCCAGGGGAAAAACTCCACGAAGTAATGATTCCAAAAGATGAATCCTACAGGACAATCGAATATGAGAATTATTACATCATGAAGCCTGATTTTGGATTTTTAAATAAATCCTTAATTTCTGGTAATGGAAAGCAAGTTCCCGATAATTTCGAATACAATTCGGAGACAAATTCTTGGAAATTGAGCATTGCTGAGATGCAAGAAATGATTAAAAATCTATGATTCCGTACGGAAGACAATCAATAGACGAAGAAGACATTAAGGCCGTTGTTGATGTACTTCGGTCGGATTGGCTCACAACTGGACCGAAAATAGAACAGTTTGAGAAAGCCATAACCGATTTTGTGGGGGTAAAATATGCTGTCGCCGTGAACAGCGGTACGGCTGCCCTTCATGCTGCCATGTTTGCTCTCGGAATCAGGCCTGGGGACGAAGTAATTGTTCCGGCCATCACTTTTGCCTCTACGGCAAATTGTGTTGTCTTTCAGGGAGGAACGCCTGTTTTTGCGGATGTTAATCCGGAGACTCTTCTGATAGATCCATCTTCTGTGGAAGCACACCTATCAAAGAAAACCAAAGCTGTCATCGCCGTTGATTATGCCGGACAGCCATGCGACTACAAGATACTTCAAGAAATGACCGCCCACTACAATATTGCTCTGGTGGCCGATGCCTGTCATTCCATAGGTGGTCGTTATCAAGATCGCCCCGTAGGGTCTCTTGCCCTTCTAAATACCTTTAGTTTTCATCCGGTAAAACACATTACCACCGGAGAAGGAGGTATGATCACGACGGATGATGAGAAATTGGCAGACCGTATGCGTCTTTTCCGTAATCATGGGATCACCACTGATCACCGCCAACGGGAGGCCCAGGGATCTTGGTTTTATGAAATGGTCGAACTTGGTTATAACTATCGCATAACTGATTTCCAATGCGCTTTAGGGATGAGCCAGCTTAAGAAACTGCCCAAATGGATTGAACGAAGAAGGGAAATCGCACGCCGTTATGATGAATCTTTTCGTAATATCCGACAAATAAAGCCTTTGTCAGTTAACAGCCAATCCTTTCACGTTTACCATTTGTACGTGGTCCGTATTGATATAGAATCTAATCATCTAGATCGCGGTATGGTATTCAGGCAATTACGTGAGGCAGGCATTGGTGTGAATGTCCATTATATCCCTGTGTATTTGCATCCATATTATCGGCTAATATTCAAAACGACATCTGGTCAATGTCCCGTCGCGGAAGATGCTTATACGAAAATACTATCATTGCCGATTTATCCGAAAATGAGTGATCAAGATGTAGCAAAAGTAATTGATTCTTTTTTGCAAGTTGTCAATTTGTAAGGTAAGAAAAGACCAAATTAATTATGACGAATTTATCTATATCCGGTTTAAATTAAAAGAAGGGGAGGTTTGATATGAGACATTGTAAAAAATGCGTGATGCCTGACACCCGTCCTCATACCATTTTCAATCCCAATGGAACTTGCCAAGCTTGCCTGAACTATGACAAAAGCAAGTCGACTAATTGGGAAGCCCGACGGGAAGAATTAAAATCACTTTGCAAAAAGTATAAAAGAACAGATGGATATTATGACTGTCTGATCGCGGTAAACGGCGGAAAAGACAGTCATTTTATTACGTACATGATGAAAGAAGTGCTGGGAATGAACCCACTCTTGGTCTCTGTTGCTGATCCTTTCCCCCACCCCCTCGCCGGAAAGCATAATCTGAACAATATTAGTGAATCTTTCAAATGTGACCTAACAATATTTAACCTGGATATTGATCTCTTCCGTAAAGTCACTCGGATTGGTTTCGAAGAAATGGGAGAGCCTCTGCGTTTCATTGAAGCGGCAATTTATACTGTCCCCTTTAAATATTCAGTTGCTTTTAACATACCCTTAATTATATTTGGAGAAAATGCAGCTTTTACCTATGGAACCACTACAGAGGATGAATATAGCGCTAAACGTTTTATTCTTGCCGGTCACAGTGCCGCTGGAGAAAAACTGAGTGACACCATCACGGACTTTTGGGCCCAAAAAGGTCTTCCGATTGCAAGAATGAATGCCCTGGTCACCCCCCCAAGCTGATTTGGAACGGGTGAAGCCAGAACCAATATTTATGAGTTATTTTATACCCTGGGATGATGAAAGAAACTTCGAAATTGCCAAAAAATATGGTTTTAAAGATTTACACCACGAGTGCAAAAGAGAGGGTTTTTTGGAAGATTACGGCCAGATAGATTCTTTCGCGTATATCGTTCATCTTTGGATGAAGTACCCAAAGTTTGGGTTCTCCCGATCCACCGACATTGCCAGTCGGTGGATCCGCAAGGGGAAAATCTCCCGGGAAGAAGCTAAAAAGCTGGTAATGGAAAATGATCACCGCCTGGATCAAAGATCAATGGAAGATTTTATTGCTTTCTTGGGATATTCACACCGTCAGTTTTGGGAAATAGTAGAAAAATTCTGGAATCCTCAGCTATTTGAAAAAATTGACGATTTATGGAGATTAAAAAATCCGGTTTACCATAACCTGATGAAAGGATGAGTGAGAAAAATGCCTTTAGAAACAAAACATATTAAGACTTGGGTCGGTGAATTCGGTAAGGAATATACCGATCGCAACGCTCTTTCCTTGCAGGAGATGGAGGATTTGTACCAAAAAAACTATGGCCTGACTCGAACCGAGCTGAATCAACAATTTATCTCTGAATTAGGCCGCTCGAATAAAATTTTAGAAGTCGGTTCGAATATCGGCATCCAATTATTTTTTCTCAAAAGGATGGGATTTGAAAATTTATATGGTATTGAGATTCAGAGCTACGCGGTCGAACTCTCCAAATCCAAAACCCAAAAAATCAATATTATTCAAGGCTCCGCTTTTGATATTCCCTTCAAAGATTCCTATTTTGATATGGTTTTTACCTCCGGCGTGCTTATTCACATCAGCCCTTCCGATATTGATCCGGCTTTAAAAGAAATCCACCGATGTACTAATAGATATATCTGGGGGTTCGAATATTTTGCCGAAAAATACACCGAGGTTCAGTATCGGGGTCAAAAAGATCTTCTTTGGAAAACAGACTTTTCCAGATTATTTCTTGACCGCTTTAAAGATTTAGAATTAGTTAAAGAAATACGCATTAAGTACTTAACTAACGACAATGTTGATACAATGTATTTGCTTCGTAAAAAGTAATTGAATCCTCTGCGAAGGAAAGTAATACTGGCTTTTATTCAAGCCCGGCGGGGTAGCTCCAGACTCCCGGATAAGATTCTTCTGGATCTGGCCGGGGAACCGATGCTGGCCCGCGTGGTCAATCGTTGCCGCAGAGCCAAGATGATAGATGATGTTATCATTGCTACAACTACCAATATTCTGGATGATATAACCGTTCAAATGGCTAATGCGAAAGCCTGGCCCTTTTTCCGAGGGAGCGAAAACGATGTTCTGGACCGTTATTACCAAGCGGTTAAAAATTTTCCCGCGGATGTTATCGTCCGGATTACCGCTGACTGTCCCTGTATTTCTCCTGAACTCATCGATCAAATTACTCAGGAATTCTTAGATCGGGAGCCCCTGGATTACGCTAGTAATACAATCCCCCCCCGGACCTTTCCCCGGGGTTTAGATGTGGAAGTATTAAGCTTTTCCGCTTTAGAAATTGCATGGCAGGAAGACAAAAATCCAGCCTGGCGTGAACATGTAACCCCCTTTATCTATTTTAACCCCGGCCGATTTCGACTACATGCGGTCCGAAATCCAACTGATTACTCATCGATGCGTTGGACCGTAGACACCCAAGAAGATTACGAGTTAATGAGAAACATCTATTGTCATTTCGGACATGATCAATTTTCTTGGCAAGATATTCTCAAATTGCTCGCCCAACACCCTGACTGGCAGGAAATCAACCGCATGGCAATTCAGAAACCAATAGTATAAAAATATTATGAACCAAACCATGGTAATCCGAGCAGATGCCAATACGAATATCGGTGCTGGTCATGTTCTGCGTTGTCTGGCCTTGGCCCAGGCCTGGCAGGGCGAAGGCCGGCGGGTATTGTTTTTCTCCGTCGAATTGCCTCCCTGGTTAGAAACGCGTCTTCGCAAAGAAAAAATAGAAATCATTCCACTTGCCGTCCAGGCCGGTAGCCCTCAAGACGCCCTCCAGACTGCTCAGTTTTCAAAAAATCAAAACGCTTCATGGATTGTACTTGACGGATACCATTTCGATTCTAGCTATCATAAAACTGTTAAAGATTCCGGTTTAAAAATCTTAGTTTTGGATGACAACGGAAGCTCTTATCACTATTATGCTGATATCATATTGAACCAAAACCTACATGCTCACGAAAAACTATACCCCCACCGCGAACCCCATAGCCGCCTTTTGCTCGGCACCCGATATGTTTTGCTGCGAAATGATTTTTTCCAATGGCGCAGCTGGAAACGGCCCGACAATCCCAAACCCAACAAGATTTTGGTCATGCTCGGCGGTGGGGATCCTGACAACGTTACCTTGAAAGTCATTACCGCACTTCAGGCAATCTCTTCCCCGGAAATTGAGTCAATCATCGTAGTGGGAGGGAGCAACCCTCACTACGAAGTTTTGCATTCTCAAGTCCAGAAAGCAGGGGCTCGGTTTCAAATTAAACGCGATGTCATCAACCTCCCAGAATTGATGGCTTGGGCAGATATTGCAATCTCCGCCGCTGGAACGACAACTTGGGAACTCGCTTTTATGATGTTACCCAGCCTCCTTTTGGTCTTATCAAAAAACCAGGAGTTGGTAGCCAAGCAATTAGATTTAAAGGGAATCGCAATTAATTTGAACCGGCAGGAGGATATTTCTATTGGAGGGATTGCTGCAGCGGTAAGCCGACTGCTGGAGTCGTTCGAACTGCGAGCAACTATGTCCGAAAGCGGGAAACACCTAATCGATGGGGAAGGCAGCCAACGAGTGTTAATGCATCTGGACGGAAAGAAAATCCGGATAAAAAAAGTTGGTCTCGAAAATTGCCAGTTGATTTGGGAATGGGCCAATGATCCGGAGGTAAGGCAATCATCATTTTCTTCAAATCCTATCCCCTGGGAAGAACATATTGACTGGTTTAAACGCAAAGCGAATGATTCTCACTGCTATTTTTTTATCGCTTTGGATCAACTGGACATCCCGATCGGCCAGGTGCGTTTTGATGTCAAAGAAAATGATGTTGAAGCAGAAATAGATGTTAGCGTCAAAAAACAAGTCCGCGGTTTGGGATATGGGACTCTTTTGCTTAATTTAGCGGCAGACAAAATGTTTAATAGTACGGGTATCGAGGCTATTCATTCTTTTGTGAAAACGGATAACCCTAATTCTATAGGGGCTTTTAAGGGGGCGGGGTATCAAAATATCGGTTTTAAGTCTAAACAAGGTAAGAAAGCAGTTCATTTGGTCAGGAAGAAAAATTATGAAAAAACCAACTAAAAATAAATACGTAGTGGTGGGTTCCCGGTCATGGAGCCGGCGAATCTTTAAAGAGGTGATAAGCTCTTTCCCAGGTCGTTGGTACTTTGCCAGCAAACCCGAAAAGCTGTCTGCGGATTGGTTAGAGGGAATTAAGCCAAAGTACATTTTCTTTGTCCATTGGAATTGGAAGGTGCCAGAGGAGATTATCAACAAATATGAGTGTGTTTGTTTTCATATGACGGATGTCCCTTACGGGCGGGGAGGTAGCCCGCTGCAAAATTTGATCATTCGGGGTTTGCGTCGTACTAAACTTACGGCTTTGAGGATGACCCATGAGTTCGATTCCGGACCAGTTTATTTTAAAAAAGATCTGGGTTTGGAAGGCAACGCCGAAGAAATATATCTCCGGGCCAGTTACCTGGCGGCGCAAATGA